>ERZ761602.7749-NODE-7749-length-11181-cov-8.062646_pt1 | contig 11181 bp, 8 predicted proteins | sample MGYA00512165_ERZ761602 | MGnify/ENA primary metagenome ERZ761602 (study PRJEB28899, sample SAMN02445085) | bioreactor sludge metagenome | biome: EBPR sludge; isolation source: Thorneside wastewater treatment plant | place: Australia: Brisbane, Thorneside... | reverse complement strand
TAATATTATTATTTGTTCCTGATTGCGTCAATCCGATTCCCGATCTCGTAAAGATAAAAATCACTACGATTATAGCTTTGCATTTCCTTAACGATCCGTTAGGGGTTTTCACCTAAAGAATGATACCATGTTTATGAGTAAATGCATCAGATTTTCTGTTCTGTTATTATGCGCTGCCATACTCCCGGGAGTATTTGCAGAAGTTTTGGGCCAGTCAAAACAAACCGGCGTTATCGAGGGAAGGATATTGAATGCCGATCGCCAGCCCGAAGAAAATGTTATTGTAGTGCTTATTCCGTCCGAGAAACAAACCATGTCGGATGATAACGGCTATTTTCAATTTAGAAATATTCCTTATGGGCAATACGAGGTTGCCGTCAGGTCCCTGGGCGTTAATGCCATCCCCGTTTCTATTGAGCTGAGGGCCGAAAAAGCATCGGTGGGCAATATCCAATTGGAGCAAAACGCCAAGGTGCTGGAAAAAGTGATCGTGTCTTCCTCTTACCGCCATGTAAACAAAAACAGCGCTCAGGTAGCCAGGATGCCGATGACCTATATTGAGAACCCGCAGAATTACGCGGTAGTTCCTAAAGAATTGCTCCAAACGCAATTGGTAACGACCACGGAGCAGGCGCTGATCAATATTCCCGGCGTGAGCAACCTGTCCATCGCGGGAGGCAGCGGCGGTTCAACGCTTGTCTTCAAATCCCGCGGGTTCTCCAGCGGCTCCATTATGTATCGCAACGGCGTATCCAGCGGCTATGTGTCGCTGACCGACCTGTTCAATATAGAAAGGATCGAAGCCATCAAAGGCCCCTCCGCCGCCTTGTTCGGCGGCAACCAGGGCGCATCCTATGGAGGCGTGTACAACCTGATCACCAAAAAGCCGCTGGAGGTAAAACGCGGCGAAGTCTCGTTCACTACGGGCAGCTACGAACTGGCAAGAACGACGATAGACTACAACACGCCGCTGAACGAGGATAAAACAGCCTTGTTAAGGGTCGACGCTATGTACGACAGCAGGAATACGTTCCAGCAGATCTCACAGAACTCCATAGGCTTCGCGCCTTCGCTGCTGGTAAAAGCCAATGAAAGGCTGACCCTGCATTTCGACGCTTATTTCTATAAAAGCGTTCGCCCCATCTATCTCTTCGGCTTTAATCCGCCTCCCGGAGGCATCGGCGGAAACAGCGCTTACTCCGGCAATGTTGATGCATTGGGCCTGGATCCTAAAAACCCCTATTTCACGGCAGATTTTAACAGCAGCCAGCAAACATGGGCGGTTACCGGCCAGGCTGAATACAAGCTGTCTGATAAATGGCTTTCACAAACCAATTATTCAATTGCGAGAAGCAACAACAACACCAAATACATATCTCTCCTGGCAAACAAAGCATCCGCCGCAGATACGACGATCATTACCAGGAACGTACTTGACATACCTTACAGCCAGCTGTATACGCAGCAGTTCCAGCAAAACTTTATCGGCGACTTTAAGATCGGCGGCATGCGGAACAGGTTGCTGATAGGACTCGACTATTTCAGAACCGACGTAGCTTCCTTCAGGGGCTCCGTTGCATACGACAAAATCCCTATCACCGCTACGCCCGCGCAGTTGCTGATCAGGCAATCCAGAGTGGATAGCCTCACCGTAAGAGCAAACTATGGCGGCGGCAGGGATATCAACAACAGCTACGGAGCTTATGTTTCAGAAGCGCTGAACGTTACAGACCGCCTGCTGTTGCTGGCAAGCCTGCGCATCAACCGGTTTGTTGCAGTAAGCGGCGATTACAAACAGACCTCCTATTCTCCCAAGCTGGGTATTTCCTATGAAATCGTTAAGGATGCATTTTCCCTGTATGGCAACTATAACAATGGCTACAACAACGTCAGCTATACGGATGAAGATGGCAAACTGCTCAAACCGCAATACGCCGACCAGTTGGAAGCCGGCCTGAAATTTAGCGTATCGCAACACCGCCTTACCGGTACGGTGAGCGCGTATGATATCAAGGTGAAAAATATTGCCAGGCAGGTTCCCGGCACAACATATTATGTACAGGACAATACGCAGAGAAGCCGCGGCGTAGATGTTGACATCCTTGCCAACCCTGTAGCCGGACTTAACATCGCCCTGGGATATGGCTATAATGATATCCGCTATACGGAAGATAAGGGCAGCGTAGGTTTTCTTGGCAACCGCGTGGAAAGCACCCCGTATCATTCGGGAAATATCTGGGGCACTTACCAGTTTACTTCCGGAAAACTGAAAGGCTTTGGCATAGGCGCCGGCGGCAACGGGCAAAGCGACTCATATGCCAACTTCCAGAATACCATTACGCTGAACGGATTCCAGGTATATGGAGCCAGCCTGTTTTATAATGCGCTTAAATTCAGGGTTAGCGCCAAAATGGATAATATCGGCAATAAAAAATATTATACTTATAATTCCTGGCTGTTTCCCGGACAGCCAAGGATGCTGGCTTTTAACGTTACCTACCGGTTCTAAAAAAATTTAAATGCCTTTTCATAAGCACAACCCCATGGTTGTGCTTATACTATTTAAGCAATACAATATGAATAAAGGAAAGTCAAAAAGATCTCTGTTCAGTCGCATCAACGCATGGCTTCACCTGTGGACCGGAATATTCGCCGGTATCATTCTTGTCTTTGTTGCATTTACGGGCACAGTAGTCGTGTATGGCGATGAGATCATCGATTGGTCGGCAGGAAAAGCGCGTTATACCGAGCAGGTCAAATCCGAACGATTGCCGGTAGAAACGCTGATAGCCAATATCAATGCAGCTTATCCTAAAGCCAGGCTTTCCGAAGTAACCGTGCACAAGAATCCCGAAAGAACAGTGCGCTTCAGGGTTTTCGCCCCAGGCAAAGGGTTAGCTTTTGTCTATGCAGACCCCTATACAGGCGAAGTATTGAAATACGACAGAACAGCCAATTTCTTCTATATAATGGCGCACCTGCATGCATCTCTTTTATGGCATGGCCCCGGCAGTTGGATCGTTGATATCGCCACCATCATTTTTCTGATCGAACTTATTTCAGGCATCATACTCTGGTGGCCTGCCAAATGGAACAAGCACACCCGCGACGCCAGTTTTAAAATAAAATGGAAAGCCAGGTTCAAACGCGTTAATTATGACCTGCACAACGTATTGGGATTTTATTCTTCCATTCTTGCCCTGATACTAACCGTTACAGGTTTGATGATCGCCTTTCATCCGCTGGCGGAATCCACGGTAAAACTTTTTGGCGGCGATCCGGAAACAGGCTGGCAGAAGAATATGCCCCAAAACGACTCCACAAAGCCATCTTTTGCCATCAATACCGTTTTTGAGCAAGGGTTCGCCAAACATCCTCAACAAAAAATGGGACAGATATGGCTGTATAGACTGGATTCATCCGGCTTCTATAACATGGTCACCGCATCCAAACTTGGCTTGAAAAGCGCGGAAAATGCGGAAATAGCTTTTCTCGACAGGTACACGGGAAAGGAAATCCAGATCCCCGCCAAAAGCCTGAAAGGCGAGTATATTGAAAATGTCGTATGGCAACTGCACATGGGAACATGGATGGGACAGTGGGGCAAGCTGTTCACGTTCGTCTGCGGGCTTATCTGTACCTCGCTTCCCATCACCGGCTTCCTGATATGGTGGCACAGGGGAAGAAAAAAGAAAAGGCAGGCGAGCCCTGCATCTCAAAAAAAGCCTGAAGCAATAGTTGCCGTTTAAGCGGGTACTAAGAGGAACCGTTAATGCCAAACTACGCTAACAATTCCTTATGCAGCATCGCCCACTTCAGCAGGGAATTATTACCGTTTTTCAGACCTAACTTACGACAAATGCTGTGACGATGATTTTTAATGGTATACGGACTCAGAAAGAGAAGGGCGGCTATTTCCCTGCTTGTTTTATTCTGCAGGATCAGCTGAAATATTTTCCATTCCGTATCGCTGAGTAGTCGTCGAAGAGGTATGTTATCGTACAACTTGCCCAATTTACTATTGGCTTCGACAACGGGCCAGGCCAGTTTTAAAGCGGCATAAATAGCCGCTTCATCAACAGGCTTGATAAGATAATTTAAAGGCTGGTACAGTAATGCTTTTTCGATGATAGCCCTGGATTGGTAGGAAGTTATAAAAATCACTTCAAACGCATAGCGCTGCCGTAGCTGTTCTACCAGCATAATACCGTCATTTTCTTCTTTCAGGTTAATATCGCATAAAATAAGATGAGGTAAGAAACCGGTCATTATCTCCTCTACCTCCTTCTGATTGATGGCGATAGCGGCGCTGCAATCAAAATTATTCGCTAGCTGCCGTTCTATAAACCTGGCTATAATAATCTCGTCCTCGATGATAAGTATACGCATTAGTCCGGATTAGGAAAGTTGAATAAATAACTGACGCCGTCATGCTTACCGATATTATAATCTCCCTTAAGCTGCCGGGTAAGATCGGCAATAAGGAATAGCCCGAGCGTTTCGCCAGATTGATCGCCGATGCCTGAGCCATTGTCGCGGTAATGCATTTTCCAGCAATCGCCGGCGACCAGGATCTCAATATCTATCTGTGGATGAGGCTGCGCTGCAAAAGCGTGTTTACAAGAGTTGGTGATGAGCTCGGTAACAATAAGCCCCAGGCATAAACCGGCTGTTGCGCTTAAGACCAGCGCCCCATCTATCTTCAGCCTGATATCCACCGATGCCGATCGGGCAAACATTTTTTTCGTATGTTCGGCAATATCGGCAATAAATGTTACCGGAGAAATCGCTTTATTATCGGAATTATTGCCGGGATTGAGGCTATCGTTCACCAACATCATGGCTTTGACGCGGGCTATATTATCCTTAAGTATATCGTCAACATAAGCGTCCTTTATGCTTGCCCGCTGCAAGCTGTTAAGGCTATACAGCAATTGCAGATTATTTTTTACGCGATGGTTCAGTTCATTCATCAGCAGTTCTATATGCCTATTCCGGCTGTTGAGTTCTCGGGTGCGCTCCATTACGCTTTCTTCCAAGAGCTGGTTCTGGTGTTGCTGCAACCGGTTGAGTTGCGCCAGGTACAGGGTTTTGTCTTTCTCGTTTTGCCAGCGCTTACCGTTGATACCGGTTAAAAAAAGCAGGCTTACCACCACCAACAGGCTGCCTGATAATACCGAGAAGAAGTTATATGCTCCCTCTCCTATGATAAATATCGCCAACGTAACAAAGAGGGCGACCGCCAGGTAAACAATGACGCCATAAGCCAGAAAGCGCTCCTGCCTGTCAAAACTTTTCCAAAGCAGCAGCAGGCGCACCAGATACGCAACCTGGACGACAAGGAAAAGGCCATTGACCTGGCTCATTATTCTAAGATTGCCGGTATAAGCATTGATGAAAAAGGATAATACCGAAAGCGCTACTATCCCGTATAAAACCGCTTTGCCAAGACGGTACAATTGGCCATTCTTCTCTTTTATTTTCCAGAAATCGAGTATCAACAGATAAAGCCCGGCGATAGCCAGGTGCAGGAAGTGAATGATAAGCAGCCAGGCAAAATAAGGGCGCGAGGGAAAAAACCAATCGATAAAATAGCGGCTGAGCGCAAGATTGTACAACATAAGCCCCGTGATAAAAACCGCCAACCACAGGTATGACTTGTAGCGCGTAGTAGCCCAGGCGATCAGCGCATACAGCAACAACAACAACCCGGCTCCCTGAAACCAAAAATCCACCAGTTCCCGCCGCTGCTTGGTTTGGATAAAACCATACAAGCCGCTCAACTCAAAATCGAGCACAGGCCGGTATTGCTTGGTGTGTCTGCTGTAAATAAGCACCTTGTATGTTACGCCGGCAGCGAGGTTTATATTAATATGAAAACGACTGTCGCCGGGGCTTATCTGCTCCGCCAGCCTGAAGGCTCCGGCCTGTCGGCGCACTGCTACTGCTCCCGGCGTATCGGGTATAATATACAGATCGGCATAACTGAGATGCCTAAATGATAATACGGCATTGGCCGCTTCAAGACTTTTGACGCGGGTAAAAAGCCAAAAAATACTGTTGGGTTTGGCTGGTTTAAAACCCGAAATAGGAGCAAACAACTCGGGCCGGGCAAGAAGCGTATCAGGGTTATACAATCCGGCAGTATCTTCTACGATACCGAAATACGGTCGCAGGGCTATCGGCGGAGCCGCAGGATCAAAAATGACGCTATCCGCCGCCTTTGTTTTAACGCAAAACAGGAGAATGCATAAACAAAACTGTGCAAAACGTATCAGAACATAACGACGTCCAGGGCGATCAAATACTGGTTTATTTCGCAAAGGATATTGAAATGAGTATAACAATAAAATACAATACAAAGATAGTATTGCAATATAAATATCCTTGGGGATTCGGGCCGCGACTGAACATATTCTACCTCTTATACTGTTAAATTAGGACCCTGGGGTCTATTTATTCCGGGCAGCAACGGCTACTTTTATTACCTGATATCCTTTTACACACGAAAACCGATGCATGCTGCGCTTCCGGCTACTGCTTTTATTGCCGCTGCATGACATGCTGGCGCCAGGTTGTCGGAAATGCCATTTTCGCAGGCGCCCACCAATGTAACGTGGAATATTGGTCATGACAGGCCGAAGCAGGTAACCGCGTTCAAATTATTTCAGACCGCCAATATACGTATAGAAATCCTCGCTTTCGCCAACAAATATCTTCAGGATTCTCCCTCCTTATAATGTCTTTTTTGCCCCATATAATGTGCTTTTGCCTTTGACGACTATTAAAGATCATTGGAATCGCTTAAAATGCGGTCAACTTATAAACCCAAGCAATGCCCAGAGAAAAATGGAATAAGGAATATATATTGGAGCTATCTCAAAAGCTTTACAAGGAATGGAAGCAGATACCGACAAAGGCCCTCATGATAAAACGCGGCCACCGGAAGCTGGCCCAATATGCAATTCCCAAATACTTCAAGAATTTTAAAAATCTTCACGAAGCGATAGGGCTACCCAATTCAAGAAGATCTCCCAATTACTGGACCTTAAAAAATACGGTAGCCGAACTTAGATCTTTTTGTCGGGCTCACAGGGTGCTCATTGAAGCGGCTTCGATCACCGCGGCAATTTATCGCGTAAATGCCCCTTTAATGAACGCAGCGCAAAGACACGGCGGATTAAAAACGCTAAATCGCAGGTTTAAACTCGGGATCCCGTTGAAAGCCAGGAAATGGACAAAAGCTAAGATTATTCGCGACCTGAAGGAAATTCATCAGGCAGGTCATCTCATCAATCGAAAAAACCTGCTGAAGCTCGGTAAAAACGGTCTGGTTTGGGCTATTGCCAAATTTGGGAACCTCGCCGTCTTCAAAAGAAAAATCGGGGTTCCTGTGCGGAAACATCGGCGCTGGACAGATAATACCATCGTGAAAGACCTCAAACCTATCATATCCAGGTATGGGTTCTTCCCTACCGCTTCTTTATTGAAGATGATAGGGCGTTATGACCTGTAGCGCGCCATGTCTAACAAGGGAGGATTTCCAAAATTTGCCGCGCTGCTTAACGCCTCCTCGCCAACGCTTTTCCCTGCAAAAGACGGACACTACTTGCAAAGCTCTTACGAATGCATATTTGACAATATCCTGTTCAAGTACAAAATTCCGCATCGCATTCATGTAAGGATCTCAAAAAAACACCTGTACAAATGCGATTTCCTGATAGGGAAAACCTATATAGAAATTGCAGGCTACCTCCGATCAAACAGTGATGCGTACGAGATCAAGATGGCAAAAAAAATTCGACTTTATAAAAGACTAAGAAAAAAGCATATTATCATACCGCAAAAGGTATTTTGTCAGCGAATTGAACGGATCGAAGAGGAAGCGCTTCGCATCATCAGCAAAATAGACTTCCGGTCCGCAAAATCTTCTATCGCTCAAAAAGAGGGCTGCATCAAACCGCCAACTTATTGGGCTGACTTCAAAAATATCGAAAAAGCATTGGGCCCCTTTATTGAAAAATACGGTAGAATGCCCACCATTAAAGAATTATATAAAGATGGTCAGGCTTCGGTAGCGCATGCTATTTATAAATATCATGGCACAACGTATAGTATTGCCCAACAACTCCGGCTGAAATCACAGCAGGTGTCCAGGGAATATTATACAAAGGCAAAAACCATCAACGACTATAAACAAATCTGTACGGAACATGGCAAGTACCTGACGAGGAAGGAGCTTTATTCTATTGACGCAAGAGGGTTAGCGCATGCAATTATTAAGTATTTCGGATTTAAAATCATTCGTCGCAAATGCAGGCTCGGCTATTCCATACTCCGGGTCCGGCATCCGGAACTTTCGCATGAAGATCTCATCATGAAATACCGGAATGTATGCAAGCGGTATCGCCGGTTCCTGAAGCGTCGCGAGCTTGTCGAATATGGATTCTCCAGCTTGGCAGGCGGCCTGAACCGCCATGGGCTCAGCCTGAAAACAGCGCGTGAACGTTCAGGACTTGACTTCATACATCCCTATTTACCGCCGCATTACTATAGCATAAAAGACGCGGTAAAAGCATACAAACAGGAATGCCAGGCGTATGGGTATTTTTTAACCCGACGCGAAGCGTTGACTGTTCTATCTCCACAAATGATCGGCTATATAGATCGCTATATCGGTTATACCCAATTAAAGGAAATGACCAGGCTGAAATTTTAGCCTATTCCGACGACAGGTATATCTGTAGCATTATTCGAATCAGTTTAAGTATGCTGAAACTTTAGCTTATTCTGACAGACCGCCGCGCCGGCCGAATAGTATCTTAGGTTTTTCAAAAAAACATTACCGCCCAAAAGCAAAATAAGGGGTCAGCAAATGCTTTTTTCCCTTAAGCCAGTTTGACGCCATTTCCATCCCGGTAACAGAGAACGTGATCCCATTGCCGCCAAACCCCAAAACAAAATAGGAATTTTTAAAGTTTTTATGCTCGCTTATATAGGGCAGTCCGTCTTTGGTTTCTCCAAATGTGCCCGCCCATGCAAAGTCGGGCTGGAAAGAAATATGCGGTAAATACTTTTCAAAACAGGCAAGTAGTTTTTTTTCTTTCCTGCCGATCAGGGCATCGCGCCTCTGCGGGTTGTGGAACGCTTCATCTTCGCCGCCGATCAGCATCCGTCCGTCATCGGTAGTACGCATATAAATATACGGATCAGCCGTATTCCAGATAAGAACATCTTTGTATTTCCGGCTGGCAACAGGGTCCACTTCGGACACAATAGCATATGTACTGATAAGATCAGCGAACTTTTCCTTGATCATTGACGCGCTTTCATAACCTACGCAATACAATATTTTCCTACACCGGATAACAGACCCTGTATCTAATATTGCTTTGTTAACGCGACTATCATATTTTACGTCGATCAATCCGGTTTTGTCGTATACCTGCAGGCCCTTTTTTTGGTTATACGCCAGGATCTCGTGCGCCAACCTGAAGGCATCCACGCTTGCGCCTTGTGTGGAAATAATTCCTCCATATGTTTTTTGCAGATCGTATTTCTTCTGTATTTCGTCCGCTTCCATCCATTCCACTTCAAACCCGGCCTTTTTCCGCGCCTCAAATTCCCGCTTCAGATCCTTCGCGTCTTTTTTTAAAGCCGCAAAGTAAAGAGAGTTCTTCTTTCGGAAACCCGCTTTGGATTTTATCTGCCTGGCCAGTCTGCCCAGTTGGTCGATTGATTTATAACAGGCTTTGTAGCTAGCTATCGCGCCTTTCTCTCCTATCTTTTCTATCAATTCGCACAAAGGCGCGTCAATTTCATACTGCAGCATGGAGGTAGTGGCAGAGGAGCTCCCGTTGGCGATCTCACGTTTATCTATCAGGATAGTTTTATAACCGTCGCTGATACATTGATGCGCGATCAGGCTTCCCGTAATGCCGCCGCCCACCGCCAACACATCGCATACCGCATCTTTCTTCAAAGAGGGATAGCTTGCCAGCAAGCCATTTTTCACCAGCCAGAACGGTTCATTAGATTTCAGATCCATACAGCTATACTATTATAAGCTCAGCTTGCCCTCTCTTCCGATATCCAGTTGCTGGCCAGAAATTGCGCTTGCAGCGATCTTCGCCAACGTAACCAGCTTATTTGATTTGTTATCCCAATAGTGCGCTTCGCCTGGTATCACTTTCAGTACGCGGATACGGGGATCTTCCTTCCCCTTTTCGAACCAGGCTTCAATCATTTTATTCCAGTATTTATCAATCCTCGCCCGGTCTTGCGAAATTTCGCATATCCCATTGACGCTTAGAAAATTATAGTCGCCGACATGCGCATAAAGCAGGCTCAGTTTATTGTCCCGCTGAAGGTTCCGGTGCGTCTCGCTTTCAGATGAAAAAAGGAACCATATATTACCTTCTTCATCTACCTCCTGCCGGCTCATGGGCGCCGCATGCGGATACTCGCTGCCCGAAGTAAAGGAGCACATCATGCCGACATCAATTTTATCGACCATTTCTTTGATCTTGTCAATAGCTTCCTGGTTGCGTAAATTCTCTGTACTCATAAAAGGCGCTTTTAAAGATGAATGAATGCAAGAATCTGACCAACCCGATTTTGGTTTAAGGATGCCTCAAAATATCCCCTATCAAATCTTCGTCCAGGTTTTCGCCTTAACGCAACAGGAACTTATGGCTTGGCGCGCCTTCGACAATTTCACCCTCAACTCAAAGTTCGTTATGCTTCCCCATCTTCATCTTATTATATTTGTTCCGGTATTCAATTGGAGTAAGCCCGGTAAGCTTTTTAAACAGGTCGCGGAACGCTTTGGTATCCGTATAGCCCACTTCATACATTACCTCATTAATATTTTTCCGGCTGGTTTCAAACTGCCTTTTTGCCGCTTCTATTTTAATCCTATGAATATATTCCAGCGCCGAATTATTGGTTGCCTGCTTAAACCTTCTTTCAAAAGTACGACGGCCTGTAGCCGTTATTTTTGCCAGCTCGTCTGTGGAGATTTTTTCATGAATATTCTTTTCAATGTATTCCTGAGCCTTTAATATCTCTTTATCGTTATGATCTTTCTGCCCCTTAAACATGGCAAAAGCAGCCTGGCTATTCCGGTCAATATCAATAGCAAAATATTTTGACGCCAGGATAGCGGTTTCCCTGTTGGTA
>ERZ761602.7748-NODE-7748-length-11182-cov-4.938258_pt1 | contig 11182 bp, 10 predicted proteins | sample MGYA00512165_ERZ761602 | MGnify/ENA primary metagenome ERZ761602 (study PRJEB28899, sample SAMN02445085) | bioreactor sludge metagenome | biome: EBPR sludge; isolation source: Thorneside wastewater treatment plant | place: Australia: Brisbane, Thorneside... | reverse complement strand
CTGGTCGCCTCGGTGCGCAACCTGCTCGCGCGCTATCCGCTCGCGAACCGCGTCTATAGCCGGCTGCGGCGCGAGGGGGTGGGCGAGGACTTCCCGGAATTCACCGTACTGCGCGCGGCGGGGCCATCCGCAGCGCTGGTGTTCGCCCGCGTCTCGGGCCAGCCGCTGACCGCCGGCGTACCCGGGCTGTTCAGCCACGCGGGCTACCACCAAGCCTTCAAGCGCGAATCCGAGCGGGTGGCCAACCAGCTCGCGGACGAGGAGGTCTGGGTGCTCGGCCATCGCGACGAGGGTGCGATCGCGCGCCTGCGCGATCCGGGCGAGCGTGCCCGCCTCATCGAGGATGTTCGCCGGCTCTACCTCAACGACTACGCCCAGACCTGGGAAGACTTCCTCGCCGACGTCAAGCTCGTGCGCCCCGCCAACCTCTCGCAGACGATGGACGTCGCGCGCCTGCTCTCGGCGGTCGACAGTCCGCTGCCGCCCTTTCTGCGTGCCGCGGCACGCGAGACCACGCTGGTCCCGGGCGAGGCGGACAAGAGCATCACCGATCGCGCGGCCGATCGCCTCGCCCAGGAGACCCGGCGACTGAGCAACCTGCTCGGCGGCGACGCGCGCGGCCGACCTGCGCAGCCGGCGGGCGACGCGATCGAAAACCTCGTCGACCGCCGCTTCGAGAGCCTGCGCCGCTTCGTCACCCCGCCCGCCCCCGGCCAGCCGGCGCAGATCGACGGCACGCTCGCCCTGCTCGGCGAGCTGCACGTGCTGCTCACCGCGACCGACACCGCGCTGCGCGCCAAGACCGCGCTGCCGCCATCGGATGTGCCGCTGCGGGTCAAGGCGCAGTCGCCGGGCATGCCCGAGCCGCTGCGCTCGATCGTGCAGAACCTGGCCGAGCTCAGCGCCCAGCTGGCCGGCGGCGCCATCGTCGCCAACCTCGAGGAGGCCATCGAAGCCGACATCGGCAGCTTTTGCCGCCGCGCGATCGCCGGGCGCTATCCCTTCGTCCGCAGCTCGGCGCGCGACGTGACCCAGGACGACTTCGCCACCCTGTTCGCCCCCGGCGGCAAGATGGACCAGTTCTTCCAGACCCATCTCGCCAACCTGGTCGACACCTCCACCAACCCGTGGAGCTTCCGCCGCGTGAGCGACGTGAACGTCGGAGGACCGGGCTCGCTGGTGCAGTTCCAGCGCGCGCAACGCATCCGCGAGGTGTTCTTCGCCGCGGGCGGGCGCACGCCGGGCCTCAAGCTCGAGTTCAAGCCGCTGGAGATGGACGCCTCCATCACCCAGTTCATCCTAGACGTGGACGGGCAGCTGGTGCGTTACGGCCATGGACCGCAGGTGCCGCAGCCGGTGATGTGGCCGGGACCGCGCGGCAGCACCCAGGTGCGCGTGCAGGTCCAGCCACCGGGCCCCTCCGGGCTCTCCGGCATCACCACCGAGGGTCCGTGGGCGCTGTTCCGCCTCTTCGACCGCTTGCGCATGGCACCTACGCCGCAGGCCGAGCGCTTCCTCGTCGACTTCGTGATCGACGACCGCCGCGCCCAGTTCGAGGTCACCGCCAGCAGCGTGCAGAACCCCTTCCGCCTGCGCGAAATCGAGCAGTTCCAGTGCCCATGAGCGACGACGACCTCCCCGGCTGGTACGGCAAGATCGCGAGCCTGGGCGACTTCGCGTCGCGCCGCCTGCCCGCCGAGTTCATCTCGTGCTGGGACGCGTGGCTGCAGCGCATGCTGCCGGATTCGCGCGCACGCCTGGGCGATCGCTGGCTGGAGCGTTACCTCGGCAGCCCGATCTGGCGCTTCCTGCTCTTCCCCGGCGTGTGCGGAGAGAGCATCTGGGCGGGGCTGATCATGCCCAGCGTAGACCGGGTGGGGCGCTATTTCCCGGTCACCATCGCGTCCCGGCTACAGGCACTCGCATCGACCGAACGCGAGTTCGACGCACTCGCCGACTGGCTCGATCGCCTGGCCGCCGCCGCCCTCGCCACCCTCGACCTGCGGCGCAGCGCGCAGCAGTTCGACGCCGCCCTGACAACGCTGCGCGCCCCCCTTCCCGCCCCCCCGCGAGTGGTGCTGGCCGGGCGGATCGCGGCGCGGCTGCACGATCGTTCGGCGGGGCGCTTCATGCTGCCCTCCGACGACGAGCTGGCCCAGACGCTGATGGGCGTGGGCGCCGGCCTGCTGACCGAGCAGGCGCGAGGCAGCTCGCTGTGGTGGACCCCGTGCGCCACAGGGGCGACCACCCCCCTCGTGCTGGCCCGCGGACTGCCCGATGGCGAGCAGTTCGCCGCCATGCTCGACGCGGGCGGCACCCGCCACGCCTGACGCCGATCCCACCCGGAGCCCGCCATGGCCGACCGCAACGACGACAAGACCCTAATCGCCGACAAGACCGTGATCGCCGACCTCCCGGCGAGCAGCCCCAAGCCCGCACAAGCCGCTGCCGGCCAGCCCGCGAACACGCTGCCGATCGGCACCCGCCTGGGTGAATTCGAGCTCATCGGCCTGGTCGGTGCGGGCGGGTTCGGCATCGTCTATCTCGCTGAGGACCACTCCCTCGGCCGCCGCGTCGCCCTTAAGGAATACATGCCGGCCACCCTCGCACAGCGCGGCGACGGCCTGCGCGTCACCCTGCGCTCGGAGCGCAACGCAGAGACCTTCGAGGCCGGCCGGCGCAGCTTCGTGAACGAGGCGCGGCTGCTCGCCCAGTTCGACCATCCCGCCCTGGTGAAGGTCTATCGCTTCTGGGAGGACAACGGCACCGCCTACATGGTGATGCCCTACTACGAAGGCGTCACGCTCAAGCGAGCCCTGCTCGAGCGCAGCGCTCCGCCCGACGAAGCGTGGCTGAAGCGCCTGCTCGCCCCGCTGCTGGACGCGCTCGAGGTGATGCATGCGGCGCAGGTCTACCACCGCGACATCGCACCCGACAACATCCTGCTGCTCGCCGGCGAGCGCCCGCTGCTGCTCGACTTCGGCGCCGCACGGCATGTGATCTCGGACATGACGCAGGCGCTCACGGTGATTCTCAAGCCGGGCTACGCCCCGGTCGAGCAATACGCCGAGATGCCCGAGCTCAAGCAGGGGGCGTGGACCGACCTCTACGCGCTCGGCGCCGTGGTGCATCTGGCGATCACCGGCCGCGTCCCGCCGCCGGCCGTCGGCCGCCTGGTGAATGACTCCCTCGTCCCGCTCACGCAGCAGGCCGCGGGCCGCTACTCCGCCGGGTTCCTCCGGGCGATCGACCGCGCGCTCGCGGTGCGCCCCGAGCAGCGCCCCCAGAGCGTGGCCGAGTTCCGCACCCTGCTGCACATCGCCGAGGATGGCGCCACGGTCCCGGTGTCCGCAGTGCATGGAGCGCCCCTGGGGGCCCGGGGCACAGGCGCTGCGATCCCGCCGAAGCCCTCGCAACCCGCGGCGCACGCCGGCCCGAGCCGGCGCGGCGCGACGTGGGCCGCCGCCGTGGGGGTCGCGGCAACGCTGACGATCATCGCCTACCTGTTGCGCGACGAGCCCGCCCCACCCGCGGCACCGCAAGCGGACACGAGCACCGCAGCGGCCGAGGCGGAGCGTGGGCCGAGCCCTCCCGCGCCTTCCGCGAGCATCGCGCCCTCCAGCCCGCAGGCGTCCGCCCCGGCACCCGTGCCTCCTCCGGTGCCCGCGCCCGCATCGCCTGTTGGCGAGGCCCGCGCCCCCATGGTCCCCGAGCGCACGACGCCCGCGCCGCCGGCCGCCGCCGAGCCGCCCGCCCTCGCCGAGCCGCCGACCGCGCCTGCGGTCGTCCCGCCGGTCGTTCCACCCTACTCACCGCTCGCCGAGATCGAGCGCATCCACCGCGAGCGCGACCCGCTGCGCAGCGTCGGCATCGGCCTCGCCAATCCGCAGGTCCGCATCGGTATCGACCGCCTGAGCTTTCGCGTGCGCTCCAGCGCGGCGGGCTACCTGTACGTGTTGATGCTCGGCACAGACGGCCACTTCTACAAGCTCTTCCCGAACGCGATCGACCGCGACAACCGCGTACGCGCGGATACGTCGATCGAACTGCCACGTAGCGGCTGGCGCATGACGGCCGCCGGGCCGCCGGGCACCAACCACCTGATCGCGATCGTCAGCGAACGGCCGCGCGAGTTCTCGGCGAGCGGCCTGGTCGAGGTCGATCCCTTCGGCGAGTTTCCGCCCGAGCGTGCTTCACAGGTGGCGGCCGAGCATCGCGGGACGCAGTCTCCCTTCATCGGCACCCCCTCGTGTCCCGATACCGGACGTTCCTGCCCCGACGCCTACGGCGCGGCCAGCTTCACGATCGTCGAGATCGCCCCCGACCGACGCTGAGTGCGGAACGCCCCTCCCTGGCGGGGATCGACTCCCCGGCCACGGCACGTTCGAGCCCCTTCGAGCGCCGCATCACTGCAGCGTCTTGATGGTCACCCTGCGGTTCTCGGGCGCGGTCGGGCGCCCGGGGTTGGCGAGCTCGGTCTGGCCCTTGCCGATCGGGCGCAGGCGGTCGCGCGGGATGCCGTGGCGCCCGGCGAGGTATTCGACCACGCTCTCGGCGCGGGCCTGCGACAGGCGCAGGTTGTAATCAGCGCCGCCGCGCGGATCGGCGTGCCCCTCGACCGAGAAGTTGAAGGCGGCGAGGCGATCGGCCTGCAGCGCACGCGCCACGACATCGAGCGAGCGCTCGGCCGAGGAGCTCAAGCGCGCCGAGTTGGTCTCGAAAGTGATCAGCAACGAGGCCGCCCCCTTCTTCGCCGTCGGCGCCTCGCGCTCTACACGGATGCTGCGCGTGCGCACCTCGTCGGGCCCGGGCGTCAAGGCATCGATCAGGCGGTCTTCGGTGATCTCGCCGCCGCGCAGCACCGGCTGCGCCAGGGCCACGGGCGCAAGCATCGCCGCTATCGTCAGGACGACGCCCGAGCGGGTGGGGAAACGCATCTTCATGATCTCTCTCCTGTGTTGTTGTCGGTTCAGCTTCGTGCCGCGAAGCGGGTCACCTCGGCAGGATCGCCGATCCAGACCGCGATCGCGCTGTAGTTGTCGTGGCCGTGGCGCGCGCGGCTCAGCACCCCGCGCTCGAGCGCATCGAGCCAGCCCTGCGCCGATTCGCTGCGCCGCAGGCTGTCTTCCATCTCGGCCTCCTCGACGTATTCCCACAAGCCGTCGCTGCACAGCATGTAGACGTCGCCGTCGATGATGGACTCGGGCTGCGCGGACAACTCCGGGCGCGGCGCCTCGGCGCTGCCCAGCGCGGCCAGCAGCACGCTGCGCTGTGGGTGCTTGCGCAGCATCGAGGGGTCGCCGAGCCCCGCGTCGATCAGATCCTGCACCACGCTATGGTCGCGCGACTGCAGGCGCAGGCGACCACCACGAAACCCATACACGCGCGAATCCCCGACGTGCGCCCAGCTCGCCCGCCAGCCGCTGCGATCCACCGCGAGCACGGTCACGGTCGATCGCATGTCGCGCTGGCCCCTGGCCTCGTGCTGGGCGCCGAGCAGGTCGGCGTAGGCCTGCGCGATGAGCCGCGACAGCGCCGCCGGCGTGCTGTCGGGCGCCGAGGCGAAGCCGCGCAGCACCGAGGCGACCACGCAGCGCGCGGCCACATCGCCCGCGCCGTGTCCGCCCGCCCCGTCGGCCAGCACCCAGCAGCCCGCCGCATCCGAGGTCCAGTAGCCGCAGGCATCCTCGTTGGTCGGGCGCCCCCCGGTGCGCGACAGCACCGCGATATCGAGCTTCATGATCCGGCCGTCCCTCCATCCTCATCCTTTTCCCCGGCTTCCATGCGTCGCACCTGCTCCTCGTAGGCTTGCAGGAAGGCCTTTCCGAAGAGATCCTGGAAGTCGTCCTCCGCCTCGCGCGCGATCTCGCGATAGAGCTCGGTGTACAGGCCCCACAGGCGCGCACGGCGATTGATCGGAACCAGATTGTCGAGCATGGACGGCTCGCTCAGCCGGGCCTCGAGCGCCTGCGGATCGAAGCGCTCCAGCACCCCTGCGAGCGCCGCCCGCATCCCGGCCATGAAGCCGAACTCGTGTGCGCGCAGATCCCCGTAGGCGTCGCGCATCGCCTCGACCGGAGACAGGAAGCCCTGCCCGCGCGGCGCGAGCAGGTGGGACAGCGCAACCTCGACGTTGGGCGAGAACTTGAGCGGATTGTTGCCGCGGCTGACGATCATCGTCACCTCGGCGCGCACCTCGCGCTTGACCACCGCGCGCGCCAGCAGCAGGTCCAGGGTGCCCTGCGTGGCCTCGCGCAGCAGGCGGCCGATGGCCTGCATCCATTCGGGGCTGGGCTGGGCCGGCAGCCCCGGGTCGGAGATGTCCAGACCGGAGAGGAAGGCTCGCATCAACGCGGCGGACTCGTCACTGCGGGGCGCGCTGGCCGTGGGCGGAGTGGACGGCACGATCCCCGCCCGCGCGGGGGCCGCCACGACCGCGGGCGCACTGCTCGAGGCCTGCGCAACCGGCACCGACGGGCCGGCCCCGCCCAAGGCTTCGAGGTGCACGTCAGCCGGCGGTTGCGGCGCACCCGGCGGAGGTTGCGGCGCACCCGCACCCGTGCCCGAAGTCGCTGCCGGCTCGCCAACCGGCGCCATCGCAGCCGCAGCGTCGCGGAACTGCACTTCGCCCCGTTGCCGCGCTGCCGGTGCGCCCGATGAAACGGCCGGAGACCGTTCGGCATCCCAGGAAAGGAAGGCGTCCTGCGGGGCATTCGGAGCCGCGGCCGGCGGCCGGAAGCTGCCGTCGAGTTCGGGTACATGGTCCGGCAAGGGCGCGGCCGGTGCAGGCTTCGCCGGTGCGTCGAACATCGCGTCCAGCGGATCGAGCGGTACCGCGGCCGCAGCCTGTGCCGCGGCGGACGACGCAGCCGCGGGTTCGGCGAGCGGGGTCCCCGCGAAGGGATCGAGCGCCGGGTCGCGTTTCGTCGGCCCGAGCCCGAACATCGTGCTGATGCCCGCCTCCCCGATCTCGGGGCCGCGCGCGCCGAAACCGAGCTCGTCCAGCGCAGGCGGCGGGCTGGGACGCGCCGCGGGCGGCGGCTCCATCGGCTCGGCGAAGGGATCGAAGTCGTCGGGGATCAGCGGGCGAGCGCCCGTCGCGGGGCCCCGCATGGACCCGACGGAACCGCCAGCGGCGTTCGTCACTCCGCCGGGTTGAGCCGCGGAGTTCCCCGCAGCGCTCGGTGGCACAGTCGGTGCAGGCGAGAGGAATTCGGCGAACGGGTCGTCCGCACGAGCTTGGCCGATCCCCGCACCGAACAGGCCGAGCGGATCACTGGCCGCGCTGACCGGCTCGCTGGCTGGCGCGGAGGCCGCCATGGCCGGACCTGGCGAAGAGGACGCCGCCTCGCGCAAGTCGAGCGCTTCCAGCACATAGCGACCGATGACGATGCGCGCACCGGCTCGCAGCGCCGCCGGCTCCCCAGTGCTCAGGCTGCGCCCGTCAACATCAACCGGATTGGTGCCGAGGTTGGTGAGCCGGCAACCTGCCGTGCCGCACTCGACCCGGGCCTGCACGCGCGAGACATGGCGATCCGGGTCGTCCAGCACGAGGTCGTTGCTCTCGGCCCGTCCGATGGTGCCGCCGGCCTCGTCGAACTCGGCCTGCGCAGGCTGGGCCGGCGCCGAGCCATCGAGGGAAAGTACCCGGATCCGGATCATCTGCACGATTCCTCCCGCATGCCCCAAAAAACCGCCGTGCCCCAGCACGCGAGCCGGGGCAGCCACGGTTTCATCATAGACAGCAGGAAGGGCTCCTTCCATGAAAGCGAAGCGCCCTGCGCGGGACTGCGGATGGAGCTCGGGCGTAATACAGCGCTGCCGACCTCGCGGAAGACGCGGTGCGGTGCTATGAAGAAACTGTCTGCCATATGCAGCGCCACGCTTGCTTCGCCGGCCATGGGCGCGCGCGGCGGCCCTTGCCGTTTTCCAGGGAGGAAGGGGAGATGTATTACAAGAACATGGGCGCCGATCTCGGCTTCAATATTCTCGAGCAGACGCTCAACGGCGAAATCGACGGTGTTTCGATCAGCGCGCATGCCGTCTCCGGCGGACGCGCCGGCAGCAAGGCTCCGGGCGCGGAGAATCCGATTCTCGCCAACAATCCCTATCTCACCTCGGTGAAGAAGCAGGGCAAGCGCGCCGGCGGGCCGCTGATCATGGGTCTCTACACCCTGCGTACCCATGAGAAACGGGCGAACTGGATCCGCCTGATCCCCTATGCAGACAACCGGATGCGCGGCCGCGCCGGATTTGCGATCCACGGTCGCGGGGCGCGCGGGAGCGACGGTTGCATCGTACCCACCGATTTCAACGTGGTGAAACTGCTCCATTCCCTCGTCGCCAGCCGTGAGGCGTCGGGGGCGGCAGCGCCAATCCTCGCGGTGTACGCGGTTGGGGATTTCGATGTCCTCGATCGACGTCTTGCAGAATGGTCGGCAACGGCCTGAGGCCGGCCGCGCATTCGATACAGGACAGAACCCGATGGCCGGGATCGCGGCGACCAGGAACTCCCCCGGCTGTCCGGTGGTGCGCCAGGCCAGGATTCCAAGCAGCGGGTCCTGCTCGGCAGGCAACCCCGCAGGATCCTCTCCTCCGTCCTACTTCACACTTCTTGTCGAGCAACGAAATGAACAAGCAGCCAAGCCGCGCCATCGTGGTCGCCGAGGCCCTTTCCATCGGCAGGAAGGACTACAAGCAGACCCTGCACGCCTTGCAGATCGAGCTGGTGAAGCTGCAGCGCCATTTCATCCAGTGCAACGACCGCATCCTCGTCATCCTCGAAGGTCGCGACGGCGCCGGCAAGGATGGCACGATCAAGTGCATCATCGAGCACCTGAGCCCGCGCGAAACCCGCGTGGTTGCGCTCGGCCGGCCGTCGGACCGCGACCGCGGCACCTGGTATTTCCAGCGCTACGTGCCCCACCTGCCCGCCTGCCAGGAATTCGTGCTCTTCAACCGCAGCTGGTACAACCGCGCCGGGGTCGAGCGCGTCATGGGCTTCTGCAGCGAGGCGGAATACGACGAGTTCATGGAAACCGCCCCCGATTTCGAGCACATGCTCGTGCGCTCCGGCATCAAGCTGTTCAAGTACTACCTCGACATCAGCCAGGCGGAGCAGAAGAAGCGCCTGCGCGACCGGCGCAAGGATCCGCTCAAGCAATGGAAGCTGAGCCCGATCGACGCCGAAGCGCTCAAGCACTGGGCCGACTACAGCCAGGCACGCAACGAGATGTTCGCCCGCACACACACGCTGTCCGCCCCGTGGACCGTGGTGCGCGCCGAGAACAAGCAACTCGCCCGCATCAACCTGATCAAGGACCTGCTGATGCGCCTGCACTACGACGGCAAGGACCGCGACCTGGTGCTGCCGAATCCGGAGATCGTGTTCGCGTACGACGAGGCGCATCTGACGAGCGGGATGCTGGCGAAATGATCGGGCAGGATGGCAGCCGTTCGATCGTCGAGACATGCAACGCTGCGCCCTGCGACTACGACAGGCGCAACCACACCGACACGAGCCCGAAGATCAGCGCCATCCAGAGCCAGGTGCGCGCGGCACGGTCCGCCCTTCCCCGCGCCCCCGACCTGCGCGCGACTGCCAACAGCAGAAAGACCAGCGCAATGACGGGGAAGAGGTTTCTCGGCTCGAACATCAGCTCATCCTCTCCAGCAAGCGCTTCTGCCGCCACGCCGGCGCGGCGCAGTTGAACAAGGGCGTGCCCGGCCGTAGCAGGCAGAGGTAGTGCGCGGCGGCGACGCGCTGGCGCTGGTAGCCGTCCTTCAACACCTGCAGGCAGTGCTCCCAGGAAGGGGCGGCACCGATGAAATAGCGTATGCCCGGCTGGAAACGCTGCGAGTTCGCCGCCGACCACGCCTGCACCCTTGCCTGATCGGGCCAGGGCAGGCCGTCGTCCTCGTCCATCGACACGTCCTCGTCCTCGGGATTGTCGCTGGGGCCGGGCTCGACATTTTCGGGGGGCTTGCGCTCGAGGTCGAGCCAGGCGAGATCCGCCCCGGTGATGAAGCTGAAGGCCTCGCCCGCGAGGCGCGCGAGCTTGTCGTCGGACATCAGGCCAACCAGCCACGGGATGCGCGCCGTATCCCCCGCCAGGCCCACGGCGCGGATCAGCAGACGCACGTCTTCGCGCTGGCTGGCCACCTGCTTCAGCAGCTCGTACGCAAACGTGGTCTCCGCAGCAAAAAGCGCAAGCGCAAGTGCCTGCAGGCGGAACGGACCCGGCTGCAGCGCCACATCCCGGAGCGCTGCCAGGGCAGTTCGGCGATCGCCGAGCAACAGGGCCGCCTGTGCCGCGCGAAAGTGGCACTCGGGGTCTTTGTCCTGGAGGGCGGAGACGAGGAGCGGCAGCAGGTCGACTCGCCCCAGCTCGCCGGCACACCGCATTGCGCGGGCGCGCAATGCCGGCTCGGTGGAGGCGACCAAACTCACCAGCGGCGGACCGGGATCCACCCGATGCAGGGCGCAGGCGGCAATCCCGATGCGCTGCCGGAATGGGTCCGAACTGGTCAGCAAGCCGCTCACGATCCCTTTCAGGCCAGGCGCAGAAACCCAACCCAAGGCCGAGACGAGACCTGTAAGCGTCTCGGGCAACGCGGCCGCGATCGCCAGCACCTTGTCGAGACCTTCGTCCTTGCGCTCGTCGAGGGCGCGAATGGCGGCACAGAACATCTCGCCCGTGCCCGGCGACTCGAGCGCCGCATCGCAGAGCTGCGAACCGCATTCGCCCGCCACCGCCAAGCCGTCGAGATGAGCGGCAATCCGGTCATCCAGCCGCCGCAAGTGGTGCAGCTTTACATGCGGCGCCGCGACCAACACGGAGCGTACGGTGCGAAGGTGCGCAGCTTCATCGGTGTGCTGGCGAACGACCGCCAGGAGGGGCTGGGGAAATTTTCTTTGCATAGATCGAAGTACGACGCCCCCCGTCCGCGGTTGTTCAGTTGTTGCATGACTGGAATGATTTTCTGCCGATTGGGGAAAGCGTGGTCTGTCCCCAATTTTCCCTATTACCGCGATTTCATTAGCGGAATTATCCACGTGTGTGCTTCGGGAGTCGTTGCCTGTCCCTTGTCGCCTTGTCCCCTAATTGGGAGCCGCGGCTGGTTACTAGGGCCTCCGCACTCGCCTAGCATATCGATCTGATCCCAGCATGCGCTCCCGTAC
>ERZ761602.7744-NODE-7744-length-11185-cov-9.111411_pt1 | contig 11185 bp, 10 predicted proteins | sample MGYA00512165_ERZ761602 | MGnify/ENA primary metagenome ERZ761602 (study PRJEB28899, sample SAMN02445085) | bioreactor sludge metagenome | biome: EBPR sludge; isolation source: Thorneside wastewater treatment plant | place: Australia: Brisbane, Thorneside... | reverse complement strand
GGTCGTTCATCCCCATCCGCGCGTAATAATCCTCGTCGGTCAGGTCGATGCCGTAGGGCTTCATCACCTCGCGATACGCCTCGCACTGCACCTGCTCGTCGTCAATAACGACGCCGTTCCAATCCATCAAGACTGCTTTGATCATAATGTTATGAGTCCCGCCTTTAGGCGGCCGCCGGCTAAAGCCGGTACTCCAAACCGAACATATTTCCGCGGCCCAAGATCCCTTTCGGATCGAAGGCCTTCTTCAGCTCGGCCATTTCGTTCAGGTACCGCTCGCCCATCGCGACGTAAAGATACTTCGATTTCAGCTTCCCGATGCCGTGCTCGGCCGAAACGCAGCCGCCGAGCATGATCGATTGGGCGACAAAACGCCCGTAAATATGCCGCGAACGCGTCGCCTCTTCGTCCGTTTTCGGCAGAAGGTTCGCGTGCAGATGGCAATCGCCGATGTGGCCGAAAATGACGTAGTCGATGCCGCTCGCGTCGAGCATTTCCTTCTGAAACTTCAGGAAACCCGCGAAATTCTCGTCCGGCACGGCCATGTCCGTCCCGATCTTCTTCTGCTTGTTGCGGACAACGCGTTCATTCACCGCGACCGGCAACGCATGCCGAAACGCCCGCAGCTTTTCGCGGTCGGCATCGGTCGTCGTGAACCACGAACGGTCGATGTCGGCACCGTGCCGCTCGAGCATCTCGTTCCACGCCTCAAATAGGTCATCCTCGGTCTCGGCGGTCGTCTCCTGCTCGAAATAGACCGCACCTGCCATCGCCTCCAGGGTTTCGGGAAACTTCTCGCGGATAAAGCTCAACGCCCGGTCATCAAAATACTCGACCAAACTTGCAGAAGCCCGCACGTCAGTGAGGGCGTTTCCTTTACTCACCGCCTTCACCTCATCAACAAACCCCAGCAGATCGCCGTGCTTTTCAAAGAACACGACGCCCGAGAAAAAACCCTCCGGCTTCGGCACAAGCCGCAGCTCGATCTCCGTGATCACCCCGAGCGTGCCCTCGCTGCCGATGAAAAGGTCGATCGCGTCGAGCGGCGTCTCGTTGAAATATCCGCTGACGTTCTTCCGCACATTCGGCCGCTTATACGTGGGCACCTTCGCCGAGATCTTTTTGCCGCTCTCCGTCGTCAGCTCGACCCGGCCATCGGCATTCGAAAACACCTCGCCGCGACGGAGTTTGAGCGCGTCGCCATCTGCAAGCACGACGGTCAACGCACTGACAAACTCACGCGTCGCTCCATACTTGAAGCTTCTTGCACCTGATGCATTGGTCGCGACCGTCCCGCCGATCTGGCAGCTCCACTCGGTCGGGTCCGGCGGATAGTAAAGCCCTTCGGCCTCGACCGCCGTTTGCAGATCCGCGAGCAGAACGCCCGGCTCAACGACGGCCTTCATTGCAGCTTTATCGATGGTCTTGATCTTATTGAGCCGCTCGAGCGAAATGACATAGCCGCCGAACGGAACCGCCCCGCCGACCGTGCCGGTCCGAGCGCCCGAGATCGTGACCGATGCTCCCGCTTCGGTCGCCTCGCGAAGCACCGCCGCAACCTCATCGGCCGTCTCCGGCACAAAGAGCCTTTCCGCATGCCCGCCGGGCATGTTGCTCGCATCGGTTAAATAATTTTGCAGGTCCTCAACCTGCGTCTTAACTTGCATTTTTTTGAACGCGGATCCGGCGGATCAAGCGGATCGAAACGGATCTTCTTGAAAGATCGCCGCGAGCAACCCGTTCTCCGATGAATTTGAATTCCGCAACTTGTTTTGATTTGAGAAATATTTGCGCTTAAATTCCGGCACTTTTCCGAAATTGAAAAGCAGGCCTATCTCGATATGCGTCGCACGCAAATAATTTACCAACTGCGCCTCGTGAGCTTCAGAGAGTGCTTCCCTCGCCTTCAGTTCAACGATCAGACGGTCATTTACAACTATATCGGCGGCGTAATTTCCAACAGTTCGTCCGGCATATTTGACGGCAATCGGCTTTTCCGCCTCTGCGGCGAGCCCGGCGGCGGCGAGTTCGATCATCATTGCGTTCTTGTAAACGCTTTCGAGAAAACCATACCCGAGCGAATTATAGACCTTATAATAGACCTTAATTACCTCGCCGGTTAATTCCTTATCGACCATATTCAGGTCAACTCCCGTTTGCTGCCAGCAGCCTCGAAATCTCTTTAACGCGGTTTTGAAATTCCAAAAAAATCTTATCTTATCCGCAAATATCCGCCTAATCCGCCCGATCCGCGTTCAAGAACCGCGATTCACCGATATTCGAGTTCCCGTTCGCGGAGATATTTCAGCTTGTCTCGTATCTCGGCGGCGCGTTCGAACTTCATCTCCTTCGCTGCGGCCCGCATATCGGCCTCGAGTTGGCCGATCGTCTCCTTGAGTTGCTTGGGCGAATATTCCTCGATGCCTTCAATGTCGAGCGGGACCTTGAAGTAATCCGCCTCGTATGCCGTAACCAGGGTCGCCTCTATCGGCTTAACGATGGTCGTCGGCGTAATGCCATGCTCGGCGTTGTAGGCCTCCTGTATGGCCCGCCGACGATTGGTTTCGCTGATCGCATAGTCCATCGACTTGGTTATCTTGTCGGCATAAAGTATCGCCTTGCCGCCGGAGTTTCTCGCCGCCCGGCCGATGGTCTGTATCAGCGAATGCTCGGACCGAAGAAAACCTTCCTTATCGGCATCGAGAATCGCGACGAGCGAGACCTCCGGCAGGTCAAGCCCCTCGCGGAGCAGGTTGATCCCTACAAGTACGTCAAATTCTCCTTTCCGTAGATCGCGGAGTATCTTGATCCGGTCGAGCGTTTCGATGTCGCTGTGCAGATATGTCACCCGCACGCCGACCTCGGCGAAATACTCGCTAAGGTTCTCGGCCATCCGCTTTGTCAGCGTTGTCACCAGCACGCGTTCGTTCCGCTCAGCTCGGACGCGGCACTCCTCAAGCAGGTCGTCGATCTGCCCTTTGACCGGCCGAACCTCGACGACCGGGTCGAGCAAGCCCGTCGGACGTATGATCTGCTCGATCACCTCGCCCTCGGTCTGCTCAAGCTCGAACGGCCCCGGCGTCGCCGAAACGTAGATCGTTTGCCCGCGGCGTTCCTCGAATTCGCCAAAATTGAGCGGCCGGTTGTCGCGTGCCGAGGGCAGCCGGAAACCGTACTCGACCAACGTCCCTTTCCGCGACTGGTCGCCCTTGAACATCGCCCCGAGCTGCGGGATCGTCTGGTGCGATTCGTCAATGACCATCAAGGCATCTTTCGGCAGATAGTCGAGCAGCGTCGGCGGCGGTTCACCGGGTTTTTTCCCGGTCAGGTGCCGCGAATAATTTTCGATACCGCGGCAAAAGCCCATCTCCTTGATCAGCTCGAGGTCATACATCGTCCGCTGATGCAGCCGCTGTGCCTCGACGATCTTGCCCGCTTCGACCAGCACCTGCTCATATTCATCAAGCTCGGCCCGGATCGTCTTTACGGCACGCTTGATGGTGTCCTTTGACATCACATAGTGGGTCTTTGGGTAGATCGGCAGCCGCGAATCGTGCTTGAACAGCACCTCGCCGAGCAGCGGATCGATGGTCGCGATCGAATCGATCTCATCGCCCCAGAACTCGATCCGATAAGCCTGGTCCTGATAGCTCGGATAGACCTCGACCACATCGCCGCGGACGCGAAAGGTACCGCGGTCGAAATCGACATTCACCCGCTCATACTGAAGCTCGACCAGCTTTTGCAGAAAGTCCTCGCGGCGAAGCTGCTGCCCCGGCTCAATGAAGACGAGCATGCCGAAATAGGCGTCCGGGTCGCCAAGGCCGTAGATGCACGAAACCGACGCGACGACAATAACGTCTCGCCGCTCAAAGAGCGCACGCGTCGCCGAAAGCCGCAGCCGGTCGATCTCGTCGTTGATCGTCGCCTCTTTTTCGATGTAAAGATCGGCCGCCGGCACATATGCTTCGGGCTGGTAGTAGTCGTAGTACGAAACGAAGTACTCGACCGCGTTCTCCGGAAAGAACGTCTTGAACTCCTGATAAAGCTGTGCCGCCAGCGTCTTGTTGTGGGCCAGCACGAGAGTCGGCCGCTGCGTCTCCTGGATCAGATTTGCGATGGTAAACGTCTTTCCCGAGCCCGTAATGCCGAGTAGAACCTGGTCTTTGGCTCCGCCATTTACCCCCTCGACCAACTGCCGGATCGCCTCCGGCTGATCGCCCTTCGGCGTGTTTTCACTTATGAGACGAAATTGCATTTCTTAGATGATACCGAATTGCGATAGTAGTTCAAATGGATAATTCGGGTAAGGAAAAATTAACTTGACGGATGGTATAAACAAATGCAAACTTTGTTAAGCACACTTGCGGATATCTCTTCCGAGCGTTCATTTCACTCAATCGAGAGGGAGAATATCAAATGTTAGGAAACATTCTCAATATAAGAAGTGGCTGGCGTTCTCCGCTTCTTCCTTTGCTGCTTTTCTTACTAACTGTCGCTGCGTACGCATCGCCAGGCGACCTGGATCTGTCGTTCAATTCGACCGGATTCGTTACCACGGCGGTAACGGCGAGTGCGGACGAGGCTAACGCTGTCGCGGTTCAAACAGATGGCAAGATAGTTGTTGCCGGATATAGTGCAAACAGAACGGGATTTGCCCTTGTTCGCTACACGAGTTCCGGTGCCTTGGACACAACCTTCGGAACTGGAGGAATTGTAACGGTCAGCTTCGCGGCAGCCGAAGTAAGGTCGATCGCCATACTCGCAGACGGAAAGATCGTCGTAGGCGGCTACGCCAGTAGCATCAACTTCTCAAATAGAAGCTTCGTCGTTGCTCGTTTTACGGAATCAGGCGCACTTGACACGACGTTTGGAGGCGGCGACGGGATCACCACAACTTCCATAGGCTTGCGTTCTGAGGTCTTTGGGATCACTGTCCAGCCTGACGGCAAGATAATAGCGGCTGGTAGTACTGCGTCCGGTGGCCCCGATGATTTTGCAGTTGCTCGTTATAATTCGGATGGGAGCCTTGACACCTCGTTTAATTCGCCGACCGGGTACTTAACAACCAACTTCGGTTCATCGGAGGAAGGAACCGCAGTTAAACTCCAAAATGATGGGAAAATCGTCGTCTCGGGCAATTCCGGCGCCGGAAACCGAGTCAATGTTGCCCGGTACAACACGGACGGTTCGCTTGACACCACCTTTGATAGCGACGGTAAGGTCTCGACGGTACTATTGACAAACCCGAGATCGATGGCAATACAATCAGACGGGAAAATTGTAGTCGGTGGTTCTGATAACGACTATTGCCTGGTTCGGTACAATTCGAACGGATCTTTAGATTCGACGTTTGACACTGACGGAATTGTTTGCACGACTGTAAGCAATCCGAGCTTGCTTCAGGGAATTGCTATTGACCTTTCGGGAAAAATCCTCGCGACGGGCTTTACAATTTTCGGAAAGAACGATCAGGATATCTTTCTCTCTCGACATCTGGCGGACGGAAGCCTCGATCCCGCTTTTGACGGCGGCGACGGCATCGTAACGACATCCTTGGGCACAAACGGGGACCGCTCGTTCGCGATTGCCGTACAGTCTGACGGCAGGATCGTTCTAGCTGGATCACTGCTAGACACGAACCGTGATTTTGCAGTGGCTCGCTATCAGGGTGCAGCACCTACTGCGGCTCCAGCAACGCTTGGCGGTCGTTTGACGGACCAAAGCGGGAATGGTATCCCGCACGTTGGCGTCGTCCTCTCGGGAGGATCATTGAGCCAGCCCCTTACGGCAATAACGAACTCTTTCGGATATTTCAACTTCTACGATCTTCAGACTGGGCAGACCTATATCGTAACGCCTGATTCGGGCAGATATACGTTCACACCGAATAGTTTGGTGATAAACTTTACGGAGGAGTTTCTTGCGGCCAATTTTGTTGGCGTCGAGTAAGTAAGGTCATAATTTATTCGGGTTCCTTGGATTTCCAGTATTGTTGACCCAAATCAACCGAGCCGGTCCCGGGAATCCGAATCTTTGAGATAAGGAAATGAAAATGCGTATCTATTGTTTCGGGAAGTTTTCGTTACTGTTTCTCGGCCTTTTTTTCGCCCTTTCGTCCGACGTGAGCGGGACAATACTACGGGTTACGACCCTCGAAGATACTGACGATGGTGTTTGCGATGCACACTGCAGCCTCCGCGAGGCGGTCAATACGGCATCGAACGATGACACCGTCATCTTCGATCCCTCTTTGCGCGGCGGGACGATTCACCTTAAGAATACTTTAACGTTCAAGAATCAGGTGTTGACTGTCGATGGCCCTAACCGCCGCCGGATCACCCTTAAGGGAAACAATACTTTTCGAATTTTATATGTCGGCGGCACCGGTCAATTTCGTAAAGAGGTAACGATCGATGGTTTGATCATTCGTGATGGTGCTGATCCAGGCGGTCGCGGCGGCGGTATCTACCTGGACTCCTTCGCAACCTTATTTCTTACTGACTGCCTGATCACCAACAACCACGCCGCCTTTGGCGGCGGTATCCGTTCGTTTCTTGGCTTTCTACGCATCAAAGACTGCACTATCGCAAACAATACGAGCGACGGCCCGGGCGGCGGAGCCGGCATCGACGCCCGAATGGATGGCGGAAACATGGAGATAGTTAACAGCACGATAACAGGCAACGTTGCAATGGACGGCACGGGCGGGATCAAGCTAACCGTCAGGGAAAGTATGCGTCTATTAAATAGCACAGTCGTCGATAATCATTCGTTCGGCACCGGCAACGCTCGTGTCGGCGGTATTTATACAGAGGGCTCAACGATATCTCTAACCGGAATTTACAACTCGATCATTGCCCGCAACACCGGCGAGATACCAGACCTCAGGCTTGGTGCGGGCGACTACAACTTGATCGGGATCGGAACCGGTTCTTCATGCGAGAACGGAGGTTGCCCTTACAGCAAGGTTGGGACACCCCAAGACCCCCTCGACCCCATGCTCGGACCATTGACCGACAACGGTCGCGGACTTCCGATCTTTTCGCCACTGACAACTAGCCCGGCAATTAACGCGGGGTTCAGCGTTTTTAGTCAACCGTATTTTTTTTCGGATTTTTCGACCGACCAGCGTGGTTTTACCCGGATCGCAAACAAGGTCATCGACCTCGGTTCGGTCGAGTTTGGCGCGACGCCGGTTCCGAAACTCTCCGAAGTTCGCGGGCGTGTCGTTTCCGCGACCGGACGTGGAGTTTCCGGCGCCCGTCTTATCCTGACCGATGACAAAGGAGAGTCAAGGTACGCAATGACAAATTCCTCCGGCTACTATCGCTTCGACGGGATCGCTCCGGATGTGACGGTAACCGTTGAGGTCGCGGGAAAGCGGCATCGATCTTCCCCGCAAACGCTTTTCGTCGAAGAGGAGCGTGAATACCTCGACTTCAGAGTGGACTGACGAAATAAGAATTTGATTCTCGCGAAACAAAACCCCATCACCTTACTTAGGATTACCTTTCCTCAATCGCTGTACCAATAAACCGTTGCGTTTTCGCTCGCACCGCGACCTCTATTCGCGGCGACGCCGATAAATCGGCTCCAACGCTACCCGCTCCCGCTTGCCTAAGTCCAGGACTAGCAGCTCTCCGCTTTACCTCGCGTCCGATACGTTATATGGTAAGGATTTTGCTCCTCCCGTGCGTCTTCACATGGCTTTAGCAACTACTCTTTCTGATTCTACTTTTACCGGCTTGCCATTGCTGCACAAGGGCAAGGTCCGCGACGTTTACGATGCCGGCGACGACATGCTCCTGCTTGTCGCGACCGATCGGCTCTCGGCATTCGACTGCGTGCTGCCGACGCCGATCAAGTACAAGGGTGCGGTCCTGACCGCACTCTCTACTTTTTGGTTCAAGCGGCTCGAGCACATCGTCCCTAATCACTTGATCACCGCCGAGCTCGACGAAATGCCCGAGGATATCCGCAATCACGAGGTGCTCCGCGGACGCTCGATGCTCGTTAAGAGGACAAAGGTCTTTCCGGTCGAGTGCGTCGTTCGAGGTTATCTCGAAGGCTCGGGTTGGAAGGACTACCTCGTCGATGGAACCGTCTGCGGCCGTGAGCTTCCGCCCGGCCTTAAGCATTGCGATAAACTCCTCTCTCCGATCTTTACGCCCGCGACTAAGGCAGCGACCGGCCACGACGAGAACATCACGCAGGTCGAATTCATGCAGGCCGTCGGGCACGACACCGCCGCGGAGCTGAAATCGATCTCAAAGCAGCTTTACACCGAGGCGAGCGAGTACGCGCTTCAGTGCGGGATCATCATCGCCGATACCAAGTTCGAATTTGGCGAGGATAAGGATGGGAACGTCCTTCTGATCGATGAGGTCCTCACGCCGGATTCTTCGCGATTCTGGGACGCGGAGAAATATGAACCGGGCCATAAGCAGCCTTCGTTTGACAAACAGTTCGTGCGCGAATATCTTGAAACCCTCGATTGGAACAAACAGCCCCCCGCACCGCCGCTTCCCTTTGAAGTGGCCGAGGCTACGTCCGAACGATACCTGAAGGCATACGAACTCTTGACCGGCGAGAAGCTCAAGGTCGATTGACCTCGTACCGCCTGCCTCTATCACGAACGTGCGCGCATTAATGGAAAACCTGATCGACGAATTGCTCGACGGCCGCATTCTGCTCAATGAAGCGGTCGCCGAGTTCGAGAAGATCTATATCGAAAAAGCGCTCGAACGCAACGACGAGCACCTTTCGAACACGGCCGATGCGCTCGGCATTCACCGCAACACGCTTTCGAAACGCGTCGCCGAATACAAGGCCGCCCCGAAGCCCAAACCGCTCAAGGCAAAAACAAAAAAGCCCCGCGGCAAAGTGCCCGCGAAGCCCGCTCCCAAAACACGCAAACGCTAACTTCGATATTCGAGCACTTCGACCACATCACCCGTCCGGATGGTCACGCCCGGATTTTCCGGGATGAGGTTCTCACCGAAAAGGACGTAGTTCGGCTGAAGAGCAAGTTCTTCAAGCTTATCGGGGAAAACGTCCTTGGCCATCCGGAACGTGGCAAGAGTCTTGAGCGGTTCCTTGCCGTCAAATTCGCCGCGGTCCGGATCGACGGTCGTGATCGCACACCGGGCACAGGGCCGCACCACACGAAAGACCGCCTCGCCGACCCTTATCCTGGCCGAGGTATCTTCTTCGAACGGCTCGGACCCGGCGACGACAAGGTTCGGCCTGAACCGCCGCATCTCAAGAGGAGAAACGGAGCCATTATCGCCGCTGGCAGCGATCCGCCGGTTCAGCTCCGAAAGCGACCCTTCGCCGATCAGCAGCAACGGATAGCCGTCCGCAAAACTCACCAGATCATCGCCGCGGTCAAAAAGCGGGTTAACGTGCCGCTCCGCCTCCGCCGGCATAGAAAAAAGAACGCACTCACCGCCAATCGCCTCCGAGAGCCACTCGTTGACCTTGTCCGGATACTCCGCCGCCTCGACAGTGCTGTTCCAGACCGTGACCGGCCGCCGCGGGCCATCCGTGGGCCGATGCGGTATCGTAAGTTCGGCCATCCCCGGAGCCCGAAGCACAACTTGTTCCTCGCCGACATCGACGCCGATCAATGCCATCCGTGGAAACTCTCGCTGCGTCAGGAACATCCCCTCGCGGTCGGTGATCATCCACCGCCGGTCGTGCCGCAGACCTCGCTTCTCGACAAACGCCTCTGTGACGGCATTCCCGCGAAGCGACTTGATCGGATAGATCGAAATTTCCTTTAACTCCATCATTGCCGGTCTTCACCAATGACTAACCCTGTCGGGACCTTCAAGAACCCGCTGCCCATTATTTGCCAAGTGTATGGAATGTGGGGCGTGTTCTTGTTCACCAAGTGCACGATCGTTTCCATTTTAGCGTCAGTATGAGTGCGTTCCTCGACGATCACACGGCGACACCCGTTTGAATCGATCACAAATGAAAAGGTCTCGCCGTCGCCCTTATCACCCAACTCGACGGCAGTGGAAGTTATTGTGTTCCAGAATATCAGAGCTTCGGCATCGGCCTGCCGAAACAACTTCCATTCGCTTATTGAGATCCCGTCGTTGTAAATCGTAATATCACGAAATGTGGCCCTTGCAAGGCGAAAGGCAGAGAAAACCGCAAACCAAAGAAATATTGCCGCCGAGAACGCCCAAAGCATCGTCCCGTATTCAAACCAACCTGCGACAAGTACGATACCAGGTAAAATAACCGTATGAAGACCCGCAACTACAAGGTCCGACACCGGCCAATCTCTGACAACAATTGGAGAAGACGCACTCATTAAGCTCTTTCAGCACGAACTGTTCAAGTTGATACGGCAACACTCATATTTCCTTACATTGCCGTAAAGCCCGGAATTTTCCTCTTGACAAGTTTAACCGCGTTTTGTAAATTAGCACTCTTGGACACTGAGTGCTAAATATCGACTTTCCGGCCCGGGGTCCAAGGCGTCATTTTAATACCATTAGGTACATTACCAAAGGAGTACACGATTATGGCAACTACCATCAAACCACTTCATGACCGCGTAATATTGCGTCGGATCGAAGATAACGTTAACCAGACGGCAGGCGGGCTCTTCATCCCGGACACTGCTAAGGAAAAGCCGCAGGAAGGCGAAGTGATCGCCGTCGGCGAAGGCAAGTATAAAGAAGACGGCACCCGCCAGACGCTCGACGTCAAGGCCGGCGACCGCGTTCTTTTCGGCAAATACAGCGGCAGCGAGATCAAGCTCGACGGTGAGGAATTCCTCATCATGCGCGAAGACGAGATCCTCGGCATCATTTCAAGGGCCGGAGAAGCCGCTAACTAGTAAGCCGTAAGCAGTTAGCAGTAAGCAGTTTTTGCTGCTCACTGCTCACCGCTCACTGCTCACTGTTCACACGATTTCGACGAAGGAGAAATTAAAAGATCATGGCAAAACAAGTAGTTCACGGAGAAGATTCACGTTCCGCCATCCTGCGCGGTGTTAACCAGCTTGCGGATGCGGTCAAGGTGACGCTCGGCCCGAAAGGCCGCAACGTCGTCATCGACAAGAAGTTCGGCTCGCCGACCATCACCAAGGACGGCGTGACCGTCGCAAAAGAGATCGAGCTCAAGGACACGCTCGAGAACATGGGCGCGCAGATGGTCCGCG
>ERZ761602.7741-NODE-7741-length-11188-cov-3.955807_pt1 | contig 11188 bp, 6 predicted proteins | sample MGYA00512165_ERZ761602 | MGnify/ENA primary metagenome ERZ761602 (study PRJEB28899, sample SAMN02445085) | bioreactor sludge metagenome | biome: EBPR sludge; isolation source: Thorneside wastewater treatment plant | place: Australia: Brisbane, Thorneside... | reverse complement strand
GTGGTGATTGGCGCGGGCGGCATTCAGCTGGGCGAGCGGCGTCGCAACACGATGATCATCGCCACGACCGACAAGTTCGAGGAAGTGCGCAATCTCCATGCGCAACAGGGCCGGTTCATCTCGCAGCAGGACATTGACAAAAACAACAAAGTCTGCGTCATCGGCGTGAAGATAAAGCAGGAATTGTTTGGCGCGGAGAATGCGCTGAACAAGTCGATTAGCATCAATCGCGCGAAGCACACCGTGGTCGGCGTACTCGAGCCAAAAGGCGTGATGCTGGGCATCAATATCGATGACCTCGTCGTTATCCCGTTGCGCAGCGGTCAACAGATGTTCTACGGCGGTGAAGATCGGCTGTTTCAGATTCTCGTTCGCGCGAACAGCCCGGAAGACGGGAAGGTCGCGACGGAATCGGTGCGGGAAATTTTAAAAGCCGCGCACGATTACATCGAGGATTTTACGATCACGGATCAGACTTCCATACTCGCGACATTCAACCAGATCTTCACTGCGATGCGGGTGATGCTGGCGGGGATCGCGGGTATTTCGCTGCTGGTCGGCGGCATCGGCATCATGAACATCATGCTGGTGTCGGTGCGGGAGCGTACGCGCGAAGTGGGGATACGAAAAGCCGTTGGCGCGACGCGGCACGACATTGGAATGCAGTTTGCGATCGAGTCGATCACCCTGAGTTCGCTGGGCGGCTCGCTGGGCATCGCGCTGGGTTTTCTGGGGACGTTCATCATTCGGACGATCTATCCTCCGCTTCCGGTTTTCACGTCTGCCTGGTCCGTAATGCTGGCGTTTTTTTTCTCGATGGCCGTTGGGGTATTCTTCGGTGCGTATCCGGCTATCAAGGCGTCGGGCGTGGACCCGGTGGAAGCGCTTCGTTACGAGTAGGGTGTAAAAGGGGTCGACGGGCGCGCGGCGCGTCTGATAGTATCGGGATTGGGCTTGATGCGCTGGGTGTGAGGAGTAGAATTCGCGCGTTACGGGTGTGGCGGTTTTCCTGGGCGGACTTTCCGTTTTCCCAGGTAACCCACGATTCATCTGGCTGCGCAATTCGCAATACGCATTCGGCTTCCGGGCCGCTCCGAGGGTAAGCGTTCACCGTTGAGGCGACGGTGCGTTTTAATAGGCTGCTCTGAACGTGAGGGAGATGCATGCCATGATGAATCTCGCGGTCATCCTCGAGAACAGTACTCGGGAAAAGCCGGAGCACACCGCGATTGTCTACGGACAATTCAGGCTCGATTACCAGACCATCAACGCGATGGCAAACCAGGTTGCGAACGGGTTGTACAAACTGGGCGTTCGCAAAGGCGACAAGGTCGCGCTTTCCTGCCCCAACCTCCCCTATTTTCCGATCATTTACTTTGGCATCCTCAAGGCGGGCGCGGCGTTTGTTCCGCTGAACGTGCTCTTGCGCGAGCGCGAAGTTGCCTATCACCTTTCAGATTCCGACGCGACGGTTTTCATCTGTTTCGAGGGCACCGAACAATTGCCAATCGGGCAGACGGGCTACGAAGGCTGGAAACAGGCGGGTAGTTGCGAGCATTTCATTATCATCCCGACGATACCCGGCGGCGACTCGCCTATCCCCGGCGTGATGACGTTGAGCGAACTGATGAGCGAACAGCCGCCTACGTTCGAGACGGTGCAGTGCCGGCCCGATGACACGTGCATCATTATCTACACGTCCGGCACTACCGGTCGCCCGAAAGGCGCGGAGCTTACGCATTCGAACAGCCTGATGAATTGCATGGTGTCGCGGCACTTGATCGACGGCAGACCGGACGATGTGACGCTTGCCGTGTTGCCGCTCTTTCACTCGTTCGGTTTGAATGCGTTGCTCAATTCCGTCGTGCTTGGCGGGGCGACGGTGGTGTTGCAGACGCGATTCGAGGCACCTGAGGTATGGCGGGCGTTCGACGAGGAAGGCATCTCGATTTTTGCGGGTGTTCCAACGATGTATTGGGACCTCTTGAATTACCCCGACGCGGACAAGTTCGACCTGGAAAAAATCCGGGGGCGGTTGCGGCTTGGCGTGTCCGGGGGCGCTGCCATGCCGGTGGATGTGATGACGCGGTTTCAGGACAAGTTTGGGATCAAGATACTGGAAGGCTACGGCCTGTCGGAAACGTCGCCGTCGTGCAGCTTTACCCGCATCGACATGCCGCAGAAGATTGGGTCAATCGGCGTGCCGATCTGGGGCGTTCAGATGAAGGCGGTCGACGAGAACATGAACGAGATGCCTGTGGGCCAACCCGGCGAAATTGTGGTGCGCGGACACAATGTGATGAAGGGGTATTACAAACGCGACGAAGCGAACGAGGAAGTGTTTCGCGGCGGCTGGTTCCACACCGGAGATGTTGGCTATAAGGACGAAGACGGTTACTACTATATCGTCGATCGCATCAAGGACATGATCATCCGCGGTGGATTCAATGTATATCCGCGTGAGATTGAAGAGGTGCTGATGTCGCACCCGGAAATTTCGCTGGCGGCGGCTATTGGCATTCCGGACGAAGAATACGGCGAAGAGGTGAAGGCGTACGTTGTGCTTCAGAACGGATCGAAGCTGACGGCTGACGACGTTCTCGCCTTCGGCAAGAAGGAATTGGCAGCATACAAGTACCCGCGCTCGGTTGAGATCGTGAACAGCCTGCCATTAGGGCCGACTGGAAAGATTCTGAAAACGGAATTGCGCAAGATCGCGTTGCAGGGCGCTACGGCCTGAATCTCGCGGAATCCGTGATTGATAATCGCAATGACAGCTGAAAACGATAGATTAGGAGTGGCGTTACCATGCTGAATCTTTCCATTCTGCTCGAAGAGAGCGCGCGGCAGTTTCCTGATAAAGACGCGATAGTCTTCGACCAAATCCGGTTGACCTACAAGCAGGTCGACGCCATGGCGAACCAGCTCGCGAATGGACTGACGAAGGCGGGCGTTCGGCGGGGCGACAAGGTTTGCGTGTGCTGCCCCAATCTCCCCTACTTTCCGATTATGGTCTTCGGCATTCTGAAGGTTGGCGCGGTCGTGGTGCCCTTGAATCCGCTCCTTCGGCGGCGCGAGTTTGCCTACCACCTTACCGATTCGGATGCCGTCGGGTTTATTTGTTTCGAGGGCACCGAGCAACTTCCGGTTTTCCAGGAAGCGTATGCGGGATGGCAGGACGCGAAGACCTGCCCGCATATCTGGATCATACCGACGATTCCGGGTGCGGACTCTCCGGTTGAAGGCGTTCCCACGTTGATGAGCCTGCTGCACAATCAATCGCCGGTTTTTGACGCCGTGCCTACTCGCCCGGATGACACGTGCCTTATCATCTATACGTCGGGAACGACCGGGCGTCCCAAGGGCGCGGAATTGACGCACTCGAATATCACCATCAATTCGATGGTCGTGCGGGACATGGGCCGCAGCACAAAAGACGATAAACTTCTCGTGGTGCTTCCGCTGTTCCATTCGTTTGGGTTTACCTGCCAGATGATGGCGGGCATTCTCACGGGTGTAACGCTTGTGCTACAACCGCGATTCGACGCGGGCAATGTGTTGCGCGCGTTTCAGGACGAAGGCATCACGATGTTCGCGGGCGTGCCCACCATGTATTGGGATCTATTGTCGTACCCCGAGCTGGAAAAGTTTGATGTGGCAAAGATCGCGAATACGCTCCGGGTGTGCAATTCGGGCGGAGCAGCCATGCCCGTCGAAGTGATGAAGCGGTTTGAAGAGAAGTTCAACGTGACCATTCTCGAAGGCTATGGGCTTTCGGAGACTTCGCCCGTGGCCAGCTTCAACCAGCTTGAACGCCCGCGCAAACCGGGATCGATCGGAACCCCGGTTTGGGGCGTGGAAATGAAGATTGTGGACCACGACATGAACGAACTTCCCACGGGACAACCGGGCGAGATCGTGATTCGCGGCCACAACATCATGAAGGGCTACTACAAGCGCGACGAAGCCAATGACGAAGCGTTTCGCGGGGGATGGTTTCACAGCGGCGACATCGGGTATCGCGATGAAGACGGCTACTACTTCATCGTGGATCGCGTGAAAGACATGATTATCCGCGGCGGGTTCAATGTATATCCGCGCGAAGTAGAAGAAGTGCTGATGACGCACCCGGACGTGTCGCTCGCGGCGGTTATCGGCATTCCGCATGAGGAATATGGCGAAGAGGTCTGCGCATATGTCATTCCGCAGACCGGCGCGAATATAACCGAATCCGAACTCATCGCGTGGGCGAAAAAGGAAATGGCCGCGTACAAGTATCCGCGGCACATTGAGATCGTTAAGTCGCTTCCGCTGGGCCCCACCGGGAAGATTCTAAAGACCGAACTTCGCAAAGCAGCCGCGGAAAAAGTCGGCGCGGCAAATTAATCGCGCGCGTGTTTATCATTTCGGGCGGGAACGGCGCGTGTCGTTCCCGCCTTGTTTTTTGGCTTCGCTGTTTCGGCGCAGCGCCGCAATGTGCTAGCGTGTTGCAATCGAAACTAACTTGCCCGCAACGGAAGGCTTGGGACTGAAATCATGTCGACACTCACTGCGCAGGAATCGAGGGAGGAACTACAGGCTCGGGTTCATGCGATCATCAATGACACGGCGGTAACCGACCTGCATACCCATCTGTACGCGCCTCCTTTCAAGTCGCTTCTGCTCTATGGAATCGATGAATTGCTTACGTACCACTACCTTATCGCGGAAGTCTTGCGGGCCACGCGCGTGCCTTATGAAAGTTACTGGAACATGTCGAAGCGCGAACAGGCGGATTTTATATGGAAGCAGTTGTTTCTTGAACGCTCGCCGATCAGCGAGGCGTGCCGAGGTGTGCTCACGGTGCTGCATCAACTCGGACTCGACGTGGCGTCGCGCGACCTGAACGAATACCGCGTTTTCTTCGATGACCAAGCGGTCGAGAACCATGTCGCGGAAGTTTTGCTCACTGCAAACGTCCGGGATGTCGTGATGACCAACGATCCGTTTGATGATTTGGAACGGCCTGTGTGGGAAGCGGGTTACAATGCGGACCCGCGATTTCACGCGGCGCTTCGCATTGATCCCCTGTTGAATGATTTTGCCAACGCCAGCGCGCGCTTGCGCGCGTGGGGCTATGCCGCAGGACCCGATACGGATGCGTCGAGTTTGTCGGAAGTTCGTCGTTTCCTTCTGAACCATGCAAAGCGGATGAACGCGCTGTATATGGCCGTATCGTTGCCGCCGGACTTTGCGTTTCCCGAGGACAGGCCCCGCGCGAAAATTATCGCGGAGTGTGTTGTCCCCGTTGCGCGCGAATTGAACATTCCATTTGCGATGATGATCGGCGTGAAGCGCGCAGTGAATCCCGCATTAAAACTCGCGGGAGACGGCGTCGCGCGGGCGGATGTTGGCGCGGTGGAACGCATCTGCGCGACGTTCCCGCGCGATAAGTTCATGGTGACCATGCTGTCCAGGGAGAACCAGCATGACCTTTGCGTTGCGGGGCGCAAGTTTCCGAACCTTTTCATTTTCGGTTGCTGGTGGTTTCTGAATAATCCAAGCCTTATTGAAGAGATGACGCGGATGCGTCTGGAAATGCTGGGCCTGAGCGTTACGCCACAGCACAGCGACGCGCGCGTGCTGGAGCAGGTCATCTACAAATGGGATCACTCCCGCGCCATTATCGGGAAGGTGCTTGGCGAAAAGTTTGCTGATCTTGCGCACGCGGGATGGCAGGTAAGCGACGAGGAAATTCGGCGCGATGCAACGCGCATATTGGGCGGCGGTTTCTGGGAATTCCAGCGCGCGACGCTGTAGCCTGCCGCGTCCGTTCCTTGCGTTGCGCGGAATGACAGTAGATTCGGGTTAGGCTCGCGCCGCTTTCACGGCGTCCGCGAACTTCGCGGCGTTTTTGGTGATTCCCGCAAAATCCTTTGCGTCTACCAACTTCTTGCTGACCAGGTTACCACCGACACCGAGCGCAAACGCGCCCGCTTTGAGAAAATCGGCGATATTGTCCAGTTCCACGCCGCCCGTCGGCAATAGGGGCACCTGCGGCAACGGACCTTTGATCGCTTTGATGTAGTCCGGCCCACCAACACTCGCAGGAAACACCTTTACAACGTCCGCGCCACTTTCCCACGCCGCAAGCACTTCTGTCGGCGTATATGCGCCGAGCGCGACCGGTTTGCCGTATCGTCGCGCCATACGCGCGACTTCCGGCGCGACCACCGGCGTGACGACAAAAGACGCGCCTGCGAGAATTGCCATGCGGCAGGTCTCCGCGTCCAGCACGGTGCCGACGCCCAGCATGACGTCCGCGCCCGCTAGTTTTGTGCTTGCCAGTTCGAGCGCCTGTAATGCGCCCGGCGTGGTCATGGTCAGTTCGATACAGCGAACCCCTCCCGCGGCGACCGCTTCCACGATTCGCACGAGATCATCACCGCCGGATTCCGCGCGGACAACTGCGACGATGCAGTGGGTCTTGATGTAGTTCAATGCGGATTGGGTATCCATCGTTCGCTCCATGAATCAGTTAGGTCTTAGCGGCAAAGAACTCGGCGATCAATTAACTTCGCTTGACCGGCAACACGCACCGAAAACCGATGGTATTCAATTTCGACTCCGGAAACATTCCTTTTCGAAAAGAGCAGCGCAACTCCGATGCAGGCGAATGCCACGAACCGCCGCGAACCGTGCGCAAGGGCGGGCCATGTTCCATGGCGGCTTTGCGTTTCACGGGATCGTAAGGCAGAAAGAAATCCGCGGTCCACTCATACACGTTTCCCGCAAGATCGCACACGCCATCGGGCGTGCTTCCATCGTCGTGCATGGTCACGAGCGAGGCCATGTTCAGGTGGTCGCCATAGTTGGCTTTATTGGCGTCGGGTTCCGTATTGCCCCAGGGGTACTTTCTGTTTTCCTGGCCGCGCGCGGCGAATTCCCATTGCGCTTCCGTGGGGAGGGACTTGCCGGCCCACGCGGCGTATGCGGCGGCATCGTTCCAACTCACCCCGATAACCGGCTGGTTCGGCCCCATGTGCTGGGGCAATCCCCAAAACTTTGGCGCGGGGTGGCCGGTCGCCTTGAGGAACTCGCCGTACTGGCCGTTAGTCACGGGGTACACGTCGATATAAAAGGCATCAACGAAGTACTCGAACTCCGGCGATTCGTCCGGAGAACTCGCACTGCCGACCACGAAACTGCCGCCATCGAGCAGCACCATGCCTTCAGTCGAAACTTCCCTTTCGCTGTTCGCGTGGACCTGCGCCTGCGCGGCTTGCCGATAGGATTCATCGAACGCGGCCATCAGGCGAGTGCGGAATTCCGCGGCGCTCTGCCAGCGGTCTTCCTTGGGGCCTTGAATGGCCTTGTTCATGATCTGCAGGATCGACGGTGCGACGTCGGTTCTCACCCGCTGCACCTCGACCTGATCCTCTATGGGCGTGCGCAATGTCAGCATTTCACGGAGCATCAAGCCGACCGCATATAAGTCTGCGCGCAGATCGACTCCGAGATACCGCAATTGCTCGGGTGCGGCGTAGGCCTCGGTGCCGATGACGCGCGACGGCTTTTGATCGCCTTCAATTTTCGGCACGTCTTCGTCAAGCACTTTGGCAAGCCCGAAGTCGAGCACCTTGACGCGTTCACCGGCCATGATCATTACGTTCTCTGGTTTGATATCGCGGTGCACGACGGTGCGGTGGGCATAGTCGAGCGCGGATAAGATCTGCGACGTGATCGTGACCACCATGCGCACGTCGAGCAGCCTTCGCTGTTCCCTGCATGACCGGAGAAACGCGCGCAATGATTGGCCGTGGAGAAACTCCATCGACAAGTACATGATGCCTTCCGGTGTGGAGCCGACATCATGCACCGCGACGATGTTTTCGTGGCGCAGCCGCCGCGCGATCTGCGCCTCTTGAACGAATAACTGCATGCCCCGCTGAGACTGCAAAATGAAGGGGTGCAGAAACTTCAACGCAACCCGCTCACTCATGAGCAAGTCTCGCGCGCGATAGACGACACCCATGCCGCCTTTGCCGATCGGCGCCTCGATAATATAGCGATCCGCTATGCGATGGCCGACAGCAAAGTCGAGTGTAATCTCCTCGTCTTCCCCGTCCGCCGAAGGCACCTTTACGCGCGAACCGCAACCAAAACACATCCCCCAACGGCCTTCCACCGTGGGGGGGACGAGTATCTGCAATCCGCAATTTGAACAGGTGACTTGAATCATGAGGTGCCGTATCGTAAGGAACACCAAAACAATGCTCTGGACAACGCCAGCCGGGCCATTGTAGTAGGATGGCCCGCGTGTCGCAACGGCGCGTTATTCCGCCGGTGGCTTGAAGTTCACGCCGGCGGATTCGAGGGACTTCAGGAACCCTTCCTTATCGACGGCTTTGCGCCAAGCCTCTTCCGGTTCGATAACGTCTTCCTTGCAGAACCGCGCGAGTTCTTCGTTGAGTATTGTCATGCCTTCTTTCTTTGCGGTCTGCATGATGCTCATGATCTGATTGGTCTTGGCTTCGCGAATGAGGGACGCGACGGCGGCGTTCACCACCATGACTTCGAGCGCGGCGACGCGGCCTCCGCCTTTTTTCTTGAGAAGGTTCTGCGCAACAACCCCCTTCAGCGTGCCGGCAAGCATGGTGCGAATCTGCTGCTGTTGATCGGACGGGAACTGATCGATCAGGCGATCGACCGTGGATATTGCGGTTGTGGTATGCAACGTTCCGAACACAAGGTGGCCGGTTTCCGCGGTTTCAATGGCGATGTGGGTCGTCTCCAAATCGCGCATTTCGCCGACGAGCACAATATCCGGATCTTCACGCAAGGCAGCGCGCAAAGCGGCTTTGAAGCCTTTCGTGTGATTGTGCACTTCGCGCTGGTTGATAAGGCAGCTCTTATTCGGATGCACGAACTCAATCGGGTCTTCTATCGTGATGATGTGTTCGCTGCGCTGCGAATTGATGAGATCGATCATCGCGGCAAGCGTCGTCGATTTGCCGCTACCCGTCGGCCCCGTGACGAGCACCAGCCCCTTGGTAAGTCCGCAGAATTTTTTCACCGAGTCAGGCAGTCCCAATTCCTCGCATGAGAGAATCTTGGTGGGAATCACGCGAAATACCGCACCCATGCCTTTGTGGTCCATAAAGACGTTCACGCGAAACCGGCCATAGCCTTCGAGGGAGTAGGCAAAATCCGTGTCGTGCGAATCGTTAAACTGTTGCTCGTTTGCAGGCGGCATGATTTCGTACAGGACTGTGCGTGTCGCCTGTGAGTCGAGGTCTTCCTCGCTGCGCAAGGCCATCATCGAGCCATCTTTTCGGAAGATTGGCTTACACCCGGTGCAAAAGTGCAGATCCGATGCACCATGTTTGACCATCATCATGAGATACTTGTCGATTTGTGCCATTTCCAACTCCCCTACTTTCAGTCGATACGCTATCACTTGTGGTCAGTTTACGCAATACCTACCATATTTTGTGGGGAGAATACTGAGGCGCGAGGCAAGAATCCGGGAAATCCCGGAATGAAAACGGGTAATGACATGTCTCGGATATGGTAAGTATAATGGTTGGCCTAACAGCGGGTCGGTTTTCCGGGATTGACGTAAGGAGTCGGTTGGATGGAGTGGCGGGTGACGGGCATTTTCGCGGGGCGATGCTGCGCCGTGCTATTTGCCTGCCTTTTTTGCGCTGCTGCCCTGGCTGGCGACGACGATGACGGTGTAGAGCTGAAGATCCTGGATGCGGGCGGTTTCGCGGGTGCGGATGTCTATGTGCCGGTGACCATGAGCGCCAGCACACGGCCGAGTGCGGTGGCGTTCTGGATAGAATACGACCACACAAAACTCACATTCTTGGATGCCGAGCCGGGCTTGGTGGTCACCCTCGCGGGAAAAGACGTAACCTGGGGGTTCCCGGCGCCAGGCCGAATATCGTTTCTGATTTTTGGGCTTAACGACAATCGGATAAGTTCCGGCCAGATACTATTGCTCAAGTTTGAGATCAATTCCTCTGCTCTGCCGGGCGAGGAATACCCCGTTCAGGGGCTGAATGAATCATCCACCGGCCCCAATGCCGAGCCTATCGACACGGATATCGACGATGGCGAAGTTGAAGTGCTGAATTGCTTCAAGCCCGCCACCCCGTCAAATTTCACCGCCACCGACGGGATTTTTGGGGATCGCGTGCAATTGACCTGGTCGCCGGTCTTCGGCGCGCAGTCTTATGTTGTGTATCGCAATACCGCGAACGATGTATCGACCGCACAGGTAATTGCGACGACGATTCTGACGTTCTACTCGGATTCCAGCGCGCAGGGTCCCAGCAATTTGAATTCGGGCGGTTGCAGCGGCGGCACGAACGTCAACACGTCATACAACACCTATTACTATTGGGTGCGGGCGCAAAACATTTGCGGTCAAAGCGCGCCCACTTCGGCCGAGTCCGGTTACCGGGGCAAGGCGCACCTCGCGAAAGCAACCGCAACGACGCTCACCAAGATGCCTGTTCTGGCAGACGAATCTACCACCAGTCTTGCGATTCGGTTATCGGCTAACAACGCGATAGACACGCAGACGATTGTTGTCGCGCTCAATGGGATCGACAATGAAATCGTGCGCACCGCGTGGTCGCCGTTGAACGATAGCGGTAGTGATGGATGGGTATGGGTGACTTTGGGTTCTCCGATGGAACCGGGTACAACGCTTACGCTGGAAGCCAGCGCGCGCACGATCGGCGGCGACGCCATCGCGCCGGTTGTCGCGGTGTTCTCGGCCGGACACGTCTTGAACAGCAATGCGCTCCTACCGTCTGGAGGACCTCTGGTGGTCCTCGAATACGAAGCCGAACACTTGCCTGACTTCGTCGAATCGATGGGGCCAGCCTACCGTATCGCCCCAGAAGCGAATTTCGCCACACCGGCGACCGTTCGGCTGCCCGTACCTAACGATGTGGAACCCAGCGAACTTATCCCCTACCTGCTCGTGGACGACGATTCCTGGAGTCCGGGCGTTCTGGTTGATGGCTGGCTGGCCAGCCAGCCCCGTGCGGTTGAGATAGCCGGGATTTGGTACGTGGAGTTCGAGGTCATGCACGGTGGAATCGTGCAACTTGGCTATCCCGCGCTCCAACCTGCCGCAGCCGGGTTGAGCTCCTTGGCGAGCATGCTGCCGATGCTGTTGGCATTGACGATC
>ERZ761602.7740-NODE-7740-length-11189-cov-4.910185_pt1 | contig 11189 bp, 9 predicted proteins | sample MGYA00512165_ERZ761602 | MGnify/ENA primary metagenome ERZ761602 (study PRJEB28899, sample SAMN02445085) | bioreactor sludge metagenome | biome: EBPR sludge; isolation source: Thorneside wastewater treatment plant | place: Australia: Brisbane, Thorneside... | reverse complement strand
GCCGCTTCGTTTGCGCGACCGGCGTCCGCGGCGCGCCGGGCCGGGCGCCCGGGCCTAGAGCAGCGCGAACTGGTCCTCGACGGCGACGAGCGGCCAGCGGCCCGCCGCGAAGATGCGCTGCTTGGCCGCGAAGGCGTGGCGCGCGGGATCGGCGCCGGCCAGCAGCACGAGCGCGTACTCGCCCGCGGCGCGCGCCGCGGCACCCGCCGCGACGCGCATCAGCGCCTCGTCGCTGCGCCCGTGCGCGGGAAAGATGCGCCGCGCGGCGGCCATCGCGGCATCGCTGGCCGCGAGCATCGCGCGGTTGACGGCGGCGTTGGCCGTGGGGCCGCCGAGCGCTGCGGCGGCGGCCTGGGTCAGGGCGGCGGCGGCGTCCGCCTCGGCCCGGCGCCATTCGGGCATTTCCGCATCGCGCTTCAGCACGTCTTCGGCCGCGCTTAGATCGTGAAGCCACACCTGCATCGCTCTGCGGAAGCCGAGCTTGGTGCAGTAGTCCGCGACGCAATGGCGGTCGGCCTCGCTGGGCTGATCGCCGAGATGCGCGAACCACGGCGCCGCGGCGAACTCGGCGGCGAGATCGGACACGATCAAACCTGCGGGATCGGTCATGCGCGCGCCGCGCCGCTCCGGCGCCCTTTGCGATCGGGTTGCACGCTGCGCCCCGCTGCGCTCGCGGGGCGCAGGCCGCGCCCGCGCGCGGCGGCGCCCGGCCCGCCCCTGGCCGGGGCCGACCTCATGGCGCCCGGGCTCAGTGCGGGGCCGAGGCCGGCTCGTTGCCGCGCTGCTCGCGCCAGAGGCCGAGCTTCTTCTGCACCGGCCGGTCCGAGAAGCTGAACAGCACCGCGTCGGCGTCGGCCTCGTGATAGTGCGGCAGCCACGACGGCACGACGAACACGTCCTTGGGCTTCCACTCGAACGCCTGCCCCGCGACCACGGTGCGGCCCTTGCCTTCGACCGGCGAATACACCGTGCCGTCGGTCGAGCGATACGACACCGTCTTGAACCCCTTCGGCAGCAACTGCATGAAGGTGCCGATCGTCGGCATCGCGAAATCGCCCGTCGTCGGGTCGATGTACTGCACCTTGAGCCCGTGGCACGGGTCCCAGCGCTCGTACTTGCGCATTTTCTCGAGCGTCTCGCGCGTCTTCGCATAGGGATAGTTGAAGATCGGCGAGCACTTGCCCTGTTTCTCGTAGCCGAGCGGCACCACGTTGCCGCCATACATGTCGGGCGAATAGTCGACCGGCCGCGACAGCGGCTGCTCGTCCTTGGGGAAATGCTCGAGGAAGCTCGTGTCGAGCACGTTCACGAGCGGCACGTCGAGGCCGTCCATCCACACCATCGGCCTGTCGCTGTCGTTGCCGTGATCGTGCCAGGTCCAGGGCGGGGTGATGACGAAATCGCCCTCGGACATGAGCGTCTTCTCGCCGTCCACGGCGGTGTAGGCGCCCTTGCCCTCGATGATGAAGCGCAGCGCCGAGGCGGCGTGGCGGTGCGCCGGCGCGATCTCGCCGGGCATGATGAGCTGCAGACCCGCATAGAGCGAATGCGTGACGCGCGACTGGCCCCGCAGGCCCGGATTCTCGAGGATAAGAACGCGGCGCTCCGCTTCCTTGGCGGTGATGAGGCGGCCGGCCTCCATCACGTAGGGCCGCACGTCGTCGTAGCGCCAGATATGCGGCTTGGCCGGCGATACCGGCTCCTTGGTGACGAGGTTCGCGAGCACCTCCCAGAGCGGCGTCATGCTCGACTTGTCGATCGTCTTGTAGAACTGCTGGCGTTGCGGATTGCGGGCGGCGGTATCGTCCATGGCGCTCCTCCTGGCCTTCCCCCGGATAGTAGGGGGCGGTGCGGCGGCCGCCAGGGGCACGGGGCGGCCAGCCTTCGCGCACAGATTATCTGTATACGGATGAACAGTCACGCCCGATTGCAGGGCTACCGGCGCATGGCCGGACGGCAAATCGCTTCGGCCCGCGCCGATCAGCCGCCGATCAGCTTCAGCACATGCGGAAGGATGCGCTCGACGATCACGTCGACGCCTTTCGCGTTGGGATGGATGCCGTCGGGCTGGTTCAACGACGCGTCGGCGGCGACGCCGTCGAGAAAGAACGGATAGAACAGGACGCCGTGCTTCTTCGCCAGATCGGGATAGAGCGTGTTGAAGGCGCGGCCGTAGTCGGGGCCCATGTTCGGCGGGGCATACATGCCGGCGAACAGCGCCGGCACGCCCTTCGCCTTCAGCTTGGCCAGGATGGCGTCGAGATTCGCGCGGGTCTGGGCGGGGTCGAGCCCGCGCAGCCCGTCATTGGCGCCGAGCTCGACGATGGCGAAGTCGGGCTTCGGCTCCAAGGCCCAGTCGAGCCGCGCGAGCCCGCCGGCGGAGGTGTCGCCCGAAAGGCCGGCGTTCACCACGCGCGCATTCACGCCCTTGGCCCGGAGCGCCGCCTCGAGCTTGGCGGTGAAGCCGTCGCGGCTGCCGAGGCCGAAACCGGCCACGAGGCTGTCGCCGAAGGCGAGAACCGTCAAAGGCTTGCCCTGGGCCGCGACGGAGCCGGCGCCCGCCGCCGTCAGGTATATGGCGAAAGCCAGCGCGCGGCCGGCCAAAGATGCGAGTCCTGCCATGTTCGCGCCCCGATCTCCTAGTTGGTTGCCCCATAGCTAGGTGCTACACGCTTCCCGGTCCATGATCCGTCTCCGCGGCGTCCAACTCACGCTCGATAGTCTGGCCGGTCCCGTGCACATCCTGCGCGGGATCGACCTCGACGTCGCCGACGGCGAAACCGTCGCGATCGTCGGGCCGTCCGGCTCGGGCAAATCGACGATGATGATGGTCATCGCCGGCCTCGAGCGGCCCTCGTCGGGCAGGATCGAGGTGGCCGGCGCCGATCTGGGCATGCTCGACGAAGACGGGCTCGCGCTGTTCCGCCGCGATCGCGTCGGCATCGTGTTCCAGAATTTCCATCTCGTGCCGACCATGACGGCGCTCGAAAACGTCGCGATCCCGCTCGAATTCGCCGGCCGTGCCGACGCGTTCGCGGCGGCGAAGAAAGGCCTCGAAGCGGTCGGCCTCGGCCACAGGCTCGATCACTATCCGGCGCAGCTTTCCGGCGGCGAGCAGCAGCGCGTCGCGCTCGCGCGCGCCACCGCCACCGGGCCGCGGCTCATCCTCGCCGACGAGCCCACCGGCAATCTCGACGGCGACACCGGCGCTCAGGTGATGGAGCTGCTGTTCTCGCTGCGCGAGAAGCTCGGCACCACGCTGGTGCTGATCACGCACGACCGCGCGCTCGCGCGGCGCTGCGGGCGCGTCGTGCGCCTCGCGAACGGCCACGTGGTTGGCGACGAGCGCCACGCGTCGCCGGCCGAGGCCGCGCAGTGAGAGCGATCGCGCTGGCCTTCACGCTCGCGCGCCGCGAGCTGCGCGGCGGCATCAAGGGGTTCCGCATCGTGCTCGCGTGCCTCGCGCTCGGGGTCGCGGCCATCGCCGGCATCGGCTCTCTCTCGCGCGCGATCGAAGACGGGCTGCGGCGCGACGCGCGCAAGCTGCTCGGCGGCGATCTCTCCTTCAACCTCGTGCATCGTCCGGCCGGCCCGGCCGAGCTGGCATGGCTCGAGAAGCGCGGCGACGTCGCGACGGTCGCCGAGCTGCGCGCGATGGCCTACGTGCAGGGCGGCGCCGGCGCGCCCGGCCGCGACCGGCTGCTGGTCGAGCTCAAGGGCGTCGACGATTTCTATCCGCTCTACGGGACGATCGGCGTCGACGGCGCCCGTCCGGACTTCAAGTCCCTGACCGGATTGCTCGCGCAGCACGAGGGGCATTTCGGCGCGCTCGTGGATCCGCTGCTGCTGGAGCGCCTCGGGCTCAAGTCCGGCGACCGCATCAAGATCGGCGGCCTCGTGCTCGCGATCCGGGGCACGCTCGACCACGAGCCCGACCGCGCGACGCGCCTGTTCACGCTGGGCCCGCGTGTCCTGATCTCGAGCGCGGCGTTGCGCGAATCGGGCCTGCTGCAGCCCGGCAGCCTGGTGTTCTACAGCCATCGCCTGCGTCTCCGCGGCGGCGCCTCGGCGGCCGCGGTCATGGCCGACGCGAAGAAGCAGTTTCCCGAGGCCGGCTGGCGCATCCGCGGCACGGCCGAAGCGGCGCCGGGCCTCGACACGTTCCTCGCGCGCCTCACGCTCTATCTCACGCTGGTCGGGCTCACCGCGCTGCTCGTCGGCGGTCTCGGCATCGCGAGCGGCGTCAAGGCCTGGCTCGACGGCCGCACCGGCACGATCGCGACCCTCAAATGCCTCGGCGCGCCGGCCTCGCTGATCTTCCGCGTCTATCTGATCGAGGTGCTCGCGCTAGCCGCCGTCGCGATCCTGGTCGGCCTCGCCGCCGGCACCGGCCTGCCGCTGCTGCTGGCGGGCCCGCTCGAAACGCTGCTGCCGGTGAAGCTCGAGGTCTCGGTCTATCCGCTGCCGCTGCTGCTCGCCGGCGCGTTCGGCCTGCTCACGGTGCTGGCGTTCTCGCTCTGGGCGCTCGGTGCCGCGCGCGAGGTGCCGCCGGCGCTGCTGTTCCGCAACACGGTGGCGCCGGTGGAGGCGCGGCCGCGCCGCGCCTATCTCGTGGCGACGGCGCTGTGCGCGGCGGCGCTCGCGGCGCTCGCGGTGCTGACCGCGGCGGACCGCTGGATGGCCGGGCTGTTCGTGGCCACGGTCGTCGGCACGTTCCTGCTGTTCCAGGGCGGCGGCGCCGCGATCACGCGCACGGCGAAGTTCGCCTCGAAGCGCGGCACGCGCAGCGCCGTGCTGCGCTTCGCGCTCGCCAATCTCCACCGGCCCGGCGCGCCGGTCGGGCGCATCGTGCTGGCGCTCGGCCTCGGCGCCACCGTGCTGGTCACGATCGCGCTGCTCGAAGGCAATCTCGATCGTCAGCTGCGCGAGCAGCTGCCCGAGAAGGCGCCGTCGTTCTTCTTCATCGACATCCTGCCCGACCAGGTGGCCGAGTTCGACGCGGCGGTGAAGTCGGTGCCCGGCGCCACGGGCCTCGAGCGCACGCCGATGCTGCGCGGGCGCATCGCGCGCATCAACGCTGTCGCGGTCGGCGAGGCGGCCGTGGCCGAGAACGTGCGCTGGGCGCTCGACAACGAACGCGGCCTCACCTTTTCCGCCACGCCGCCGGCGGGCACCGAGCTCGCCGCCGGCAAATGGTGGCCGGCCGACTACAGGGGCGCGCCGCTGATCTCGTTTGACGCCAATCTCGCGCAGGGCATGGGCCTCAAGGTCGGCGACACGCTGACGTTCAACATCCTCGGCCGCGAGGTGACGGCGACGATCGCGAACCTCCGCAAGATCCACTGGCGCTCGCTCGGCATCAACTTCACGGTCATCTTCGCGCCGGGCGCGCTCGAGGGCGCGCCGCACAGCCACATCGCCTCGGTGCACGTGCCGGCCGCCGCCGAGACGAAGCTGTTCACCGCCGTCACCGACAAGCTGCCGAACGTCTCGGCGATCCGCGTGCGCGATGCGCTCGATCAGGCCGCCGGCGTGTTCGAGCAGGTGGGCTTCGCGGTGCGCGCCACGGCGATGGTGACGCTCGCGGCGGGCCTGCTCGTGCTCGCCGGCGCGGTCGCGGCCGGCCACCGCCGCCGCGTCTACGACGCCGTGGTCTTCAAGGTGCTCGGCGCCACGCGTCGGCGCATCCTCGGCGCGTTCCTGATCGAATACGGGCTCATCGGCATCGCCACCGCGATCTTCGCCGCGATCCTCGGCGCGGTTCTCGCCTGGGCGATCGTCACGCAGGTGATGAACGCGCCCTTCGCGCTGCTGCCCGAAACCGCCGCCGGCACCGCGCTCGTGGCCGCCGGCATCGCGCTCGCCTTCGGCTATTTCGGCATCTGGCGCGCGATGGGCCAGAAGGCGGCGCCACTGCTGCGGAACGAGTAGCGGCGCGCCGCGCTACGCCACCCGAACCACGGCCATCATGCCGCCGGCCTGATGCTCGAGGACGTGGCAGTGGAACATCCAGTCGCCGGGATTGTCGGCGACGAAGGCGATGTCGACGCGCTCGCGCGGATTCATCAACACCGTGTCGCGCCATTCGACGCGCGGCGCCGGCGCGCCGTCGCGCGCGATCACCCGGAAGGCGTGGCCGTGCAGGTGGATCGGGTGGTGCCAGGCGGTGTCGTTCTCCATCGCGAAGACGTAGGACCGGCCCCGCTTCAGATGCAGCGTCGGCGCGTGATCGTGCTCGCCCACCACTTTGCCGTTGATGGCCCACGCCATCCCGTGCTCGAGCAGCAGCTCGCGCATCGGCCGGACCTTTCCTCGGAACTCGGCCTCGGCGAGCCTGCCCATCATGCCGCCGCCGAACTTGATCGCGTGGCGCTCGGCCGTGGCGAGATCCGGCGCGGGCAGATCGTTCGGCGCCAGCGCGATCGGCGTGCGCGGCGCGGCCTCGCGCAGCGGCGGCCCGGCGTCGTAGACGATGTCGATCAGCCGGTATGCTTGGCGCGGATAGAAATCGTCGACGACGGCGACGCGCTCGCCGGGCCCGCCATGGCAGTCGACGACGAGATCGGCGCGCATGCCCGGCCCGAGCACGAGGCGGTTGCCGTCGAGCGGGTGGGGCGCGGTCGCATGGCCGTCGGTGGCGACGAGCCGCGGCGACAGCGCGCCGAAACGCAATCCGAAGATGCGCGCGTTCGCGGTGTTCACGAGGCGCAGGCGGATGCGCTCGCCGCGCCGCACGGGAAAGTCCGCGCCCGCCTTGCCGTTCACCGTCACCCGGTTGCCGAGGCGGCCGGCGTGGCTGACGTCGAAGAGACTGGCGAAATCGCCGGCGATGCGCGCCTCGGCGGTGAGCCGCCAGTCGTCCAGCATCCACACGACGTCGCGGTCCACTTCCGGCGGCGCGTCTTCCTCGACGATCAGCGCGCCGTAGAGGCCGTGCTCCACCTGCTCGTGGCTCTGCCAATGCGGGTGATACCAGAACGTGCCGGAATCGTTGGCCGCGAACTCGTAGACGAAGCGCTCGCCGCGCCCGACCGGCTTCTGCGTCAAATGCGGCACGCCGTCCATCGCGTTCGGCAGGCGGATGCCGTGCCAGTGGATCGACGTGGCGTCGGCCACTTCGTTCGCGAGCGTGACCTTGACCGTCGCGCCGCGCTTCACGCGCAGCGGCGGCCCGGGCACCGAGCCATTGTAGGCCCACACTTCGGTCTCGGGATAGGGCGCGCCGGCGATCGCGGCACGCGCGGGCGCGGCCACGAGGCGGTGTTCGCTCGCCGCGGCCACGCGCGGCGCGAGCGGAAGCAGTGCGCCGGCCGCAGCGCCGGCGAGGAATCGCCGTCGCGTCGGGGCGGTGATCGTGCGCTTCGTCATCGCACGATCCTATCCCGGCGGGACCTCGCGTAAAGCGTCGGCCGGCGGCGCTCGGACGGGCGCCCCGGCGCGCGAGCGCTGCAATCCTTAAAAGTACGCATAGGCAGAATCGCCTAGAGGCAATTTTGATCGTGCATCTTCAAGGGTTTGCCAACGGGCGCCGGCCGTCCGGTTAGCCTTGATTTTGGCGGATTCGGCCCCAAAATAGCGCCCACGGGCCAACCATAACCGAGAACAGAGGGTTTCACCCATGGAGTACCGGAATCAGCAGGGCGGCGTCGTCATCGGCCGCGGCCGCGATACGGCCGCCGGCATCGATGAGGGCCTCCGGCAATACATGCTCAAGGTCTACAACTGGATGGCCTTGGGCTTGGCGCTCACGGGCGCGGTCGCCTTCGCGGTGATCAGCGTGCCGGCGCTGCAAGAGCTCTTCTTCCAGTATGCGGCCGGCACGCGCGGCCGCGTCACGCTCACGCTGCTCGGCTGGATCGCGCTGTTCGCGCCGGTCGTCCTGGCGTTCGTCTTCTCGTTCCGCATCGACCGCATGAGCGCGGCCTCGGCGCAGGGCCTGTTCTGGCTCTATGCCGGCCTCATGGGCCTCTCGCTCGCGCCGGTCGTCGCGGTCTACACCGGCGAGAGCCTCGCGAAGGTGTTCTTCATCAGCGCGGCCACGTTCGGCGCGATGAGCCTCTGGGGCTACACGACGAAGCGCGATCTCACGGGCATGGGCAACTTCCTGCTCATGGGCCTGATCGGCATCATCATCGCCTCGGTGGTCAACATCTTCCTCAAGAGCTCGGCGCTCGGCTTCGCCGTCTCGATCCTCGGCGTGCTGATCTTCGTCGGCCTCACCGCCTACGACACGCAGAAGATCAAGGAGATGTACAGCGCCTCCGACGATCACGAGGTGATGACGAAGAAGGGCATCATGGGCGCCCTCAACCTCTACCTCGACTTCGTCAACATCTTCCTGTTCCTGCTGCAACTGTTCGGCGCGCGCCGCGACTAGTTCGCGCCGCGACAGAACGCGAAGAAAAAGCGCCCGGAGCGGCAACGCTCCGGGCGCTTTCGTTACCAGGCGCCGGCGTGAACGCGCCTTCAGGACTTGCGGAACAGCGCGAGCGCGAACCATTCCTGTACGTCGCTCCAGCGCGCTTCGAGCGCGAGCCCGTGGCGCGAAACGGCTTCGGCCATCGCCGCGAAGCGGAACTTGCGCGAGATCTCGGTGCGGATGGTCTCGCCCGCATCGAAACGCGCGACGAGGCCGAGCTTCCGGAGGCTTACGGTCTGCGCGCAGGCGCTGACCAGGTGCATCTCGATGCGCGAGGCCTCGGCGTCGAAGAACGCGCGGTGCCGGAAGCATGCGAGGTCGAAATCGCCGTCGAAGCGCCGATTCAGGTGGCGCAGCATGTTGAGGTTGAACGCGGCGGTGACGCCCTGTGCGTCGTTGTAGGCGGCGTCGATGATGCCCGGCGTCTTGACGAGGTCGAAGCCCAGCAGCAGCGCGTCGCCGGGTTCGAGCGCCCGCGCCGCGCGCGCGAAGAATTCGGCGCTTTCGCCGTCGTCGAGATTGCCGATCGTGCTGCCGAGGAACAGCATCAGGCGCCGCGGGGCGTGGCGCGGCGGCAGCGCCGCGAGCCCCGCCTCGTAGGTGCCGACGAGGCCGCTTATCGCGAGGCGCGGATAGGCCGCGACGAGGCCGGCGGCGCTTTCCTCGAGCGCCGCCTCGCTCACGTCGATCGGCACGTAGAGCAGCGGCGCCTTGGCCGGGGTTTCCTCCAGCAGCGCGTCGATCACGGTGCGGGTCTTCTTCGCGCTGCCGGAGCCGAGCTCGACGAGGTCGGATGGACCCATGCGGCGCGCGAGATCGCGCGCGCACTCCGCGAGAATGAGCTGCTCGGTGCGCGTCAGGTAGTACTCGGGCAGCGCCGTGATACGGTCGAACAGGCGCGAGCCCTGCGCGTCGTAGAAATACTTGGGCGGAAGCGTCTTCGGACGGGCGCCGAGCCCCTGCGCGACGTCGCCGCCTTCCGGAGCGGCACCGTCCGCCGGTTGCAACACGCGAATTCTGATGTCCGACGGCCGATGCGGGGAATAGGCCCGTTGCACGAGGTCCATGGCGCCACTTCCGCTCCCGACCCGCGCGGCAGAAGCGCCCCGCCAGCCGATGTTGACATCGGTTCTTCTAAAGGTCCCGCGCCGGGCGAAACCCTGCGAAGATTTGCCTAGTTTCCGGAACATACCAGTTACGGAAGCTTCGGCGCAAAGCAAAAATCCGCGTGGCCCAGCTGCCGCCGCGCAACACGCGATGGTGGCCGTCGAACCACGCCTCCGAATACCCCGCGTAGGGCCAGGCCCGGAATCCGGGATATGGAGCGAAATTCGAGGCGGTCCATTCCCAGACATTGCCGAACAGGTCGTCGGCGCCGTCGGCGCTGCGGCCCGCCGGAAACCGTCCGACCTCCGTCGTGCCGTGCCGCTGCCCGCCGAGATTGCCGCAGTTCATCGTCACAACGAGTCCGCGCGCGGCGTGTTCCCACTCGAATTCGGTCGGCAGGCGCGCGCCGGCCCAGCGGCAGAATGCCTCGGCCTCGTGCGCGCCGACGCCGGCGACCGGATGGTCCGGCGCGTCCGCGCGCCAGTGGAACGGTCGCTCGATCGACTCGGCGCGGCGCCACGCCCAGCCCGCTTCGGACCACAGCTCGCGCCGCGCATAGCCGCCGTCGGCCATGAACGCCGCGAACTGCGCCTGCGTCACCGGGTGGCGCGCGAGCCGGAACGCGGGCACCGCCACGGCGTGCGCGCCGCGCTCGTTGTCGAGCGCATCGTCGCCGTCGGCGCCGATCGCGGCGCGGCCGCCGGGCACGGCGACATAGTCGAGCGGCCGCGCGTCGGGCGCGATCGCGGCCGGCGCCGGATTTCGCAGCGCCAAGGCGTGCAGGAACGATGCGGTCTCGGCGTGCTGCGCCTCGTGCTGGAGCACGAATCGCCAGAGCCGCAGATCGATCGCGGCGGCAGGATCGGCGAGATGGACGAGCGTCGCCTGGCGCACGCGCGCCACGTAGTCGAAAATCTCGGGCGCCTCGGGAATCCCGGTGCGCTCGCTTTTCGCGAGGCCGTCCACCGCGAAGGCGCGCCGCAAGTCCGGCGTCGTCGCCGCGTTCGCTTCGCCGAGCAGCCACAGCGCCTCCGTGTAGGCGATGTGGCCGAGGTGCCAGCCGAGCGGCGAATAGAGCGGATGCAGCTGCCGCCGGAACAGCTCGGGCGGCAACGACCGGAACAACGCCAGCGTCGAGGCGCGGCAGCCGCGCAGATCGGCCGCGAGCGTCCGGCGCGCGGCGTCGGCATCCGCGTCAGCGCTTCTTCCAGACCGAGCGTCCATACGCGTCCTCGAGGATCATCGTATCGCCGTGCACGGCGCCGCGGTCGAGCGTACCTTTCGCATCGATCATCTGCACCTCGCCGCCATTGATGCGCAGCTCCACCGCGTGCACGGCGCCCTCCGCCGGGCAGCGCGCCCAGTCAATGCGCGTACGGATCAGGCCCCGGTATCGCCCTGGGGCTATCTGCTCGCGCAGCTCGAGCGTGCCGCTGATGCGCGCGAGCCCGCAGCGCGAGCGGAGGTCGGCGGTCAGCGGCTCCAGCACCCAATAGCCGATCGCCTTGCGCTGGCCGGGCGGGGGCGGCGCCTCGTCGGCGTCGACCTTCACCCCTCCGGCCGGCTCTTTCGGGCGCTCGGCCTCGGGGGTCGGCGGCGGCAGCGGCAGCAAGCCGGCCGCGGGCGGCGGGGGCGGGGGGGCGGGCACGAATGCCGGCGGCGG
>ERZ761602.7739-NODE-7739-length-11189-cov-8.258398_pt1 | contig 11189 bp, 10 predicted proteins | sample MGYA00512165_ERZ761602 | MGnify/ENA primary metagenome ERZ761602 (study PRJEB28899, sample SAMN02445085) | bioreactor sludge metagenome | biome: EBPR sludge; isolation source: Thorneside wastewater treatment plant | place: Australia: Brisbane, Thorneside... | reverse complement strand
CGGCGGCAGCGACGCCTCCGGCATCGTCTACAAGGTCGGCAAGGACGTCACCAACGTCAAGGTCGGTGACGAGGTGGTGATGCATTGTGGCCAGTACAGCCGCAATTGCGAATGGGTCAAGAGCGGCGGCGACCCGATGTACTCGCCGACTTTCAAGATTTGGGGCTACGAAACCAACTGGGGCAGCTTCGCCCAATTCACCAAGGTGCAGGCCCAGCAATGCATGCCCAAGCCCAGGCATATGAACTGGGAGGAAGCCGCCGCCTACACCCTGGTCGCCGCCACCGCCTGGCGGATGCTGCACGGCTGGGGCGTCAACGCGGTCAAGAAAGGCGACGTGGCGCTGATCTGGGGCGGCGCCGGCGGACTCGGCTCCATGGCGATTCAAATCGTCAAGGCGGCCGGCGCGACCTCCATCGCTATGGTCTCCGGCCAGGACAAGTTCGACTACTGCATGAAGCTGGGCGCCAAGGGCTGCATCAACCGCAACGACTTCGACCACTGGGGCATGTTGCCGCACTGGAAGGACAACGCCGGCTACGCCAAATGGATGAAAGGCGTGCGGTCCTTCGGCGCCAAGATTTGGGACGTGCTGGGTGAGAAACGCGCCCCCAATCTCGTGTTCGAGCATCCCGGCGAAACCACCATCCCCACCTCGATCTTCGTCTGCGAGACCGGCGGCATGGTGGTGGTCTGCGCCGGCACCACCGGCTACAACGCCACGGTCGATCTGCGCTATCTGTGGATGCGGCAGAAACGCCTGCAAGGCTCCCACTTCGCCAACACCGTGCAATCCAACCAGATGAACGAACTTGCCCTGCGCGGCTTGCTCGATCCCTGCCTGTCGCGGGCGTTCACCTACGAGGAAATCCCGGTCGCCCACCAGTTGATGTACGAGAACAAGCACCCGCATGGCAACATGGCGGTGCTGGTCGGCGCCAAGGACTTTGGCCTCGGCGCCCATGGCAAGCCCCCGGTGGCCATCGAGCATCCGACTCTGCCCAAGGGCGATGTGCATACCACCCCGCACCCCTACCCACTGTCGGCGCCGTTGCCCAGCATCGCCGAGGCCGAGGCCATCACCATCGCCGACGACGGCACGCTGGTCAAAGACCTGATGCATCGCGGCATCATCGCCTGCGCCCCCGGCGACACCGTCGGTCAGGTGGCGAAGATCATGGTGGATCACGAAATCCACGCGGTGGTGGTCATGGACGGCGGCAAGGCGGTCGGCGTGGTCTCGCAAACCGACATGGTGCTGGCGCGGCAGGGGCGGACCCCGGAGCAGGCGCGGGCGATGCTGGCCCAGGACATCATGACCCCCGGTTGCGCCACCTGCGACGCGAATATCTTGCTGAGCGAGGCGGTCAGCCTGATGACCAGCCGGCGGATGCACCGCCTGGTCGTCACCGAAAATGGCCAGCCCACCGGCGTTATTTCGATGACCGACGTGGTCCGCAAGATCATCGGGGAGTGATGGAGTGAAGAAACGGGGGCGTGTGCATCACGCCCCCGTTTTTTTCCGAAGCGATTGGAGAGTGATCCATGAAAGCCATCGTCTGTCATGAGCTGACCGGGATTAACGGATTGAGCCTTGAAGACGTTCCGGCACCCACGCCCGCTCCGGGACAGGTGCGGGTACGGGTGCGGGCCTGCGGGGTCAATTTCGCCGACAGCCTGATTACTCGGGGCCAATACCAGGTACAGCCGCAACCGCCGTTCAGCCCGGGGTTCGAGGTGGCGGGCGAGGTGCTGGAAGTCGGCGAGGGGGTGACTCGTTTCAAGGCGGGTGACCGCGTCATCGCCATCACCCCCCACGGTGGTTATGCCGAGCAGGTGGCGGTGAGCGTCAATCGCTGCGTGGCGATGCCGGCGGCGATGCCCTGGGAACACGGCGCGGCGTTTCCGGTGGTGTTCGGCACCTCGCACGTGGCTTTGTGGCATCGGGCGCGGCTGCGGGCCGGAGAGACCCTGGTGGTGCATGGCGCTTCGGGCGGGGTCGGGTTGACGGCGGTCGCCATCGGCAAGCAACTGGGGGCGACGGTGGTCGCCACCGCCAGCGGTCCAGAAAAGTTGGCTGTCGCCCGCGAACAGGGCGCGAATCACTTGATCGATAGCAACCGCGAGGACGTGCGGGCGCGGATCAAGGAATTGACCGATGGGCGCGGCGCGGATGTGGTTTACGATCCGGTCGGCGGCGATCTGTTCGCCGCTTCGCTACGCAGCATCGCCTTCGAGGGCCGGATTCTGGTGATCGGCTTCGCCGGTGGCACGGTTCCGCAGATTCCCGCCAATCACCTGCTGGTCAAGAACGTGGACGTGATCGGCCTCAACTGGCCGGCCTACGCTGAGTTGAACCCCCGAATCATGACCGAAAGTTTCCGTACCTTACTGCAATGGTATCTGGAAGGGGCCATTCGGCCTTACGTATCGGCCATCTACCGGTTGGAGCGGGCGGTCGACGCACTCGGACAAGTGGTCGCGCGCAAGTCCACCGGCAAGGTGGTGATCACGATGGACGAATAGGCATGGCGTCTGAATTGACGATCCACCATCTGGGACGGATGACGCGGGCCACGGTGCGCGGTGGGGACGCGCAGTTGAAGAAATTGCGCAATGCGTTGCTGCTCAAGGATTTCATTATCGCCGCCGAACGGGAGAACTTGCTGGAATTCCGTCGTCGCGCTTACCTGACGCAGGACGATTGGCCGATGCGGGTGGTTGTGCGCCGCGATGGCGCCCAGTTCGAAATCGATTACTACCTGTACATTCCCTGGGGCTGGATTACCGCGCTCACGGTGTTGATGTGGCTGGTGCTGCCGTTCGCTGGCATCCCGAATGCGCCGCTGGCGTTTGGGCTGGCGGTGGTCGTGGTGGCGTTGGCGATCTACAAGCAAAAGTTCGATTGCCGACCCAACGCGCGGTTTTGGCAGCAACGGCCGCGCCAGCGTTGGGGCGAGATCATGGAGCGGTTGGTGGGGGAAACATTCACCCGCGCGTAGCCCGGATATTTAGCCCCCCTTGGCGCATGACGAATGGGGGAGGTCATCGAACCGGCTCAGTCGCGCCACGTCTTGCACGACAATGCGCCGACCATGCACCGTAATCAGCCCAGATTCGATCAGGCTGTGCAAAATCCGCGAGAGCGTTTCCGGGCTCAGATTGAGCCGCGAGGCGATGACGTGCTTGCTGGCCGGCAATTCGCATATGACGGAGCCGCTGGCGGGCGTGCTGGCGAGCTGCAACAGGAACCCGATGACCCGCTGGGTGGAGGAGTGCAGGGAGTAATCCTCCACATCCTGGATCAAACCGTGCAGGCGCATGCTCAACCCCGCCAACAGGCGGCGGGCGAAGGCGCTATCGTGATCAATGGCCGCGAAGATGCCCCGCTTGGCGATATACAGCAGACGGGAATCCTCCAGCGCTTGGGCCATCACTGGGCAGGGCCTTTCCATGAACATCACCGCCTCGCCGAAGCTTTGCCCCGGCCCGACGAGGGACACGACTTTTTCGTTGCCCTGCGGCGAGGAAAACGCCAGTTTGATCTGGCCGTATACAGTCACGTAGAAACCGTCCAGCAGACAGCCCTTCTGAAATAGGATCCGCCCCTTGCTCAGGCCGATTTCGCGCGTTCCCGCCGCCAGGTTGGCGATCTCGCTCTCGCGCAACTGCTGAAACAGCGGCAGGTTGGCGAGCACCCTGCCGATATCGATTTGTTTGCCCACCGGTTTTGCTGTTCCTCGCGCGGTTGACGGCTAGGCATTGCCGCACTCTTTAAGTGCGATTATTGGGGAGCTTGATGTAAATCAAGGCGCGGCGATAGCGGTTGCCGTATTTCATTAAGGCAGTTCAAACGACAACCGAGGCCACGCTCACCCGCTGCCTCGTAGGGGAATGCAACATGCCACAGATTCGCCCAAAACTAAAACAAGTTACTGTCGCTTTAGCCGCCCTCCCGCTCGCCGTCGGCATCGCGCTGGCCGCCGACCCGCCGGAAGCCAAGAAGGGTGTTACCGAGGCCGAAGTCAAGTATCAGGCCGGCGGTTCTCCGTTGGCCGGCGAGAAGATGCACCAGAACGTCGATCCCAAGGCGCCGCCGATGACCGAGGCCGAATTCGTCAAGGCCCGCCTGATTTATTTCGAGCGCTGCGCCGGCTGCCACGGCGTACTGCGCAAGGGCGCCACCGGCAAACCGCTGACGCCCGACATCACCATGGGCAAGGGAACCGAGTATCTCAAGGTGTTCATCGCCTACGGTTCGCCGGCCGGTATGCCGAACTGGCAGACCTCGGGCGAGATGACCGCCGAGGAAGTCGATCTGATGGCGCGCTACATCCAACAGGAACCGCCCACGCCGCCGGAATTCGGCATGAAGGAGATGAAGGCGACCTGGAAAGTGTTGGTGCCGCCGGACCAGCGGCCCACCAAAAAAATGAATAATTACAATATCGAAAACATCTTTTCCACCACGCTGCGCGACAGCGGCGAAGTCGCGCTGGTGGACGGCGACACCAAGCAAATCATCAACATCGTCAAGACCGGCTACGCGGTCCACATTTCGCGGCTGTCGGCCTCCGGACGCTATCTGTACGTGATCGGCCGCGACGGCAAGATCAACCTGATCGATCTGTGGATGGAGAAACCGGACAACGTCGCCGAGATCAAGATCGGTTTGGAAGCACGTTCGGTGGATACTTCCAAGGCCAAGGGTTTCGAGGACAAGTACGCCATCGCCGGTTCCTACTGGCCGCCGCAGTTCGTGTTGATGGATGGCGATACCCTGGAGCCGCGCAAGATCGTGTCCACGCGCGGCATGACCGTGGATACCCAGGATTTCCATCCCGAGCCGCGCGTCGCCTCCATCGTGGCCACCCACGACAAGCCGGAGTTCGTGGTCAACGTCAAGGAAACCGGCAAGATTCTGCTGGTCGACTACGGCGATATCGACAATCTCAAGATCACCGAGATACCCGCCGCGCGCTTCCTGCACGACGGCGGCTGGGATTCCAGCAAGCGGTACTTCCTGGTCGCCGCCAACCAGTCCAACAAGGTCGCGGTGGTGGATACCAAGGATGGCAAGCTGGAGGCGCTGGTGGATGTCGGCAAGGTTCCGCACCCTGGTCGCGGCGCCAATTTTGTCCATCCCAAGTTCGGCCCGGTCTGGGCCACGGGCCACTTGGGCGACGAATCTGTCGCGCTGATCGGCACCGATCCCGAGAAACACAAGGATCAAGCGTGGAAGGTGGTGCAAACCTTGAAGGGTCAGGGCGGCGGTTCGCTGTTCATCAAGACTCATCCTAAGTCCACCAATCTGTACGTCGATACCCCACTGAACCCGGACGCCAAGATCAGCCAGTCGGTGGCGGTGTTCGATCTGAAGAACCTGGACAAGCCCTATCAGGTGTTGCCGATCGCCGAATGGTCCGGGCTGGGCGAGGGCGCCAAGCGCGTGGTGCAGCCGGAGTTCAACAAGGCCGGCGACGAGGTCTGGTTCTCGGTGTGGAGCGCCAAGGACAAGCAATCCGCGCTGGTGGTGGTGGACGATAAGACCTTGAAGCTGAAAACGGTGATCAAGGATCCCAAGTTGATCACCCCGACCGGCCACTTCAACGTCTACAACACCCAGCACGACATTTACTAATCAAAAAGGGGGTTTGTCATGCGTATGAAATACTTGAGTGCGCTAGCCCTGGCTTTGCTGATCGCGCCGGCGGCGCAGGCGAGCGAGGAACTGGCCAAGAAATACAACTGCTTGGCCTGCCACCAGACGGACAAGAAACTGCTTGGCCCGTCCTATCAGGACGTGGCCGCCAAGTACAAGGGTCAGGCCGACGCGCCGGCCAAGCTGGCGGAGAAGGTGAAAAAAGGCAGTGCGGGCGTGTGGGGGCAGATCCCGATGCCGCCCAATCCGACCGTGCCCGATGCCGACATCAACGCCCTGGTCGCCTGGATTCTGGGGATGGCCAAGTAAGGGCGAATGGTCCAGCCACCGTTCCCCAGGGACGGTGGCTGGCTGAATGCTGGTGATGAGCTTCCTGTCTGCCGCGACAGGCTGGATACCCACAAAAACCATGCGGCGCACATTTGCCATGCCCCCTCGCCAACGGTTGCCTAAGCCTTCTCTCCCCCCAAAAAGCCGGACCGCGAGGGCATTTTCTTTTTTGACGAGTTCGAGGATCCGACCGACGGTGCTCGTGCTGAGCGGTTTTGTCCTTGCTCCCCTGGCGTTGGCGGAAGAGCCGCCCACTCCGCCGCCGCAACGTAGCCGGGAACTCGTCCGCATGGTGCGTCAGGATTGTGGTTCCTGTCATGGTTTGACCTTGCGAGGCGGTTTGGGGCCCGCCTTGCTCCCCGAAGCCCTGCGCGACAAGCCGCCCGCCGGTTTGAAATACACCATTCTACTGGGTCGGCCCGGCACCGCCATGCCACCCTGGAAAACCTTTTTGAGCGAAGCCGAAGCCGATTGGATCGTGGCGCAATTGCTGCGCGGTTTTCCGGAGGAATCCAAATGACGATGCCAAGAACATGGTTGCTCGGGCTGTGGATGCTGTTTCTCTCATGGCCATTGCTGGCGTGGAGCGGCGAGCCGGCGTTGCGCGGCACGGGCGATCTCGGTGTCATCATCGAACGCGGGGCCGGGCGCGTCCTGATCGTCAACACCAGCGCCAACGGCATCGTCGGCCGGGTGGAAGGGCTGGGCGACTTGTCCCACGCCTCGGTGGTGTTCTCCCGCGATCAACGCTACGCCTACGTGTTCGGGCGCGACGGCGGGCTGAGCAAGGTGGACATTCTGCGCGGGACGCTGGAGAAGCGCGTTGTCCAGGGCGGCAACAGCATCGGCGGGGCGATTTCCCAGGATGGAAAACTGGTCGCGGTCGCTAATTACGAGCCGGGCGGTCTCAAGGTGTTCGCCGCCGACACGCTGGAGCCGGTGGCCGACATTCCCGCCGCGTATGGCGACGGCAAGCTGTCGAAAGTGGTTGGTATCGCCGATTTGCCGGGCGACCGCTTCATCTATTCCCTGTTCGACGCCGACCAAATCTGGATCGCCGATTTGCGCGATCCCAAATCGCCCCAGGTCGAGAAATTCGGCAACATCGGCAAAGCCCCCTACGATGGCCTGGTGACGCCGGACGGCCGTTATTACCTGGCGGGATTGTTCGGCGAGGACGGCATCGCGCTGCTCGATACCTGGCAACCGCAACAGGGCGTCAAGCGGATACTCGCCAACTACGGCCGGGGCGAGGAAAAGCTGCCGGTCTACAAGATGCCCCATCTGCGCGGCTGGGCGGTCGCGGGTCATCAGGTCTATCTGCCGGCCATCGGCCGCCATGAAGTGCTGGTGGCCGACAAGATCAACTGGAAGGAAACCGCCCGCGTTCCGGTACGCGGTCAGCCGGTGTTCGTGGTCGCCCGTCCCGACGGCCGGCAAGTCTGGGTCAATTTCGCCTTCCCGGACAACGGATTCGTGCAGGTGATCGATACGTTGACTGGGCGGATCGTGCAGACGCTGGAACCGGGCAAGGCGGTGTTGCACCTGGAATTTACCCCACGTGGCGAGGCGGTGTGGATTTCGGCCCGCGACGACAACAAGGTGGTGGTCTACGACACCGCCAGTTTCGCCAAGCGGGCCGAATTGCCAGTGGAAAGTCCCAGCGGCATTTTCTTCACTTCGCGCGCCCACCGCATCGGGTTCTGAGATGAGCGGCGCCAACCTCGAATTGCTCAACCGTTTCCAGCGCGATTTTCCGCTGACGACGCATCCTTTCCGAATGATCGCCGAGCGTTTGGGATGGAGTGAAAACGAGGTGCTGGCGGCATTATGTCGGCTTCAGGAGGAGGGCAAGGTCAGCCGAGTTGGCGCGGTGTTTGCGGCTCGAAAGCTTGGCGCCAGCACGCTGGCGGCGCTAGCGGTTCCGCCGGGGCGGTTGGAAACGGTGGCGCAACGGGTGAACGAGTATCCCGAAGTCAACCACAACTACCAGCGCGAGCACGATTTCAATCTCTGGTTCGTGTTGACCGCCGCCACGGTGGCCCGCCTGCGCGCGGTGCTGGCGGAAATCGAGGGTGACACCGGCTTGCCGCTGCTGGACTTGCCGTTGCTGGAGGAGTTTCACATCGACCTTGGTTTCGATTTGCGCGACGGTGGACGCGCTAAATCTCTCGCTCCAACCTTCTCGCTGATGTCTGGAAGAGAGGGGAAGGATCGGGTGGATCCCGGTGAGGCGGATCGAAGCCTGTTAGCGGCGTTGCAGGAAGGTCTACCGCTGATCAGCCGCCCTTATCAGCTCCTGGCCCGGCGGTTGGGTCTGTCCGAGCAGACGGTTTTGGAGCGGCTGCGGTACTGGCTGGAACGGGGCGTAATCAAGCGATTGGGCGTCATCGTCCGCCATCGTGCGCTGGGCTACCGGGCCAACGCGATGGTGGTCTGGGACGTTCCCGACGCCGAGGTTGGCGCGGTCGGGCGAGCGCTGGCGGCGGAAGCCGGCGTCAACCTCTGCTACCGCCGACCGCGCCGTTTGCCGCACTGGCCCTATAACCTGTTCTGCATGATACACGGGCGCGAGCGCGAGCAAGTGCTGGAGCGGATCGGACAGATGCGAGTCGGTCGGGGATTGGCGGCCTATCCCCATGCCGTGTTGTTCAGCACCCGCTGTTTCCGGCAGCGGGGCGCGTATTACCTGCCATTGACGGCGCCATCGTCGCGAGCTCCTCTCACGCTTGACGCTAACCCCTCTTCCAGTGGGAGCGGGGTAGGGGTGAGGGTGGGTCATGAGAGCCAGACAGAACGGTGGCTATCGAATGTGGAAAGCGTGGCATGGACGACTTGAAACGTCGCCTGATCGATGAATGGCAAGGCGGATTCCCCCTGTGCGAGCAGCCGTTCGTGGTGATGGCCGAGCGGCTGGATTCCAGCGAAGACGCCGTGCTGCAAGCCCTGCGGGAATTGTTGGCCGATGGCGTGCTGACCCGCTTCGGGCCGCTGTATCAGATCGAGCGGCTGGGCGGCGCGTTTTCGCTGGCGGCCTTGCAAACGCCGGAGGCGGACTTCGACCGAATCGCGTCTATCGTCAACGGTTTTCCGGAAGTCGCCCACAACTACCGACGCGAGCACACCTTCAATATGTGGTTCGTGCTGGCGACCGAAACGCCCGCCGGGATGAACGATGCCATTGAGCGGATTGCGGCGACGACCGGCTTGCCGGTATTCAATTTTCCCAAGGAACGAGAATATTTCATCGAAGCGCGGTTTGCGGTGGGGGCGGGCAAGGTTCGCGGGACCGCTTCCTCCCCTCCCCCAGCCTTTCTCCCGCTAGGTGAGAGGGGAGTTGCCATGCAGGCATTGAAGCCGCTCGTTCTTGCCACTCAAGCCGGTTTGCCGCTGGTCCCGCAACCCTATCATGCCATCGCCGCGCGATTGGGCACCGGCGCGACAACGATCATCGCCGGCCTCCGAGTCTTGCTGGACGCCGGCGCGATCCGCCGCATCGGCGTGGTGCCGAACCATTACCGCATCGGTTACGCCGCCAACGGCATGACGGTGTGGGATGTGGACGACGAGAAGGTGGATGAATTGGGCGAACAAGTCGGGGCGCTCGAATTCGTGACCCATTGCTACCGCCGCCCGCGCCACCGCCCGGCCTGGTCCTACAACCTGTTCGCGATGGCCCACGGCGCGGGCCGCGACGAGGTTACCGCCAAGGCCGACCGCATCGCCGAGGTTCTGGGCGACGCCTGCCGGGCTCGCGATATCCTGTACAGCACGCGGATTCTCAAAAAGACCGGTTTGCGCCTGCATGGTTGAAGGAGGTCGCCCATGTTCCGCATCACTCAGTTCATGCAGGAAATCGCCCGGCCGACGCCGCTGACGCCCAAGCGCAATCCGCCCGGCCCGGTCGTCATCTGGAATCTGGTGCGGCGCTGCAATCTGGCCTGCAAGCATTGCTACTCGATTTCCGCCGATACCGATTTCCCCGGCGAATTGACGACTGACGAAGTGTTCGCGGTCATGGACGATCTCAAACGATTCCGTGTGCCGGTGTTGATTCTGTCCGGCGGCGAACCGTTGTTGCGCCCGGATATTTACGCCATCGCCCGCCAAGCCAAGGACATGGGGTTCTACGTCGCCCTGTCCTCCAACGGCACGCTGATCGACAAAACCAATATCGCCCGTATCGCCGCAGTCGGTTTCGATTACGTCGGCGTCAGCCTGGATGGCATCGCCGAAACCCACGACCGCTTCCGCCGCCAAGCGGGCGCGTTCGCCGCGTCCCTGAACGGTATCCGCCTGTGTTGGGCGCACGGCATCAAGGTGGGGGTTCGCTACACCATGACCGAGGATAACGCCCAAGATTTACCGCGCCTGCTGGACCTGCTGGAAACGGAACGGATCGACAAGTTCTATTTTTCCCACCTCAACTATGCCGGACGCGGCAACCGCAACCGCAAGGACGATGCCCACCATCGCACCACCCGTCGGGCCATGAATTTGCTGTTCGATACCTGTTGGCGGTTGATGGGCGAGGGCCGGCCCAAGGAATTCGTGACCGGCAACAACGACGCCGACGGCGTGTATCTGCTGTTCTGGGTCCGCCGAAATTTCCCGGAGTTGGAGGAGCACATCCGCGCCAAGCTGGCGCAGTGGGGCGGCAATGCGTCCGGAGTCAACGTCGCCAACATCGACAATCTCGGCAACGTCCATCCCGACACCATGTGGTGGCATCACACCCTGGGCAATGTCCGGGAGCGGCCATTTTCGGCAATCTGGCCGGACACATCCGATCCGTTGATGGCGGGTTTGAAAGCCAAGCCGCGTCAGGTGAAGGGCCGCTGCGGCCAGTGCCAATACTTCGATATCTGCGGCGGCAACACCCGCGTGCGCGCCCAACAACTCACCGGCGATCCGTGGGCCGAAGACCCGGCCTGTTATCTGGACGACGAGGAAATCGGCGTCGCGGCGGGCGGCGGGCGGCTGACCGTGACGCCGTATCGAACTGCTCGCCGGAGGGTCGCGTCATGAGGAAATCCCTGCTGTTTGCCTGCCTGCTGTTGCTTGGATTTTCGGCCAGCGCCGCGCCCGACCCCGCGCCGCTGTACCAGCAACATTGCGTTTCCTGCCACGGTGCCGACCGGCTGGGCGGATTGGGGCCGGCGTTGCTGCCGCAGAATCTGGAGCGGCTGAAGAAACC
>ERZ761602.7738-NODE-7738-length-11190-cov-4.184553_pt1 | contig 11190 bp, 13 predicted proteins | sample MGYA00512165_ERZ761602 | MGnify/ENA primary metagenome ERZ761602 (study PRJEB28899, sample SAMN02445085) | bioreactor sludge metagenome | biome: EBPR sludge; isolation source: Thorneside wastewater treatment plant | place: Australia: Brisbane, Thorneside... | reverse complement strand
CTATTACGACATCTTCGGCCGCGCCTACTTCGCGGGCGCGAACATCAAGTTCTAAGCGCAACCAGGGCCGGGCCCCGCCCGGCCCCCGGAAGAGCCTGAACCTGTCGTTCACGCAGGGGCCGCAGCGCTATGGCGCTGCGGCCCCTTTTCCATTGAACGGCGCTGCGTTTGCTCACAGGCCGGCTGGCCAGGCCGCGAGAATCTGCCCTTCCTGACACGCTGGCGTCATGAACGCGGGCGTCCTGTGCAAACCGATGGAGCAGCGAATGAAAGCGAGCGGATTCCTGGTGCTGGGTGCCTTGGCCCTGAGCGGATGTGCCACCAAGGACTATGTGAACGAGACGGTGGCACCCGTGCGTGCCGATGTGCAGGGCCTGCAGCAACGTGTGCAGGCGCAGGACGAAGGCCTGAAGTCGCTCGACGGCCGCCTCAAGGGACACGATGAGCGCATCAAGGCGCTGCAGCTGGAAGCCCAGGCCCGTGCGGCAGCGGCCGGCAAGATTCGCGAGCCCGGCTTTCTGATGAGCACGCTGCTGACCGACGACGGCTTCCGGTTCAAACTCGGCCGCGCACAGCTCAGCGCCGAGGCCGGCGCCCAACTGGACCAGTTGGTGGACAGGCTCAAGACCGACAACCAGCCGGTGGTGCTGGAAATCCAGGGCCATACCGACAGCAGCGGCAGTGCCGAGTACAACCAGCGCCTGGGCCTGGAACGCGCCGAGGCCGTGCGCCAGCACCTGGCACGCGCCGGTGTGCCCCTGCACCGCATGGCCACCATTTCCTACGGTGAAACCGCGCCCATGGCCGACAACCGCAGCGCCGAAGGCCGCAGCCTGAACCGGCGTGTGCAGGTGGTGGTGATGCGCTAAGGCACGGGCGCGTCCAGCCCCCAGTGCGCGCGCGCCTTCAGGCATTGCACGTCACCGGGCTGCACGGCCTGGCAGGGCGAGGGGCGCTGCGCATAGATGTCGCAGGTCACGGCCCGGCCCACCTGTCCCTGCAGGGCCACGCAGCGCACCGGCTGGCTGGCAGTGCCGGCCATGCAGCGCTGCAGGGGGCCGATGGCCTGGGTCAGCCCGGCCGGCACCCGGCCGCCCGGAGCGTCATCGGCCTCGGCCCAGTAGAACGACACACGGAACAGCGCGCAGCAGGCGCCGCAACTTTGGCAATCCGGCACGGCGGTGATGCCCCCTTGGTTCAGCAAGGGCGCGATTCTGGCGCTTCAGCTCAGCAGACCGTAGACCCGCTCGGGCGGCAGCCGGGCCACCAGCTGACGGTCGGGCTCCAGCGCCTTGAAGGCGAACTCGGGCTGGCTGGTGTCGCGCTTGAGTGAGGCCTGGCAGGGCATGCCGCGCCTGTCGGTCAGCGTGGCCACCAGCGGGGTCTGCGGCGTGGCGCCACGGCGGATGACGACGCCGCGCTCGCCATTGGCCAGGGCCACCACCTCGCCGGGCGGCAACGGCCCGAACTCGCGGATCAAGGCCGCCACCATCGGGCTGCTGGGGTACTCGGCATAGGCTTGGCGCTCGGCCTCGCGCAAGTCCAGCGCAGGACGGGACTCACGCCGGCTGATCTTGGCCAGGAACACATCGGCCAGGCGCAGCAGCTGCGCGGCCTCGCAGACCTCGCGCAGGCCCCGTGGATAGCCCAGGCCATCGGCATGCTCGTGGTGTTCGAGCACAGCGCGCAGCCAGGTCTCGTCCGCGATGCCGGCTGCACGCAGCCGGGCCACGGCCGCGTCGGGATGGGCGCGCAGTTCGTCGCGCTGCTCGCCGGTCAGGCGCCCATAGATGGCGAAGCGGCCCTGCAGCTCCAGGCAGGCCAGGTTCATGGTCAGGGCGGCCATCAGCAGGGTGTGCTGCTGGGCGGCCGACCACTGCAGCCGGCGCGCCAGCAGCCAGGCCAGCGCGGCGGTGTACACGGCATGGGTCAGCCCGTACATGCGCAGGTGGTGAGACTCCTGGCGCAGCATCAAGTACAGCGCCACATCGGGTTGCTGCTCGACCAGGGACTGCAAACCCTCGCCCAGCTCGCTGCAGGCGGCACGAAAGTCCTCCGGCGGCAGCGGCTCGCGGGCCAGGCTGTCCAGGCCCCAATAGCAGCGGCCCCAACGCGCAAACAGGGTGGGTGGCTGGGGCTCGACCTTGCGGCCGGCGGCCAGGGCCTTGATCTCCTCGACATCGGCATGGATGCCGCGCGCCAGCAGGGCTTCGAGCTGGCGCTCGCTGCGAATGACCTGAGCCGCAGCCAGCAGCAGATGGCCGTGCTCGTCCCGCACATTGAAGGGCAGGGGTGCCCCCACCTTGATCTGGCTGGCCACCAGCTTGAGCAACTGCATGCGCAGCTCCTGCGTCGGTCGGCCTCCCTGGGGGGATTGAGAACCTGGCCGGGGTCGGCTGTCAAGCCGGGGCCCAAGCGGGGTCCAATGCGGACATGAGCACGCCCGCCTTCGAATTCCTGCCGCTGGACCCGAGCGAGGCCGGCCAGGCCCGCCGCCTGCATGCCCTGATGCAACTGGCCTACCGCCAGGAGGCCGAGCTGCTGGGCCTGGGCGACGACTTCCCGCCGCTGCGCCGCTCGGCCCATGAGCTGCAGGGCAGCGGGGAGTGCTGGATCGGCGCCGAGGCAGACGGCGAGCTGGTGGGCGCGCTGGGCTTTTACCCCGATGAGGACGACGAGGCCTTGACCCGCATCGGCGCCCTGGTGGTGCGGCCGCAGCGGCAGCGCCAGGGGGTGGCCAGTTGCCTGCTGCAGGCGCTGCTGGCCAGCGTGGGCGGCCAGGCACGGCTGACGGTGCAAACCGCCCAGGCCAACGCGCCGGCCCTGGCCTTTTACCGCCAGGCGGGCTTCAAGGAAATGCGCCGCTGGCAGGAGCGCTGGCCGGGCGGGCAACTGGGGCTGGTGAAGCTGCTGCGCTGAGCTTTCATGGCGGAGCAAAGTCACGCAAGTCGCTTTCTTTAGGGGAACACGCAAGGAAATTTTGTTTCTTGCATCGCCCAAACCTGCTTAGAATCGCGCCGCTTGCCACGCCTTGCTCTCGGACGTGGCAGCTGTCGTCTGACACCGCGCGGCCGCTCATATTGCCCGCCGCCCAGTCTGCCAGCCGCCCCGCTCACGGGCCGCTTCAGCCGTCGACTACACCAAGCGACGAGCCTCCCGGTCGGGCCTCTCCCCGGCCAATCTCCAGCGGCGCTGCGTTCGCCCTCTCCTGTTTTTCCATTGCCCGGCGCACTGTCCCCGGGTCACGGTCCATGGCCCAACGCAGGGTCCGGTCCGGTCGGCGCTCTCGCGCCCATTCCATGAATCAAGTCGTACAACAACAAAAAAATCCTTCCAGCTTCGAGCTGGGCAAATACCTGATTTCGCCGCTGGCGCGCATGAGTGCGCCGGGCGTCTTCCACGCCTCGGTGTCGATCCGCAGCGGCCACGGCCGCGCCAGCCACGACCGCGTGTTCCGTTTCCTTCCCCAGTTCTCCAGCCTCGAGAGCGCGTGCAGCTATGCCGCGGAACAAGGGCGGGCCTGGGTTGTGTCCCCGGCGCGATAACGCGCGCCCCAACCGGAGTCCCCCCATGGCCAAAGAAGAACTGATTGAAATGCGCGGCAAGGTCGACGAAGTGCTGCCCGATTCGCGCTTTCGCGTGACGCTGGACAGCGGTCACCAGCTGGTGGCCTACACCGCCGGCAAGATGCGCAAGCACCGCATCCGCATCCTGGCCGGCGACAACGTCAGCCTCGAAATGTCGCCCTATGACCTGAGCAAGGGCCGCATCACCTTCCGGCACATCGAAGCGCGCTCTGGCGCGGGCGCTTCCCGTCCTGCCTACCGTCCGCGCTAAATCCCTTTGATTGGAAACACCATGAGCACCAAGATCTATGTGGGCAACCTGCCCTACACCGTGCTGGACGCCGAGCTGCACGACCAGTTTTCCCGCTACGGCCAGGTCGGTTCGGCCAAGGTCATGATGGACCGCGACACCGGCCGCTCGAAGGGCTTCGGCTTTGTCGAGATGGGTGACGACGAGCAGGCCCGCCAGGCCATCGCCGGCCTGGACGGCGTGCAAGTCGCCGGCCGCGCCCTGAAGGTCAACGAGGCGCGTCCGCGCGTCTGAGGCCGACGCTCCGCCAGGAGCGCGAAATACCGCACAAGGGCGCCGCAAGGCGCCCTTGTGCATTTGGGGATAGGCGGGGCTAAGCTCCCCGCATGGACTGGCCTCTTGCCAAAACCAGCCGGCGCTTCGCGCTGAACTGGACCTATCTGGGCGCCATCGCCCGGGGCGTCTCGCCCATCGATCTGCAAGGCCTGGCGCTGCGCAACCTGGCCGATGCCCGCCAGTACGCCCGCGAGTACGGCTACGACGTCGACCAGCCCGGCGTCACCGATTACCTGCTGCGCATCCAGCAAGAGGCCGTCGGCTTCGTGCGCAGCCAGTTCCTCGACCCCGCACAGCAGAGCCTGATTCCGCCCGAGGTGGCCAACCCCAGCGACCCGTTGGCGTTGCTGCTGCTGGCCTCGCGCGGCAGCCACCGGGTGGATCCGCTGCGCCTGTGGGCCTGCACCCTGCTGAAGGTGATGCACGGCCTCTTCTACATCGACAACAACCTCAAGCTGCGCCACTTCGAGACCATCCGCCAGCAAGTCTTCGCCGGCCTGGACGAGGTGCTGCACGAGCAGGCGGGCCACAGCTATTTGCGCGACGGCCTGCTGGAGCTGCCCCTGGTGCATGTGGAGCGCAAACGCAACAAGGGCCGCCACAGCATCCTCTTGAAGCTGCTGCAGAAGCCCGAGTACGTGGCCGCCGACATCCACGACCACCTGGGCCTGCGCCTGACCCTGCAAACACGCGTGGAATGCCTGCTGGCGCTGGAGCTGTTGCGGCGCGCGCACTTGGTTTCGGCCAGCAATCTGGAAGTGAGCCGCACCCGCAACACCCTGGTGGACCTGGACGCCGCCAAGCAGGTCTTCACGCGCTGGCGCGCCCTGCTGGAGCGCAGCCCCGGCTACCCGCAGGCCCTGCTGCAGCGCATGGACGAAGAGCTGACCGCCCTGGCGCCACAGCCGCAGCGGCGCGACAACCCGCACAGCGCGGCCGAGTTCCACAGCCTGCAGCTGACCGTGCGCAAGATGATCCAGCTGCCGCCTGAGGGCCCCCAGGTCCGGGCTACGCCCAGCCCGCCCCCCGAGGGGGTCAAGCAGACTTGGGGCGGCCCTGCGTCTGCTTGTGAGGCCGGCAGCGAGGCCGGCTGCCGCTTCTTCTTCGCCTACGAGATCCAGTTGCTGGACGCCGCCAGCCTGGCGCAAAGCCAGCAGGGCGCGGCCAGCCACGAGGCCTACAAGCAGCGCCAGGTGGAAGCCGCGCGTCGGCGCGTGTTCGGGCCGCAGCTGCTGGCCTGGCTGCAGCACGCCTCAGCCCCTGCTTGAGGGGCGCAGGGTGCGGCCGGATGCCGCTGCCCTGGGCAGCCATGCACACTGAGCGCGAAGGAGATCGCGATGCAAGCTTGGCTGATGCGCCTACCCGGCCTGCTGTTCACCGGCATATTCGTCCTTGGTTTTGGCTTCACTGGCCTGTTCGTGGGCGTGAAGCCCGTGCTGGAGAACCTGGCCATGGCCTGGGAGGTGCAGAACTGGCAGGCCGTGCCGGCCGAGGTGCTGCACGCGCAGCTGCACGAACACCGCAGCAGCAAGGGCAGCTACACCTACAAGGTGGAGGCGCGCTACCGCTATGTGCTGGACGACCAGGCCTTTGAGTCGGAGCGCATCGGGCTGGACGAGAGCATCGGCAGCGACAACATCGGCGACTGGCATCAGCGCTGGGCCGACCGGCTGAGCGCCTCGCAGGCCGGCGGCCTGAAGGTTCTGGCCTATGTGGACCCGGCCAACCCGGCGCGCGCCGTGCTGGAGCCGCATATCCGCTGGCCCATGCTGTTCTTCCGCCTGCCCTTTGCGCTGGTGTTCACCGGCGTGGGCCTGGGAGCTGCCTGGGCCTTTGCCCGCATCTGGCGGGGCCAGAGCGCGCAGGCCGAAGTGCAGCGCAAGCTCAACGGCCGCAAGGGCGGCGCGGCGGCCATGGGCCTGTTCGCCTTCTTCTGGTGCGGCCTGTGCCTGCCCCTGGTGGCCATGGTGTGGAGCGATGGCAGTGCGTCCTGGGTGGCCAAGCTGGTGGTGTCGATCTTTGGCCTGATCGGTCTCGGGCTGGCGTTCGCCGCCGTCAAGATGCGGCGGACTTAGGGCAGCGCCTCGTGCACAAGGAGTCGCCATGAACTCTCAGCTCCTTCTGGCGGCCCTGCTGGGTGCGGCGACCGCGACAGCGACCGCGCAGCCCATCCCCACGGTCAAGCTGGAGGCAGGGCGCTACCAGCTGGAGCTGCCTTACCTGGAAACTGGCAACGCTGCCACCCGCAGCGCTTGGGCGGCGCGCTTGCAGTCGGCGGACCTGGCGGGCTTTGAGGTGGAGGCGGGTACGGTGGCGGCGCAGGCGCTGCAATCCAGCGGCGCGGCCGTGGCCCGGCTGGAAGGGGGTCCGGGCGCCTACCGGCTGGAACTGCCCTACCTGGAGTACCTGGCAGCGGGCCAGACGCGGGCCTTCCGCGCCACGCTGCACAGCAGCGACCTGACGGTCTTCCAGGTGGATGCGGCCAGCGTGACCGAGCTGCCGCTGTACCCGGCCACACCGCAAGGCCTGCAGCTCGCGGAGCTCCATGTGCAAACGGTGGGGGCACAGCGCTTCGGCAGCTCCACCCAGCTGCAGCTGAGCTGGAGCGCCTCGACGGCACAGCCGGCGCGATACGAGATTGAAACCACCGATCGCGTGGGCGGCAGCACCCAGCGCTTCCAGGCTGACGCGGCCAGCACCCAGGCGCTGCTGAGCGGCCTCAAGGCCGGCACCGCCTACGACCTCACGCTCAAGGCCTGCGCCGACACCGGCTGCAGCCGTTACCGCAGCGCCTCGGCCACCGCCAGCACACCCACCGAGTACTGGCAGCTGCAAGGCACGGGCAACAGCGTGGGCGGGCTGCTGCAGCCGGTGGCAGATGGCAATGCGCGGCTTTCCGCCACGCGCTTCGGGCCGGAGGCCGGCCTGACGGCGAACACCGTGCAGTTCTATTACGGTCCGCGCGGCTTCAGCGGCTTGGCGGTGGCGTCCAGCGGCGTGGTGTCGGCCGCCAGCCCCAGCAGTTACCAGCAGTTCAGCAGCCTGGCCGCCAGCAGCGGCCTGCGCTCGCCCGGCACCGGCGGCAAGCCCATCCAGTCCATCATGACCGGCCAGGGCGTGCCACTGGGTGGCAGCCTGGGCGCCAAGGTGCGGCTGTTCTTCGAGTCCAACGACGCCGACGGCAGAACCCGCATCTACTCGGTGGACAGTGTGGACGGCTACAGCGGGCGCGACTTCCACAGCGGCACGGCCACGCAATGCAGCAGTGCGGCCGACTACGCCGCCACCGGGCCTTGCGCCGCCACGCTGGTCATCGGCGTCGAAGGCGATGGCGCCTTCGCCAACCCCAAGCTGCGCGCCGCGCGCCAGCACAAGCTGGCCTGGCCCACGCAGGACGACTGGCGCTGGCGCGGCGAGGCGGGCAGCTTCATGGTGTTCACGGTGGACGCCATCAGCGGTTGCACCAGCGCCAGCCACAACCACGCCTACGCGCTGTGGGACGGCACCCGCTTCCAGGTTCAGTACGAGCCCGGGGGCTGCCCCAAGCTGTTCAAGAGCGCGCAGGCGGCCGTGCCCATGCACCTGGGGGGCGCGCGCTACAAGCTGTACTACGGCGACCCCTCCATCACCAGCGGACGCCTGAGCGGCTCCGGCCTGCCCTTCGTCGGCCCCAAGAAGCTGCTCTACGCCGATGGCACACGCAGCGGCGCGGCGGACACGGTGGAATTCGAGGACTGGGAGGGTGTGGCGCAAGCACGCGAGCTGGTCTTCCTGTGGCCGAACGGCGAGCTGCTGGATGCGCGCGCTGCGGGCTATATCGATGACTTCCACTTCCTGGCACCCACCGGCAGCCTGGCGCTGCAACTCGGCTACCTCAGCATCACCGACGGCGTGGTGCTGCCCTTTGCCGCGCTGGCCGTGCTGCTGAATCCCTGAGAGCGCCCCCAGACCTGCCGCTGCGCGCCAGGCCCCCCGAGGGGGATGAGGAACCTCGGGAGCGGCCCTTCGTTTCCTCATGAGCGCCCCCAGACCTGCCGCTGCGCGTCAGGCCCCCCGAGGGGGATGAGGAACCTCGGGAGCGGCCCTTCGTTTCCTCATGACAGTGAGAGGCGGCCGCGGATCGCGCATAGTGCAGCGCTCGACCGCGCGGGGGAGAACTGCATGGGGCCACTGAAGCCGATCAACTGCTGCGTGTGCAACAAGGCGCTGCCACCCTGGACGACGGGTCGCCAGGACCCGTGCTGCGAGGCCCCTGCTTGCCGCGAGCTGCTGGCACGCCGCAGCCAGATGGGCGAGCACCTGTTCCAGCATCAGGTGACCCAGGGCCAGGCGCGCTTGCGCGAGCAGGTCGAAGCAGCGCGCGCCGTGGCCGCCCGCGCCGCCGCCGAGGCGGCCGAGAACGCGCACGAGTTCGCGGCTCTGCGCGCGCAGCGCGGCTTTGGCCCGGGGGTGCAGGAAGCCGTGCTGCCCAGCGGCCCTAGGCGCACGCGGCCGGTGTCGGCGCAGCGGCGCGCAGCTTATGAGGCGCACCTGCGCAGCTTGGTGGCCCAGGCTTTCGCCGCGCCCTCACCCAGCGCCGTGCCGCCCGCGCCACCGCCCACGCCGGTGCCGGCCTCGCGCCTACCCGAGCGCCTGTGCACGGCCTGTGGAGGGGGCTGTTGCACGGCCGGCGGCACCCATGCCTATCTGGTGCAGGCCACCATCCAGCGCCTGCGTCAGCAAGAGCCCGGGCTGGCGCCCGAGCAGATCGTGCAGGCCTATCTGTCCCGGGGTCCGGCCCAGGCCGGTGCGGGCTCCTGCATCAACCACTCGCGCCAGGGCTGCACGCTGCCGCGCGAGTGGCGCTCGGACACCTGCAATCGCTGGTCCTGCGACGCGTTCAAGGCCTTGCAGCAAGGCCTGCAGACCGAGCCCCGGGTGCAGCAGGTGCGGGTGCTGCGCCGCCGTCAGGATCAATGGACGCAGACCCTGCTGCAGGCCGACAACCGCATCGTGGCACGCGCCGAGTTGAGCGAAGACCGGCTGCTGCCGCTGCGCGCCCCCCGTCGTGGCTGAGCCGGCCCTGTGCGCCGCCTGCGGCGGCCTGATGCGATTCGAGCCCGCCAGCCAGCGCCTGCGCTGCGGCGCCTGCCGTGGTGAGCAGGCGCTGGACGAGCCTGCGGCGGCGGCCCTGGCGCAGGCCTTGGCCGAGCAGGACTACGCACATTACCTGGCGCTGCGCGCCGGCCAGGAGCCCGAAGTGGCGGTGCAGACGGTGAGCTGCCCGCAGTGCGGTGCGCACTGCGAGTTCCCGCCCCGCGTGGTGGCCATGCCTTGCGCCTTCTGCGCCACGCCCTTGCAGGCCACGCAGGGGCATGCACAGCGCCACCTGCGCCCGCATGCGCTGCTGCCCTTCCTGCTGGACGACGGCGCCGCCCGCCAGGCCTTTGCGCGCTGGGTGGGCAGCCGCTGGTTCGCCCCCAATGCACTCAAGCATCTGGTGCGCTCGCCCGATGGCGGACGGGGCGTCTACCTGCCGGCCTGGACGATTGATGCCCACAGCCACACCGAGTACCGGGGTGAACGCGGCCGCCACCGGCAGCTGCGCGAGACTCGTCAGAACGCCCAGGGTCAGAGTGAGACCGTGACCCGCACGGTGACCGACTGGACCCCGGTGCAAGGCGAGCTGGAGCTGCAGTTCGACGACGAGCTGATCCCCGCCAGTGCCAGCCTGCCCGCCGCCGGTGCCCCGGCCCTGGCCATGCCGGCACTGGATGCGCTGCGTGTGCTGGACGGCGACTTCCAGGCCGGCTTCCAGACCGAGGCCTACACCCTGGGGTTGGAGCCCGCCTTTGCGCAGGCCAAGACGCGCTTTGAGCTGCGCATTGAAGCGGCGGTGCGGCGCCAGATCGGCGGCGATGCCCAACGCATCCAGGCCCTGCACAGCCAGTTTGACGCCATCCGGTTTCGCCTCATCCTGCTGCCGGCCTGGATCTACAGCTACCGCTTCCAGGGCAGGGTCTGGCAGGTGGTGGTGAACGGGCACAGCGGCACGGTGGCGGGCGAGCGGCCCTGGTCGGCTTGGAAGATCGGGCTCGCCGGGGCCGGCCTGGCGCTGGGCGCGGCGCTGCTGTGGTGGCTGGGTCAGGGCAGTAGCGTGTCATAAGCCCTGCGGGCTGCCGGGCCGCGCCCCCGCGCGCTTGGCAGGCCGGGCCGCGCGGCGCAGCATGCCGGACATGAACACCCTGACACCCGCACACAGCTCCACGCTCCCCCAGCCCGCCCGCCACTGGCCGCTGGCGCTTGCCCTGTGGCTGCTGCTCTTCCTGCTGGCCCTGGGCCTGGGCGAGCTGCCCGCCCTGAAGGCCCTGGGCCAGGCGGCGCAAGCTGGCAGCACTGCGCACGGCCACGCGCCCATCCACCTGCCCGTTCACCCCTATGCCGACACCCGCAGCTGGCTGGGCGTCCCATTTGCGGCCGACACCCTCAGCAACCTGCCCTTTGTGCTGCTGGCGCTGCTGGGCGCCTGGCGCCTGCGCCGCCACCCGCTGCAGGGTGTGGCGCGCAGCGCCGCCTGGGTGTTCTGCGCTGGCCTGCTGCTCACCGGCCTGGGCTCCTTCGTCTTTCACCTCGCCCCCAGCCCCGGCAGCCTGGTGCTGGACCGCCTGGGCATGGCGGTGGCCTTTGCCGGCCTGTTGGGCCTGGCCAGCGCCACGCGTCTGCACGAAGCCGCAGGGCGCCGGCTGCTGCACCTCTACTTGCCCCTGGCCCTGCTGGCGGCCGCGCTGCCCGCACTCAACGGCAATGTCTGGCCCTGGGCAGTGGCGCAGTACGGCGGCGTGCTGTGGCTGCTTGGCCTGTGTCTGCTGCCGGCGCGTGGCCTGCAACTGGGCCTGGGCTGGGTGCTGCTGGGCTATGCGCTGGCCAAGCTGTGCGAAGGGCTGGACGCGGCGATCTTTGCCGCCAGCGCGGAGTGGGTCAGCGGGCACACGCTCAAACACCTGGCGGCGGCGGCGGCTTGCGGGCCTGTGCTGGCGGCGTTTCGCAACAAGACGTGAG
>ERZ761602.7737-NODE-7737-length-11190-cov-9.548990_pt1 | contig 11190 bp, 8 predicted proteins | sample MGYA00512165_ERZ761602 | MGnify/ENA primary metagenome ERZ761602 (study PRJEB28899, sample SAMN02445085) | bioreactor sludge metagenome | biome: EBPR sludge; isolation source: Thorneside wastewater treatment plant | place: Australia: Brisbane, Thorneside... | reverse complement strand
TTTCAGAATTGTAAGGTATAAACAAACAATGTGGACAGGTTTTATTTTATTGCATCGTGACGATATAAGTTCAATGGAGAATAACCTTGGAAATTAAATTATATTTAAAGATGTTGCAAAGAGGCTGGTGGCTTGTTGCCCTAACAACCTTAATTGCCATGATTACTTCTTTAGTAATCTCTTATCTTACAACCTCGTTGTATCAAGCAACTGCGCGTTTTATTATTACTCCCAATGCTTCAGTTGGATTGGGTCCAGCACTCGTTGATAGCTTAGATACCCTTGAAAACCGAACGATTGTAACTACTTATGCTGAGATTATGAACAGTCGTCGTATCACTACAGATGCGTTAACTGCACTCCAATTGCCATCTTCTGTTTGGATTGATTATATTAGCCTAGCAGTTGTACTGCCAGACACTAGTATTTTGGAATTGAGCGTTACTGGACCAGACCCGGTTATTGCGACAAACTTGGCTAATTCTATTGGTATAGAAACGATAAACTTTACCGAGCGAATTAATCAAGCCTATGATTTGAACTTCTTGGATACTGCTGTGATTCCAGACGATCCTATCAGCCCACAACCGCTCCGTGATTTAGCACTCGCGCTTGCACTTGGCTTAGTTGGTGGTGCGATTTTAGCGATTTTGAGCGAACAAATACGGATTCCTCTTGAAGCCTATCGTCAACGTTTCCGAATGGACAGGGTTACTGGTCTGTACAACCGGAAATTTATTCTTAGACTTATAGAGGAAGAAATCGCAAAAGATAGAAACAGTGTCTTTTCAATCGGGATTTTAGAATTACATCATCTTAATGACTTATTGATTACGATATCCAATGCTACACTTCAGAGGATATTGATGCGCGTTACCAATACACTTAGAAAGGAATTTCGTGGTAACGATATATTAGGACGGTGGAATGATATAAGTTTTATTATTGTAATGCCCAGTACTTCCGCCGACTCGGCAAGCCGCATCTTTGAAAGAGTCCTTCAATCTTTGCCTGTTGATATGGAGGAATTTGGTTTTGATGTTGTTTTAGAACCACACATTGGTGGAGCCGAATATAGCAACAATATCACACCACAGGAACTTGTGGAAAAAGCCGAATCGGCATTGGAAGAAGCCCGAAGAGAAACAACACGCCCCATTCATATTTGGTCTATTCGTAGCCCGTTTTGGATAGATAGTAACTCTACATAAGATATTTACAATCTGAAGCTTATTTTCTGAAATAAATTGTAATGAATAAAAATATATCTTTACCTATATCTTCTAACATGTTAATACAAATACCTTGGTATGTGCCTTTGTTATTGGCTATTATCCTTGGTATTGGTATCGGTGTTGCTATTAAAGAATTGGGGCAGTGGGCGTTACTGTTAATACCAGGTGTTATTTTGTTAGTGGGTGTGTTTCTGTTTCGAGAAGTTGCACTTCCTACTTTTATTTTCGTTATTTACACAAATCTCTCTGCTAATATGATTACGTTTTATGACGCACCTTCTATCGCTAAACCGTTTGTCGCATTATTAGGTTTGATCCTGTTTATTCGTATTGTATTTCTAGTTGAAGAAGTTCGTGGATTAATTTTGCCAATTGCGATGCTTAGTTTATACACGCTTGTTGCGGCTGTTTCGCTTACGTATGTAGCTGATTTTGATGCTGGGTATGATGCATTGGTTGAATATATGAAGATTGCGATCTACAGTATTTTAGTCGTTGCTTTTCTTCAGAGACCTTCCACGCTAAACAATGTTGTTTGGGTGTTGTTGTTTGCAGGAATATTGATGGGTTCGATCTCTATTTATCAATATTTTACTGGCACCACCTCGAACGTCTATTGGGGATTTGGACAATCTTACGCTAGTGATAATGCTGGTACTGGTTACCGCGTAGGCGGTGCCGTTGGAGACCCAAACTATTATGCAATGATTCTCGCAATTTTAGTTCCATTGGCAGTTGATCGCTTTGTGCGTTCGAAATCTACCTTGATGAAGTTTTTTGCAATTTGGGCTTTAATTGTAAGCGTTCTGGCAATATTATATACATATTCACGTGGTGGTTTTCTTTCCTTATGTGTTGCAGGGGTGATTATGGCGGTTCAATATAAATTAAGACCGGTGACGATTCTGATTGGTGTGACTCTCTTTTTTGTAATGAGTCAATTCTTACCTGCAAATTACAAAGACAGAATACTAACGCTCTCTTATTTTCTTCCACAAAGTTCTTCGCAACTTGAGGATGATTCTATTCGAGGGCGTACCAGTGCTAACTTAGCGGCTTGGGAAATGTTCAAAGATTATCCACTTACTGGGGTTGGTATATCCAATTACGCAACTTTATATTTTGCTTACGCTCGCCCGTTAGGACTTGACACAACTGCCGCAGATGCCGAACAACCGCACAATTTATATTTCCAGATTTTGGCGGAACGTGGCTTAATTGGCTTCTCAGTATTTATTATTATTATGTTTATCACCTTTAGAAATTTATACCGCTCAAAAAAGATATTTGAGGATAAACAGCTTTTTGATTTAGCTGGTATAAGTTCCGCCTTAATTGTTTCAATGATTATTTATATGTTCTCTTCTACGTTTTTGCATGACACTTTTATCCGCTACTTTTGGATATTGATGGGGATTGCATGGTCAATTCCTAATTTGGCTGAAAATGAAGACAACAATAAATACCAGATTGTACCGTAATTATGACCGAAGAATCTAAAAATACCCGCTTGTCTCGAATTGCACTTCGTGGAACGGGATGGCATTTTATGAGCTTTTTCGGCGGCAGAATGTTTTCATTTATATCGACCGTTATTTTGGCACGTTTATTGCTGAAAGACGATTTTGGGCTAGTCGGTTATGCAGTTACTTTTATTTCTTTCCTTGAGGTGATGAGTACTTTTGGGGTTAACCTTGCTGTTATTTATCATAAAGAAAGCGATGAAAATTCAAACGCCTCTTTTTGGCTTTCTATGCTGGTCGGTGTTATTCTATTTTCGGTTACCTTTGTGGCTGCCCCGTTTGTCGGTGAGTTTTTCAACGATACACGAGTCATACCTATTGTTAGGGCATTAGGCGGCAACTTCCTTTTTTATGCATTAAGTAATACTCATGTATCTTTATTAAAAAAGAAACTAGCATTTGGGCATAGTGTTATTGCTGATATGGCAGGTTCAGTTTTTAAGGCGATTGTGTCTATCTCACTCGCTTTTATGGAGTATGGACCTTGGAGTTTGGTATGGGGACAACTGGCAGGCAACGCTGTATCTACCATTTTGTTTTGGATAATATTACCTTGGCGTCCATCTTTTCATTTTGATTTTTTAGCGGCTCGCTCTTTATTATCGTATGGTGTAAAGTCTATGAGTGTAGACTTTGTATCCATCCTATCCTCAAATATTGATTATGTCCTTATTGGGAGATATTTGGGTGCTGAGGTTTTGGGTGTTTACACCTTAGCTTTTCGACTTCCTGAATTATTAATTGGTGGTGTTGCCAGAGTCACCTCAAACGTTGTGTTTCCTGTACTTACTCATATAAAAGGCTCGAGTGGTGATTTATCAAGAGGTGTGTACATGATAACGCAATATGTCTCTTTAGTGACTGTGCCTTTAGGAGTAGGTCTGGCGTTAGTTGCGGAGCCACTTATTTTGGTAATTTTTACTGAAAAATGGATTGAACTTGTACCGATTATGCAAGCAATCGCAATTTTTTCTACTTTGAATACACTTGACTATTATGTAGGTACGCTATTCAAAACAGAAGGTGTTCCACAAATACTCACTTGGTTAGGGGTGGTTCATCTTTGTTTCTTAATCCCGTCTTTTATTTGGGCTGTGGTTTTTGTCAAATCAGTGCTTCTTGTGGCTTGGTTACATACACTGATTAGTTTTTTACTTGGCATTTTAACTGTTTTTATCGCAACCAAGAGATCAACGGTGTCTTGGGGCGGAATGATTAACTCTTTGCGCCCATCTTTTTTTGCTGTTCTACCAATGATTTTAATAGTTATTTTGGTTATGCGGTTATCTGAAGATCTTAATATTTATTTGCATTTATGTCTCTCAACATTTTCAGGTGCATTAACCTATATAACAGTATTGTGGTTTACTCAAAGAGAATTATTGTTAGATGTATATAGCCGAGTTGTTAAGGCGATTTTAAAATGAAAAAGAGCTTACATATTGCACAGGTTATCGATTCCTTAGGCGCAGGTGGCGCTGAAAAATTATTGCTCACATTCACTGAAGCTGCTATTGCTGCAGGGAACAAAGTTTCTATTATTAGTTTAATTGATGATCGAGTAAACTCTGCGGTGAACTTTAACATATCTCATCTTTCCAATTTAGGCGCAAATCTTATTTTTGTGAATTCTTTGAAACTTTATGAAATATCGCCGTTTATAAAACTATTAAAATTATTTCGGCAGGAAAAATTTGATGTAGTGCAAGCACATCTTTCTCATGGGATTATTTTAGGTGGAATTGTGGGATGGTTGACTTCTACCCCTGTAGTGGCTACATTACACAACCCAAAGCCGCGCCGAATCGGGCATTATCGAATCCGTGAGGCAGTTTGGATGTTTGTTTTAAGATTCTGTGTCCGAAAAATAATATCAGTTAGCAAGGGTATCGAAGAAGCGTATCAATCTACGTTGCCCAAATCAAAAATGGAGACTGTCTTGAATGCGGTTAACATCCCTGAGCCTTTATCAGATGATGAACGAAAAAAAATCCGTGCTGAAATCACAGATAATCCGCAATCAAAATTGATTTTATGTGTGGGGCGATTGGTGGCAGGTAAAGGGTTATCTGAATTGATTCAGGCGTTTGCGCATATACGCGAAAAAATTTCGGATGCGCTTTTGGTGATAGTTGGAGAAGGAAGTATTGAAGAAGATCTTGTTTCAGAGGCTCGTTTGCTAGGTATATTGGAACAAGTTTGCTTTTTGGGTTATCGAAACGACATACAAAATTTGTTAAGAGCTGGAGATGTATATGTCAGCGCTTCTTATTCAGAAGGTATGTCGATTGCTTTGATAGAGGCGATGGCGGTTGGGCTTCCAATTGTGACTACAAATGTTGGTGAAGCACCTTATTTGCTTGATAATCAACGCGGTGTTTTGATTCCGCCACGTGACGTTGAAGCAATAGCTAAAGGTATTATTGATTTGATTACTGATCCTGAGGAAATGAGACGCATGGGTTCTGCTGCTAGGGAATATGCGAAAAATCATCTTTCGCCATCTGTTTGGCTTAGTCAGTTAATGATCGTTTATCATAAGGCGATAGGATAATGATTATGAAGAAATTACGACATGTGTTAATGCTTAGTGCTTCATTTTATCCTTCACCGGCTGGTGGTGCAGAACGTCAGGCGGAGCGGCTATCAGCTTATTTGGTGCAACATGATATTCAAGTCACTGTACTTACCAAACATACACCGAATTTAAAACGCTACGAAACAAAAGATGGATACGATATTATCCGAATCTCTGGCTTTGGACTCGGAAAGATTAAGACTTTTACTTTTGTTCTTGGTGCGATATGGTCGATGTTATTTAAGATAAAACCGTTTGATATTCTTCACGCGCATTTGGTTTATGCTCCAGCATTTGCCGCAATTATTGCAGGCAAATTACTTGGTAAGAAAACAATTGTTCGGTTCCGTAGTAGTGGGGCGGGAAATGATTTGGCAACTTCTAAAAGCAATCTTCGTGGTATTTTCCGCATGGCTGTCTTAAAACGTTGGGCTGATTGTTTTATTGTACTTACACAAGAAATGCAAGACGAATTAATTTTAAATGATTATAACCCCAATCGAATTCAAAGAATGTATAACGGCGTAGATACAGATTATTATTCTCCTCTTGCAATAAAAGAAAGAAACCTTGAATTGATTGCAGATGACAAAATTGTTTTACTTTTTGTTGGGAGATTAAATCCTGTCAAGAACCTGCCGCTTTTGTTAAATGCGTTTAAAAAAGCATTGTCTCAATGTCCTAATCTTTATTTGATTCTTGTTGGGGAAGGCGAAGAAAGAGCGGCATTAATTAAATTAATACATGAACTGAACTTACAGGCTTATGTTAATTTTGTTGGCTCTACACCTAATGTGCTTGAATACTTACAAATAGCAGATATCTTTGTATTGTGTTCCTTAAGGGAGGGGATATCAAATAGTTTGTTAGAAGCAATGTCTTGTGGTTTGGCATGTATTAGTACAGATGTGGGTGCTGCTAGAGAAATTTTAGATGAAGGGAATTGTGGTGTATTAGTTAAGCCTGATGATGTGGACGAATTTGCAAATGCTATCATCCGCCTCGCTTCTGATACAACTCAGATTGAGAGACTTGGTAAGTTGGCACGGTTTAAGGTAGTTAATCATTATTCGATGAATTCTGTTGGCGAAAGTTATATTAATCTATATCATAAAATATTAGCCGATCAATGAGATATTATCGTCATGTCTAAAATTCATGTATTTCAAGTTGCTAAATCTTCTGGCGGTGTAGGGTCTTATGTGCGCCGTTTGGTGAGACATATTAATAAAGACCGCTTTCAAATTACAGTGGCTTGTCTTTCTGAAGGTGCAGAGGAAATGGTAGCTGAGTTATCCCAAATTCCCGGGGTAAACGCTTTTAGCATCCCGATGGAACATCACATCAGTGTTTTTTCTGACCTGTATGTTGTGTATCGCTTATATAAAACTATCCGAAAAGAAAAATTTGATTTAATCCATGCGCATACTTCAAAACCAGGTTTCTTTGTCAGGCTAGCCGCAATAGGCACAAGGATTCCGATTATATATCGTCCTGCCAACTTTTCTTTTTATGATGGTGTCTCAAAATGGAGAATTGCCCTTTATGTTCTGTTAGAACGCTTTGCCGCTCGTTACTTAACAGAACGCCTCATGTTTGTATCAAGTGGAGAAAGGGAGATGGCAAAGGATTATAAGGTAGGTGTAGATGCGCAGTTTACCTTAATTCGTACAGGCATAAATGTAAGAGAGTTCGAGCCTACTGCTGAGGCAGATAATATTTTAGATAAATATAAAATTCCAGCAGATGCAAAAGTTGTAGGAACGGTTGCAAGATTAGTAGAGGACAAAGCACCTTTTGATTTTTTGCTTGCCGCAAAACTTGTGCATGATCAATACCCGAATGCTCATTTTGTTTGGGTAGGTGATGGTCCATTAGAAAATGATTTATATAAAAAAGTAAAAGAATTTGATTTGCAAGACGTTTTTCATTTGGTTGGTTATCAAAGTAATGTGAAAGGTTTTCTTCAAGCAATGGATATTTTTGTTTTATCTTCTACTTCAGAAGGGTTGTCTATCTCCATGCTGGAAGCAATGGCATCGGGTTTACCAGTCATCTCTACCCTAGTCAACGGGGCGGATGAAACTATCAGGGATGGAGAAACTGGTTTTTTAGTCCCAATTGGTGACAGCGTGAAAATAGGGGAAGCGATTCTAAAATTATTATCCGTGCCGAGCTTTATGCAAGAGATGGGACGTCGTGCTCGCGAGCATATTCGTAACCATTTTTCTTTTGAAGAGATGATTAACAAAATTGAATCGCTGTATGAAGAGATATATAATAGTAAATTGGAAAATTAGTTTGTATTTTATCGGAGGATGAATATGCTATTAAAGAAATTTCTCAATATTTTTGCTCTTTTTATATTCATATCTACTACACTGTTTAACGATATAGAATTTGTAGCAGCTCAAGGAATTGACCCACCAACCTTAGATTCAAGTCTAATAACTTTTACTCAATTGGGTCAAGATGAATTTTGGCTAACTGGACCGATAGATGCAGAGCGAATCACTTTTGGGGTGCCCGCAAGTTGGCGTTTAACTGGTGGTGCTGAAATTAATCTTTCACTTACAGTTTCTTCCAGTAGTGAAAGGGTTGGTACCGGTGCAGAATATTTCCGCGGAGGCGGATCCATTAGGGTTATTTTTAATGATGTGCTTTTGGGCATTATTTATTTAACTGAGGTTGGCGAAGTGGTTGCAAATTTCCCCATTCCGATGGAAGCATTGCGACCAACCAGAACTGATGGGCTGATGGAGTTGGATTTGGAATTGAACAGTGGTGTTTGCGAGCTTGAAGAGAACACGATCGTTGTCGTGCACCCCTACTCAATGATTAATTTGCCTTATGTTACGGTGGCATCTGATACAAACTTGATAAATTTTCCGCGTCCCATCTATTCCGAATCATTTATACCCGAGACGGCAGTTGTTGTGATCCCTGATTCCCCGACTGCACTTGAATTGCAAAGTGCTCTCACGGCAAGTGCTGGACTTGGTATTCTAACAAACAGTGATTTTAATATCTCATTAACAACAATTAACAACTTAACCACAGATCAACTAAATTCCTCTCATCTCATCCTTATCGGCAAGATTCAATCCTTTACATCTTTAGTTGGTCAACTTAATACCCAATCTTTAATTGTAAATAATCAATATAAAATTGATGGATTAGAAGCTGACGATGGTGTAGTGCATATGGTCAACTCTGCATGGAGTTCATCTCGAAACATATTACTTGTTTCAGGCAACACTGATGTCGGGGTTCTCAAAGCCGCACAAGCAATAACAACAGGGGTACTTCGTTCTGGACAATATCCTAATGTGGCAGTTGTAAAAAACGTCCAGCCAATTCTCTCATCTGAGTTGACAAGTGAGGACATCACCTTAGGTGATTTAGGTTATACAACCGAAACAATGGACAGCCAAGGTTCAACTAGTTTTTCATATAGTTTCGATATGCCGCCCGGTAAAGTATTAGGTTCTGATGCTTTCTTTGAACTTGCATATGGACATTCTGGTCTACTAAGCTACGGCGAGTCAGCTATAGTTATCAACCTGAACGGTCAACCAATTGGATCACCTGTATTAAACGAAGAAACTTCCACTCAGGTTATTAATAGATATAAAATTAATATTCCATCATCCTTGATACAGACTGGAAAAAATGTAATTTCAGTAGCGATAAATGTTGTACCATTTGATATTTGTATGTCACAAGAAATAACCTCAGAATGGATAACTGTTTGGTCAGATTCTCTGCTACATTTGCCATTAGGCGACGTTTCTGTCACTAGCCCCAACACTATTTCTGATTTATCCATTTATCCGTCTCCGTTCATTAATACGCCTACATTGAGCAATACTGCATTTGTACTTGATGAAAACGACTTATTCTCATGGCAAGGCGCGTTTAATATCGCTAGATATTTAGGTAGCGTAGCCAACGGACCTTTATCGTTGTTGAAAACATTTTATTCAAACGAAATTCCCGAATCTGAATATCCCCTGTATAACTTTATTGTTGTTGGCAAGCCTAGCGACTCAGATTTCATAAAACTCATAAATGAAGACCTACCTGCACCGTTTGACGCTAACAGCAACATCGCCATTGAGAAAAACATGACGGTTAATTTCTTAGTTCCACCCAATGTCCCAATTGGATATATAGAGCTACTTCAATCCCCTTGGGAGCATAACAATGTAATTCTTGCAGTTGTTGGTAATTCACCTGAAGGAATTACATGGGCTTCAGCCCCATTAGGGGACTCGCCTTTGAGATCCCAAATTTCGGGTAATTTTGCAATCGTAGAAGCACAGCGTGTCATCTCTACTGATACTCGCCTCACACCTCTTTCTATGATTCAACAGACTCCCATCCCTGGTACAATCGCTGCACCAACAGCAGTTGCCTCAAATCCAAACACCTCAGCTCCTGCTGAGAACAATTATGCATGGATTCCTACCTTGCTCATCGTCTTTGGTATATTAACATTAATCGTCATCACCATTGCTGTATATCCTCTTTGGAATAATAACCGAACGCGAAAGAAGTAAACCCAATTTGGAAGACTCAGTTCCTAAAAGAGAGGAATGATAACGTTTTCTCTCTTTTAGGAAATTTGGCTTTATACCTCTACCATCACTTACGCCTCATCTTCCTTTCATCGAACAATCGCTTTTGCAAATAAAAGGATATATTTGCTACATGGATAATTTGGGTAATATTAAAATTACACGAGTAGAAACAATTCAAGAATTTGAGAGTTTGAGAGAACAATGGAATTCTCTCCTATTTCAATGTCCCGAGAAGGATGTTTTCCTTACTTGGGAATGGCTGTTTGCATGGTGGAAATGGCTTGGGCAGTCTGAACATCAGCTATGGATTTTACTATTCCATGAAGATGAAAGATTAATCGGTATTGCGCCACTTATGTTAAGCCCAAAAAGAAAATACGGGGTAAATTTGAATTGGCTAGAAAATATAGGCAACCCCGAATGTGATGTCAGTACATTTATTTCAATCGAGCCTGAAAAAACCACAAAAGCCTTCTTAAAATACTTACGCGAAAATCAGAGAGAGTGGGATGTGCTTGAATTGAAGCAAGTGAATATGTCTAACACAGGAAATCAACGGTTTATAGCCATACTAGATTCATCTCCATATGGCATAATTAGAACTACACAAAACCATCTTTATATTCCCTTAATGGGTGACAATTGGGAAGCATATTACAGTCGTCTTTCAAAAAATATGAAGCATAATTTGAAACGTCGCATGAAACGCCTTTCTGAAATGGGTCCAGTCACTATTCAGAAGTATTCGGGCGAGTCGTTAACGTGGAAACAGTTTCAAGTTATGCTTGCTGTAAGCGAAAAAAGCAATTTCCCAGATCTTTATAAATCTGCTAATCTTTTTTCTTTCCATAAAGAACTTTTAGCATTTACGAAAGAATTGAAATGGGTTCAAATTGAAATGTTATTTGTTGGTGACCGTCCGATCGCTTTCCAATATGGGTTTTGTTTCAATAATAGATACGAAGATTGGCGTGGCGGTATTGATAAAGAGTTTGAAATATTAGCTCCCGGAAAACTATTGATGATGTTCTCATTAGAGGACCGCTTCAAGTGTGGGATTGAAGAAAACGATTTTTTACGAGGTATTTATTCTTATAAGCTAGATTGGAATCCGCAAAGCAGAGAATTTACGAGTACGCAAATCTATAATACCGATAATTTAAAACCTAAATTAGTTTATTGGGGATTGATATATGTAAAGCCATGGATTAAGTTTTTTTTTGATAAGGTGAAACGAAAGCCAAAGAAGGAGAATCAAGATTCCCCTTAAA
>ERZ761602.7735-NODE-7735-length-11197-cov-5.122150_pt1 | contig 11197 bp, 8 predicted proteins | sample MGYA00512165_ERZ761602 | MGnify/ENA primary metagenome ERZ761602 (study PRJEB28899, sample SAMN02445085) | bioreactor sludge metagenome | biome: EBPR sludge; isolation source: Thorneside wastewater treatment plant | place: Australia: Brisbane, Thorneside... | reverse complement strand
CCCCTGGGCGCAGGGCGACCTGCCGCCGCCGCCCCGTCGCACCTGGCGCGACTTGCTGGGCCCGGGCATCGTGATGGCCGGCGCCTCGCTCGGAGCGGGCGAATGGCTCATCGGCCCGGCCGTGACGGCACGCTACGGGGGCGCGTTGCTGTGGATCACGGTGATCACGCTGCTCGCCCAGTACATCTACAACGTCGAGGCGAGCCGCTACACGCTCGCGACCGGCGAGGGCATCATGACCGGCAAGCTGCGGCTGAAGCCCGGCTCGCGGTTCTGGACCGTGACGTATGCGGCGATCGATATCTGGACGATGCTGCCTTACCAGCTCTCCGGGGTGGCCGTCACCCTCGCCGCCGTGCTGCTTGGGCGGATACCGAATCCCGCCACGGAAACCGAGCTCATGCGCACGATCACCTACGTCGTGCTGCTGCTCTTTCCGATCCCGCTGATCTTCGGCGGCACCATCTACCACATGGTGAAGCGGCTCGTGGTGGTGAAGGTCTTCTTCGTGCTCGGCTTCACCCTCGCCATCGTCGTCTGCCTCGGCTCGTGGCGCACGTTTGCCGACGTGATGCTCGGCTTCCTGTCCGTGGGCTCGCTGCCGGCGGCGGACGGATCCGTGGTGAATGTCTTCGGTGCCCTCTGGCGGGGTGAAGCGCTGCCGGAACTCGACCTCGAGTCGCTGAAGCTGCTCACCACGCTCGCCGCCATCGCCGGCATCGGCGGCCTCACGCAGGCGACGATCTGCGCCTACATCCGGGAGCAGGGCTGGGGCATGGGCGGCAAGGTCGGCGCGATCCCGAGCGCGATCGGCGGGCTGAATCTCGAACTCGAGCACAGCGGGACGACGTTTCCGCCGACGCCGTCCGCGCTCGACCGCTGGCGCGGCTGGGTGCGGATGGTGCGGCTCGACCAATGGTACGTCTGGATCCCGGCGTCGTTGATCGGGCTTGCCCTGCCGGCGATGATCTCCGTCGAGATGATCCCGCGGGGGACGGTCGCGGACCGGTGGGTGCTCGCGGGCATGATGGCCGGCGGCGTCGGCGAGCGCGTCGGCGGCCAGCTCGGCACCGTGCTGTGGTACGGGATGCTGCTTTGCGGCTTCCTCGTCTTCTTCCCCGTGGTGATCACGACCGTCGACGGCTTCCTGCGCCGGTGGGTCGACATCACGTGGACCGCATACGGGCGTTTCCGGCAGGTCGATCCCCACCAGGTGAAATGGATCTACTACGGCTTCCTCGTGCTGTACCTGGTGATGTCGGCGATCTTCCTCTCCTTCGCCAATCCCCTCTGGCTGGTGATCGTGGCGGCCAACGTCTCCAACTTTGCCCTGGGCATCAGCTGCCTGCACACCCTGGCGGTGAACGTCCGCCTGCTGCCGCCCGAGCTGCGTCCCGGCTGGGGTTCGCGGATCGCGCTGGGGCTGTCGGGCGTCTATTTCCTCACGCTTGCCGGCATCACGGCGTACATCGCGATCGTGACGTGGGGATGACCGGGTGAAGCCAGGGAGTTCAGCTGTGCCACAGGTAGAGCAGCGTGTCCCCACGCTGCTGGCTTGGGTTGCGGCGACTGCGGCCGGGGACGGCCGCGCTCCCGGGCGTCACCTCGGAATCACCGGCAGCACGATCTGCGACGGGTGGTCGCGGTCGTGATGCAGCGTGTTCGTCGCGATGACGCTGCGGCGGTGGCGGTTGAGCGGCTCGCCGGTGTTCGGGTTAACGTCGAAACGCGGGAAGTTGCTGCTCGAGATGTCGACGCGGATCCGGTGGCCCTTTTTGAACACGTTCGACGTCGGGTAGAGTTTGATCGTGAAGGGATAGATTTTCCCGGGCTCCAGCAGCTTCTCCTTCGCCAGGGTCTCGCGGAAACGCGCGCGGATGATGCCGTCGCCGATGGCGAGTTCGAACCCGTTCGGGTAGTCCTCGCTGGGCGGATACACGTCGACCAGCTTGGCGGTGAAGTCGGTGTCGAGCGCCGAGGAGGACGCCCACAGCTTCACCTCGATCTCGCCGGTGACCTCGGTGTCCTGCGCCAGCGGCGCGCTCTGGAAGACCACGACGTCATTGCGCGCGGCCACCGGCACCGGGTCCTTCCAGTTCCAGAACTTCTCGCCGCCGCGCTGGTCCCACGCGCCCGCCTGCAGCAGGTCGTTGCCGGAGGAGATGTTCCCGCCGAGCGTCGGCACGGGGTTCTTCGGGTCGAACTGGTAGCTTGTGCTCTCGTTGCGGCCGCCGGGTTTCTCGGGCGTGAGCCGGCCGTCGCCGTGGAAATAATACGGCGTCGCCCGGGTGCGCGCGAGCGGCCACTCGCGCTCCTCGCGCCAGGAGCCGCCGTGGTTGAGCAGGCCTTTCTCGTTCCTGCGTCCGTCGCCGGTGCCCATGACGAAGATCCGGACCCTGGTCGCGAACGGCGCCGCCCTGCCGACCGAGTTGTCCCTCCCCTGCAGCCAGTGGTCGAACCACTCCAGCCGCCAGGCGAGCGCATCCTTGATGGCAGCGTCGGCGCCAAACGATACCTGGCCGTGACTCGACCCGCTCTGCCCGCCGTGAATCCACGGGCCCATGATCAGGTAGACCGGGCTCTTCAGGGTACGCGTGAGGGCGGCGTAGGTCGCGGTGGTGTTGCCCGCCCAGGAATCGTACCAGCCGCCGACGAGGTAGACCGGCATGTCCTTGTAGCGCGTCGGATCGGCAAGGATGTTGTTCTGCGCCCAGAAGGCGTCGTCGGCGCCGTGGTTCATCGCCTCGACGAGCCACTCTTCGTACTCGGGCGCGAGTCGCAGCGGCGTGGTGCCCTTGCGCAACGGCAGGTGCGGCAGGTAGGCCAGGCGCGAGGCGGCGAGCTCCTTCAGCACCGCGAGCGTGCCCGGGTCGCGCCCGGCGCGGCTGCCGTTGCCCGCGTTGAGCATGATCCAGTTCCAGAAACGCAGCTCGAACGCGCCGGCGTTGCGCACGCTCTGCCGGCCCATGTTGGCGGCGGCGTCGACCGGAATCACCGTGGTGAGCTGCGGCACCTTCTCCAAGGCCATCGCGTGCTGCGTGCCGCCGACGTACGAGGTGCCGAGCATGCCCATCTTGCCGCCAAACCACGGCTGCCGGCCGATCCAGTCCGCACAATCCCAGCCGTCGCGGCCATCGTCGGTCAGCCAGTGCCACACGCCCTCGGACGCATAGCGGCCGCGCGTGTCCTGGGCGACGAAGATGTAGCCGCGCGCCGCGTAGTAACGCCCGAGCGAGGCGCTGCCGTTCTTGTTGTAGGGCGTGCGCGTGAGGATGACGGGGAACCGGCCGGGCACGGCCGCGCCGTCGCGCGCGGGGAAATACAGGTCGGTCGCAAGTTTCACGCCGTCGCGCATCGCGACCGACACGTTGGTCTGGGCGACGAAGCCGAACTCCGCGTCGCGGGCCAGCAGGGCAGCGGGGAAGAAACAGACGGCGGCGAGGAGGACGAGGGCGGCGAGACGCGTTTTCATGGGCGAAAGGGAAGCCTGGGAGGTGGAGCGGCCTGTCCCCAGGCCGCTGGTTTGGTAAACTCGAGTCATGGCTGCACAACGGACATCCTGAAAGCAGCCTGGGGACAGGCTGCTCCACCTCACTCGCACACGGACCCGTCCGAGACAATGAGCTGCTCGCATGCCGCCCACGTGGGCAGCACCCGCAGACGCAACCGGTAGCGGCGGCTTTCGCCCGGCTCGAGTTTCGCGTGCACGAGCGGGTGGCGGTCGCGGGCGGAGCCGAGCAGCGAGCCGTGGAAGGGTTCGAGCGCGGTCGCGTACGAGCCGCGCGGGCCGTAGTGCTGCCAGTGCGCCATCCGCGGCAGCTGCTCCGGACGATAGCTGACCTCGAGGCCGAGCTGTATCCGTTCGTTCACCACTCCGATCCTGCAAAGGCCGTCGGCGTCGGGCTCGGTTTCCACGATCAGGCCGCGCTCGCCGCCGCCGGCGTGCTCCGGCAGCGCGACCGGCACGCGCTTCAGCGCGTTCATCGCCGCGGCCGGCAGCGGCTGCACGATGTCCTGGCCGGCGGGCGGCGGCACGACCCAGTAAACGGCGCGGCCCCGATAGATGAAGCGGGCTCCCTCATCGAGCAGCGGGTAGCCGAGGTTGCAGTGGTACAGCCAGTGGTGCGCCGCGGGCGTGTCGCCGGCATTCGTCACCTCGTCCTCGATCTCGAGCTCCGGGCGACCCAGCGTGCAGCGCAGCGTACGGCGCACCTCGAACACGGGTCCGAAGGTCCGCGTGTCGCGCACCACGACGCCGAGCTCCAGGTCGAGCCGCCCCCGGCGGGGGTCGGGATTGCGCAACACCTCGACGACCGCGGGCGTGTTGGAGTAACGGCCGTGCAGCGACGTCTTCGTGCCCTGCTCCAGCCGCGAGCCGCCGACATATTCCGGCCCGCAGGTGGTGACCAACCCGCCGGCCCAGCCCCGGAGCCACTCGTTGTCCACGTGATACGCGGCGTTGGGCAGGCGCAGTCCGTTGGGCGAAAGGTAGGCCAGGCCGAAGGCGTTGAAATGCGCGTCGACGATGTCCGCACCGCGGTCGAGCGCGACGGTGAACCGGAGCCCGCTGCCGGTATCCACGAAGGCCGCACGCACGCCGCCTCCACCCGGCGCATCGAGCGTGCCCGTGCGGATGCCGCCGAGCTGATGGATGTTCTCGAACTTGTCCGGATCGAACGTCGGGGCGGGCATAGGGAAGGAGTGACCGCAGGAGCTAGACTGCCCACGGAACACACAGGGCGCACGGAAGGGCCGCGGTTCTCCGTGGGTTCCGTGGGCCCCCGGGTCTCACCACGGTGGCAGCGCCATCGTGCCGCCGTCGAGGACAAGGGAGGTGCCGTTCACATAGCTGGCCTGGTCGCTGAGGAGGAACGCCGCGGCCTGGGCGATGTCGACCGGCTGCCCGAGCCGGCGGACGGGAATGCGGCGCGCGACGTCGGCGTAGAGTTCCGCGATCGGCTTGTCCCAGCCCTCGCAGGTCGCCGCCAGCATCGGCGTGTCGATGGTGCCGGGGCAAATGCCGGCCACGCGCACGACGCCGGCATGATCGACGGCGAGGCAGCGGACGAGGGCTTCGAGCGCGGCCTTGGAGGCGCAATAGAGCGCGTGCGCGGGGAAGCCGATGAACGCGGCCACCGAGGTCGTGATCACGATCACGCCCTTCCCCTGGCGCTCCATGACGGGCACCACGTGGCGCGCGGTCCAGAAGACCGACTTCACGTTCACGTTCATGACCTTGTTCCAGACGGCATCGTCGAATTCCGTCACCCGGCCCTTGGCCCAGACGCCCGCGTTGCAATGCACGCCGTCGATGCGGCCGTGGAGCGCGACGGCGCGCTCGACCATCGCGCGGACGCTTGCCTCGTCGGCGACGTCGGTGAACACGAACCGCACGTCCCGCCCCTGGCCGCGCAGCTCGGACTCCATCTCGCGACCGCGGGCCTCCTGGTTGGAGGCGATCACGACGCGCGCGCCGAGTTCCGCGAAATGCCGGCTGCAGGCTTCGCCGATGCCGGACGTGCCGCCGGTGACGAGGATGACTTTATCTTTCAAGGACATGGTAAGAGGGAATGAGAATCATCAGGCAGGGAGATCGCCCACGGAACACATGGAAGCCAAATCCTCTTCCGTGTATTCCGTGGGTTCCGTGGGCAAAGAAGGCCTCCATTCGGAACCACGTCTCACTTCCACGGGAGGTCGTCGTCGCTGCCAAAGGTCATGAACTCGACCACGGCGCCGTGCTGCAGGACGAAGGCCACGTGGAAGCCCGGCGACGGGCTGAAGGGCGGGATGAGCACGTTCTCGCCTTCGAGCGCGGCGGCCATGTCGTCGACGCGGTAGGCGATGTGCGGCAGGTCGCGCACCGGCCCGGAGACCGGGCTGTCTTTCTCGAAGCGCAGGAACTCCACCTTGTACGGATGGCGGCGTGGGTCGGTCACCCAGACCTTCGTGTCGGACACATAGGCCTCGCCGGGCTGGCTGTCGTCGGTGGGAAGGCCGATGTGATGAAACTGGAACTTAACCTTCGGGCTGCTCATGGGAGGAGGCGACGGCGCGGTCGGCCATGCGGAAGAAATCATTCTCCGGCGCATAACCCAGGACCGTGCGGGCGCGGGTGATGTTGATCTCGAACGAATGGTACGCCGGGCAGCGCAGGTCGACCGTGGGCACGCCCAGCCGGCGCGACAGGTGGTCGGCCGCCACGCGGTAGTCGAACGGCGCGGGACCGGAGATGTTGAACGTCTGCCCGAACGCCGAAGGGTTATCGAGGGCGCGGTCAAACGCGTGAACGACGTCGTCGAGGTGCACGATGTGCCGACGCAGCGGCACGCCCCGGCCATCGAGCAGGACCGGAATCCGCTCCTGCTTCGCCTCGACCAGCCGCATGACCTCGTCACTCACGGCGCCGAAACCGTGGCCGGGCTCGGCCGGGCGCACGTTTTCGAGCAGGGAGAAGTGCTTGAGCAGGTCGCCCCCGCTGAAAACCCAGGAGCAGCGCAGGACCGTGACCGGCACGCCGTACTGGAGCGCGTACTGCTCGGCCATCGCCTCCTCCATCACCTTCGAGAACGCATAGTATCCCGGATAAGCCGCGCGCGGATGATTTTCGTCGATCGGGATCGGTTGCGGATAAAACCAGATACCCAGCGCGGCATCGCCGCCGAACAGGATGAACTGCCTCACGCGCGCCTGCCGGCAGGCTTCGAGCAGGTTGAACGTGCCGCGCAGGCTGACGTCGAAGAACGTCGCGGGGTCCTCCTTCGTCGTGGCGAGCTGCACCACGATGTCGGCGCCCTGCACCACCTGCGCGACCGCCGCGGGATCGACGATGCTGCCGGAAACCGAGGTGACGCTGCGGCCGGTCACCGGCGTGCGGTGGACGAGCGCGCGGACGCCATAGCCGCGTCGTTCCAGCGCCGCGATCACGGCGCGGCCCAGTTTGCCGCTGGCGCCGAAGACTGCTGCGGTGCTCATGCGTGGAAGCGGAGGTGCGCGCGGTTCACTTGCCGCCGGCGGTGCGCCGGACCTCCGCGATCGAGACGGTCGCGCCACCGCGGGTTTTGCTGAGGTAGTCCGCCTCCATGAACGCCATGATCTCGAGGGTCTCCTCCGCCGACACGGGCGGCACGCCGGTCTGGCCGAACTTCACGATCGCCTGCACGAGCGGCACGTAGCCGTCGAACTTGCCCACCGGCGCCTCGCCCTTCTCCCCCACGGCCTTGCCGCCATAACCCTTCTGCTGGCGAAACACCCCGGTGCGGCCGCCGGCCCACTTGCCCTCGGTCACGATCGAGCCGGTTTCGCTGTTGCGGCGGGTGACGCTCTCGATGCCGGTGCCCATGACGGTGAAGAGCGATTCCACGCCGTGCACGCCGTACCAGAAAAGATCCATGTGCGTCGGCTCGAGCGACGCGGGGCTGCCGGTCTCGGCGCTGCGCACGCGCCCGATGCTGCCCTGGCGCACGGCCTGGGTCTCGGCGGCGAATCGCAGCGCGGACGAACTGAACACCGGAACCTTCCGCTCGCGCGCCAGGGCGTAGATCTGCGCCGCCTCCTTGTACGAGGCAGCCGCCGGCTTCTCAATATAGGTGGGCTTGCCAGCGAGGATCGCTTCCCTCGCCTGCGCCAGGTGCGGGCGGCCGTCCACGCTCTCGATCAGGATCACGTCGACGTGCTTTGCCATCTCGGTAATCGAGGGGTAGAGCTTCACGCCAAACTCCTCCTGCAGCTGCTTCGTGTAGCCGTCGACGCGCGACCACGAACTCGCGATGTCCGGGCTGCCGCCCTTGACCGCGGCCACGACGCGCGCGCCCGGGACGTGGTCCTTCGCTGAGGGCACGTTGAGCACCTTGGTGAAGGCGATGACGTGCCCGGTATCGAGCCCGACCATGCCGAGCCGGAGGTCGGCGGCGCGAAGCGCCACGGTCAGAAGCAGGCCAACGAGGAGAATGGAAGCGGGGATGAGTCGGCGCATAGAGAGAAGGTCACCACGGAATCACATATTTCGGAGGTTGGCCCACGGAACCACGGACGACACAGAATTCAGCCGGAGCGATGAAGCAGAGGTGGAGCCGCTTGTCCCCAAGCGGCTGACGTTCAGCCGATCCGTCCGCAGCGGCTTGAGGACAAGCCGCTCCACCTTGCAGTGCCCTCGTTTTCAGCGGTGACTTGAAGGCCAACGGCATCGTTCCGGCGAAGGTATTCTTCTGTGTCTTCCGTGTGTTCCGTGGGCAAGCGCCTGGAGGCTGACGTGTGAATTGCGATCAGAGGGTAACGACGCGACCGGTGGCGGCGGACTCCTCGGCGGCGAGGCAGGCGCGGACGGCTTCGCGGGATTCCTCGGGGGTGATCACGTCCGGCTTCCGTCCCTGGCTCACGCAGGTGACGAAGTACGACAGTTCCTCGCGCAGCGCACCGGCGCGCACGCCGTGGATCGACGGCCAGTAGGTCGTGTCGGGCGAGTGCCAGCCCGTCTTGTCGCAGATGGAGAAGTTCGGGTGCGTGTCGTGGATGTGGATCGAGCCCTCGGTGCCGTTGATCTCCATCCGCTCGTCGATCTGGAACGGCGTCGTGTCGGGCAGGCACCAGTTGTCCTCGAGCACGCCGATCGCGCCGCTGTCGAAGCGGTACATCGTCCAGCCGAGGTCGGGATTCTTCAGTCCGCGGATGCTGTGCGTCTGCGCGTAGGCGGTGACGACCTTCGCGCCGGTGTACCAGAGCATCAGGTCGGTGTCGTGCACGCCGTCGCCGATGATCGGGCCGATCTTGCCCAGCACCTGGGCGCCGACGAAGGCGGGGAGATTCCGTCGCGCGTAGATGGATACGATCTTGCCGATCTTGCCGGCGGCGATCTCCGCCTTGGCCGCGGCGTAGCGCGGATTGAAGCGGCAGATGTGGCCGACCATGAAGTGTCCCGCGGCGGCCTTGGCGGCGGCCACGATCGCGTCGCAGTCGACGATCGTCGAAGCCATCGGTTTCTCGAGGAACACGTGCTTGCCCGCCTGCAGCGCCGCGAGGGTCGGAGCGGCGTGCTGGTCCCACATCGTCACCACGCTGACCGCATCGAGGTTCGGGTCGGCGAGCATGCGGTGGTAGTCGGTGTGCAGCTGCGAGACACCGAACGTCTTGCCGACCTCGGCGAGTCGCGCCGGGTTGCGCGTGCACAGCGAATAAAGCTCCACGTTGGGCAGGCCGGAGAGGGCCTCGAGGTGCTTTTCGCCGAACCAGCCCAGGCCGATGACACCGTATTTGATCTTCTTCATGGTTTAGGCTCCGAGGGCGAAGATCGCGTCCATCGCCCGCGAGGTGTTGTGAATGAGGACTTCGGGACAGTGCTTGTAGAACGGCACCGGCGGGATCATCTCGCCGGCGACCCAGCCGTTGTATCCGGTTTTCCGCAACGCCTGCATCACGGCGGGCCAGCTGACGTCGCCGGAGAGCAGGTCGCAAAAACCGTCGATGGTGGCGACATTCCGGCGGAAGTCCTTGAAATGGACGCGGCGGATCCGCTTTCCAAGCGTCTCGATCCAGTCCTCCGGGTAGCCCACGAGCAGGGCATTGCCGACGTCGAAATAACTGCCGACGAACTCGTGGCGCAGCTCGTCGAGGAACCAGCGCATCTCGATCGGGCTGAGGAGAAACTTGTTCCAGACGTTCTCGACGCAGAGCGTGACGCCGGCCTTCTGGGCGGCGGGCAGCGCCCCGCGCAGCAATTCGCCCGCGCGCCGGTACGCGGTCTCGTACGGCACGACCTCGGCGCCGGGGATGAAATCGACGCCCACGGCCGCGGGCACGACGAGGACGGCGTCGATCCCGAGCTCAGCGGCGCATTCGATCTGCCGGCGGAGGATCGCCTCGGCCTTCTGCCGCACCGCCGGGTCGGCGCTGGCGGCGTTGGCGCCCCAGTACAGCCCGGTGGCGAGACCGCTGAGCTGGAGTCCGGCGTGCTCCACGGCGCGGCGCACCGCGCGCAGCTCCTCGGCCGAGGTCGTCATGCCGACCGGACCCGCGTCAGTCAGGTCGATCTCGAACCCGGCAAAGCCGGCCTCGCGCGCCAGGGCGAGCTTGCGCTCGAGGGGCCAGTCGAAGGGAAACGACCAGATGCTGATGGATTTTTTCATGGCTTCAACCGGGGTGGTTCAGGGTTGGTGGCGCCGCTGGTCCGCACGCGGGTGACGTCCGAACGATCCGTCCGCAGCGCCTCGACGAGAAGCCGCTCCGCCTTTCCGTGCCGTCGCTTTCATCGTTCCGGTTCAAAGCTTCACGGTCCGGCCGGTGCTGGCCGACTTGATTTCCGCGAGCACGGTCCGCACGGAATCCGCCGCCTGCTCCGGCGTCGAGATCTCGGGAGGCCGGCCGTTCTCCAGGCAGTCGACGAAGTACTTCAATTCGTTGAAGTACCCCCCGAGGGCAGAGATGTTGCCACCTCCCGCCTTCGAAGTTCCGACCTTGGGATTGCGGTACGGCAGCGGGCGCCGCGGCTTCCTGCCTTCGACGATCGTGAGCGTGGGGCTGGCGCCGCTGTCGAACTCGACCACGCTCCGCTCGAAGACCGCCTCGAACGTCATCCGGAATCCCCACTGGCTCGGATAATTCCAGCCGCCCTCGGCGGAAACGGCCACGCCGTCGAAATGGTAATGGGTGAACAGATGGCTCCAACCCGACGGATCGCGGGTGCCGATGGAGGTGACCGCCTTCGGCCGGCCCAGCAGGTGGTGCACGAAATCCGTATCGTGGATGTGCAGGTCGAAGGCGGCGCCGCCGGAAAGCTCGGCCTGGTTGACCCAGTCGCCGACGCTGTAGCCGGGCCGGCCGGAGCGGCGGACGAGCGACAGGCTGAGCAGCTTGCCGCCCCGGCCCGAGCGCACGTACTGCTCGAGGGCCTGGTACTCGGGCCAGAACCGGATGCAGTGGCCGATCTGCATCGTGATGCCCGCCCGTTTCGCCTCGCGGGCGAGTGCGTCGGCCTCGCGCGCGGAGGCGGCAAAGGGTTTCTCGCAGAAGACGTGCTTCCCCGCCCGGATCGCCGCGCGGACGTACCTTGGGTGATGCAGCGTCGGCACGCAGATATCGACGGCGTCGAGCCCGACCGACGCCAGCGCCTCGTCGATGTCCCGCAGCACCGGCACCTCGAAGCCGAGTTCCTTCGCCTTCGCCTGCGCGCGGGGCACGTCGTCATCGACGATCGCGGCCACGC
>ERZ761602.7734-NODE-7734-length-11197-cov-5.391492_pt1 | contig 11197 bp, 9 predicted proteins | sample MGYA00512165_ERZ761602 | MGnify/ENA primary metagenome ERZ761602 (study PRJEB28899, sample SAMN02445085) | bioreactor sludge metagenome | biome: EBPR sludge; isolation source: Thorneside wastewater treatment plant | place: Australia: Brisbane, Thorneside... | reverse complement strand
CTTGAACCCGTACATGAGCGGCTGATACGGGTCGACGACCCGCACGTCGGCGCGCGCCGGCACCTCGAGGCCGAGGCCCCAGTAGACGCCGTTGACGACGAGGCGGCGCAGGCCCTCGTGCTCGAGATCGGTGGCGGCGCCGAGGGTGGTGGTGAAGATCCTGTTCTGCTTGCCCGTCTCGTTCGTATGGACGCGCGTCCACGCCACGGGCATCGCGGGCGAATTGACGGGCTGGTCCTGCTTGTCGGTGACGCGCTTCTTTACCGTGTCGGCGGGGGCGTCGGTCGGGTTCATGCCCTTGAGCACGAGTCCGCGCAGCAGGATCTTCGCATCGGCGGGCGGATACGCCTCGTAGACGTCGCTGTTGCCGAACACGTCGGTCACGCCGCGGAGCAGGGGATCGCGGGCCACGGCCGGCTCGATCACGCCGCGCGTGGCTTCCACCTTGTGCCGGCCCCAGTGGGTGACCCAGGTCTCGCCGAGCACATGTTTGCCGAAGCCGCCGACCCAGGGGCCTTTGCTGTTCCAGGTGTACTTCGCCCACTTGCTGTCGGCCGGGAAATTGAAGGGATGCGTCGACGTGCGCAGGGCGACGATCGGGACGCCGCGGTGGTAGGCGTTGACGAAGCGCTGCATCGCGTCGTCCGTCCAGTTGCGGAACCGCAGCGCCATAATGATCAGGTCGGCGCGGTCGAGCGCCTCGCTGCCGGGGAGAGAGCGCTGGTTGTCGGGGTTGATCGTCCCGTCCGGATCGAGGGCGAAGAGGACGGTGGTTTTGAACCCATGTCGCTGGCTGAGGATCTTGGCCAGCATCGGCAGCGACTCCTCGCTGCGGTATTCCTCGTCGCCGGAGAGGAGGACGACATGCTTTCCCTTTGCGCCGACACCCGCGGGCGGGTCGAACACGAGCGTCGACTGGCCCGCGGCGACCGCAGTCAGGGTGGCGAACAGGGCAAGGCGGAAGGCGGAGCGGAGCATGGGGGTAGGCGCAAACGAACGGAACTGACTAAACGCAAAGACGCGAAGTAGGGCGAAGCTTCGCAAAGCGCGCGGGCAGGGCGGTCGAATCCCGAACCATGGCTTTGCGAATCTTCGCCTCTCTTCGCGTCTTTGCGCTAAGGGGGATTGGGCTCAGGCCTGTTTCACCTTCTGCCAGGTCCGCGTCTTCGCGGACTTGAGCACGGCGTCGACGACATGGTCGGTGGCGACGCCGTCGCGGAAGTTCGGCACGCAGCCCTTCCCGCTCTCGAGGCCCTGGATGAACTCAACCATCGCGTGCACGAAGCTGTGCTCGTACCCGAGCTGGAGCCCGGGCACCCACCATTTGCCGCAATAGGGGTGGTCGCCATCGGAGACGTGGATGCTCTTCCAACCGCGCTCCTGGCCCTCGTCGCTGTGGTCGAAGATCTGGAGCCGGTGCAGGTCGTGCAGGTCCCACTTGAGGCTCATGTGCTCGCCGTTGATCTCGAACGTGTACAGCGCCTTGTGGCCGCGGGCGTAGCGGGTCGACTCGAAGAGGCCGAGCGAGCCGTTGTTGAAGTGGCAGTGGAAGATGCAGGCGTCGTCGATGCCCACCTTCTCGACCTTGCCGGTGAGATTGTGCTTCCGCTGCTTCACGAACGTCTCGGTCATCGCATTGACGTCCTTGATGCCGCCGTTGAGCCACAGCGCGGTATCGATGCAGTGCGCGAGCAGGTCGCCCGTCACGCCGGAGCCCGCGACCTTGACGTCGAGCCGCCACAGGCCGGTGCCGCCCTGGGGCAGCTCGGGGTTGATCGTCCAGTCCTGGAGGAAGTTGGCGCGGTAGTGGAACACGCGGCCGAGCCGGCCGGCATCGATCAGGTTCTTGGCCAGCACCACCGCGGGGCAGCGGCGGTAGTTGTACCAGACCATGTTCGGGACCTTGGCCTTTTCCACGGCCTTGAGCATCTGCTCGGCCTGCTTGCCGTTCAGCGCGAGCGGCTTTTCGCAGAGGATCATCTTGCCCGCCTTGGCGGCGGCGATGACCTGCTCGAAGTGGAGATTGTTGGGCGTCGCGATGTCGATGACGTCGATGTCGTCGCGCGCGATGAGCTTCTTCCAGTCGGTCTCGGTGGACCGGTAGCCCCACTTTTCGGCGAACTCCTTCACCTTGGCTTCGTCGCGCCCGCAGACCGCCTGCGGCACGAGCTCGTAGCTCGAGGGAAAGAAGTGGTTGACCTGATGGAACGCGTTGGAGTGCGCGCGGCCCATGAAGCTGTAGCCGATGAGACCGATGCGGAGTTGTTTCTTGGCCATGGGGGAAAAAGAGGGAGTAGCAGGTAGTGTAGTGGGAGTAGCGAGGAACGGGTTGAAAGGAAGTAGCGAGGAGCGGGTAGCGAGCAGTGAGTAGCTGGCTGGCGCGCGAGACGGGTGAGCGAACGCGTGAATCGCGGAAATGAGCAGCAAGCAGGCGCCAAACTGACGAAGCGTGATGCTCGCTACTCGCTACTCACTACCCGCTACTTCATGCGCTCCAGCCATGTAGCGCCCGCACCTCGATCATCGCCGCGAGGATGTCGTTCCAGGTTTGCTGCTGCGACATGACCGCGTTGGGAAACATGCAGCCGTCCCAGCAGATGTGCTTGAACTTCTTCGTGACCTTCCCCTTGGCGTCGCGCAGCCAGTAGCCGGAGTCGCGCGCGATGTTGAGCTTGCCCTTGGGATCGGTCGCGAGGCAGTGGCGGCCGGTCTTCTCGTGGTCGCCGGAGCCGAAGACCGAGCCGTCGTTCTGCGCGACGTGGAAGTCGATCGTCCAGGGGCGCAGCGCGTTGGTCAGCTTGACCATGGCCTGGTGGAACGCGGCCGGCTCGTAGTGATAGTTCTTCGGCACGATGCGGTGCGCCTCGGCGTTGTAGCCGAGCGTGTACAAGTGCGTGTGCGACATGTCGGCCTGGAAGCCGACGACCTTGGGCATGTCGACCTGCTCGAGCAGGTTCACCATGTGCTTCCACGAGTGCATGCCGCCCCAGCAGATCTCGCCCTCGGCGGCGAGGCGTTCGCCTTCGCCTTTCGCGATCTTGCCGGCCTCGCGGAAGGTCTGGGCGATCAGCTTCGTCGTGCCCTTCGGGTCCTTGTCCCAGGCGGTGACGCCGGTGGCGCTGTCGATCCGCACGATGCCGTAAGGCCGGACGCCGAGCTCGCGCAGCTTCTTCGCGATGCGAATCGCCTTGCGCACGTGGGTGACGAAGTTGGCACGGGCTTTCTCATCGCCGCCAGCCGAGGCGTCGAACCACACCGGCGCCACGACCGAGCCGACCACGAAGCCGCGCTTCTGGATCTTCTCGGCGAGCTGCTTGATCTGGTCGTCGGTGCTGTCGATGTCCGTGTGCGGGTTGTAGAGGAACAGGTCGACGCCATCGAACTTCACGCCGTTCACTTCCGCCTTCGCGGTCATGTCCAGCATGGTGTCGAGCGAGATGAACGGTTCCGCGCCGGGGCTGCCCTTGCCGACCAGGCCGGGCCACATGGCGTTGTGCAGTTTGGGATAGTTGTTTTGAGGCATGGGAGATTCTGGGTTATCGGCGATAGGCCGGAGGGTGGAATGAAAGTAGCGAGTAGCGAGTAGCGGGTAGCGAGTAGCTGGCCGGCGGGAGAATCGAGGGGAGGTGAACGTAGCGCGCCGGCGGAAGCCGCGAGTGTGGCCAGGGGGGGCAACCGCGTGATACGCGCTCCTCGCCACTCCCTGGCCGCTACTTCTTTTTGTAGTCTCCGACGCTCGGGGCGTCGGGATGCACTTCGGGGCCGAAGTACCGGAGGACGACCAGCGGCTCGACGTCGCTGGTGTTCTCAAAGGTGACGCCGGCCTTGGCCGCGTCCTCGGTGCAGAAAACCTCGTCCTCGGTCAGCTCGTGGAACCGGATGAGCTTCGGGCAATCGAGCGCGAGCTGGTTCATCCGGCCCTTGCCCTGCACGGTGATGAGGCCGTACGCGCCGCCGTCCTTGATCGTGCACTTTGCGCCGGGCTCGACCGTGAGTTCCTTGGCCGTGAACAGCTGCTCGCCGGCGACCTTGCCGTACACGATCCAGCGGTCGGTATACCCTTCCCCGCAGGACCCCTTGACCGGGATCGGCTCGAGGTAGTGGTTGTCCTTGAAATTCGGGTCGGTGTTCTCGTCCCAATCGAGCTGGTCGACGATGAAGTCGAGGTCCTTGTGCTTCGCCTTGGGCATGTCTTTCACGAGCAGCGACCACGGCACCTCGCGGCCTTCGACGAGCGACTGGTACATGCCGAAGACGTCCGAGCCCCATTGCGGCTCGTAGGTGCAGAGCGAACCGGGCGCGTGCAGCACGCAGGGCGGGATCAGCCAGCCGGTGCCGGGCTTCAGCCGGTACGCCCGCGAAAGGTCGAGGATGCCGTTGTCGCCCCGGTTCCAGTTCTCGAGACACTTCCTGACCTGCGCCTTCGTCGTGCCGGGCTCGAGGCCCATGAAGGTATAGGGGAAGTTGTTGCCGACGTTGTTGTGCTGCGGCGGGAAGTAGTACGACTCCGGCTTCCCTTCCTGGCCGACCAGCTTCGCCTGCTTGGCGGACTGGTGCATGTGATGCGGGATCGGGCCCATGTTATCGAAGAACTTCGAATACACCGGCCACTTCTTGTATTTCTTCCAGATCGACCCGCCGATCAGCGTGGAGCCGCACTCGGCCACGGCCTGCTGCAGCGTGAATCGTTTGCCGCCCACCACCACGTAACTGAGGCCCTCGTCGGGCGTGCGGTTCTCGTTGGCGCAGGGCGTGGTCGAGGCGAACCAGCGTTCGTCGATGCCGCCGCGGTTGAGGCCGAACGCGTACAGGTCATCCGGGTGAAGCTTCAGCCGCTTGCCCGGCTGCAGGAACGAGCGCGGCACCCAGCAGGGTGCCAGGCGCAGGAGTCCGCCGGTTTGGGCGAGTGTGTCTTCGACCAGACCTTTGACACTCGATTTGATCGTCTTGAGTTGCGTGACCGAGGTGAACGACATGGGGAAATTTCGCGAGCCCGGCGGCATGGGCTCCGGCGGGCACAAGGGGCAGGGTTGAAACGGGGAAACGGACGACCATCCTAACGCACCCGCCCCGCCGACGCCTAGAAGGGGCGCGGCGAGTTTTGGTGAAATAACGGCGGCCGGGGTGGCCCACGGATCACACCGAAGACACGGAATCGGGTGGCCGCCCCGATCCGTGTTAGCCGCGCATTCCGCCGGCCCCCCGGTTTACTGCCTCAGCCAACTGTGCAGGGGGCCTTCGAGATAAAGGTGGAGCGGCTTGTCCTCAAGCCGCTGCCGACGGGTCCGTCGCACGTCAGCCGCCTGGGGACAGGCGGCTCCACCCAGCCGAACCGTTGGTTCAGAACTTCATTCGTACGCCCGCCATCGCGCCACGGCCGGGGAGGGGCGCGAGGTCCTTGACGAAGGACGCGTGCGGCCGCGCCTCGTCATTGGTCAAGTTGGTGCCGCGGATGAAGACCTCCCACGCGGTATGCCCGAACGTGAGCGTGCGGGTCAGGTGCGCGCTCAGGAGGACGTAGTCGTCGGTCGGCGACTCGTTGGCGGCGACGCGGTTCTGGCGCAGGGTCAGCTTGCCCTCCACCCCCGCGTTCCAACCCGCGTGCGCCCAGAACAGGCCCGCGCTCAACCGGCCGGGCGGAATCCGCGGCAGGTTGCGGCCCCCTTCCGTCGCCCGGGTGAAGTCGGCCGCGAGCCGCAGGTCGAGCTGCCAGTCGCGCTGCTCGTGAAGGTGCCAGAGCGTCTCGATCTCCGCGCCCCAGAACCGCGCGCGTCGCTGGACGAAGCGATAGACGGCCAGGCCTTCGCCTTCGTGCTCCTCGAGATGCTCGTCATCCGGCGCGAGGAACTCCCACGCGTCGCCGTGCTCCACCGCCACCAGCCCGGTCGGCTGTTCGAAGATGAAATTGCTGAAGCGGTTCGTGAAAACCGTGACGGCTCCGGTGACCATGCCTGTGCGGCGGCGCAGGCTGATCTCCGCCGCCACGGAGTGCTCGGCCCCGAGGTCTTCGTCGCCGATCTCGTACGCGCCGGTGCCGGCGTGCGGGCCGTCCGCAAAGCGCTCCTGGGCGTTGGGGGGCCGGCCGGTGCGCGTGAGGGAGGCGGCCAGCACGTAGTCGCGGTCGAGTTTCCACACGACGCCGAGGGCGCCGCTGACTTCCGTGTCACGCCAGGTCCGGCCGCCGGCCGGCGTCACCCGCGTGCGCTCGACCCGGGCGCCGAACTGCCACGCCAGGGGCCCCTGGTCGATCTCCTGGAAAGCAAAGGCGGACTCGCTGCGCGTCAGCGCAGGCGGCAGGAACGCCTCGTCGCCGACGGCGGCGAAATCGCTGCGGGTCAGTTGCACGCCGACCGCACCCGACCAGGGCCGGGCGTCGCCGTGGAGCAGCTCGAACCGGCCGTCGTGACCGCGGTTGGTGAAACGCGTGCCCGCCGTCCCGTCCGGCTCGAACTCCGTGTGCCGGTAGTCGGCGCGGCCAAACTTCACCCGCGCGCCGCGCAGGAACCCGGTGTCGTGGTGCCACTCGGCCTGCACGTCCGTCCGCCGCTGGCGCAGCTTGATCCGGACACCCTCGGCTTCCCCGCTGCCGGCCTCCTCCTCGCCTTCTTGGTGGTGGTGTTCGTGGCCCGGCACGCCGTAATCGGTGTCGAAGCCGCTGTAGCTCGCGCCGACGTGGAACGCTTTCGTGACGAACGAGAGGCCCACGGCGCCGCTCTCGGTCTCGAGGGCGCTGTTGGGCAGCCGCCGCCGGGCAAAGTCCGGCGCCGGTTCGCCCTCCTCGAGCGCGTGTTCCGTCTCTTCCGCGCGCAGTGCCGCGCTCTCCGCGAAGCCGGGGATGCGGACGTTCTCCGTCGAGCGGCGGAAACCGTCGAGGTGCAGGATGAGCGCGCTGCCGTCGTCCGGCCGGACCGCGAGGTCGAGCACGCCGCCGCGGCCGAATTCCCGGGCCGCCGTGCCGCCGCGAAATTCGAAGCCGCCGCGCACCGGCTCGGTGGGCAGGTCGGTCTCGATGCGATGCGTGATCGCGTTGACCACGCCGCCCACGGCGTTGCTGCCGTAGAGCAGGGCGGCCGGCCCGCGCACGATCTCGAGTCGCTCGACCAGGAACGGCTCCACGCTCACGGCGTGGTCCGGGCTCGTCACGGAGGCGTCGAGCGTGCCCACGCTGTTTTCCAGCAGGCGGACTCGGTCGCCGCCGAGCCCGCGGATGATCGGGCGGCTCGCCCCGGGTCCGAACGCCGTGGCGTTGATCCCGGTCTCGGCCGCGAGGGTGTCGCCCAGGGTCGCCTGCTGCTTCAGCAGCAGCGAGCGGCCGTCGAGCACGGTGGTGGATTGGGCCAGTTCGACCTGATTGCGCGGAAACGGCGTCACCGTCGTGACAAACCGGTCCAGCGTGACGGTGCCGCTGGTGTGCGACCCGGCACCCGGGTCGTGCGAATGGCCCGAGGCGGGCGCCGCCGCCGGGCGCGGGGCGGCCGGGGCGGTTTGGGCGCGGCCCGCGGCGAGAAGCAGGCCGGCGCAAAGGAAGGAGGTGGGCAGACGAAGGTAAAGGGACATGGTACGGGAGGGACGGAGTGGCGGACAAACGCGTCCACGCCGGAGGCGGGCGACGCGCAACCAGCCACGCGCGAAAAGCGCGCGCGGCGATGACTCAACTGACCCGTACGGCCGGTGGCCCCCGCTCCGGCTGGCGGAGATATCGGGGCGACACCAGGTAAACCTCGGCCGCCGTGACCGGCGAAACGCCCAGGGGCACGGACGTCGGCGGCAGCACGGCCACCGGCGCCACCGGGAGCGACACGCCGCTCGCAAACAACACGACGGCGCACGAATGATCCTCCGACGATGGCGCGTGGCCGTGCGCGTCACCGCGGCAATGATCGTGGCCGTCGTCGTGCAACGACGCGTGCGCCGCCGGGCTCGCCGCGAGGATCGTCAACGCGAGCACCAGGACCGCACAGGCCGCCGCGAGCACCCGACGCGGCAGGTCGGGCAGGAGCGGGGTGGTGCGGATGGCGGACATGGGCAGGGCGAACGTTGCCATTATGCCGAACGCGTCAAGGCCGACCGCCCGCATCGGCCGGCTCCTTGGGCGCGGGCACGATCACCCGCCGCGCCGCCGCTGCAGCAGCGTGACGACGAGCAGAAGCGCGAACGATACGACCAGCAGCGTCGCCGCGAACGCGTGCGCCTGGGGGTACGCGAGCGCCTGCACCTCGTCGTAGAGCGCGATGCTCGCGACCTTGGTCACGCCGGGAATCGAGCCGCCGATCATCAGGACCACGCCGAACTCCCCCAGCGTGTGCGCGAACCCGAGCGTCAGCCCTGCGGCGATCCCGCGCCAGGCCAGCGGCGCGTGCAGGCGCAGGAAAACCCGCAGCGGCGGGGCCCCGAGCGCGCACCCGGCGTCGAGCAGCTCGCGCGGCACCGCCCGCAGGGCCGCCTGGAAAGGCTGCACGGCAAACGGCAGCGAGTAGAAGACGGAGGCGATGACGAGCCCGGGAAAGGAGAACGCGAGCGGCGCCCCGGTCACGTCGCGCCACCAGCTTCCCGGCGGGTGCTGCGGCGAGAAGACCACGAGGAGATAGAAGCCGATGACGGTCGGCGGCAGCACGATCGGCAGCGCCACCAGCGTCTCGATCGCCGGCGCGAGCCGCCACCGCGTCGTGTTGAGCCAGTGCGCCAGCGGCAGCCCGCAGCAACCGAGGATCAGCGTGGTGATCGCCGCCAGCCGCACCGTCAGCCACAGCGACTGCCACAGGGGCGCGGGCAGACCGAGGAAACTGGAGGCGGCGTCGGGCAAGGGAAGGAAGACCACTGATGAGTGCTTGGAGTCGCTGATTCAATCCGCGGGATTGAGGTGGAGAGCGGACTGTCCCCAGGCCGCTGGTGGCAGGGCGCCTCGTCTCCTTCGGCGAGGTCGGCTGTTCAAAGTGGAATGAGCGTCCTGTTCCGTACCTCGGTTGCGGACGAGGGCGTCCGCGCTCCCAGGACGAACCTGCCTCACGGCACTCCGTAGCCGAAGTCACGCAGCACGCGTTTACCCGCCTCGCTGCCGAGGAACTCCAGATAGCGCCGCGCCGCCGCGTTCCGCTTTCCGCGGGTCGTAAGCACGACACCGTGGTCGAGCGTCACGCCCGGATGCTGCCCGGCCGGAATCTCGCGCCAGTGTCCCTGGGTCGGCAGCCGCGAGGAACGCACGATCGACAGGGCGAGGAAGCCGACGTCGGCGCTGCCGGTTTCGACGAACTGCGCGGCCTGCGAGATGTTCTCGCCGATCACCAGCTTCGGCTGCACCTCGCTCCACGCGCCGACCGCCTCGAGCACCGCCTGGGCCGCGCGGCCGTAGGGTGCGACCTTCGGCTGGGCGAGCGCGATCTTGCGGACGCCTTCCTGCCGCACCAGGGCGGCCAGGTCGGCGAGATCGAGGTCGTCGCGGCGGGTCCAGACCACCAGGCGACCGGTCGCGAAGGTCCGCAGCGAGGAGGCCTCGGCGGCCCCCGCGGCCACGAGCTGGCGCGGGTACTCGAGGTCGGCCGAGAGAAACACGTCGTACGGCGCACCGTGCCGGACCTGGGCGTACAGGCTGCCCGACGCGCCGACCGCGGCGGTCACCGTCACCGCGGGCGCCTCGGCCCGGTAGGCGGCGTTGAGGGCCGCGACGGCGTGGACGAGGTTGGCGGCCGCCGCGACCGCCACCGCCTCGCGGGCCCGCAGGCCGGCGGCGGCGCCCAGCGCCAGGCAGAGAAGGACGAGGCGGCACGTCATCCGGCGAGGCAACCGGGGCGTTATCCTGTGTCAAATAGAACGCCCGGGCCGTATCGCGCGTCCGCCCGCGGCCTCAGTCGGACTCATGCAGTTGAGGTGGAGCCGCCTGTCCCCAGGCGGCTGACGTTCGGCGGACCGGTTCACAGCGGCTTGAGGACAAGCCACTCCACCTTTCAGTGCGGCCCTTTTCATGGGTGATTTGAAGTCCAACTGCATGAGTCCGCCTCAGCGGAGCAGCGCGCAGAGCGCGTTCCAGTCCGCCCGCACGGCGCGCCGCGTGGCCGCCTCCATGCGGGTGTAGCGCCGGAGCACTTCCTCGCCGAGCGGCGTGAGGGCCGCGCCGCCGCCGGTGCCGCCCCCGCGCACGCGCGCGACCAGCGGGGTGCGGAAGAGGGCGTTCATGGCCGCGACGAGCTGCCAGGCGCGGTTGTAGGACATGCCCAGCTCGGCGGCTGCGGTCCGGATCGAGCCGGTCGCGGCGATGTGCCGGAGCAGCTCCGCCTTGCCCGGCCCGAAGGCATCGGGCCCGGCATGCGGAAAGCGAAGCCGGGGCTGAAGCTCCGGCGGCTGCGCGCGGGCTTTCACTTCCGCGCCGGTTTCGCGACCTTCACGTCATACAGGCGCCACTCGCCGTTCTCTCGTGCCATCAGGGCGGTGATTTCGTCGCCCGCCTTGAGTGCCTTCAGCGTGGCGTCGTCGACCTTGAAGAGCATCGTCATCGCGCGCATGACCCCGGGGATCTCCTCGTGCTTCACGCGCAGGGCGGAGAGGTTGGCATCGACGGCGACCACCACGCCCTTGAGCGGATGGCGTTTGCCGGCTTCCGGAGCCTTCTGGGCCGCGGCCGTGGCCAGCGGGGCGAGCGCCACCGCCGGCGCGGCGGCGAGGAGGAGCAGGAGTGCGAATCGGGAGGTCATGACGGGATGGGTTAAATGGGGTCTCGGATCGCCGCAAGACGGTGGAACGGGCTGTCCCCAGCCCGTTGCCGTACGTTCGTTTCATGGTCAGCGGCCTGGGGACGGGCCCTCCACCTTCACGGCGTCCGCGGGCTCAGGGATGCGCCGCGACGACGGCGACCGGCGAGGTGCAGAGCTCCGGATCGACGGGCGGTCCGCGCCGCGCGGGGGCGAGCGACACCCGCGCGCCGTCGGCGACGAGCCGGGCCGGATCGAAGCTGATCGTGCGCACCTGCGAAGGCGTGCCGGCGAGCGTCCACGACATCACCAAGCGACCGTCGGGCCGGAGAGCGGCGCGCGGAAAGCCGCTGGCGCGGGCCTGGGTCGAGGCCGCGACGAGCTGCGGCGTGGTAAGGGTGCCATCGGCGAGGAACCGGCGCGCATAGATGCCGGCCTCGTTCTCGGCGGTGCCGGTTTCCATCCACAGGATCACGGCGCTGCCGTCGGCCGACACGTCCATGCAGTCCGGGCCG
>ERZ761602.7733-NODE-7733-length-11200-cov-15.249708_pt1 | contig 11200 bp, 6 predicted proteins | sample MGYA00512165_ERZ761602 | MGnify/ENA primary metagenome ERZ761602 (study PRJEB28899, sample SAMN02445085) | bioreactor sludge metagenome | biome: EBPR sludge; isolation source: Thorneside wastewater treatment plant | place: Australia: Brisbane, Thorneside... | reverse complement strand
TAAAAAGATTAAAATTTTTTTAAAAAAACAATGTATAAAAATTTATCTATTTGTAATTTGATTATTAAAATTACATTTGAAAAAATTTTTAAATTTAATTTGTCTATTTTATTAGTTTGTTCCCTTTTGTTTATTCATCCCTTTTTTAGGAACTTTAAAATCTTACTTTTTATTACTATTTTGATTAATTATAACAAAAATAATTCTTAAAGGAGCTCTAAAATGACACAAGCCGAAATTCAGGACAAAGTAAAACAGGCTATCATTGATAAATTAAATGTTGAAGAATCAAAAATTACTCCCGAAGCATCTTTCATTAATGATCTCGGAGCAGATTCACTCGATACTGTTGAATTAGTTATGAAATTTGAAGAAGAATTTGATATTAAAATTCCGGATGAAGATGCTGAAAAAATTCAAACTGTAGGTGCTGCCGTCAGCTACATTGAAGATAAACTAAAAGGTTAATTTAAATGCGGAAAAGAGTTGTCGTTACAGGTATTGGTGTCGTTAGTCCAATTGGTTTATCAGTTGATGAATTCTGGACTAACCTGATTAATGGTGTTAGTGGTGTTGATTTTATTTCTTACTTTGATACTACCAATTTCGCCACCAAATTTGCTGCTGAACTGAAAAAGTTTGACCCGGTTAATTTTATGGATAAAAAACTTTCTCAAAGAGTTGATCCTTTCACTCAATATGCTCTCGCTGCAAGTAAAATGGCTATGGCTGATTCCGGTCTTAATCTTGAAAAAATTGACAGAGACAGAGCAGGCGTTGTTTATGGGTCAGGTATCGGGGGTATGTGGACATACGACAAACAACAAAACAATCTTTTCGCAAGAGGCGGAGTGCCTGATAGAATAAGTCCATTTTTTATTCCTATGTTAATTGCCGACATTGCTGCCGGAAGAATCTCAATGGAATATGGTCTTAAAGGTCCTAACTATGCTACTATTTCTGCATGCACTACTTCCGCTCATTCCATTATTGATTCTGTTATGATTATGCAAAGAGGTGATGCCGATATTATGGTTACAGGCGGTTCTGAAGCAGTCATTTGCCCTATGGGTGTTGGCGGATTCAATGCTATGAAAGCACTCTCTACGAGAAATGATGATCCTAAAAAAGCATCAAGACCTTTCGATAAAACAAGAGACGGATTTGTAATGGGAGAAGGAGGTGCTACTCTCGTGCTTGAAACTATGGAACACGCTCTGAACAGAGGTGCAAAAATTTATGCTGAAATTACCGGTATCGGTATGACTGCCGATGCTCATCATATTACTGAACCTGCTCCGGGTGGATCAGGTGTCGCTAAGGCAATGCAAATTGCAATAAAAGACTCAGGTATTACTCCAAATGATATTGATGTTATAAATGCTCACGGAACATCTACTTATTATAACGATAAAAACGAAACCGAAGCAATCAAAACTGTCTTTGGTGAAAGGGCTTACGATATTCCCGTTCATTCTGTTAAATCTATGATTGGTCATTTGTTAGGTGCTGCAGGGGCTATTGAAGCCATTGCTGCTCTTCTGACTATTAGAGACGGTATTATACCTCCTACCATAAATTATCAGGAAAAAGATCCCGAGTGTGATTTGTTTTATGTCCCTAATACCAATATTAAAAAAGAGGTAAAAACTGTTATCTCTGACAATTCAGGTTTCGGCGGGCATAACACTGCAATCGTTTTTAAAAAATTTGAAGAATAATCTGCTTTCCTGAAATTATCAAATGTTCAAAATACTTAAAAATTTTGTAAGAAACTTTCCTTTTCTCAAGAAGAAAAAATCTGATCCTGAAGAAATAGAAGTTCTTCCCTCTCGTCTTATCAGAAAAATTGATTTTGAAAAATTTCAAAATGCAATACACTATAAAATTATAAATCCTGAATATTTTGTAACAGCACTTACTCACAGATCTTATATAAAGATAAGAAAAGAAACTCTCAAACCCGGACTTGTATCAAATGAAAGACTTGAATTTCTCGGTGATGCAGTTTTAGATCTTGTAGTTGCTGAATATCTTTATAAAAATTTTCCTCTTAATGAAGAAGGTGATCTAACAAAATTCCGTTCAATTCTTGTGAATAAAAGATTTCTCGCAGAACGTGCAAAAGTTCTCAAACTCCAGGAATTTATTCTCGCTTCATATACGGCTTTAAAATCAATTGAAGAAGGTTATGATGCGATTCTTGCAGATGCTTATGAATCTTTAATCGGTGCTATATTTCTTGATTCAGGATATACCGCAGCAAAGGAATTTATCAATGAAGAAATATTTGTTAAACTTGATATAAAATGGCTTGATCAGTTCGATGAGAATCATAAGAGTAAATTTCTTGAATATGCTCAGGCAAATACAGACTTTATACCTGAATATAAAGTTATTGAACAGGAAGGTCCTGAACATAATAAACTTTTCACAGTTGAAGTTTATCTGAATAACCGCAGTCTCGGAATCGGAAAAGGTAAATCTAAAAAACAGGCAGAGCAGGAAGCGGCTAAAAATGCTTTGCAAAACCTTGATGTAATTGAAGGAATGGGTTTGAAAAAAAATTCTAAAAAACAGATTAATTGAATTTAAGTCTTGATTTTTATTTACAAGAATTATAATTTTGTATCAGAAATTAAAGAAAGGATATTAAATAATATACTTGAGACTTTTTTAAAAACGTTAAAACTTTTAAATTGATTAACTAAAACAGAAACCATTTATAAGAGTTCTAAAATGAACTTTAATAAATGGTTTTTCATTTAAGAAGGAAACTATAGTATATTATTACTGATTAAATCAAAACCATGAAAAAATACATCATCAGTTCATTAGTTTTAACATTCGTAACTTTAAATTCTTTATTTGCAAACAATACTCCTGCAAATAACAGATTTAACATTATTGCTTCAAATAATTCCTATATTGAATTCGAAATTTATCCCGAATATTCAAATGGAGTTATAGTTGCAAATTCTCACAGTTATACCAAAAACTTTGGTAAACCTGACGTGAATTATTTGTCTTATCCTGTTTTCTTACCTACTGATAAGAATAACAGAATTGATGTGCTAGATGCAAAATATACGGATGAGTCTAATATTGAAATTAGACCTGTCCCAACCCCAAAAAGAGTTAAGGGTAAAAAAGAATGGACTCTTGAATACATCAAAGATGAAAATTCTTATAATACTAATTCTTTTTATCCTTCCAGTCTTTCCGAATTTGTTTATAGCGGGGAATTAAGAAATAAATATTATGGTCACGCTTTAATAAATCCGGTTCAGTATAATCCTGTAACAAAAACTGCAAGAAAATATTCTTACATAAGAGTAAGAGTTTCATTCGGTGGCAATCCTTTAACTTCTAACAGGAATCTGTCTTATGAAGAAGCGGGATTCCTTTATTACGCAGCAATAAATTCAGATAATGCTCTGAACTGGAGTACTGTCAATGCTCTTAAACAGAGAGATAACGGAATTCAAAACAGTATTTTTACTTCAGGTGATTTTTATAAAATAGAAATTAAACAATCAGGAATTTATAAACTTGACAGAGCGGCTTTGCAAAGTGCAGGTTTGCCTGTGGGTAATCTTGATCCGAAAACTATTAAAATTTACGGAAATAACGGTGCACCACTTCCTTATGAAAACGATGCGAATTATCCTGTTGATCCTGAAGAAGTAGCAATTTATGTTGAAGGTGAAAGTGACGGGCAATTTAATGATAATGACTTTGTATTATTCTACGGTAAGTCTCCGGCTGACTGGAAATATGATGTTTTAAATAAAAGATGGAATCATTATCTGAATCCTTATTCAGTTTCTAATTTTTATTTTATAACTTTTGGCGGAGTTAACGGAAAAAGAATGCCGGTGCAGAATTCCAATAATAACCCCGGAGCAACTATAGTAACAGAGTTTGAAGATAGAATTTTTGAAAATCCGGAAGTTAATAATCTCGGAGCAACCGGTACTGTGTGGGTGAGCCAGAGGATTGATAACAGAGACGGATTGAATTTTTCAAAAGAACTAAAAGGATACGTTCAGGGTTCAAATTTACAACTCCGTTCATTATTCGGAAATGGTTCTTCAAGTTCAGCAATTTTTGAAGTTAAAGATCAAAATTCTAACTTCTTACAATCAGTAGGAATTTCAGGTATTTTCGATGAGTTTTCACATATAATATATTATAATCTTCCTACAGGATTAATTGCAAATTATTCACTTAACGGAACAAATGTTTCAAGATTTAGCATAACATTGCCTTCGCAATTTAATTCAAACACAGTATTCGGTTATATGGATTATTTTGAAATCCATTATAAAAGAAGTCTCGGCAGTGTTGAAAATAATAATTTAAGATTCACAACATTTGATTCTTCAGGAACTTTTGAATACAGATTATCAGGTTTTTCAAATAGTCCGGTTAGATTTTTTAATATAACTAAACATGCTGATGTATCAGTAATGAATTCAATTTCCGGAACATCAAATATGCAGGTAATGCTTTCTCCGGGAGAGCCACAGGAGTTTATAGCAATCGGAGGAAACAATTATAATTCACCTGTTTCGATTTCAAATAAAATTGCAAATCAAAATATTAAAGGTATTACAGGCGGAGCGTCTTTTTTAATAATTTCACCTGCTGAATTTTTATCTGCTGCTAATCAACTGAAAGCACACAGAGAAAGACCGGGACCGGGATATATTAAAACAGAAGTAGTTGACGTAAATAAAATTTATAACGAGTTTTCAAGTGGTGTTCCTGATCCTATCGCCATAAAAAAATTCTTCAGATATGCATATGATAACTGGAATTTAAAACCTGTCTATGCTTTATTTTATGGTGACGGTTCTTATGATTATAAAAATATTTATAATCTTAATGTTAAAAATTTCCTTCCACCGATTGAACTTGATACATATGATCAAAATGAAATTTATTCATATCCGAGTGATGACTTTTTTGTTGAGTTAACAGAAAGTTCACCGAGACCTGTAGCGGGAATTCCTGATATGGCTGTAGGCAGGATAAATGTTAATTCCCTTTCTGAAGCGAATGCTGTATTTGAAAAAATAGTAGGTTATGAAAACCCGTCTAATAATGGACTTTGGAAAAAGAAAATTATGTATGTTGCCGATGACGGATGGACAACTACATATACGCAAGGTGAAGAAGGTGCTTTACATACTGCTCAGTGTGAAACAATCGCTGAACAATGCACTTCTCCTGATTTTGAAAAAGAGAAAATATATCTTGTAAACTATCCGGCAGTAATAACACCTCAGGGAAGAAGAAAACCCGGTGTTAATGAAGCAATAATTCAGGGCTGGAATGAAGGACGATTAATAATCAATTATGTTGGTCATGGTAGTACTGATCTCTGGGCTCATGAACAGGTTTTTGACAGAGCATCAACAATTCCTCAACTTAATAACGGTTTTTACCTTCCACTGGTAACAATAGCAAGTTGTGATCTTGCAAGATGGGATGATCCTTTTAACATCTCTGCGGGAGAGCAATTGGTTAATAAACCGGCTGGTGGTGGTATTGGAGTTATCGCTGCAACAAGACCGGTATATTCAGGACCTAATGCTGCATTCAATGAGGAACTTTGGAGAAATATGATTTTCAAAAAAGATACGCTGCACTTCCCTATTAGAATTGGTACAGCAATGTTTATAACTAAACAAGTCCCAAGTTTAGTCGGTGATAACACTGCTAAATTTACATTGATTGCAGATCCAACTTTAAGAGTTGCGATTCCGCAGTATTTTACACAAATAGACAGTATTAATTCATCTTCAGGAAATGATACTGCAGTAATTAAGGCACTTCAAAAAGTTACTATTCATGGAAGTATTTTAAATACTGATTCAACTTTCTGGAGTAATTATAACGGTGATGTTTATCTGAAAGTATTTGATGTTGACAGAAATGTAACCGTTTTTGATTTTAACATACCTTTTAATTTCAGACTTGATGGTGGCATTATTTTTAACGGAAGAACACAGGCAGTTAACGGTAAATGGAAAATTGAATTTGTTGTCCCACGTGATATTTCATATAATACAGGTACAGGTAAAATGATTGCATATTTTAATAATGCAAGTTCAGACGGATCAGGATATACAAACAAATTTATTCTCAACGGAATTGATTCAAATGCTGCTGTTGATACAACAGGTCCTGAAATTTCGATATTTATGGGTGACAGGAATTTCCGTTCCGGAGATTATGTAAATCAAAACACAAAAATTATTGCTGACTTCTTTGATGAAAATGGAATGAATTTAACAGGAACAATCGGTCATAAGATTGAAGCGATAATAAATAATAATGAAAATTCTAAAATTGATTTGACTCCGTTTTATAATTCAACATCAGGATATCAGTATGGAAGTCTTGAACATGCAATCAGTAATTTATCTGACGGTAATTATAATCTGAAAATCAGAGCATGGGATACATATAATAATGTTAATGAATCTCAGGTTGATTTCAATGTGATTTCCAATAAAGAACTGAGTATTGAGAATATTTATAATTTCCCGAATCCGATGAAAGAGTTAACAAGTTTTATATTTCAGCATAATGTTGACGTTCCATTAAGCGTAAATATCAAAATTTACACGGTAAGCGGAAGATTAATTAAAGAATTGAATAATGAGAATATTACCGATAAATTCGTAAAAATAGATTGGGATGGTAAAGATGCTGACGGAGATGCTATTGCAAACGGAACATATTTATATCGCCTTGTAGTTAAATCTCAAGACGGTAGTTTGAACTCAAATTCAACCGGAAAATTGGCAGTTTTAAAATAATAATTTTTTATAAATAAACGGAGGATTAATAATTTGTTTTTTAGAATCTTAAAAATGAAAACCTTATGTGCTTTGTTAGTTTTGAGTGCAACTTTTATCACTGATACGAAGGTTTTTTCTCAACAAACTAATGCAGTAACAACAGGTGTTCCTTTCTTATTAATAGGACCTAATTCAAGGTTCGCAGGAATGGGTGAAACAGGAACGGCTATCGCTGATGATGCAACTGCTATGCACTGGAATCCATCAGGTCTTGCTTTTCAACAAACCGGAACTGAAATTAATTTTACTCACTCTCCTTGGCTTGCAGGATTAAATATCGGTGATTTATTCTATGATTATGTAGCCGGTAAAAAATATATCAAAAGTCTTAATGGAACTGTCGGGGCAAGTTTAACTTACCTCAATATTGGTGAAATTATTACGACTGATGAACTTGGAAACAGAACTCCCGGAAGAGATTATAAAGCGTATGAACTTGCATTTGCTGTCGCTTATGCTACAAAGTTAAATCCTGACTGGGGTGTCGGTGTTACCACAAGATTTATTTATTCAAGACTTTCTCCGAATGATTTAACTGTCGGTAGCGAAAGAGGAACAGGAACTGCTTTCTCCACAAGTTTTGATTTATCTGCTTTATGGAGACCAACAACAGGTGCTAATTTTGTAAAAAATAAATTATCACTTGGTATAAACTTATCTAATTTAGGACCAAAAATTTCTTATGTTGATGCAGATCAGGCAGATCCATTACCGACTCAGTTAAGACTTGGTATCGGTTATAAAATATTTGAAGATGTCGGAAATAGTCTTACTTTAACTGCTGATTTCTCAAAATTACTCGTTTACAGAGATACAGCGACAGGTGTTGCAGATAATTTTTATGAAGCAATTTTTAGTTCATGGAAAGGTGATGTCTTGAGATCTATTCAGTCTTCTATCGGTGCAGAATATTGGTATGGAAATCCGAGACTTATTGCTTTAAGAGCAGGTTTCTTCTATGAAGATCCTTCATATGGTAACAGAAAATTTATAACTCTTGGTGCAGGTTTAAGATATAGTCTGTATGGATTTGATTTCAGTTATATCAGTGCACTTGAAGAAAATCATCCGCTTGCAAATACTTTGAGATTTGGCTTGTCGGTTAGTTTCTAAAATAAAATTATAAGTGATTCCGTTATTACGGAATCACTTTTTTATTTATGACCTTTATCTTCCCTTTTTATTTTTCCTGAAAAAAATTTATTAATGAAAAAACTATTATTAATTTTATTAGCGGTTTATTTTATTCCTGCGAATTCATATTCACAATCCGGATTTAAAGATAAAATTTCTTTTTCTCATCCTTTAAAGTTTGGTGCTGAAAATAATTATTCACCTGTCAAAAAAATGTCAGGTTCTGATAGTTTAAAAGTTGTTGCTATTCTCGTTCAGTTTCAGGAAGATAACACAGGCCTTACAAGCGGTAACGGTAGATTTGATTTATCAAATAAATATTTTAACCCATCTACGGGCAGAGATACAGTGATAGATGCTCCTCCCTATGACAGTGCATATTTTAGTGACCACTTAAAATTTTTAAAAAATTATTTTGAAAAATCTTCAAGAGGAAGATTAAATATTTCTTATGATTTATATGGAAATGTGATTACTCTTCCTAAAAAAATGGAAGAATATTCTCCTAGAGACGGAGAGCCACTCAGCAAACTCGGAGGACTTTTCAACGATGCCTGGGCTCGTGCCGATAGTTTTATAAATTTTTCTACTTACGATCCGAATAATACTGTATTTTTTCTTTTTCATGCGGGAGTTGGAAGAGATGTTGAATTAAAATCCATTTTGGGTTTTGATCCTACACCTTTTGATATTCCTTCGGTTTATCTCGGTTTAAAAAACTTAAAAGAATTTTTTGGTCAAACCTATAATGGTTATCAGACTTTAGAAGGATTTTTTATTCAGAATACTGCGATTCTCCCTTCGACTGAACTCAGAGAACTTGATTTAATTTCAGGAAATGTTCTTCTTGAACTTGGAATAAACGGTCTTATGTGTGCTTCAGTCGGAAGTTATCTTGGACTTCCGGATTTATTTAATACATCTACAGGAAAAACTGCAATCGGCAGATTTGGACTTATGGACGGTCAGTCAATTTTCAGTTTTAACGGAATTTTTCCACCTGAACCTTCAGCATGGGAAAAATATTATCTCGGATGGGTGGAACCTATTGTAATATCGAGCGGTGAATTAAACGCTGTGATAAAAACTTCTTCCACAGGGACGTTTAATGATTCTACTATGTATAAAGTGATGATTAACAGCAGTGAGTATTATCTGATTGAGAACAGGAACAGAGATGCGTTAAGACAAGGGCAGACAGTTTATACCAGAAACAGAAATTTTAATGATTCAAATAAATATCTCAAAGATGAAGAGGGCTTTATATATTTTGACATTTCTAAAATTTCAGGAAATATAACGGATGTAACTACACTTGACTGGAGTTTGCCCGGATTAATAAATGATACTGCTGATTTCAGAGGCGGTATATTAATCTGGCATATTGACGAATCAATTATTGAATCAAAATTTGCTTCTAATACAATCAATAACGACATCAATAAAAAAGGTGTTGATCTTGAAGAAGCAAAAGGTGCTCAGACAATTGGTGTAACTTTCAGCACACCATTTGGAGAAGTTACTGGAGACGGTGATTTGAATGATTACTGGTATAATGGAAATCATTTTGTACCGGCAACTGTTTATAAGAATCAATTTACTCCTAACTCAATCCCTTCAACACTCAGTAACTCACTTGCAAACACTAATATTTTCATAACTGATTTTGACAGTATAAAGGCAGTTATGACTTTTAAAATAAGAATCGGTGGAAGCATTAAACCTGTAACAGGTTTTCCAAAACCGGTAGGATTTGATTCTAATGCACATGCGATAAATTTTAATTTTTCTTCTTCTTCGGTTAACAACGAAGATATTTTTGTAAATAACGGTTCGGGTATATTCGGTTTTAATTCTTTGGGAACAGGAATTGGTAATCCTTTGACAGGTATTGTAGATTTAAGCGGTGGAAAATATATACCATTCGGATTTACGCAGAATAATTTACGTTACATAGGTGGACTGAATAATAATTCAATAATTTTTATAGATAACAATTTATTAAAAACAACTTCTGTATGGAATGATGGAAATGCATCAGCACCTTCATTTGGAATTAATAACGAAATATTAGTCGGTAAAAATACAGGAGTTATTTCTTCATATAATGTTTCCGGAACTTCAACAAGACTTGATTCAGTACCCTATTCTATAAATCAATTTACATTGGAAAGTTCTCTTGCATACAAATCAACAGGTGGATCAAATAAATATATTCTCGCAGGAAATGTATCTTCAACGAATGCAACTGATTTAATAGTGATTGATACATTAAATAATATTTATGTTAATGGAAACAGATTAAGAATAAATTATCAGATTGGAAAAATTTTATCTTCGCCGGTTCTTGCTGATATAAACAAAGACGGTTTACAGGAAATAATTTTTAACGGAAGCGGAAAAATTTATGCAATGAATTATGCGGGAGTTTTAATTGATAACTATCCAGTTGAATTAAATTCAAAAGTTACATCCGGAATTTCTGTTGCCGATGTAAATTCAGATAATATTTTTGATTTAATTTTTGTTACCGAAGACGGTAATCTTTATGTTAGAGGAAATGATGGAGTTATAGTTTCAGGTTTTCCGGTTCAGGTCGGTTTGAATACAATTTCAACGCCTTCTATTGCAAACTTCAATGACTCTCTTGGTATAAGTGTTATATCCGGAGACGGTTATTTATACGCATTCAAAACTTCATTTGCATATAACTCTTCAAAAGTTTTATGGAAAAATTATCTTAATAATGCTTTACACTTAAATAATAATTTTGTCTCATCCGGTTCATTGCCTGTAATTTCTGAAAAACTTCCTAAAGATAAAGTTTATAACTGGCCTAATCCTGTTTATGATAACAAAACTTATATACGTTATTTCTTAAATGGCACAACAAATGAAGTTATAATTAAAATTCTGGATTTATCAGGTGAAATGGTAATTGAACTTAGAGGAACTACGAATCCAAAAACAGAAAATGAAATTGTCTGGGATGTGACTGATGTTCAGAGTGGTGTATATTATGGTGTAGTAGAAGCCGAAATTGACGGCACAAAGGAAAGCAGAATTATTAAAATTGCTGTCGTTAAATAATCTCTTAATTAGTTATTTATTAATTTAATATAATTATATTACAGGTGATGAAATATTTTTCATCACCTTTTTTATATGGAAATATTTTTACTGATTGTAGC
>ERZ761602.7732-NODE-7732-length-11204-cov-6.841690_pt1 | contig 11204 bp, 13 predicted proteins | sample MGYA00512165_ERZ761602 | MGnify/ENA primary metagenome ERZ761602 (study PRJEB28899, sample SAMN02445085) | bioreactor sludge metagenome | biome: EBPR sludge; isolation source: Thorneside wastewater treatment plant | place: Australia: Brisbane, Thorneside... | reverse complement strand
CTTTCAGGATCAATTGGGCGTTTCGGACGTTCTTGTTCAGGTATTCGACGACCATATCAATGGTTACGTCGTCATGGCCTTCGTGCCAGCAATCGTAATCGGTGACCAGAGCGAGGGTCGCATAAGCGATCTCGGCCTCGCGGGCGAGCTTTGCTTCCTGCAAATTGGTCATGCCGATGATGTCCATGCCCCATTGGCGATAGACCATCGATTCGGCCTTGGTCGAGAAGGCCGGCCCTTCCATGCAGAGATAAGTTCCGCCGCGGTGGACCTTTACGCCGACCTCGTTGCACGCGGCTTCCAGGATATCGCCAAGCTCATCGCAAACGGGATGGGCGAAGGTGACGTGGCCGACGATGCCTTCGCCAAAGAAGGTCGATTCCTTCGCTCGGGCACGCGTCCGGTCAAAGAACTGATCGGGAATGACCATGTCCGTCGGCGCATACTGCTCCTGTAGCGAGCCGACCGCCGAAACCGACAGGATATACTCCACTCCCAAGAGCTTCATCGCATAGATATTCGCTCGGTAGGGAACCTCCGTCGGCGTAAACTTATGCCCGCGAGCATGCCGCGGCAAAAACGCCACCGTCACGCCATCAAGTTCGCCGATGATGAACGCATCCGAAGGCGAACCGAACGGCGTCTCGACCACCTGCTCGCGCACATTTTCCAACTCCGGCATCTGGTAAAGCCCAGAGCCGCCGATTATTCCGATTGTTACTTGTTCCATTCTAATTAACGGCCTCGTCCAAGGCTGCAACATCAATATTGAATATCGTGTACTGTTCGCCTGTTGGCTTTACATCTGATGCTATAGCTGCGAGCTTGGCTCTGTCGGCTCTTGCCTTCGCTTGCATGCCTTGTTTTATATAACCATTTGACCGAAGCATGTATGGAGCCTTCCAATTTGGGTGATTCGTAATAACCTCGGTCAATATCTGGATCGATGCCTCATACTCACCCGACTGGTAAAGGAAATATGCGAGATTGTATCGCAGGACTGATGAATTTTTCGCAATCGCTATCGCAGTCCTCAGATCCTCGACCGCCAACTTCAAATTTTTCATTGCGGCATGGATTATCGCCCGATCGGAGAACGCTCGAACGTTCTTCGGATCAAGTTCGACCGCCCTTGTCTGGTCTTTCACCGCATCCTCATAGTTTTTCAAGTTATAATGGCAAAGTCCGCGTGCATGAAAGTATCCCGAAGTGTTCGAATTCAGCTGTATCGCCTTATCTAAATCGGTCAAAGCCTCAGAATAGAGAGAAACCCGCATTCTCATCGCTCCGCGGGTATAGTAAGCGGTTGCGTCATTCTGGTTCAAACTGATTGCCTTATTCAGATCCTTGAACGCGTCGTCTGACTTTCCTAACTTTTCCAAAACGTAGGATCGGTTAACGTAAAACATCGAGACAGTTGAATTCATTTCGATAGATTTATTATGAGCATTCAGAGCCTCTTCTAGCTTTCCTAAAACCCGTAGGGCCGTGCCAAGACTATTTAAAATTTTCGGATTTTTCGGATCTAATTCGACTGCCTTTGTGAAGAAATCCAAAGCGATCGAGTTCTCACCCCGTTGCTGCCGAGCAGAACCCTTTACCTGGTAAGCAAGAGCTGAATGAACTTTAGCCGATGGTAGGTCGGGACGGATCAAACTTAATGCCTTGTCTGCGTCTTCCTCAGCTTCAACAAGTTGACCGACCGACATTCGCATCACCCCCCGATTTAGATAAGGAAGGTGCCAATCGGGCGTAAAAGCGATCGCTTCGGTAAACTTGGCGATCGCCATCGCCGCATCGCCTTTTGAAGCCAAAGATACGCCTTCATTAAACGACAGCTGACCTCTTCTAATGGCATCTGCCGTCTGGCCGGATACCCATGTTGGTGTCGTAACTGAGATGAATGAAATCGCAACTATGACCCATATGGATGAAAAAAATAACCGCAACATATTCGGAATTATAACACTAGGATATCACCACGACCGAGGTTGAGAACCTGCCGTCTACTTCAACTAATCTACAAAGTGGCACGTCGACATCATGATAAAAAAGACACATCCAGCTCTCTTCGACCGCCCTTGGTAGTATTTCTTTTTTGAAGGCCAGCGTTTCGGTCGGATAGAGGTCATAGCCCATTATCCATGGTAGCGGGAGGTGGTGGCGGGTCGGGATGAGGTCGGCGAAACCGTACATCGTTTGGCCGCCGCGGTCGAGCCGCCAGGTCTGCATTGTTTCGGAATGGCCGCGGATGGTCTGGAGCTTCAATCCGGGGATCGGCTCATATTCATCGGGCATCGACTCAAGCTGGCCGGTCACGACCATCGGCCGCCAGTTTTCGGGCAAATAGCTCGCCCTGTCGCGTTCGTGCGGGGATTCGGCGTGTTCGAGTTCGCGTTTGGAAACGAGGTAACGGGCATTCGGGAATTGGGGAGTTGCTTGCGTCTCGGCGAACTGGCCGCCAGCTAACGCAGGCGGTTCTGACTGACTACCGGCCACTGACAACTGACCATTGTTGATGGTATTTCCGCCGGCGTGGTCGAAGTGGAGGTGGGTGTTGACGACGATGGTGATCTCTTCGGGGCGGCAGCCGGTCTTTTGAAAGAGCGTTTCGGCAAAGGGCCGCTCGCGGAAGATGCCGTAGATCTTCGTTTCTTTCTCGGACCACTTTTCGCCGATGCCGGTCTCGATCAGCACCTTTTCTTTGCCTGTGTCGATAAAGACGCAGTTCATCTGCTGGCGGATGCGATTGAGTTCATCGGGCGTGCAGACGCGTTCCCACAAAACGCGAGGGACGACTCCGAACATTGCCCCTCCGTCTAACCTGAATTCCGTGTCCGGAACCACTTCTACTCTGTAATCGCCAAATTCCATCAGGCGTTTACGAACTAATGGTCGTGGCCGTCGCCTTCCGAGTGTCCACCCGGAGTGTTGATGATCTGCTGCTGCTTGTTCATCATCTCCTGGATCTGCTCGTCGGTTATCTGCGGCACGTTAAAGTCCTCGGGCACCTGAACATTGTTGCGAGCGACCAGCTCATCGATTGCCTTTTTCTCGCGTTCTTCCTGTAGCTTACGGCGAACATACTGCTTGATCGGCTCTTCGCGACCAAATGGACTGTTCGGGTCCTTGAAACCGGTCGAGATGAGAATGTGCCGGACGTCGTAAGTTTGTTCCTTCTGGCCGTCGCGGCCGTCGGCTTCGCCCTTCTTCTCGAGCTTTAAGATGTGATAGCCGAAATCCGTTTCGACAAGGCCCTGCGAAACCTGGCCGGGTTCGAGAGCAAGCGCGGCTTCCTCGAAGGGTTTGACCATCATTCCAAGCCGGACATTCTCATAGAGCCCGCCGCGCTTCTTGCCGTCCTCACCGGCATTATTGCCCGGATCTTCGCTAAAATCGTTTGCAAGAGCGGAGAAATCTTCGCCGTTCTTGGCACGAGCCAGGATCTCTTCAGCTTTTGCACGCTTCGCCGAGGTATCAAATTCGGGATTCGTCGCGATGTAGTTCGCAACGTCCTCATCCGTTACCTCGATCTCCTTGGCCATTTTTTCCGAATAGAGGCGGGCAAGGAACTGTGCTTGCTGTAGCTTGACCTGAAGGTCGATCTTGTCCTTGAGCTCGCGAGGAATTTCACCCGAAGCGATCTTGTCATTGAACTCGTCGTTATAGATGTTGATCTTCGCAAAGAACTCGCGGGCCTGTGTTTTCTCTTCTTCGGAGATCTCGCGGTCCTTCATCGCCGGGTTGCTTTCTTTCAGCAATGAGATCTTGGTATCGAGAAAACGTTGGAAGGCCATTTCGTTATCCTTCTTTCCGAGCCCGATCTTGTCCTTGAGATTGTCGAAGAAGCCCTGAGCCGGCTGTTCGCCCTCGCCCCAAAAGGCTTTGACGCGATCTTCGCCGATGAATCCCATCGGCGGCATCGGGCCCTTGTCTTTGTTGATGTGGCGGTCGTAGTTGACGGCCGTCAGCTCGGTACGGATGTTCTGGAGCTCATTTCGGTACTTGGGGTCGTTGGTCGTCCCGTTCCGCTCGGCTTCAGAGGCAAAAGCGAACAATTCTTTCAGGTTGTTCAACTGCTGCTTGCGGAGTTCCGCATCTTCGCCGAGGCGTTTGATCGCCATCGGGTTCTGTTCGGCCAGATCCTTGACAAGAAGTTCGACCTCTTGCTGTGTGATCTTATTAAAGCCGCCGGTTGAGTGGCCTCCGACATTGCTTTTCCAAAATACCAACCCGGCGCCGATGCCAAGTACAACAAGCAATAAGATCAGCCCTTTAGTTAAGTTACTCAATTCCTAATTCCTCACTCAAAAGATTAATGCAAATTTGTTTGCGGCAAACCGCAATCATACCAAAACGCCCTCAAAACAGCTAGGATGTTGTCGCCCCCTGTTCGGTTTGCACAAGTTCGAGAAGGACGCCGCCCGAAGCCTTTGGATGGACAAATGCGACGAGGCAGCCCTCGGCCCCGATCCGCGGCTCTTCGTCAATAAGCTGCATGCCTTGGGCCTTAAGCCGCTCAAGTGACACTCGAATGTCCTCGACCTCGACTGCGATGTGATGAATGCCGCCGCCGCGTTTCTCGAGAAATTTGGAAATTGGCGAATCATCCGACGTCGGTTCGAGCAATTCCACGCGGCTCTCACCGATCGGGAGCATCGCGACGCGGACCTTCTGATCCTCGACGACCTCGGTATGCACATTCTCAAGCCCGAGGGCGTCTTCCCAGAATTTAAGCGCGTTTTCGATGCCGTTCGTAGCAATTCCTAAATGATTGATCTTCATAAAAACTTTCGCTACTGAGTACGAAGAGGAAACTCAGGCTAATGGCCGGCTCACTGCTCCTTTCGGTTGATCAATTCGTCAACAGCGGAATACGGATCGACCCTTTTTGTCGCGACCTCGGCCGAGAGACGCTCTAGCTCTCTGTTCGTGCCGTTCCGCTCCAGCATATCAGCGAGCAGCCGTTCCCGCAGAAGCTCTAGCAAACGCCATTGGGCGATCGCTTCTTTTCGGGTCGCGATCGTCTCGCCGTCGGCCATTGCCGTGTAGCTAACGTACTTTTCGATGGCGGCCGAGAGGTCTTCGATGCCTTTGTTTTCCGTGGCTATCGTCCGTACTATCGGCGGGTTCCACATATCGGGCCGATGGGCAAGCGAAAGAAGGGCTTCGAGTTCCTTCTGCGTTCGAAGCACGCCCTCGCGGTCGGCTTTGTTGATGACAAAGACATCGCCGATCTCCATTATGCCGGCCTTTATCGCCTGAATGTCATCGCCCATGCCCGGAACGAGGACAACGATCGAAACATCGGCCGTCTTGACCACTTCGACCTCGTCCTGGCCGACGCCGACGGTCTCGACGATGATCTTGTCATAGCCGGCCGCATCAAGGATCGCGACGGCATCGACCGTCGAACGCGAGAGGCCGCCCAAATTTCCGCGGGTCGCCATCGAGCGTATAAAGACGTTCTTATCGAGGCCGAGCGTGGACATCCGGATGCGGTCGCCGAGGATCGCTCCGCCCGAAAAAGGGCTTGAAGGGTCGATGCAGACGATGCCGACACGAAGACCCTGGTTCTTGTAAAAGAGGGCGAGTTTATCGACCAAGGAGGATTTGCCTGCTCCGGGCGAACCGGTCACGCCGATAACTGTCGCGTTTCCGGTCTTGGGGAAGACCTCCCGCATCAACTCCGCAGCCTTCGGCCCGCCGGCCTCGACCAACGTGATCGCCCGGGCGACTGAACGCGGATTTCCCTGTAGGAGCTCGTCAATATCGATCATTTCGTATTCGCCGGCCTCTCGATCCCGAGGTCATCACAGATCTTTTTTGCTAGGTTTGATTTCACTTCGCGGTGCCGCGGTATTGAGGTCATTTTACCGGAATTAAGATTCTTGTAGATCGTATGATTCGCGCCTTCGCGAAACAGACAGCAATTGTGCTCGCTAAGATGTCGGAGCAAGTCTTTGAGTTTCATTTAGGCGGCCTGCAGTATCAGCTCTTCTTTCTTGAAATCTCGTGATCGTGACATTCTTGCCTCGGCTTCATCACGATAACATTCGAGCAAAAGAGTCACGGCTTCCTTTAGGTTCTCTCGTGTCTCTTCAATGGTTTCGCCCTGCGTATTTGCCCCGGGAAGCTCGGCTACGTAACCTAGGTAACCCCCTTCCTCTGCTTTCTCAAAGATCGCGGTTAGTTTCAATTCGTTCATGTGAATGACCTCGCTTAATGTTTCTCAATTTTGACAGCATTTAACGGAAATACAAAAAGGCGGGCCGATCGCTCCCGCCTTTTTCACTTTTTAACTCTTCGACTTTTTCACATTCCCGCTACATCTGGCCTTCGTCAGCCGAGGGGCCGTAGATCGATGGAACGGCGATGTCGTTCAGCCGCATATAGACCGAAAGCTGTCCGCGGTGATGAACGATGTGGTTGCCGACGAATGAGCGCATTACGCTGATCTTCGGCATCGTAAAATAGATCGTTTCGCCGTTCCGCATCGTCCAATTTTCAAGAAAAACGTCGTCGGGCGTATTGCGGAGCGTCTCGATCGCTTCGTTGACGTTCTTGTCGAGAAATTCGAGAAGTTCCTCGGTCGATTTCGGGTCATACGGAGCGTAATCGAACTTCTCGAAGTCAAGTTCCGGCTGGGTAAGTGTGGCGGGTGTCCAGCCGAACATCTCGGCGATATGCGAGGCCAACCGGCCGAAGGTCATCGATTTTTCGTGCGGCTTCCAGTCGAATTTCTCGGCCGGTATCCGTTCCAGACATTTACGGGTGGTTGCTGCCTCGTGCTGCAATTCGGCTATGAAAGCAGAGGCAACGTTGTTCGAACTCTGTGCTGTACTTGTACTCATAAAGATCTCCTTGCAAACTAAATTTGGAAGGGAAGCATACTATAAAAATTGCATAGATGCAACATGCAACAACATTCGTTGCAAGCTGTCTGCCGGAAATTACCGAATGACATCGGCCCTAATAAAGATCGGACTTTGGCGGCAATTCAGTATGACGGATACCATCACGCTCCCGTATAGTTTGTCCGTTATTAGGCCGCTTTCAATAAATGCTTGGCGATGACCAGCCGCTGTATCTCGCTTGTGCCCTCGCCGATGGTGCAGAGCTTTGCGTCTCTCCAATACTTCTCGGCCGGGTAATCTTTGGTGTAGCCGTAACCGCCGTGGATCTGGATCGATTCTTCGGCCACGCGGACCGCCGTTTCCGAGGCATAGAGCTTTGCCATCGCGGACTTTTGCGTCACGGGCCTGCCGGAATCCTTGATCGCCGCGGCCTGAAGCGTAAGCAAACGGGCACACTCGATCTGAGTCGCCATATCGGCGAGCTTGAACTGAATCGCCTGAAATTCGCCGATCGGTTTGCCGAATTGCTCTCGTTCTTTGGCATATTTCACGGCAGCTTCATAAGCGCCCTGGGCGATTCCGACCGAAAGTGCGGCGATCGAGATGCGGCCGCCGTCGAGTATTTGCATCGCCTGAAGAAATCCTTCGCCTTCGTTCCCGAGCAAGTTTTCTTCGGGTACGTAGCAATCTTCGAAAACTACGGAAGCAGTTTCCGAGGCTCGCATACCAAGTTTGTTCTCTTTCTTATCGGGTCGGAAGCCTTCCATCGACTTATCGAAGATAAAGGCCGATATGCCTCGGTTTCCTTTCTCTTTATCGGTCACGGCAACTGCGACGAGTGTGTTGCAGGCAATTGCGTGCGTAATGAAATTCTTCGAACCGTTGACCATCCAACCGCCGTTCGAACGAATGGCAGTGGTACGTGTTCCTGACGCATCGGAACCGGCTTGCGACTCCGTCAATCCCCAGGCACCGAACGACTCGCCCTGTGCAAGCGGGACGAGGTAGTCCTTCTTTTGCTGCTCGGTCCCGAACATATAAATGTGGTTCGAGCAAAGCGAATTATGGGCAGCAACGGAAAGCCCGACCGAACCGCAGACTCGGCCAAGCTCTTCGATGATAGTGGCATATTCCACATAACCCATTGCCGAGCCGCCAAATTCTTCGGGAAAGATTATGCCCATCAGGCCGAGCTCGGCGAGCTTTGGCCGGAGCTCGATCGGGAAGTGCTGAGACTCGTCCCATTCCATCACGTTCGGGCGAATCTCTGCTTCCGCAAATTCCCTGATGCTGTACTTGATCTGCTGTTGTTCTTCCGTTAGTTCGAAGTTCATAGATATATAACGAAATATTATGATTGCATAATGCAGGGTTTTAGGGCAAGTTTTTCCGGCGAAATTGTTTCGCCGACGGGCAAGCGGCTAAACTTAGAGAATGGCGAAAATTGGAAGGGAACTTACGACCGACAAAGAGATACGCGAATTGCTTCGGGCGACACGGGAGATCGCAGTGCTTGGCATCAAGCCCGAGACGCACGCGATGCAGCCGGCGTTTTACGTAACGAAATATATGCAGGACGCCGGATACAAGATCATACCCGTGCCGGTTTACTATCCTGACGTTAAGGAGATATTAGGCGAGCCGGTCTTTCGGGATCTAAGAAAAATACCCGGCGAGCGGGACATGGTCAATGTTTTCCGGCGACCGAATGATATCGATAAACACATTGATGAGATCATTGCGGCAAAGCCGAGGTCGGTCTGGTTTCAGCTTGGCATTCGAAATGACGCGGCGGCGAAGGCTTTCATCGAAGCAGGGATCGACGTCGTCCAGGACCGATGCCTTTTGGTCGAGCATCGCGCGCTTTTACGATGAACGGATGACTTTCTTTGCCGGAAGAAGCGAGCGAACCTCTTTTTCGGTGAGTTTCCTGTGACGGCCGACCGGAAGGCCGAGGTCGTCGATGTTTCCGATCCGAATACGGCGGAGTTTAACTACAGAATGGCCGATCGAATCGAACATCTTCCTTATCTGCTGGTTGTGGCCCTCGTAAAGTGTTACTTCATACCAGCCATTCTTGTCGGTCGGCTTTAGGGTTTTGATCTCGGCCGGAGCGGTCTTGAAGCCGTCTTCCAGCCTAACGCCGCGAGCCAATTTCCGAATCGCAACTTCGGTGGGCAGGCCTTTGACCTTTACGACATATACCTTCGGGATCTTCTTTGAACCCGCGACGGCGTTGGTGAACTGGCCGTCGTTGGTCATTATGATCAGCCCTTCGGTGTTGAAATCGAGCCGGCCGACCGGGTGCAGCCTTCCATAACCCTTTACGAGGTCGGTTACCAGATTTCGTCCTTCGGGGTCGGCAACACTTGAAAGGTATCCCTTCGGCTTATTGAGCAGGATGTAAACATTTTCACGATGAGCGAGCAATGGATTTATGAGCTTGCCGCGAACCTTGATGTGTTCTTTATCCGGATCGGCCTTTGTGCCGAGTTCGGTTACGACCTCGCCATTGACCCTAACCTCGCCGGCACGGATCAGATCTTCCGCAGCACGCCGCGAGGCGACACCGGCCTGGGAGATGAGTTTTTGTAATCTCTCTTTCATAACTTCATCGGCACCGCTGCGAGTTCCGTACTATTCAGTATCGGAAAGGTATAAGGGCGGTTTTCGGCCAAGGAAGGCATTTGCTTCAAATGCCGGTCCGCGCTTACTCGATTCGGCCGGACTAGGCACACTCGAGATCGGGATCGATTCGCCTGAAATGGTTACAAGCTCCAGCATCCAAACCGTATCTCCATCGGAATCGATGTCTTCTACAACTTCAAACTTGCGGATCTGCCCAAATTCGAACGTCCTTTCGCTTCTTCGAAATACCCCTCGGGTCAATAGTGTTACTAGCTGTTCGTTCTTGTCTATCGTTACGGATATTGCCGGATGCGTCGAGATGAACCAAAGGCCGGCCGCTACGCCGACCACCCCAAAACAAAAATGTGCTAGCAGCAAGATCCAGCTTGCCTCTGCGAAATTCGAATAGCCGCCACTTGCCCCGTAAACGAACATTAGCCCGATCACGACAAAGAACGATCCAAAAAGCCAGAAACACCCCATGTTCTGGCTGATCGTCATCGTTTCGCCGTTCTTCCGGAGCTTCATTGAACGAGGTCTTCAAAATCTTCGACCGACGGCAAATCGGAAAGGTCTTTCAGGCCGAAGTGGATGAGGAACTCCTTCGAAGTGCCGTACTGCATCGGCCGGCCGACGGTTTCCTTGTGGCCTTTGGTCACGATGAGCCGCTTTTCGAGCAACGTTTTAATCGCCGAGGCAGACTGCACGCCTCGGATCTCAAGGATCTCCGGCACGGTTACGGGCTGTTTGTAGGCGATGACGGCAAGCGTCTCGAGAGCGGCGATCGAGAGCTTTGCCGAGGGGCGCGTTTTGAGAAACTGGCGGACGTATTCGTGCAGTTCGGTTCGCGTCGCTATCTGCCAGCCGCCCGCGACCTCGCGCACCTGCAAGCCGCTCTCGCGGTTATCGTATTCTTCGCGGAGTGCCTGCAAAGCGGCCTCGACGCTCGCTTTGTCCTCTTCGAGCACATCGGCGATGGTCCGTGCGGTGATCGGCTCATCGGCGACGAAGATCAATGCTTCGGCAAGTGCCATCAGCTCGCCGGTGCCGCGTGCCTGCTTTATTTCTACCGCTGTTTCTGTTGCTTCTTCTGACATCAAACTCTCTTCAGGATTATGTCGTCGAACGTCTTTTTCTGGACGAGCTTGACGCTCTCGGTCCGGACGACCTCGAGTACGGCGATAAAGGCCGTGACGAGCTCGCGGCGAGTGTCAAACTCCTCAAAAAAGCTCGCGAGGCTGAGTTCCGCATGTTCCAATATCCGTGCGTGGAGCCGCCTGATCATATCGGCGAGCGAGACCTCGTCCCGCTCGATCTCCATCGTGATCTTTTCTTTCTGCCGCTCGACGATCTTCTGGAAAATGGTGATCAGGTCAAAGACGGTCGCGCTGATCTCGGCGTTGTTGTCGTCGCTTTCGATCTTGCCGCGGGGGAAGACGGCCTGTTCGATGGTCGCCTTTTCATAAAGCATTTGGGCGGCCGATTTGTATTTCTCGTATTCGAGTAGGCGGTCGACGAGTTCCTGCCGCGGGTCTTCCGCCACTTCTTCGGGATCGGCAAAAGGATCGCGGGGCAGCAGCATCTTCGACTTGACCTCGATAAGCTGTGCCGCCATCACAAGGAAATCCGCCGCGACGGCGATATCGAGCGACTTCATCAGCCGAATGTAGCGGAGATATTCATCGGTGATGCGGGCGATCGGGATATCAAAGATGTTCG
>ERZ761602.7730-NODE-7730-length-11211-cov-4.112585_pt1 | contig 11211 bp, 10 predicted proteins | sample MGYA00512165_ERZ761602 | MGnify/ENA primary metagenome ERZ761602 (study PRJEB28899, sample SAMN02445085) | bioreactor sludge metagenome | biome: EBPR sludge; isolation source: Thorneside wastewater treatment plant | place: Australia: Brisbane, Thorneside... | reverse complement strand
CGCGAGTCGATCCAGGACTGCTGCGAGCCGTCTGGTCAGCGCGCCGCGCTCGTACTCACGAATCACCTGCCAGTTGGGCGTGAGGTCCGCATTGTCGGTGGCAAGCAAGTGCCGGATCGCGGACTCGGTCGCCTGGACGTCCCCGAAGTCCACCCGCCGCATCGTGCCGGCTTCGCCCAGTAGCCTGGCCTGGATGCTGTCTTCCCCCAGGCAGGCCAGCACCGGCTTGCCGGTGGCCATGTACTCGAAGCTCTTGCCGCTGATCGTATCGCGGTGTTCCGGGGCAAGCGCCATGAACAGGAAGTCCGCCTCGAACTGCGCGCGGACGCAAGCGACATGCGACCGCGGCCCGTGTAACTGGATCAGGTCGGACACCCCCTCGTCGCGGCTTGCCGCGTTCAGCAGTGCCGTGTTTTCTCCGCCATTGCCGATGAAGTCGGCACGCACCTGCGCGGCCAGATCGGGCGAATGTCGGCGCAAGGCACCGAGTGCGCGGATGAACTGGAGAGGCGATTCGGCCGCATGCATCGAGCCCGTCAGCACGAAGCGGCGGATCGAGTGGTCTGTTTCGCCGAGCGAGGCGCGTACCGCGTCCGTTTCTTCTGCGTCGTAGCCATTGGTCAGCACGACAATCTTGGACTCGATCTCCGCGCCGTATCGTTGGACGAAGGTTGCTACCCACGCGGGTGATGCGAGCAGCAACACGTCACATTCGCGCACGACGGCAGCCTCGAGCCGTTGGTCCATCCATGCGTGTAGCTGGCTGACAGGTTCCCGGAACGGCCGCCCCACCCACAGGTCACGGAAGTCGGCCACCCAGGGCAAGCCCGTACCGCGTTTGATCGTCAAGCCCGAGACGTGCCCGGAGTAGCTTGGTGCGCTTGTCAGCAGTACATCGTGGGTCCGGGGGATGTCGAGGTCGATGACCGCGCGGGCCGCCGCATCTGCCCAAGGTCGCAGAGTGTCCGGGTGGTATGAACGGTATCGAAGCCAGGTCTTTACCGCCCGGGACGCAACTTCACGCGGTAGGCGTTGCAGTGCGGTGGTGCTCCATTGGAGCTGGACCTCGGCGATCGGGTTACCCGATGACTCCGGAGACTGGGGAAGGCGCTCCTGCCCCATGTCCGACGGCCCCACTCCGGTATTCCGCCGGCGTTTGGCGAACAGGTCGGGGTCTTCGATCCGGACGATGTCTGCCGTTGCGGGAATGGTCGAATAATCCCTGCTATCGATTGTTTCGAGATCGGCGAGTGCACGCGTGACGACAGTCGTCTTCCAGCCGCAATGTGCCAGGTGACGCACGAAGCTGATGATTCGTTGGGTGTTGGTGCCCACCAGCGGAGGGAAATCCGATGCGATGACAAGGAGCTTATTTTTCGTCATGGGTCTTCAGACGAGGCCTGTCCGGGGGCGCAAAAATCATGGAGTGGGCGAGCCGGTCCATGCTCGCATCAGACCGTCGACCTGACGCGCCAAACTGAGGTGTTCGACCACATGAACCCGACCTTTTCGCCCCATCGACCGCGCGAGGTCCGAGTTCTTCAGCAGCAGGGCGACGCGGTCGGCCAGCGCGGCAGGATCTTCGGCGTCCACTAGAAACCCGGTTTCTCCTTCGAGCACGAACTCGGGCACTCCACGGACTCGCGTTCCAACCACCGGGGTTTCGGTCGCCATGGCTTCGAAATAGCTGACTGGAGCAGCCTCGGAGGTGCTGCCCAATGCGAAGACGCAGGACTGACGCAACTCGGTGAGCACGGAACGTGCATCCTGCATGCCGAGAAAGTGCACTTGACCGCTCAGTCCGCGTTTCTGAACCATGGACTCGAGTTGTGCTCTGAGAGGTCCGTCGCCGATCATCCTCCATTCGAATTGAACCCCTGCGTCCCTCAGACGTTCGGCAGCCTCCAAAAGGTAAATGTGTCCCTTCTCTGGCGAGAGACGAGCGACAGTGACGATCCTTCCCGGTATGCGGTGCGGGGTGTCAGGTCCAGGGCTGAAGAACTCGGTATCGATTCCGCAGGTCACGACATCCACCTTGCCGATCGGGATACCGAACTGGTCTTGCAAGTAGTTTCGATTGAAGCTCGATACGGTGATCACGCGTTGCGCAAGCGTGCAAAGCTTCCGAAGTGCCTTCAAGGGGCGAAGAAAGATGTCCGAACCGTGCAGCGTTACCGTGAAAGGCTTTCGGAGGACGCTGCAGGCCAGGGCGACATACTCCAAGGCGGGGCCGCCAAAGTGGACGTGTACACGCTGGCATGGACTACGTCGGAGCGCCGCGATCAGCGGAAACGCATGGCGCAGAATCCAAGTGTAGTGCCCACCGAGCTGGAGGGCGGTTCTCCATGCATGCAGAAGTCCGACCGGGTTGTGCAGCACGGTTGCGCCGAGAGCCCGGAGTTGTCTTTGGCGGCTCGTGTCGTCGAGATAGGTGACGCGCGGTAACAAGGATGCGACGCCAGGATGAAGAACGGTGGTGATGTCGGGGCGGGCCATGGAGACGATGTGCACTTCCACTCCGCGTCTGACGAGTTCGAGGAGCTCGTTCGTAATGAAGGTTTCGGAGGCGGCGGGGAATGCGTCCAGTACGTAGCAGACGGTTTCCTTCATTCGTGCGTCCTGTAGGTGTGCTTCGGGCGTGGCAGGTCATCATTTGTCGGAGGGCGCTCCCGGGCTCTTGGGGTGTGATCGGCGTCCGACAATCCGGCCGGCGATCACACGAAATTCCTTGAATAGGGGCGGCGCGATGAAGGCCAGGGCGAGCGCATACAACGTGGCGCCGATCATTACTTCCAGGAGCAGGGACACGAGTGGTGGCGCGGATAGAAGCTCGTCGGGAAGGGCGCGCAACGCGGCGAACATCAGAGCGCTGGCGGTCGTGGCAGGGAAAAGCTGCTTGAGGAAGTCGAGCAGGCTCAATTCGACCAGGCGTAATGCCAGGTGCGCCGATATGGCCGACAGGAACTGTACAGCCAGCATCGCCCATGCGACTCCGGTCAGGCCCCATTGAGATCCCGTGACCAGCGCAACGATGGTTACAGGGAGCATGGCGAGCGAGATCTTGAATGCAAGGTGTGGATTGTCCGTCGCATAGAAGATGTTTGCGGTCAGACTGAAGATCGACCGTGCGGCACCGCCGATCGCAAGAATCTCGAGCAGCGGGATCACCGGCAGCCACTGGTTTCCGTAAAGGACTTGCACGAGGCCGTCGGAAACTGCGGCCAGACCGACGCCCAGAGGAATGGTAATGGCCGAAAGCAGTCGCAGGCTTTTCAGTACGCCGTACTGCATGGCCGACAGATCGTCCTGCAGCCTCGAATATGCAGGGAACAGCACGCGTTGCAGAGGCGCTGACAGGCGGTTGCGCAGTTCTTCGGGAAGGGAGAACGCCGTCTGATAGTAGCCGAGCGCTTCCGGGCCAAAGCGGCGACCGACGATCATGTAGTCGAGATTCGACATCAAGTAATTGACGATACCCCCACCGAGATAGCTTCCGGATGTGCGGGCATACGCTGAGAGAAGCCTGCGGTTGAAGCGCAGGCGCGGCACGAAGGGCACGATTGCGCAGGCCAGGAGGAGCGTCGTGGCCTGACCGATCAGCGCGGCGAAGACGAGGCTCCACACTCCGAAACCGGACACGGCGAGGACGATGCTGGCGGTCAGGCGAACGATCAGGGAACCGGCCTGCACCACGAAGTCTTCCCTGAATCGCATCGTCCGGCTAAGCAATGCCAGATGAACGGTCGAGAGCCCGGCAAGGATGAAGGAGAGGCTCGACACTGCGATGATGGTCTGCACCTGCGGCGTCTCGAAGATCGCAGCAGCGATGAACGAGGCGACCAGCACCAGCAGGCACAGCGCCGTGTCGATCGCCATCGTGATCCAGAACGCGGTGTCCATGTCCAGCCGACGCAAGGCTTTGCGCTGGATCAGGATGCCACCGATGCCGATGTTCCCGAGTAGGGCGGCGAATTCGGTGACGAGTGCCGACATCGCGATGAGGCCGAAATCTTCCGGCGTGAGCAGGCGTGCAAGGATCGCCGTCGATGCGATCGTAAGGACGATGCGCAAGCCGACGTTGGTGAAGGTCCACGCAGCACCGATCGCGACTTTGCTGCCCAGTCCGGCGAGGTCGGGGCGGAGGCACTCCAGCAGGATGCGCTTGTCGGCAAATCGGATCATGGCCGGGGAAGGTCTGGTAGCGTGGAAAGCAAGGTGGCAGGGGAAGCGATGTCAGTCATCCGAGGGGGCCCTTACCGGAAGTTGCGGGCGCATATCGTCGTTCCAGCCCAGGTGCACGAAGGGTGGCGTGGTGAACAACGAGAGCTGGACCCTTCCGGTCACGATGAAGGTCGCGCTCGCGAGCTTGCGGATGCCCAGGCGCTGGTGCGCGGCGAGTGACACGGGGTTGAATGCGGAGATCCGCGACAGGCTCCAGCGTACGCCCTGGGCCGTGAGGTAGGCGTTGGCGGCGTCCCACAGGCGCGCGAACGTGCGGCCGACACGAAAATCCGGCTCGACATAGACGTCGTAGTCCCACACGCAGCGCTCCGGGGGGTGGAGATCGAACCGGCAGCGCACCTCGTCCTCCTCGTATTGGCGGTGCGAGATCCATAGGAAGCCGGCAAAGCGGCCCTTGCTCTCGGCGACGAAGCAAAGCCCACCGTCGTCGAAACGTCTCGCCAAGACGGTCTTGGGCCGAGGGAACTGCGCGACGGCCGCGTCCTCACGGCCGATCATGCGGACGGGATTGCTCGGGGAGGGGCGAAGTGCGTGCGCGGGAGCGCTGGCGACGGGCTGTGCGACGATGTAGTAGCGGATGAGGCGACAGCGCCCCCGGCTGATCCGGGCGAGCAGGTTTGCGAAGAGGTAGAGACTGGCTTCGAACGCTCCGAGCTCGGCGAAGGTCCGCTTCAGGCGTTGTAGAGGCATGGCGATCCGGGGGCAGTCGCGCTTCGTCTTTCCTGTCCGTATCGGCAGGCCAAGTCTCATGCGCAGCAGTTCGAAGGGCAACGCGCCATATAATACCGGCCGAATCCGTGGGGGCATCGTAGAATCCTCCTCGTTTCGACCCAACAAAATGCCGCAGGAGATGGATTTGGACATCAGGAAGGAAGTGCTCGCGATCATCGACGAGGTTCTCAGCCTCGGGGGGCGGGCGAACGACTTCGAGCTCGATACCCCGTTGCTCGGTGCTCTGCCGGAACTCGATTCGATGGCGGTCGTCGGCCTGATCAACATGATCGAGGAGCGTTTCGGTTTCGTCATCGAAGACGACGAGATCGATGGTGCCGCCTTCGCCTCGGTCGGCACCGTGGTCGAGTTCGTGGAAGCCAAGCTGGGCTGACATGGCGCTGCCTGCCCGGGAGGCCTTTTTTCTCGAAGCCCCCCTGGGCGGGCGTTTCTGTCTGTTGACAAGGGCGCAGGGGCCGGTCCGGGGCACCATCCTCCATGTGCCTGCCTTCGCCGAGGAGCAGAACAAGTCTCGGCGCATGGTCGCGCTGGCAGCGCAGGCGTTTGCGGCCCGCGGCTGGACCGTCCTGCAGCTCGACCTCCTGGGCTGTGGTGACAGCGCTGGCGAGTTGGTCGATGCGAGCTGGTCGCAATGGGTCGAGGATGTCGGTCTGGGACATGCTTTCCTGAGTGCGCGCGGCAGCGGCCCGGTGGTGTTGTGGACACATCGTGCCGGCAGCCTGCTTGCTGCCGATTGGCTGAAGCTTGCCGGCGCGCGTCTCCCATTGCTGCTGTGGCAGCCGGTGACCAATGGCCGCCAGCACCTGTCGCAGTTCCTGCGCCTCAAGGCTGCGAGCGAGATGCTCTCGGACGCCGATGCGAAGACCGCGCTTGCGCGCGCACGCGCTGCCCTGCATGCGGGCGAGGTGGTCGAGGTTGCGGGTTACGAACTGTCGCCCGAACTGGCCAACGGCATGGAGGCGTCCAGCTTCGAGCTCCCGGCATCCGGTGGGTACGCGGTAGCGATGCTGGAGGTCGATGGAAGCGGACGCACTGCGCCCTCGCCGGCACTTGCCGCGCTGCGGGCGCGGCTCGAAGCGCAGGGCGCGACCGTGTCGCTCGAGAAGGTCACGGGGCCGGCGTTCTGGCAGACGCAGGAGATCGAGCTCGCGCCCGAGCTGATCGAGCGGTCCTGTCATGTGCTCGAGGTTCTGGGGCGATGAGCTTTGCCGAGCTTGCCTGCGTTTTCCCCTGCGGCGAGACCGAGTTGGTCGGTGTCCTGGCGCTACCACACGAACCGACCGGCTCGGTCGGGGTGCTGGTGATCGTTGGAGGTCCGCAATACCGCGTAGGCAGCCACCGGCAGTTCCTCCAGCTATCTCGCAGGCTCGCCGCGGCTGGCGTGCCTGTGATGCGTTTCGACTATCGAGGGATGGGCGACGCCGGCGGGGAAACGATCGATTTCGAGCACACCGGGCCGGACATCGAGGCGGCGACCGAGGCCTTCATGCGCGCCGCGCCGTCGGTGCGTCATCTTGTCTTGTGGGGACTGTGCGATGGCGCGAGCGCCGCTGCCATGTACCTGCCTCAGGACAGCCGGATAGCTGGAGTCGCGCTGCTGAACCCTTGGGTGCGCACGCTTGCGTCGCAGGAGCGGGCCGAGGTCACGCACTACTACGCGCGTCGGATTCGAGACCCCGCCTTCTGGCGCAAGCTCGTTCGTGGAGGTGTGGCGGTGGGCCCGGCGATAGCCGATTTCACCGCCAAGGCCTGGCGGATGATGAAGTCTCGTACGTCACCCCTGGAGCAAACCGCCCTCTCCGCGGCTGCTCCTGCTGATTTTCGTGAGCGGATGTCCGTTGCGCTTGCGGCATTCCAAGGGCGCTCCCTTGTCATGCTGAGCGGTCGTGACCTGGTTGCCGCCGAGTTTCGCGATCACCTCCGGCAGACCCCGCTGCTGCTCGCCTGGTCTGCGGATCCTCGTACAACCGTGCTCGACTTTCCGCAGGCCGACCATACTTTTTCCAGCCGTGCGCAAAAGCGTGCTGTCGAGGATGCGATGCTGTCCTGGCTGGCGGATCTCGAGGAGACCTTGCGTTGAGAGTTCTCGTCTTGTGCGATCGCTATCCCGACTCCTATCAGGATGGCTTGCTGCTGCGCGTCTTGCACCTCGCACGCTGGATCGGTGCGCGCCATGATCTGGACCTGATCGCCTATCACGATGGCGAGCGGTCGCCCGAGCATGAGAAGTTTTTGAGACGGGTGTGGACTGTTCCCCGCCCGCGGGCGAAGGTCGCACCTGGATGGCTGGCACCGTTCACCGGGTGGGCCGTGCGGGATTTTTACCCGCCCAGCGTTGAACTCTGCGACTTGCTCGAGCGTGAGCTGCGCGCGGACGAATACGACCTCGTCTGGGACGCGGGTGCATCGATCTTCCAGCAACTCCCTTCAGGCTGGGACCACGTTCCGGTCGTCGCCGACCTGGTCGACGACATGGTGCTCACGAGCCGCCGGGCCTTGCTTGCGACGAAGGGATTTTCCGCGCGCCTGCGGCAGCTCAAGTACCTGAGCCACTACTACCGATTCGAGCGCTACGTGATGCGCCGTGCAGCAGTTTGCGTGGTCGTGTCCGAGGAGGATGCGGAGAGCTTTCGGCGGGTTTCGCCGACCGTGCCGGTGAGCGTGGTGCAGAACGGCGTGGATCTCGATTACTTTGCGCCATCCGATCGGCCGCAGATTCCCGGGCGTCTGGTTTTCGAAGGCAGCATGGCGTTCGGGCCCAATCAGCTCGCCGCGATCCATCTGGTCACGGAGGTCATGCCCCTTGTGTGGGCGCAGCGCCCCGACGCCACCGTGACCCTGGTCGGCCGTGATCCGTCGGCCGAGATCCTGGCCCTGCGCAGCGATCGCGTGCAGGTGACGGGGTCGGTGCCCGATGTGCGTCCGTATGTCCAGGAGGCGGAGGTCTTCGTGTGTCCGCTGCTGTCGGGTGCAGGAATCAAGAACAAGCTGCTGCAGGCGTGGGCGATGGGGAAGGCCGTGGTGGCGACAACCGTCAGCGTCGGTGGCCTGAAGGTACTGCAAGGTCGCAACGTGATCGTGGCGAATGCTGCCCGGGAAATGGCAGACGCCGTGCTCGACCTGCTCGCCAATCCGTTGAAACGGCAACTGCTCGGGGACGAGGGCCGGCAGACCGTCGCTGCGGAGTACTCGTGGGCGGGCCGTGCAGCCAGCTTTGAAGGCTTGTTGATGCAGGCGGCGAATGCAGGGCAGGCCGGCGGTCGTTTGACGGGGAAGGTCTGATGCTTGTCGGCGTCGATGCGACCAGCCTCCTTTGCGCGCAACCGCGTGGCGAGGGACGTTCGCTGTTTCGGTTGTATGCCGAAATGGCAAGGCTACGCCCCGACTTTTCATTCCTGCTTTTTGGGCAGGGCGCCTCGGCTGTAAGTGATTTGTGGCAAGGGATTCCGCGCGCCACGGTGTCTTTTTTCGATCTGCCGGGATACCGCTGGAACACTTGGGAAAATCTCGGCTTGCCGTGGCACGCCTGGCGTGCTGGCTGCGATGTGCTGCATTGCGCCAGTAGCGGCGCGCCGATGTTTTCGGCCGTGCCTGTCGTGATGACGGTCCATGATCTCATCCCCCTAAGAGGCGATGATGGGCAGTCCCTTGGCGAAAAAGCGTTCTTCCGGCGACGGCTGGCCAACGGAATGCGGGTGGCGTCAGCGGTAGTAACCGTATCCGCGAATACCCGCTCCGATCTCGAGGCTGCGTTTCCCGGAGGTGGCGCGCCGGTGGAGGTCATTCACTGGGGGTGCGATATCGTTCCACCGGGAAGCGTTCGGCCGCTGGACGCGGAATATGTGCTAGCCCTTGGGGGTGGGGCGCCGCGCAAAAATGTGTCCGGGACTTTGCGCGCTTTCGCTACCATCGCCGAGCGCTATCCTGATTTGAAGCTGGTCGTACTCGGCATGGGCCGCGCAGACCTGTCGCATGAACTCACCGCGCAGGCAGAGACCATGGGGCTGGCTGGGCGGCTCGTGGTTCCAGGGTTCGTCTCCGATTCGGAGCTTCCTGCCTGGTTCGAACATGCGGCGTGCTTGTGCTACCTGTCGCTCTACGAGGGCTTCGGTCTTCCTTTGCTTGAAGCCATGAGCTTCGGCGTCCCGGTCGTGGCCTCGTCCACTTCCTCCATCCCGGAGGTCGTCGGGGATGCGGGACTGCTCGTGGATCCGCTGGATGCAACAGCAGCCGGGGCTGCGATCGACCGAGTCCTTCGGGACAGGGAGTTTCGACGCCAGCTCGGGGACGCAGCTCGGATGAGGGCAGTGGATTTCCCCTGGCACGTTGCGGCGGATAGGATGGCAAAGATACTGATCGCGGCCGCGAAGTCGCGTCGGTCATTGGCCTGACCTCGCCGCATCGCGGTCTGGTCGTTTGCGGCGGATTTGGAGAGTTGATTATGCAAGGGCGTAGCGTTTTCTTTTCCCTACTGTGCGTCTGCCTTCTGTACGTGACGCCCGCTGCAGCGGAACTGTACTGTCCGGGTTCGCCGTTCAAGAACGGCCCTGAGGATCCGGGGGTCGGGCCGTATGATTACTACGATGTGCAGGCGCAGCGGCAGTATTTGTCTGTCGTGGAAACCCATCACTTCACGCCCTCGGTAGAGAGCTTGAGGAGGGGCTCGACCGGCTCGGTCGGACAGGACCTGAGCTATACGTTGAATTCTTTCCCGAATCACCCCCGCGCCTTGATTGCAATGATGAACGTTGCGCTGAGTCGAGATCAGGGACTGAGAGGGGGGATGACCCGGAGCCCGGAATGCTTCCTCGATCGAGCGATCAAGTTCCGCCCCAAGGATGCCAGGGCGCGTGAGATCTACGGAGTCTATTTATACAAGAAGGGAAGTTACGCCGAAGCGAGGAAGCAGTTCGATGTGGCGCTCTCGGAGGGCTACGATGAACCGATGTTCCACTACAACTTCGGCCTCCTTCTCGTCAAGCTCAAGGATTGGGACGCTGCATTGACTCATGCCCGCAAGGCGTACCAGGCTGGTGTCTCCTTTCCCGGACTCCGGCGTCAATTGCAGGAGGCAGGGCGATGGAGGTAGTCGATAGCCTTCACGGTTCATCACGCCGGGTCGAGGCTTGAAAATGGCTCCAATCGGCGGCGTCGGGGATCCTGAATCAAGCAGGATGCGCTACCTCGACGGGTGGCGTGGCCTCGCCATCCTCTTGGTTCTGGAGGGGCACTTCCTGAGCATTTTGCCGCTGAACACCGGGCGCCTCGGCGTCGATGTCTTCTTCTGCCTTTCCGGGTTCCTGATGAGTGGCCTGCTTTTCATCAAGCAGCAGCCGTTAAGCATTTTCTACAAGCGTCGAATAAGCCGGGTATTCCCGGTTTTTTTATTTTTTGTCGTTTCGATCTATAGCGTTGCCGAGATTTCTGGAGCCGACTTCTCATCAGCAGAGTTTTTTGCGACGCTAGCGTTCCTCCGCACTTACCTTCCGCTGGAAATCGGTATCTGGCAAGGCAATGTTCCGATTGGCCATCTCTGGTCGTTGAATGTAGAGGAGCATGCCTATTTGCTGATGAGCCTGGTGACGCTGTTGCCTTGGGCTCGGGGCAGGGAAGGGTGGGTGTTGCTCTCGAGCGGCACGCTCTGCATCTTGATCGGATTGGCTTATGTCCGGATCGGCCCCTTGGCCCCGCACTCTGGCGACCTTGGCACGGAGGTCGCCGCCTCGCACTTGTTCATTGCGGCGGGATACCGACTGGTACGGGAGCACTATCGCTGGACGGTCTCGTCTTGGTTGCCACTCCTTTCGACGTTCGCCGCAGCCTGCCTATATTCGGATATCGCGCCATGGTGGGCGCCCCGGCTGCTGTCCCCGTATCTGCTCGCCTTTGCCGTCAATCACCTCGTGGACGCCCACGTCGCGGTGCGAGCACTGCTATCTTCGCGATTGATGACATCTTTTGGCATCTGGTCTTTTTCTATCTACGTCTGGCAACACCCTTTTTTCGTGCTGCGAGCCGAGTTCATCGGCGGTTCAGCGGGGGCGTTCGTGGTGGCGATGGGCGTGGCGCTCGCGTCGTATTACTTCCTTGAAGACCCCTGCCGAAGATGGCTCAATGCGCGATGGACTCAAGGGCGCACGGCGGAGGGGGCGCGATCTGGATGAGGCTGCTCGATGTTATTTTTGATGCACGTGAATTTTTCTTCAAATTCTGCCTCGGCCGATTTTGATCCTGAAT
>ERZ761602.7729-NODE-7729-length-11211-cov-6.761563_pt1 | contig 11211 bp, 12 predicted proteins | sample MGYA00512165_ERZ761602 | MGnify/ENA primary metagenome ERZ761602 (study PRJEB28899, sample SAMN02445085) | bioreactor sludge metagenome | biome: EBPR sludge; isolation source: Thorneside wastewater treatment plant | place: Australia: Brisbane, Thorneside... | reverse complement strand
GGCACAACGCGCTGCTCGGTCCGCGCGGCGTGGCGCGGGTGTTCGCCCCGCAGAAGGGCGCCACGCCCGAACAAGTCACGCTGCTGGAAGCCGCGCTGGAGAACTACGCCGCCGTAATCCGGCGCGATTTGGGCATCGCCGTCGCCGAGCAAGCCGGCAGCGGCGCGTCCGGCGGGTTGGGCGCGGGCCTGCACGCTCTGCTCGGCGCTCGGCTGCATCCCCGCTACGACATCGTGATGCAGTATCTGAATCTCGACGACTTGATGGCGCGGGCCGATCTGGTGCTGACGGCGGAAGGCAGCCTCGACGAGCAAACCCCCTACGGCAAAATTCCCGCCGAGGTGGCGCGGCGGGCCAAGCAGCACGGATTGCCGGTCATCGCGCTGGCCGGCACGCTGGGCAAAGGCGCCGCGCTCAATCTCCAACACGGCATCGACGCCTACGCCAGCATCATGCAGCGCCCCTGCTCGCTGGAGGAGGCCATCGCCAAAGCCGGTCGGCTGCTAGTCAAGGCCACCGAGGAAGTCATGCGGATGGTGCGGGTCGGCGCGCTGCTCGCCCCCCAAAAAAACCGGCGCGGCGTGAAGCCGACCGGCCAGCCCGCCAAATTGGCCCGGCGTCCTGTCCGGTCTCCCGGGAAAAGCCGAACCCGCCTGGACATGGCCGCGCCCGGATTCTGCTGAGCCGACGGTCCCGTTATTCGCAGCGCCCCGGACTTTGCAGCAACCCCCAGCCGAACACCGGGTCCTTGCCGGGAGCGCCCAGATCGCGGGCGCCGTTCCGCATCTGCTCGTTCAAGGCGGCGGGATTCAGGCCGGGCTGCCGCTGGCGCAGCAGCGCCGCCACGGCGGTGCCATACGGCGCCGCGAAAGACGTGCCATCGCTGTACTGGCCGCCGCGCGGCCCCGGCGTCCAAATCCGCACGCCGGGCGCGGCTACGGTCACGTATTCGCCCCGGTTGGCCGAACGATAGGGACGCAGCAGCTTGTCCACGGCCGTGACCGCGATCGCCTCGGGATAGGCCGCCGGAAACGCCGGGGGCGCGCTCGGCCCGCCGTTGCCGGCGGCGGCGACCACCGCCACATCGCGGGCGCTCAGTCGCCGGATGACCTCGCGCAACAGCTTGTTGTCCGGCCCGGTCAGGCTGGCGTTCACGACCGGCGCCCGCTTGTCCAGCAGCCAGTCCAGGCCCTTGCCGAGCAGCAGCGCGTTGGTGCGCAAGTCGGCGCCGGTGCCGATGAAGGTGTCGGCGGCGTACAGCTCGGCCTCGGGCAACAGGCCCGGAAACTCGCTCGCCGCCGATCCGACCAGCAACGCCGCCACGGCGGTGCCGTGGGTCGGGGCGGACGCCTTGCCGTCCTCGGCGAACGACCGGATTTCGACCCGCCGGCCGGCCAGCGCGGGCGCCTGGCCGTTCACCGCCGTATCGACCATTCCCAGCTTGAGACCGCGCCCGCAATTCCCGCTCGCCCGATCCCAGCCGATCAGGGTCGAGCCGTAACAGCGGCTGTCCGGGCACGGCTCGGCGGCGAGCCGATAGACGTGGTTGAGGGCGAAATCGCCGCCGGGAATCCGGCGCTGCAACAGCCGCAGAGCCTGGGGCGCGCTCCGTTTGGCCGGGGCGCGCAGGCGCGTTACCCGCAGGCCCAGCCGCTCCAGCGCCGCCGTCTCGCGAATCGCGAATCCCAGGGAACGGGCACGGTCGAGCACCGCCGGCGTGGCGTCGATGGCCAGCACCTCCCGAGGCTCGTGATCGCCGATCTTCGCCACCGCCGCTGCGGGAGCTGGCCGCGTTCGGGCTGGCGACGGTTTTCTCGCCGTGGGCGGCGGCGCCTTGGCCCGCTGTCTGGTCGCCGCCGGTCTGGCCGATGGCCGCGACCATAAACCGGGAATCAAGCGGCGCAGGTCGGATCGAAAAGAGCGCCGTTCGCCGCGACCCCAGCTCGCGCCGTCACCCCCGCCATCACCGCCTCCGCCTCCGCCTCCGCCTCCGCCGCCATCGCCACCATCGCCACCATCGCCACCGTCGTCCGCGTGGGCGGCACCGATGACGGCGATCCGGTCGAGCGGGCCGGCCGGGAACGGAGCGGCGACAAAAAAGCATAGAGCCAGCAAACCGACACAGAATCGACGTCTTGGCATGTCTTGACCCTGACAGAAGCTTGAGCGTTAACCGATTGAGGCAATCGGTTGTGATTTGTGTTCCCGCAATCCGGGCGCGATGTACGCTTCGCGCTGGCGGGAATAAAATAACGGCCGTTTCGTTCATCGGGATAGAGGCGCAGATATGTCAGAGGATGTCAGACCACAAATTATCGCGCTGCTGCCCCGCTTGCGGCGCTTCGCGCTCGGCTTGACCGGCTCGCGCGACGACGCCGACGACCTGGTGCAAGCCGCTTGCGAGCGGGCGCTGAACTGCCTGCACCAGTGGCAACCGGACACCCGGCTCGACAGTTGGATGTTCCGGATCATCAAGACGATCTGGATCGACCAGTGGCGCAGCCAGAAGGCGCGCGGCGAGCACGTCGATCTGGACGGCATCGAACCGCCAGCCGGCAGCAACGGCCGCCATGTGACCGAGGTTCGCAACACTCTGGAAGCGGTCTGTCGGGCGATGGACAAACTCCCCGACGAGCAACGCCTGGTGTTGACCCTGGTGTCGGTGGACGGCCTGTCCTACGAAGAAGCGGCGGTCGTGCTCGAAGTGCCCATCGGCACGGTGATGAGCCGGCTGGCCCGCGCCCGTCGCCGCCTGCACGAACTGCTGGAACCCAAACCCGCGACGCCGGCCCGTGGGGGAAAGTGACATGACGAAACTGGACGAGGAAACCCTGATGGCTTACGTCGATGGCGAGCTCGATCCGCGCCGCGCGGCGGAGGTGGAGGCTTTATTGGCCGAGGACGCCGAGGCGCGGGCCACGGTGCGAATGTTCCGGGACAGCGCGGCCTCGCTGCGCGCCCCCTTCGATCAGGTGTTGCGCGAACCGGTCCCGGAGCGACTGCTGGCGACGGTCAACCGGCCGCCGGCCGGCAAGGTCCGCGATATCCGGCTGGCCCGGCCCGGCGCTCTGTCGCGCTTTCTGCCCCCAACCGCCTGGGCGCGAGCGGCAGCCGTGGCGCTGCTGGTCGGCGCCAGCGCGGGCTACCTGACCGCCCGATGGCAGCCGGCCGGGCTAGAGCCGACGGCGCGGCTGGCGGCGAGCGACGCGCTGCTGAACGAGGCGCTGGAAACCACCGGCAGCGGGGTCGCTTTCGCCCGGCGGGATGCGGATACCGGGCTCGCGCGAGAAATCATGCCACTGCTCACCTTCCGGGACGCCAACCAGCGCTATTGCCGGGAGTTCGAAAGCACCCTGAAAGCGCCGGACGGCCAGCAGGTGAGCTACGGCGTCGCCTGCCGCGAGGACGGGGTCTGGCAACCGCAGGCATTGATGGCCCGCCAGCTCATCGCCCCGGCCTTGCGGGGCGATCCGCAGGATCAAAGCCAGTACGTGCCCGCGATGGGCGGCGAGGTCGCCAGCTTCGACACCGTCATCCAGCAGATCATGGTCGGGGAGCCGCTGAAGCCCGAGGAAGAAGCGAAGCTGATCGGCCAACGCTGGCGGTGACCGCTGGAGCTTGCTGGCCCGCCATGGCGATCGCGCTCGTTATTCGCCTTGCCCGCCGCCGGGCTGATCGAGGTGGCGCGCATTTCTCCGGCCGGCGCGGACGCGCGAGGAATCGGGCCGGCGCGGGCTGGAAAACTCCCTCAATAGATCGCATCGCCTGCGCCGGCTTGCACGAACATGTCTACGGTGATTGGTCCGGCGCGCTCGAACCGAAGTTTGAGAGAAAAGCGTTGCCCTTCCGCCAAGGGCTTCTCGAGGCCCAAAATCATCAGGTGCGGCCCTTCAGATTGCAGCCGAACTTCCCCGCCAGCGGGAATTGCAACGCTGTCCACCGGGCGCGGCGCGGGGGTATCGACCGCTCCGTCCGTGGCGCGCAATTCGACCTTCTCGGCTATTTCCGCAAAAGCCGAAATAAGCTTGTCCGGCTTATCACCGGTATTCCGCAACACCAGATAGCCGAAGGCGCTGGTCTTGCCGGGGATCGAGGAGGCCGTGATCTGGGCCCAGGGATGCACGATTCGAATGGAGCCCACTCGATAACCGTGACCGCTGGAGAGGAGGGGAAAACCGATCAACGCCAGAGCGGGGATCAAAGAAATAAATCTTGTTAATGCCACCTGAAAATCTCCTTGGATCGATATGCTCGGTCCCGGATCGAAATTTTCAGCGATTGCACTCCGCAGGCGCAACCCGGCAATCTGAACCGGTACGCCGGCATTCGGCGAGGGCAACCGTTTCGGCGGCTATCGGCGTATCGCCCAGACCGACCCCGAATTCGCCTTGCCGATTCAACGCCAGCGTGCCGCACTGGCCGGGACCGAACTCCAACACGACCCGGCAATCGGGTGCGGCGCAATCCGCCAGCACCCGCTGCCGCGCCCGCTGCGCGTCGCTCGCCTGCCAGCGCAAGCGCCAGTCTCCCGTGCCGGCGGCATAGGCCGCCGCACCGTAACCGGTTGTGGCGGCCTTATTGTCGGAAATGGCGCAGCCGTCGATACAAAATATCGCAACCAGCGCGAGCGGGAGCTTCGGCGGCATCCTCATGGCTTCAATCCCTCATATCTGCGGCCACCTTTGCCTTGCCCGTCGCTCGGCGAAGCTGGAACGGCGCCGGTCGGCCTGGTCGAGTTGATACCGTCGCCTTTCCCACCGCCGCCGCCACTACCGCCGCCGCCGCCACTACCGCCGCCGCCACTACCGCCGCCGCCACTACCGCCGCCGCCATGATGGGCGTAGGCTGCCGGCAAGGTGAGCGAACCACCTAAAATCGGTATTCCAAAACCCATTATCAGAAACCCGCCGATCAGAAGACGGCGCGAGATCGAAGGCCCGAATAGGTTGCGATGGGAGGCACGGCTTTGGATCGATTTTGTCGGCATGAGCGGTTGCTTCCGGGCATGATCAATTGCAGCGGGTATGGCGTGGAAAGTTACCGAACGGGTCAATGAAGCGTGGGTCGCAGAGGAACTCCCAGTCGGTGAGGCTCTCGAAAAAGGCGATAATGTCCTGTTTTTCCTGCTCGGTCAGCGCAAATCCGACGATCAATTCGCTCTTGAATGGGCTTTTTGCCCCATCTCCAGCCCGTGGTCCCTCTTTGATCAGTCGCCCGCCGCGCGAGTAGTGATCCAGCACTTCCTCCAGCGTGGCGATGGAACCATCGTGCATGTAAGGCGCGGTCAACTCGATGTTGCGCAAGGTGGGAGCGCGAAACCGTCCCATGTCGGTGGGCCGCTGGGTGAATTCCCATAATCCCCGGTTATCCAGGGGATAATCACCCGTTCCGCCGATATTGTAGAGGCCGTTGTTGTGGAACTCCGTCTGCGGGAGCGGAATGCCCGCATGGTCGACCGACTGGCTGAAGTTGAAGCCAGCGTGGCAGTGAAAGCACTCCATGCGCTCGGAGAAGAACAGCTCCTGGCCGCGCCGCGCCGCCGGGCCCATGGCGTTGCGCTCGCCCTGAAAGGTCGCCTTGTCGTAGGGTGAATTGCCGGAGATCAGAATCGACTCGAACGCCGCGATGGCTTTGGCGACCCGATCCGCGTTAAAGGGATCGGCTTCGCCGGGATAGGCGTCGGCGAACAGCTTTTGATACAGCGCGTCGTGGCGGAAACGATCCAGGATTTCGGTTTCGTGATCGCTCCAGCCCAGTTCCAGGGGAAATTCGCCGAATATCGGGATCAGCGCCTGGGCGTGCAGCGTCAAGAGTCCCGGATTGGCCCAGTTAAACGTCGAGTTGTAGACCGCGTTGGTCAAGCTCATGGCGTTGCGCGGGTGATCCTCGCCGGTCGCGCCGATGGATGTCGGCCGACCGTCGGTAAAAGCCCGTTCCGGCAGATGGCAGGATGCGCAGGCCATGGTCTGGTTGACCGACATCCGCATGTCGTAAAACAGGTGGCGGCCCAGCTCGATCTTGGCCTCAGTCAATGGGTTATCGGCCGATTCCTTGGGGGTGGGAAACCCCGCCGGCAACGACCAGGAAAACCCGGAAGCCGGCGGCGGCTCGGCCTCGTCGTCGCCACCGCCACCGCCGCAACCCGCCACCAGCAACAGCCCGAGGACGGTCAGCCAACCGAGCGCTTTATTCATGCCGGTCCACGGAGAACAGCCGCTGCGGAACCACCTTGCGATATTGCTCTGGCGCGGCTCCCGCCCCGGCGACAAAGGTGAAATCCAGGTTCAGGCGCGGCATGATGGCGATGCACTCGGGATCGGAATTGGCCGACATGCAGCCCGACGCAGTATCCGGGGTGTTGAGCGCGACGTTGGATGCTTCCAGCGCGGTGCCGATGTCCATCACGATGTGGTCTTGATCCGCGTCGAAGTTATCCAAACATATTTCGGGGATGTTCGGATAACCGCAGGTCGCGGTGGGCGGGGCGTTGGGGTCAGTACCGGGACATTGCGTGCTGCCCAGATGGATGTGAAATGCCGTCGCCCGATCGACGTTTCCGGGAGCGCCCGTGCCATCGATCCGGATGAACTTGCGCCCGCCCCGCCAGTTCCACAGCATGCCGGAACTGTTCAGCGGCGAAGGCGCCGTGGCATCGTTGACGTGGTTCAGCTCGTAGGGAATGCCGACCTTGAAGCAAACTCCGGTGTAATTGTCGCTGGGGACAGTTCCCGCCGCCACCGCGTTGGTGGGCAGCGCGCCGCCACCGCAATTCCGCCTCAGGTCCAGCAGGGTGACGTTTTGGTATTGCCAAACGCCGTCCTGATCCAGATCGATCGCTCGCCGACTGCCGTCGGCCTTGACCAGTTCCACGTCGTGGACGTAGAAGCGCCAGTCGTTGACCTGATAGGTGCCCGGTTGACCTAAGCCCGCGTTGCTGTAGGTTTCGCCGCAAGTAAAATCTCGGTCGTTAACCTGGGCATGGAATTGGACCACAGCGCGGCGGTTGGCCGAATCGTCATCGTCGCTGCCGCAGCCGGCCAACAGCGCCAGCGCGACACCCAGCGTCGTGGCGCCTCGGATCGAGAACAATAAATGCTGGCTGCGGGGATGAATCATGCGGGATTCTCCTGAATTTGGCCGTTTTTTTGGGTGAAACGCGAAGGTCGCGCCGCTTGGATTTATCCGCTCATGCTAAATCGCGCAGAACTGGGCGGGAATGCGACAAATTGTCGCACCCCCCGAAGCTCGGAGAGCTGCTACAATATATGGTCATGAACACGCGAAACCGGCTGATTTGGATAGGGATATTTGTCGGCTTGTCGGCGTTGGGAACATCGGTCGGCTTGCTTTATCCAACGATCCTTGGCTCGTTTCGCGCACCTCCATCCGCGATCATCTTGAGCGCCGATCCCGCCTGCAATCCTCTCGGCCGGTCGTGCGCGGCCCGCGATGCGACAATGGTCGTCGCGCTCGCGTTACCCGACACCATCAAGCCGCTCAGCCCGTTTCCTGTTCAGGTCCACCTCGCCGGAAAGCGGGCCGCATCAGTCGAAAAAGTCGCGGTATCGTTTACCATGCAAGGCATGAACATGGGGTTTAACCGCTTCGAGTTGCACCGGCGGGAGAACGAAACTTGGCTGGGAGAGGCGCTGTTACCGATCTGCTCGATGGGTCGGCGCGACTGGCGGGTGACGGTGGAAATAGCGGGCAACCCCCCTTACGCCGGGGAATTTCACCTGCTCACCGGGTCTTGACGACCGGGTTCCCCTTTTCGCGCACGGGACCGATCCGGCCATGCAAAGCGCCGAAGATTTCCGGCCGGATCAAGGGTTGCCAAGGGACTGCGATTACAGGGCGCCGCTGGCATTTACGAGTTCGGCATACGTGGTCGGCTGTCGCGACGGGTCGATGTCCAACCCCAAGCGCAAGCCGATTTGCGAGAGCGAGAAGAGGCCGCGCACCGCCGGCTGGCCGGTCTCGGGATCGTCGTCCAACACCAGCGCGTGCTGGCGGTCAACGTGCCGCAAAGTCGCGATGATGTCGCCCACCCGTGCCCGCGACACGTCTTCCATCGACAGCGCCTCCAATTTCGGCCGGATCGTCATGACGTCGGCAACCAGAAAAGCCTTCCGCTCACAGCCGGCTTTGGCCATGATCCGGCCAGGTTTCTCGCCGGCGATGTCCCGGCTGGTGAGCACCCCGACAACGGTTCTATCGGCGTCGCACACCAACAGGATGCGCACACCGCGCTCACGCATGATTTGCAGCCCTTCGACCAAGGGGGTCGATCGCTCGACGGTCCAAGCGGTGACCCGACCGAGATCCGTCATCACCGACGCGGCTGGATCGTCGGTGGTCACCCGCCGCAGCATGGGCTGCTCGGGGCAAAAATACCGGGTACCGCTTTCCAGCCGACGCAGCGGGAGCGGTCGGTAAGCATCGGTCATCGTGAAGCCTCTCTCCGGGAGCGGAACGCCAGCGGCGGCGATGGCCGTGGAATACCTGCCGGATTCTACGAAATCACCGATCAGCGAGGAATGCGGCATATTGTCACAGACACCAAACCGCCGAGAGCTTCTAAAATCAGGATTGCAACCCACTGAAATCACGCTCACCCGATGGAAGACTCTCGACGATTGCTGCTACTCCGCATCCTGGTGGTCCTCGGCCCCGGCGTCATGCTGCTCTGGCTGCATTTCGGGCTGACGCCAGCCCGACCGCTGCCGCTGTGGGCGATGCTCGTTTTTCTGGGCCTGATGGCGCTGGCATTCATCGCGATGCACCTGCGTGCTCGGCTTCCGAAACCGATGTTGGCCTGGGAGCTATGGGCGCACTTGCAGTTCGACGTGCTGGCATTGGCCGCCCTGTTGTATTTCAGCGGCGGCGCCAGCAATCCCTTCGTTTCGCTTCTGCTCTTGCCCTTGGTCATCGCCGCCGCGATTTTGCCGGCCGGCTGCACCTGGGCGATGGCGGCGGTGACGGTGGCGGTTTACACGGCGCTGATGTTTTGTCACTTGCCGCTGCCGGGGATGCTCAGCGGCCACGGACCCGGCTTTCACGCGCACCTCTGGGGCATGTGGCTGGTGTTCGTCATCAGCGCCCTGCTGATCGCCGGCTTCGTGGCGCGGCTGGCGGCGGTGCTGCGCCATCGGGATCGGGAGGTGGCTCGTCTGCGCGAAAAGGCGCTGCGCGACGAGCAAATTTTGGCGCTCGGCACCTTCGCGGCCGGCGCGGCCCACGAGCTGGGAACGCCGCTGTCCACCATCGCCGTCCTGGCGAAGGAGCTGGAGCGACAGCACGGCGAAGACCCGTCTTTGTGCGCCGACCTGCGGACCCTGCGCCAGCAAGTGGAGGCGTGTAAATCCATTCTCGGCGATCTGCTGCGCAGCGCCGATCTGGCGGCCGATCGCGAAGCGGGGCAACCGCTGGACGCGCTGCTGGAGCGAACGCGCAACCGCTGGCAACTGCTCCGCCCCCGGGTCCCTTTGCGGGTCCACTGCGCGGGACCGCCGCCGCCGCCCACCGTGGCGGCGCCGCAAACCCTCGGCCAGACCTTGATCAGCCTGCTCAACAACGCGGCCGACGCTTGCCCCGACGGCGTGGATCTGGCGGGACGCTGGGATGTGCGCCACGTGGTCATCGAAATTCGCGACCGGGGACCGGGATTGCCCTCGGAGGTAGAAAAACGTCCCGGAGCAGGGTTTTTCTCCACCAAGAGCGGCGGCACGGGCATCGGTTTGCTGCTCGCGAACGCCACCCTGGAACGGTTGGGAGGGCAAGTCAGCCTGCTGCGCGATGCGCGGGGCGGAACCTGCACCCGCATCGATTTGCCCGCCCGGACCGAAACCGCATGACGGTGGCCGACGAGCCATCCAGCCTCCTGCTGGTGGACGACGATCCGACCTTCTGCCGGGTGCTGGGTCTCGCTCTGGGCCGGCGCGGCTTCGCGGTGACGACCGCGCACGCCAGCGCGGCGGCGCTGGAACACGCGCGCTGCGAACCGCCGGAATACGTCGTCCTGGACCTCAACCTGGCCGGGGATTCGGGGCTCGGTTTGATCCCGGAACTGCTCGCCCTCGATCCCGGCACCCGCATCGTGGTGCTGACGGGTTTCGCCAGCATCGCCACCGCGGTGGACGCGATCAAGCTGGGGGCCGTGAACTATCTCACCAAGCCGGCCGACGCGGATCAAGTGCTGGCCGCTTTCACCGCGACCGGGGGCGATGCCGCCGCCCCGGTGGACGCCCGCCCCCTGAGCGTCAACCGCCTGGAATGGGAGCACATCCAGCGCGTGCTGCGCGACAACAAGGGCAACATTTCCGCCACCGCGCGCCAACTGGGGATGCACCGCCGCACCTTGCAGCGCAAGCTGGCCAAGAGACCGGCACGGTTTTAACGCCGCCAGAAGTCGCTCGGTTGTCCGCAGACCAAGCGAACAATCGCCGGAAGGATCCACCGTCTATTCGTCGCGGCACAAACCCCTTTTCGGCTGTCTCGCTCGCGACAAAGCCGGCTTGCTTGGCGGGGCGCCAGTTCGGGTAGAATCGACCCGACGGGACCCGCCCCGGTCACCGCTGCTCTCAACCCACAACCGTTTATCGAGGAGAGACGAATGAAAGTCTTATCAGCCTTGCTGGTCGTCTTGGCGCTGCTGGCCGGCGGCATCACCGCTCGGGCGGTCGCGGGAGACACCGATCCGCTGTTCGTGAACATGACCGCCGACGACGCTCACCGCGCCAACATGGCGATCAGTTTTGGCGGGGCGCAACTGGAGCGTGGCCATCCGCTGACCATCTTCCTCAACGACAAGGGCGTCCTGGTCGGCTCGAAGGCCCATGCGGCCAAATACGCCGAGCATCAGAAAGCGCTGGGCGAACTGATGGGCAAAGGCGCCGCCGTCATCGCCTGTCCGATGTGCATGAAACATTACGGCGTCCAAGCAGCCGACCTGTTGCCCGGCATCCAGGTCGGCAAACCGGAGCTGACCGGAGCCGCCTTGTTCAAGGACGGCACCAAGACGATGAGCTGGTAGCGGTTTTAGCGCTTACGGCTTCGACTCGGTCGGAGAGGTCAGCCGAAAATACGATCTCTCCGCTGTTCGCGCTTTCGCCGCCGCCCGGCGCGGTTGCGTTGAGAGCGGCGGCGGTCAAACGTGCTCGTGCAAACCGCACTCGCGCTTGAGGCCGAAAAACCGGGTTTCCTCGGGGCTCA
>ERZ761602.7726-NODE-7726-length-11214-cov-6.074827_pt1 | contig 11214 bp, 10 predicted proteins | sample MGYA00512165_ERZ761602 | MGnify/ENA primary metagenome ERZ761602 (study PRJEB28899, sample SAMN02445085) | bioreactor sludge metagenome | biome: EBPR sludge; isolation source: Thorneside wastewater treatment plant | place: Australia: Brisbane, Thorneside... | reverse complement strand
ACCATGCCCACGCTGGGCTGTCGGGGTTATCCCAAATATTCACAAGCTCTCAGGCGGTCTTGCGCGGCAACAGCGACAGGAATTCGCGGCGCAGGTTGGCGTCCTTCAAAAAGGCGCCGCGCATCACGCTGTTGACCATCGCCGCCTCGCTGTCCTTGACGCCGCGCCAGTGCATGCAGAAGTGGTCGGCCTCCATCACGATCGCCAGGCCATCGGGGCGCACCCGTTCCTGCAGCTCGTCGGCCAGCATCGTCACCGCTTCTTCCTGGATCTGCGGCCGGCTCATCACCCAGTCGCAAATGCGCAGGTACTTGCTCAGGCCGATCAGGTTGGAGTGCTCGTTGGGCATCAGGCCGACCCACACCTTGCCCAGGATCGGGCACAGGTGGTGGCTGCAGGCGCTGCGCACGGTGATCGGGCCGACGATCATCAGCTCGTTCAGCCGCTCGGCGTTGGGGAACTCGGTCACCGTTGGCGCCGCGCGGTAGCGCCCGGCGAAGACCTCGTCGATGAACATCTTGGCCACGCGCTGCGCGGTGTCCTGCGTGTTGTGGTCGCTGTCGGTGTCGATCACCAATGCGCGCAGCACCTCGTGCATCTTGGCCTGCACCTCGGCCTTGAGCTCGTCGAGCTCGCCGTCGCGCACGAAGGCCGCGATGTTGTCGTTGGCGTGGTGGCGGCAGCCGGAGGCCACCAGCCGGTAGCGGATGCGCTCGGAGGCCGGCAGCTCGGCCGGCTCGGCGGCCGTTGCGTCGCCGCGCGGGCTGCGCGCGGCGGTGCTCACGGGGCTGAGTGGGGTCATCGCGGGCTTCACGGGCGCTTCACGGGCATCGGATGGCCCGCATTGTGCGCGCGCCTTGTGGTCTAACCTTGGCGCATGGATCAAGCCCCCACGCCGCCGCTTGCGTTGCTGCTCGAGCGCAGCGCCGACGCCTTGCAGGCGGTGCGCTCGGGCCGCTCGTTGAGCGACGTGCTGCCGCAGTTGCCGCCGCAGCAGCGTCCGGGAGTGCAGGCGCTCACATTCACCGCGCTGCGGCAACTCGGCGCAACGCGCGAAGTACTGCGCGAGCTGGCGCCCAAGGCGCCGGCGCCGCCGGTCGAAGCGCTGCTGTGCGTGGCGCTGGCGCTGCTGTGGCCCGGCGGCGATGCGCCGCGTCATGCCACGCACACGCTGGTCGACCAGGCCGTGACCGCGGCGCGGCGGCGCGCGCCGGCCGCGGCGGCCTTCGTCAACGCGGTGCTGCGCCGCTTCCTGCGCGAGCGTGAGGCGCGCGTCGCGCGTGCGCTGCTGGCACCGGTGGCGCAGTGGAACCATCCGCCGTGGTGGATCGCGCAGCTGCAGCGCGACTGGCCGGCGCAGTGGCAAGGCCTGCTGAGCGCGGCCAACCAGCACCCGCCGCTGACGCTGCGCGTGAACCGCCGCCGCTGCAGCGGCGCCGACTACCTGCAGCGGCTGGCCGCGGCCGGGCACGCGGCGCGGCTGCTCGACGATGCGGCCTTCGCCGGCCAGGCGGTGGTGCTCGAGCGGCCGTGCGCGGTGGATGCGCTGCCGGGCTTCGCCGACGGCGATGTCTCGGTGCAGGATGCGTCAGCGCAGCGCGCCGCGCTGCTGCTGGCGGCCGGCGGCGCGCTGCCCGCCGGGGCCCGCGTGCTCGACGCCTGCGCGGCACCGGGCGGCAAGACCGCGCATCTGCTCGAGCTCGGCGACTTCGATGTGCTGGCGCTGGATAGCGATGCGCAGCGGCTGCAGCGCGCGGCGCAGACCTTGCATCGGCTGCGGCTGCACGCCGAGCTGAAAGTCGCTGATGCGGCGCGGCCCGAGCAGTGGTGGGACGGCCGGCCGTTCGACGCGATCTTGCTCGACGCGCCGTGCAGCGCGTCGGGCATCGTGCGCCGCCACCCCGACATCCGCTGGCTGCGCCGCGCGTCGGACCTGCGCACGCTGGCCGCGTTGCAGGCGCGGCTGCTCGACGCGCTGTGGCCGCTGCTGGCCCGCGGCGGACGGCTGGTGTATGCGACCTGCTCGATCTTCAAGGCCGAGGGCGGGCAACAGATCGACGCGTTTTTGCAACGCCACCGCGGCGCCGGGGCGGCGTTGGATCCGGCCTCGCCGGGGCAGCTGTTGCCGCTGGCCGACAATCGAGGCACCGCCCCGGGCGAGCAGACGCTGCACGACGGCTTCTACCTCGCCTTGCTGCTGAAGCCGCCACCGCCGCCCGCCTGACATGCAACCCTCGATGCTCCGCCGCAGCCTGGTGCCGGCCCTGGTGGCGCTGCTGTGGCTGTGCGTGCTGGCGGCCAGCCCGGTGCGCGCGCAGGGCATCGAGCTGGTCGCGCTGGACGTGCAGCGCGACGACGGCGAGCTGACGCTGGATTTCGAGGTGCGGCTGAGCCTGCCCCGGGCGGTGGAAGACGCGATGCAGCGCGGCGTGCCGGTGTACTTCGTGGCCGACGCGGCGCTGTACCGCAACCGCTGGTACTGGCGCGACGATCGGCTGACGCGGGTGCAGCGCAGCTGGCGCGTGGCCTACCAGCCGCTGACCTCGAACTGGCGCGTCGGCTTCGGCGGCTTCAACCAGAGTTTCGCCACCTTGCCCGAGGCGCTGGCGGTGGTGTCGCGCAGCGCGCGCTGGAAGGTGGCCGAGCTGTCGCAGCTGGACCCGGACGCCAAGCAGTACCTGGAGTTCAGCTACCGGCTGGACACCTCGCAGTTGCCCAGCCCGCTGCAGATCGGCCTGGGCGGCCAGGGCGAGTGGTCGCTCGGCATCGAGCGCACGCTGCGCCTGGACTGAGAGTCTGTGAAGCATTCCGCCACGCAACGCCGGGCCGATCGGTGAACCGCAGCACGCGCTGGGCTTGGCTGGTGGCGCTGGCCGCGGTGGCCGGCGGCGCATCGGTGCTGGCCTTCGTGCTGTCGCTGACCGGCCAGACCGAAGGCTTCTACGAGCGCAACTTCGTCTGGCTGTTCTGGCTGAACGTGGGCATCGGCGGGCTGCTGGTGGTGGTGATCGGGGTGGCCCTGCTGCGCCTGGCGCTGCGCCAGCGCCGCGGCAAGTTCGGCACCCGGCTGCTGACCAAGCTGGCCGGCATCTTCACCCTGGTCGGGCTGCTGCCCGGCCTGGTGATCTACACGGTGTCGTACCAGTTCGTCTCGCGCAGCATCGCCACCTGGTTCGACGTCGAGGTCGCCACCGCGCTGGACGCCGGGCTGGCGCTGGGCAAGGGCATGCTGCAGTTGCAGATCGACGACACCGGCGCCAAGGCGCGCCAGGCGGCCGAGCGGCTGGGCGACGAGCGCACGCCGGTGACCGCGTTGACGCTGGAGCGGCTGCGCGAGCAGCTCGACCTGCGCGATCTGGCGCTGGTGGGCGCCAACGGCCAGATCCTGATCGGTGCCGGCGGCAGCGCCGAGACGCTGGCGCCGCAGCGCCCCAGCGCCGAGGCCTTGCGCCAGGCGCGGCAGGGCCGCGTCTATAGCCAGATCGACGGCCTGGACGAAGAGGCGCTGCAAGGCGCCACGGGTGGCGCCGGCAGCGGTGCGCGGGTGCGCGCGCTGGCCCAGGTGATCGACACCGCGATCACGCTCAACCCCGGCGACGAGCGTTTCGTGCTGGCGGTGCAGCCGCTGCCGCGCCAGCTCGCGGCCGACGCGCTGGCGGTGCAGCGCGCGTACAGCGAATACCAGCAGCGCGCGTTGGCGCGCGACGCGCTGCGCCGCATGTACATCGGCACGCTGACGCTGGCGCTGGTGCTGGCGGTGTTCGGCGCGGTGCTGCTGGCCGCGCTGCTGGGCCACCAGTTGGTGCGCCCGCTGCTGCTGCTGGCTGACGGCGTGCGCCAGGTGGCCGCCGGCGACCTGAGCAGCAAGCCGGTGTTCGCGTCGCGCGACGAACTGGGCGGGCTGACGCGCTCGTTCGCCGACATGACCGAGCAGTTGTCCGGCGCGCGCGAAGAGGTGCAGCGCGGCGTGACCCAACTCGAAAGCGCGCGCACGCGGCTGCAGACGATCCTGGACAACCTGACCGCCGGCGTGGTGGTGTTCGACCGCCATGGCCGCATCGACACCGTCAACCCCGGCGCGACGCGCATCCTGCGGCTGCCGCTGTCGGCCTACCGCGGCCGCCGGCTCGACGAGGTGCCCGAGCTGGGCGAGTTCGCGCAGCGCGTGTGGCAGCGCTTCGAGCTGCACGCCAGCCAGCCCGAGGCGGGCGAGCGCGACCACTGGCAGGAAGCCTTCGAGCTGGGCCCGGGCGAGCGCGACACCCAGACCCTGCTGGTGCGCGGTGCGACCCTGCCCGACGCCCCGGCCGACGCCCCGGCCGACGCCGTTGCCGGCGCGCCCGCCGCGCCCGCGGCGCCCGAGGCCGCGGGCGCGGCACCGAGCGCGCGGCTGATGGTCTTCGACGACATCACCGAAGTCATCTCGGCGCAGCGCAGCGCCGCCTGGGGCGAGGTCGCGCGCCGCCTGGCGCACGAGATCAAGAATCCGCTGACGCCGATCCAGCTGTCGGCCGAGCGCTTGCAGCACAAGCTGCAGTCCAAGCTCGAGGGCACCGATCAGGCGCTGCTGGTGCGCTCGGTGGCCACCATCGTCAACCAGGTGCAGGCGATGAAGCAGCTGGTCAACGAGTTCCGCGACTACGCCCGGCTGCCGGCCGCGCAGCTCAGCCCGCTGGACCTGAACGCGCTGGTGACCGAGGTGCTGTCGCTGTACGGCGAAAAGCAAGAGCGCGGCCAGCTGCACGCCGAGCTGGGCGAAGCGCTGCCGCAGATTCGCGGCGATGCCACCCAGCTGCGCCAGGTGGTGCACAACCTGGTGCAAAACGCACTGGACGCAGCCGGCGATCGCGACGACGCCCGGGTGCAGGTGGCCACCGCGCCGGTGCCGGGCGAGCGCGGTGAGTTGCGTGCGGTGCGCTTGAGCGTCACCGACAACGGCCCGGGCTTTGCCGACAACGTGCTGCAGCGCGCGTTCGAGCCCTACATCACGACCAAGAGCAAGGGCACCGGGCTGGGTCTGGCGGTGGTCAAGAAGATCGCCGACGAGCACCACGCGAGCGTGCGCGTGGTCAACCTGCAAGACGCCGATGCCGCCGCGCCGAGGGGCGCGCGAGTATCGTTATCATTTTCCGCATTGGCCGGCAGCCCGGCCGCGGCTGCGGTCCACGCCGAAACGGCGACAAAGGCGCACTAGACAAGCTCATGGCAACCATTCTTGTGGTCGACGACGAACTGGGCATCCGCGGCCTGCTGTCGGAGATCCTGAGCGACGAAGGCCATACCGTCGAGCTGGCCGAGAACGCCGCGCAGGCGCGCGCGGTGCGCGAGCGCATGCAGCCCGACCTGGTGCTGCTGGACATCTGGATGCCCGACGTCGACGGCGTCAGCCTGCTCAAGGAGTGGGGCGCGACCTCGCAGCTGACGATGCCGGTGATCATGATGAGCGGGCACGGCACCATCGACACCGCGGTCGAGGCCACCAAGCATGGCGCGGTGGCCTTTCTCGAAAAGCCGATCACGCTGCAAAAGCTGCTGCGCGCGGTCGAGCAAGCGCTGGTCAAACCGGCGCAGCGCACCGCCGCCGCGGCCGGTGGGCGCGGCGAGATGTACGCGCTGGACGGTGCTGCGGGCCAGGCATCGATCGGCATGGTCGTGATGCAGCCCGACCCGGGGCCGCAGCCCGAGCAGAGCTTCGACCTGGACCGCCCGCTGCGCGAGGCGCGCGACGCGTTCGAGAAGAGCTACTTCGAGTTCCACCTCGCCAAGGAAGGCGGCTCGATGACGCGCGTGGCCGAGAAGACCGGCCTGGAGCGCACCCACCTGTACCGCAAGCTCAAGCAGCTGGGCGTGGACCTGACGCGCAACCGGCGCGGCGGGGGCTGACGGCGGCCTCGACCATCGAATTCGTGCGGCGGTACGCGGGCGCGGCGCGAGCGCGGCCGGCAAGCCCGGGGAGGCTGCCGCGGCGGCCGTCTGCCGGCCCGGCCACGCTATACTGCGCGGCTCGGCCTGGTAGCTCAGTTGGTAGAGCAGCGGATTGAAAATCCGCGTGTCGGTGGTTCGATTCCGCCCCAGGCCACCAGCCACGTCACACCCGAAGGGCCCGCCGCTCGCGCTGCGGGCCCTTCGTCGTTGCGCTCCCCGATACTCGCGCCATGCCACCTGCGCCCGACGCGAAACCGCAACCACCAGCGGCGGCTCCGCCGCCCCAGCCGCTCTTCGGCACCGATGCCTACGCCCCGCGCGAGATCGCCGCGCGCGTACAGGACGTCGGCGTCGCGAAGGCGCGGCTGCCGCTGCTGACGCTGGCGCTGCTGGGCGTGCTGGCCGGCGCCTTTATCGCGCTGGGCTCGCTGATGTTCACGCTGGTCGCGGCCGATGCGACGCTGGGCTTTGCCGCGCAACGCCTGCTGGGCGGGCTGGTCTTCTCGCTCGGCCTGGTGCTGGTCACGGTGGCGGGCGCCGAACTGTTCACCGGCAACAACCTGCTCGCGATGGCCTGGGCGGCGCGCCGCATCGGCAGCGCCGAGGTGCTGCGCAACTGGGGGGTCGCGCTGGTGGCCAACCTGGTCGGCGCGGCCGGCGTCGCGCTGCTCGCCTTCTGGGCCGGCCATGGCGCGCTGAATGGCGGCGCGGTCGGCGATGCGGTGCAGCGCATTGCGCTGGCCAAGGTGCAGCTGCCGGCCTCCGAGGCCTTCTTCCGTGGCGTGCTGTGCAACGTGCTGGTGTGCATGGCGGTGTGGATGGCGATGGCCGGGCGCAGCGTCGTCGACAAGGTGGTTGCCGTGGTCTTTCCGGTGACGGCCTTCGTCGCCGCCGGCTTCGAGCACTCGGTCGCCAACCTCTACTTCTTCCCGCTGGCCGCACTGCTGGGCGCGCCGATCACGCTGGCCGACATGGCGGCCAACCTGGTGCCGGTGATCGCCGGCAACATCGTCGGCGGCAGCGTGCTGGTGGCGCTGGTCTACTGGGTCATCTACCTTCGGCCGGCGCGATGAGCGGGGTGTCCTTCGTCGACCTCGAAGCCGGCGGCCGCACGCTGCGCATCGAGCACCGCTGGACGGGCGACGAGGCCGCCGCACCGCTGCTCGTGTTCCTGCACGAGGGCCTGGGCTCGGTGTCGATGTGGCGCGACTTTCCGGACCGCCTGTGCGCAGCGACCGACTGCCGCGGCCTGGTGTATTCGCGCCCCGGCTACGGCCGCAGCACGCCGCGGGCGGCGGGCGAACACTGGGCGCCGGACTTCATGCACCGCCAGGCCTTCGAGCTGCTGCCGGCGCTCCTGCGCGCGCTTGGGGTCACGACCCCGCCCTGGCTGCTGGGCCACAGCGACGGCGGCTCGATCGCCTTGCTGCATGCGGCGCGGTTCCCGGTCGCGGGCTGCGTGGTGATGGCGCCGCACATCCTGGTCGAGCCGGTGTCCGTCGCCAGCATCGAGCAGGCGCGCCGGGCCTATCTGGAAGGCGACCTGCGCGCCCGCCTGGCGCGCCACCACGCCGACCCCGATTCGGCCTTCTGGGGCTGGAACGACATCTGGCTGGACCCCGCCTTCCGCGGCTGGAACATCGAAGCAGAGATCGCGACCATCAGCGCGCCGCTGCTCGCGATCCAGGGCCTGGACGACGAATACGGCACGCTGGAGCAGATCCGCGGCATCGCGCGCCGCGTGCCGCAGACCGAACTGCTGGAACTGCCGCGCTGCGGCCATTCGCCGCATCGCGACCAGCCCGCGGCGGTGATCGCCGCGGCGGTCGACTTCCTGCGCCGCCACCGCGGCTGAGGCGCCGTCGCGGTCAGTCGGCCAGGCCGGCCGTGACCTCGTCGATGCGCGCCAGCACCTCGGGCGTCAGCTTCTCCAGCAGCGCCACCGCGCCCAGGTTGGACTGCAGCTGCTCCATGCGCGAGGCGCCGGTGATCACGGTGGACACGCGCGGGTTCTTCGCCACCCAGGCGATGGCCAGCTGCGCCGTCGTCGCGCCCAGTTCGGCGGCGATGGTCTCCAGCTTGGCGACCGCGGCATTCTTCGCCGCATCGGTCAGCCGCTCGCGCAGGAAGGCCATGTTCTCCAGCGCACCGCGGCTGCCCTCGGGCACGCCGGCGCGGTATTTGCCGGTCAGCAGCCCGCTGGCCAGCGGGCTCCAGGTCGTCAGGCCCAGGCCGGTGTCCTCGTACAGGCGCGCGTATTCCTGCTCGACGCGCTTGCGGTGGAACAGGTGGTATTCGGGCTGTTCCATCACCGGCTTGTGCCAGCCGTGGCGCTCGGCCACCTCCCAGGCGGCACGGATGTCGGCCGCGCTCCACTCGCTGGTGCCCCAGTACAGCGCCTTGCCCTGGTCGATGATGTCGTTCATCGCGCGCGCCGTTTCCTCCACCGGGGTGTTCGGGTCGGGGCGGTGGCAGTAGATGAGGTCGATGTGCTCCAGGCCGAAGCGGCGCAAGGACCCGTCGATGGCCTGCATCAGGTATTTGCGGTTCAGCGTGTCGCGCCGGTTGACGGCCTCGCCGCTGCGGTCCAGGCCCCAGAAGAATTTGGTCGACACCAGGTAGTTCAGGCGCGGCCAGCCCAGCTGCTTCAGCGCCGCGCCCATGATCTGCTCGCTGCGGCCGCCGGCATAGACCTCGGCGTTGTCGAAGAAGTTGACGCCGGCGTCGTAGGCGGCGGCCATCATCTCGACGGCGGCGCCGGTATCGACCTGGTTGTGGTAGGTCACCCAGGAGCCCAGCGAGAGGGCACTGACGCGCACACCGGCGCGGCCGAGTCGGCGGTAGATCATGGTCTTCGGCGCTTCTCTTGAAGGGAAAGCCTGCGAGCGTAGCGCAGCCCCGCCGCCGCGACGTCGGCAAGGTCGCCCCGGCGACATGCGGGGCAGCCTCCGCGCCCGACAATGCGCCCGATGGGAACCCTGATGCTCGTGCGCCATGGCCAGGCCTCGTTCGGCGCCGCGGACTACGACCAGCTGAGCGAGCTCGGCACGCGCCAGTGCCGCGCCTTGGGCGAATGGTTCGCCGCGCGCAGCCAGCGCTTCGACGCCGTGCTGCACGGCTCGCTGCGCCGACACGCGCAGTCCGCCGCGGCCATCGCCGAGGGCCTGGGCGGCCTGCCCGAGCCGCTGGTCTGGCCGGGGCTGAACGAATACGACAGCGAGGCGCTGATCCGCACCGTGCACGAAGGCCCGCTCGCCGCGCCCGACTCGGCCGAGGTCTACCGCGCGCATTTCCGGCTGCTGCGCGAGGCGCTGACGCGCTGGATGGCCGGCCAGACGCAGCCCGAGGGCATGCCGAGCTGGCGCGACTTCGTCGCCGGTGTCACCGGCGCGCTGGACCATGTGCGCGAGCGCCACCACGGCCAGCAGGTGCTGGTCGTCTCCAGCGGCGGGCCCATCGCGACCGCGGTCGCGCAGGTGCTGGCGGCGCCGCCGGCCACGGTGATCGAGCTCAACATGCGCATCCGCAACAGCGCGCTGACCGAATTCGCCTTCACGCCCAGGCGCCACATGCTGGTGGCCTACAACCACCTGCCGCACCTGGACGACCCGCAGCGGCGCGACTGGGTCACGTTCGCCTGACGCGGGCGGCGGGCCGGCGCGGCGCCACGCGCACTACCGGCACGCCCTGGCGGCCATTCGTCGTGCCGGCTCGCCGCTCGTCGCGCCCCGGCGGCCCGCGGCGGCCGGGCCGCCTATCCTGCGCGCCATGACGACATCCCCACCCCCCTTCGTTGCGTCGCGGATGCGCCGGCGCGTCACCACCACGCTGGCTGCCGCCACGCTGCTGGCCGCGCTGCCCGCCGCGGCGCAGCGCTTCGAGGTCCGGCCGGGCCCCGAGCTGCCGGTCGCCGCCGACCCGGTGGCCATCGTGCTCGACGGGCTCGCGCCGGGCAGCGAGATCACGCTGCGCAGCCAGCGCCGCGTGCGCGAGTGGAGCGGCGCCGAACGTCCCTATGCCGCCGAGGCGGTGTACCGCGCCGGCGCCGACGGCCGCATCGACCTCGCGACGGCCGTGCCGCTGCGCGCGCCTTGGAGCGGCGCCGACCTGCGCGGCCTGTTCTGGTCGATGACGCCGGCCGAAGGCGCAGCGGCCGCCGTGGCCGCAGCGGCCGCCGAACTGCAGCCGAACCAGGTGCGGCTGCAGGCGCTGCACGAGGGCCGCGTCGTCGCCGAGCAGCTGCTGACGCTGCGCGACCGTTCGCCGCAGGTGCAGCGCCGCGCCGCCGAGCCCTTCCCCGGCGCGGTCTTCGCCACGCTGCCCGGCGGCGGCAAACGCCCGGCGCTGATCCTGCTGGGCGGTTCCGAAGGCGGCTCGGTGATCACCTTCGACGCGCCGGCCTGGGCCAGCCGCGGTTATGCGGTGCTGGCGCTGCCGTACTACTCGCCGCCGCGCTTCGGCCCGCAGGGGCCGATGGCGCCCGAGCTGCCGGCGCTGCCGCCGGCCTTCGCCGACATCCCGGTCGACCGCCTGCAGGCGGCGCACGACTGGCTGGCCGCGCAGCCGGAGGTGGACGCCGCGCGCATCGGCATCGTCGGCACCTCCAAGGGCGCGGAATTCGCGCTGCTCGCCGGGTTGCGCTTTCCGTGGCTGCGCGCGGTGGCCGGTATCGTGCCCAGCGACGTGGTCTGGGAAGGCTGGGGCCCGGGCGTGGAGCCGGGCCGGCGCGCGTCGTTCGCGTGGAAGGGCGAGCCCTATGCCTTCGTGCCCTATGTCGGCATGGCCGAGGAGATCGCCGGCTTCTCCACCGGCCGCGAGGTGCGCCTGCGCCGCCCGCAGGACCGCGGGCGCGCCGCCGCCGGCGCCGAGCGCGTGGCCGCGGCGCGCATCCCGGTCGAGCGGATCGCCGTGCCGGTCTTCGTCGCGGGCGCGCACGACGACCAGGTCTGGGACTCGGGCTCGATGACCGAGGCCATCGCCGAGGCACGCCGGCGCGCCGGGCGCGAGACGGTGGCGCTGGTCTTCCGCGACGCCGGGCATGCGCTCGGCGGCCATGGCTGGAGCCCGACCACGCAGTACAACGCCGGCCCCAGCAAGATGGGCGGCACGCCCGAGGCCAATGCCCGTGCGCAGGCGGAGGTCGTGCGCGAGCTGCAGGCCTTCCTGCGGCGCACGCTGGGGCCGCTGCCGCAGTAGGCGACGCGCCGCCCTTCCTGGGAAAGGGCGGCACGTCACGCGGCACGTCACGCGGCTCGACATCGGCGGCGCGGCCCCGGCGCCGCGTGCCGC
>ERZ761602.7725-NODE-7725-length-11216-cov-3.658274_pt1 | contig 11216 bp, 8 predicted proteins | sample MGYA00512165_ERZ761602 | MGnify/ENA primary metagenome ERZ761602 (study PRJEB28899, sample SAMN02445085) | bioreactor sludge metagenome | biome: EBPR sludge; isolation source: Thorneside wastewater treatment plant | place: Australia: Brisbane, Thorneside... | reverse complement strand
GGGGGCGGCTCGGACACCGCAGGAGCCAGGTTCGCGGGTGCCAGAGGTGCCGGGGGCGGAGGCGCCGGGGCCTGCGCCACCGGCGGAAGCGCGGAGGCAGTCGTGCCGGTGCGCGCTTCGGACCGCTCGAGGCCGAGCGCGTCGAAGTACGCCCGGTACAGCTCGTCGAGGACGCCGTACTTCTGCCGCAGCAACGCCTTCGACAAGAAGAACTCTTCACGGCGGTCGTTGCCCAGCGGCTTGCGCATGATGAGCTCGTCGGGCGTCAGCGACCGATCCGAGATCTCGCGCGTGATCGGGGCCATCATCGCGATGAGGCGCTCGGCCAGGTCGACGAAGCTCGGCTGGGCGCGGAGCTCGTGACCGGCGCTGGTGGCGGCGAGCAGCGCCTTGCGCGCGAGCTCGCCGGCGGCTGCGCGGAGCTTGCCGGCGAGCTCGAGGATGGCGCCCACGTCGGCGGGGACGAGCTCGAACTTGCCGGCGGTGGGGTCGTCGGCCGGCCCCACACGCACGGCCTGCACGATCTTTTGCTCCGGATCGATCACGAGATCGAGCCCGGTCGGCGCGCCCGGCTCGCGGAGCTCGAGCTGCACCGTGCGACCGTCCTCGACGAGCTTGGTGACGACCCACTTCTCGACGCGGAGCGGCTTGATCTTGACCTCTTTCGAGATCCAGCCAGAGAGCTGCGGGATGTGGAGCTCGAGCTGCGGCGAGAGGCGCGCGAGGGCGATCGGCGATGCCCACAGGTTCGAATCGGGGATGGCGCGGTCGAGCACCCACTCGAGACCAAAGGCGGCCTTGCCGGTGATGCGTGCGGCGTAGCGCGAGCCGTCGTCCGAGAGCATGATGTGCTCCACCGAGGTCGCGTCGGGCGGATCGTGGGGGAGCAGAAGGACCTCGAGGGCGCGCACGCAGCCGTCTCGCGCGGCCGCCTCGTCGGCGTCGATCGCCGCGACCTGATCGGCCAGGCGCTGGCGGATGCCGTGCGCCGCGCTGCGGTGGGTGTCGGCGACGACCGCGACGAGGCGCGAGGCGAAGTGCGCGGTGGCCGACTCGGGATCACCCTGCTCGGTCGACTCGATCGTGTTGCGGACGATCTTGGTGAACACCTCGAGGCGCTGGGCCTCGGCCTCGGCCTCTTCGGTGAGCCGCGCCGCGCGCGCGCGGCCGTCGGTGATCCGCTTGTCGGCCTGTAAGAGAACCACCGCGAAATCCACCGCGTCGCGGAGGAACTCGAGGAAGTTCGACGTGAGCTGCGAAGGCGTGGAGTCTCCGTAGAGGTAGGTCATGCGCCGACTCGTCGGGGATGCTAGCGCGGCTTGACGCGGGCGGGTCGCAGCGTAGTCTCGAACGCACCGGTCAGGAGAGGATCCGTCGTTCCACCGACCGGCAAGTCACGACGGGCCGCGGAGAGCCGCTGGCGACGCCGTTCGCGTCCGCTCGTTGCCCGGTACCCACGGGGTGCCGCCCAGGAGGTCCTCGTGCGCAAAGCCGAGATCGATGCCTTGCTCTTGGCGCACGCCGGTCGTGCCCGACCGGTGGCGTTTTTCCACGTGCTCCGGCAAACGCGGCTCGAGGCGGACGATCACGCGTTCTTGGTCGAGCACGAGAGAGATCTGGGCCCGGCCGATCTCTTGCGATGGCGTTCGCGTTGCGAGGGCGACGCCAGCCGGATCGTCATCGGCATCCTCGCGGCGCGCGCGCGCTCGAGCCCCGATGTGTTCGAGCACGAGATCCTGGGCTCGCCGCGGCTCGATCTCTCCGACGCCGACTGGAGCCTGCTCGAGGCCGAGGTCGCGGGGAACGTGCCCGAGCGCGTCCTCGACCTGGTGAGGGCGAGGGGCGGCGTCCGCACCGCTCGCCCCGTCGAAGACGGGTACGTGACGCCTCGTCGCATCGAGTCGGCCGAGCTGAAGAACGAGGACGTTCCTCCGATCGAGCTGGATGGGCCGCCCTGGGACGCGCTCTCCACCCGCGAGCTGTTCGACGCGGTTCGCGCCGGCCGCATCGCGCTCGACGAGCAGGGCCTCGCGACGCTCGTCATGAGCCGCGCTCGCTCGACGACCGAGGACTGGAGCTCGGTCGTCTGCGATTTCCCGGCCGGTCTCCAGGACGCGGTGATCGAAAAGGCGCGCCGCACGACGCGCGGCAACGAGCGCGCGAACCTCCTCGCCTGGCTCGAAGCGCATGGGGCCTCGCGCGGGGCGCTCTTGGACCTCGCGCTCGATCGCGAGCGCGAGAGCGCATCCCTCGCGCTCATGTCGTGGGTCGACAAGCAGCTCGGGTCGCGCGCGTCGTGGGAGAAGCACGGGCCCGACATCGTGTTTCGCTTGCTCGGCCAGCGCTCGTACGCCGACATGGCCGATCTAGCGACGCTCGCGTACAGCCGCGCCCCGCGCGAGGGCGAGGGCCCGCCGCGCGGTCTCGTCGAGGCCATCCACGCCGCGTTCGCGCTCGCGTTCGTGAAGACCGCGCGCGAGGCGTTGAAGCTGGGCGACACGAAGGCGGCGATGGCGGTGCTGTCCGCCCTCGCCTGCCTCGATCCGCCCTCACGCGTCAGCGCCACCGTTCACGAGCTTCGCCGCGTCCCGGACGTGCCGGCCGAGGTGCTCGAGATCCTCGCCGTCAACGAGCGCCTCGTGAAGCACAGCGCCGCCACCGAAGCCTCGCTCGAGGCCATCATCGCGGCGGTGCACGTGCTCGTCGACGCGCTCGCGTAACGGGCGGGGGGGCGATCAGGCGTCGCCGAGGAGGCAGAAGGCCGCGTGGGCGGCGACGCTCGCGAGGATGATGCTCGCGGTCGTGAGGTGCGCGCGCCGCGCGTTGGGTCGCCGCTTGAGCTTGGGGTCGCGGAGCGCGAGGCCGAGGCCGGTGTGAGCGAGGAGCATCATGAACGCGAGCCCTCCGAACGCGAGCCCGAGGTCGCCGCCGCCGATGGCGCCGGGAGAGCCCAGGGCGAGGAGCGCGACCAGCGGGTGCAAGAACCCCGCGCCGGCCGCGCCCATGCCGATGGCGACGTGGGTCGAGACCCAGGTCGACTCGAGGACGGCGCGTCGCCGTCGCAAGACGAAGTGCACGAGCGGCACGCTCGCGGCCAGCACCAGGAGAGCGGCCGCGAACCAGCCGCTCAGCCGCGCGAACAATACGGTGCTGTCACTCACGGCGCGGCGTCCACGCGGATCATGCCGGCCTCGCACGTGCGCTCGTAGGCATGGACCACACCCTTCGTGATGACGACCTCGACGTCGAGCTTGTCACCGGCGCGGCAAGAGATCGTACCCACGAACGGGGAGCTCCCCACCTTGGTTCCGTCGACGAACACCTCGGAGCGCTCGGTGCCGACGTTGACGAGGAGCTGGACCTGGATCGGCGCGCCGGGCGGCGCCGGGGCTGCGCTCGCCGGTGACGTGCCGGGTGGGCGGGCGCGGCCCGAGCTGTTTGATGCGGCGGGCGCGGGGCCGGAGGCGGTGGGCGGTTTTTGGTCCTCGGCCAGGGCGGTCTCGACGGCGGTGAAGGCGAAGCGACCAGCGGTGAGCGCGACCAGGGCAGCGGCCCCGATGCGCCCGGCGTGCGCGGCCTTTTGTGGGAGCGTGCGCTTCACCCTGCCACCCGCAGCACTTCGAGGAGGCTCGTCTCGCCCCCGCGCGCGCGCTCGAGCCCATGCCTCAGGATGGGGACCATGCCCTCGGCGATGGCCAACCGCTCGATGTCGATCGTGGGCTTGCGATCGTTGACCGCCTTGCGCAGCGGATCACTGACGACGAGCAGCTCGGCGATCGGGAGCCGGCCGGCGAAGCCCTGGCTCTCGCAGAACTGGCAGCCGACGGGCTCGTAGTACGTGCCGTCCGGGACGGGCACGCCCGCTTGCTCGAAGCGCTCGAGGACGGAGGCCGGGACGTCGCCCGGGCGCCTGCACGCCGTGCACAGCGTGCGCACGAGCCGCTGCGAGAGACACCCGAGGGTGGAGCTCGTCAGGATGAACGGCTCGACCCCCATCTCGACGAGGCGCGCGAACGCGCCCGCCGCGCCGACGCCGTGGATCGTAGTGAGGATGACGTGGCCCGTGAGGCCCGCCTGCATCGCGATCTCGGCCGTCTCGCGATCGCGGATCTCGCCGACCATGAGCACGTTGGGGTCCTGGCGGAGCACGCTGCGCAGTGTGCCCGCGAACGTCATGCCGGTGCGCGGGTTGATCTGCGTCTGGGTCGCGAACGGGAGCTCGAGCTCGATCGGATCTTCGAGGGTCACGCAGGTGGTCGTCTTGCCGCGCGTCGCGGTGATGTGCTTCAGGCCGGCGTAGAGCGTGGTGGTCTTGCCGCTGCCGACCGGGCCGGTGACGAAGAGGAGCCCCTGCGGCCGGCCGAGCAGATCGACGAGCGACTGGTGCATCGCCGGCGAGAAGCCGAGCTCGGCGAGCTCGGGCACGGTGCGCCCGCCCCGGACGAGCCGCAGCACCACGCGCTCGCCGCTCTCGGTCGGCAGCGTGGATACGCGCGCCTCGATGCTATTGCCGTCGATCAGCATCGCTACGCGCCCATCCTGGGGTGTCGTGCGCACCGTGGTGTCGAGGCGCGCGAGGACCTTGAGGCGCGTGACGAGGGGGGCGAGCACGTCGCTCGGCAGGGTGACCACGTCGTGCAGATCGCCGTGCACGCGGTACGTCACCTTGATCGCCTCGGGCGTGGGCGAGACGTGGATGTCGCTCGCCTCCAGGCGCACCGCCGCGCGCACCAGCTCCTCCCACGCGACGACGACGTTGGGCGGGTACTGCACCGCCTCTTCGACCCGCGCCTGGACGTCGCGCAAGACCTCGCGCATGCCGGCGACGTCACCGGCGCGCACCCGCACGCTCTTGCGCGCCACCGGCTTCTCGAGCGCCCACGCGACGATCGAGAGCACCGACGCCGCGACCACGCCCGCGCCTGCCACGAGCGGCAGGTGGCTCCACGGAGACTCGCCGAAGGCGCGGCCGAGCTCGAAGTCGAGCGCTGCCTTGATGCCCTCGAGATCGAGGGCCTTGGCCACGAAGAGCACGGCGCCGATCCCGATCGCTCCCGCGAGGACCGCGAGAGACACGAGCGCTCGGACGCCGCTTTGCATGGGAGCGCCGATAGTAGATCAGCCGCCTCGCCCGGGCCGAGCCGAAGTTGCCAAGCGCACACTTGTCGAGTCACGTTTAGACAAGTCGTAACTTGACATAAGACGGGCGGCGGGTAACCCTGGGCCGAGATGCTCGGATTCGTCGGACGCCGCGCCGAGCTCGACCTGCTCGAGCGTACCGCCAAGACCAAGGGCTCGGCCTTGGTCCCCATCTGGGGCCGGCGGCGGGTGGGCAAGAGCGAGCTCATCCTGCGGTTTACCCGGGAGCGCCCGGCGCTTTACCTCGTGGGCAAGACCGCCCCTGCAGCGCTGCAGCTGGCAGAGTTCTTGCGCGAAGCGGCCCGCCTCCTCGACGAGCCCCTCCTCGCCGAGCTCCCACGAGACGACTGGAAGCGCGCGCTGGGCGAGGTGGTCAAGCGGTGGAGAGGCCCGGAGAAGCTGGTGATCGCCTTGGACGAGTTTCAGTGGCTCGTGCAGGCGAGCCCCGAGCTACCGAGCGTGATTCAAGAGCTCTGGGATCGCGAGTGGCAGAAGAGCGGAAAGATCATGCTCATCCTGTGCGGCTCGTTCGTGGGGTTCATGGAGCGCGAGGTGCTCGGCAAGAAGAGCCCGCTCTTCGGTCGCCGCAGCGCGCAGATCCACCTCGGTCCCTTCGGCTACCGCGAGGCAGCCGAGTTCTTCCCAGGCTGGTCTCGGCTCGAGCGCACGCGCGCCTACTTCGTCACGGGTGGCGTGCCGATGTACCTTCGCGCGTTCGACACCCATCGTTCGGTGGAGCAGAACATCGCCGACGTCGTGCTCGACGCCTTCGGCGTCTTGCATCACGAGCCCGACTTCTTGCTTCGTGAAGAGCTGCGCGAGGTCGAGAGCTACTACGCCGTCTTGCTCTCGGTCGCTGAGGGCCTGGGCACCGCGCCAGAAATCGCGAAGCGCTCCGGCCTGCCTGAACGGAGCCTCCACTACTACCTGAACCAGCTGGTCGAGCTCGGCTACCTCGCGCGGCGGTATCCCGTCACCGGCAAACCGCCCGCGCCTCGACACGTTCGCGTGCGCCTAGAAGACGCTCTCTTGCGCTTCTGGTTTCGCTTCGTGTTTCCGAACCTGAGCCGTGTCGGGCGCTCGAGCTCGCGAGACGCGCTGCGCCAGATCGTGCTCCCCGAGCTCGACGCGTACTTCGGTGAGTGCTTCGAGCGCCTTTGCCGAGAAGCGCTGCCCTTTCTCTACGCGCGTGAGGGCGTGAGCGCCGAGTACGAGGTGGGACAGTACTGGGACAAGCAGGTGCAGATCGACGTCGTCGGCTACCGCCGCGATGGGTGGACGGACATCGGCGAGTGCAAGTGGGGCAGCGTGCGCTCGGAGCGCGCGCTCGTCGCCGAGCTCGAGACCAAGGTCGCGCGGTACCCTCATGCGACGAATCGCACCCTCTGCCGCCGGGTCTTCGTGCGCCAGAGCCCGAAGCAACGGAGCGAGAGCGTGCGCTGGCACGACCTCGACGATCTCTACGCAGATTGACGGGGGCGGGCCCCGCGGTGGCCGCTCAGTGGTCGGTCTTGGCCGGCTCGTGACGCAAGAGCTCGGCGCGCTGCTCGTCGAGGTGCCATGGCAGCTCGGCGAAGACGTCGTCGAAGAGGCTCTCGCGCGCGGGGGGGCCGAAGGCCCCGACCTCGGCGAGGGCGGGGCCGATCTCGGCGTTGAGCTCCTTTTCCAGCTCGTCCTCCATCTTGTCGTTCCAGACGCCGAGGTGATCGAGGTGACGGCGGAGGCGGAGGAACGGGTCCTTTTTCATCCAGCGCTCGACCTCCTCTTGCGAGCGGTAGCGCGTGGGGTCGTCGCTCGAGGAGTGCGCGCCGATGCGGTACGTCACACACTCGACGAAGGTGGGGCCGCCGCCCGCTCGGGCCCGCTCGACCGCTTGGCGGAGGGCGGTGTAGACCGCGAGAAAGTCGTTGCCGTCGACGCGCACCGACGGCACGCCGTACGCGCGGCCCTTGACCGCGAACGTCTCGCTGGCCGACTGGCGTGATGCGGGCACGCTGATCGCCCAGTGGTTGTTCTGGCAGACGATCACGCAGGGCACGCGGAACACGGCCGCGAAGTTGAGCCCGTTGTGGAAGTCGGGCTGGCTGGTGGCGCCGTCACCGAGAAAGCCGAGCACGACCGTCTTGTCACCCCGCAGCTTGGCCGCCCACGCCGCGCCCACCGCCTGCGGGATCTGCGGGCCGATGCAGCTCGACCACGAGACCTGCTTCACGCTCCGCGACGACATGTGCGACGGCTGCATGCGGCCCTTGAGCACGTCGTGGGCGTTGCCGAAGATCTGCGCGATGTACCGCGTGAGGGGGAAGCCGCGGACGAGCATCATCGAGCTCTCGCGGAGCGCCTGGAACACCCAGTCGTCGTCGTCGATCGCGAGCGCCGACGCGATCGGCGTCGCCTCTTGCCCGGTGCACGTACCGTAGAAGCCGATGCGACCCTGCCGCTGCAGGAGCATCATCCGTGCGTCGAGCACCCGCAGGCGCTTCATCTCGCGGTACGCGCGCGTCAGGGTCTCGACCGGGATCCTCGCCGCCTCGGGGTCGGCGGAGCCGTCGTCGCGGAGGACGGTGAAGAGACCGAGGTCGGGTTCGTTGGACGAGGTCATGGGGGCGCATCGTGTCGTAGCATGGGTCGGCTCTCGGTTTCGCTCCGTTGTCGCGACCGTTCGGTGGGCCCGCTCGCGGGCGGTGAATATGGTCAGCCCTCCCTCGAGTCAGCAGATCGCGCGCGCCGGGCTGTCGGCGGGCCACGTCATCGCGTCGCGGTACCGCATCGAAGAGCTCCTCGGCTCGGGCGGGTTCGGGCACGTCTACCGCGCGACGCAGCTCGACCTGGACCGACCCGTCGCGCTCAAGGTGCTCGCGGGCGCGGCGCTGGCGTCGAACGAGCAGCTGGCGCGGTTTCGTCGAGAGGCGGTGCTGGCCCAGCGGCTCGAGCACCCGAACACGGTGCGGCTGCTCGATCACGGCGTGTGCGAGGTGGTCGGCCCGTACATCGTGATGGAGCACCTGCGCGGCGAGTCGCTCGCCGCGCTGATCGGCCGCGAGGGGGCGCAGCCGGACGAGCGGACGGGCCGCGTCGCCAGGCAGATATTGAAGGCGCTGATGGAGGCGCACGAGCTCGGCGTCGTCCACCGAGACATCAAGCCGGCCAACATCTTCATCACGGCCCACGCAGGCGAGCCGTTCTTCGCGATGCTCCTCGACTTCGGGATCGCAAAGAACCTCGCCGAGCCCGCGGGGCCGGCTTCGGCGCGCGCGAGCGCCACCAGCTTGGAGGCGCGCGCCCGATCGGCGATGTCGGCCCTGACCGGCGGCACGCACGTGATGGGGACGCCGCGCTACATGGCGCCCGAGCAGGCGAGCGGCGCCTCGCTCGGCCCCGAGACGGATCTGTACGCGCTCGGGCTCACGCTCGCCGAGATGGTGTGCGGACGACCGGTGTTCGACTCCGACGACGCGCTCGGGATCATGATGGCGCACCTCTCCGACGAGCCGGTCCCGCTGCCACCCGCGATCGCGGGCTCGCGCCTCTCCGCGATCATCCAACGCGCGACCGCCAAGCGCCGCGCGGATCGCTACCGGTCCGCGTACGACATGCTCGTCGAGATCGAAGCCCTCCAGCTGCCGTGGTCGGCCGCGCTCGGGCGACAGCTGCGTGGGAGCGGCGGGAGCGCGAGCGCCATCGCGTTCGCCCCGACGGTCGAGACGCCGCTCGAGAGCCGCAGGAGCCCCGCGCGAGCCCGTCCCCTACCCTACTACCTGGCCGCGGGCGCGGCGGTCGCCGCCGCGCTCGGCGCAGGGGTGCTCGTCTGGCACACGCGGTCCGGCTCCCCGGGGGCGGTCGCGACTACCACCGCGACCGCCGCGACCCCTCCCCAACATCCCGGCGTCCAAGTCATCGGCGACCCGTCCGTCATCGAGATCCGTGGGTCGGGACCAGGTTTCGAGACCGCCGTCATGGCGTTTGCTCCAGGCGAGTTCGAGAAGGACCCCAGGCGGGATCGAGACTTCGTGGGCCTCGAGCTCGGCGCGTTGAAGCGCACCTTCATCGACGACGGCTGGACGGTCGTCTCGGCGACGATCGACGAGGCCGGACCGCGCACCCACGCGCGGATGATGGCCTCTCGCGGCCGCTGCCTGGTGAGGCTCAACTACGACGACGTCGCCGACCCCGACGAGGCGAAGCGCCTCGCGCAGACGACAGGCGACAGCGCGCGCTGGACGATCGCGGTCGTGAGCCACGACACGCGCGTCCTGATGGTCACCACGACCGCGACGACCGCAGAAGATGCTCGCGTCTGTGCGGACGGCGTGCTGGCCAAGCTGCTGCGGCCGGCGTCGAACTGAGCCGGCCGAGAGCCCGGTTAGGTGCGGCGAAGTACTAGGGGTGGCAGAAGCCGATATCGGGGAAGCCGAAGTCGTAGACGCCCTCGTCGCACATCTGTCCGGCAGGGCAGCCGCCGAGGCCGGCGGGCTGGGCCGAGCCCGGCTCGCAGAAGTAGCGGCACACCTCGGTGGGGTCCATGTCGCTCGGGTCGGGGTCGATGCAGATCGCCGAGTCGGGACAATCGTTGCCGAAGCCGTCGCAGACGTCGCCGTCCATGAAGTTGCCGGGGCTGGGCACGCTGCACGTGGCGAGGCCCGTCTGAGAGAAGTGGCAGTCCTTGTTGGGCGGGCAGCTGTCGGGGTTGAAGAACTGACAGACCTCGTTGAACGTGCAGACGTGCGCGTGGAAGTCGGTCATGTTGAACTCGACGTCGAGGTCGCACGCGCCGATACCGCACGGCTCGTTGCCACCCATCATCGCGTTCTGGGGACAGCACACGTACGTGCACGTGTTGACGCAGATCATCCCCTCTTGGCAGTCGCCCGGCATGCACGGCTGCCCGAGGCCGACGAGGCCCGGGGTCGCGCACATCGTGCCGAGCACGTCGGGGTTCTGCGACACGAGGAAGACCTCGCACGTCATGCCCGGCCCGCAATCTTGATCGAGCAGGCTGCAGTCGCCCACGATGTTGGTCGCCTCTTCGCTGCACATGATCGGCCCGCTCGAGGTCGATGTCCCCGTCGCCGACGTCGATGTCGACATGGTTGCCGACGTCGATGCGCTCGTCGAACCATCGCTCGTCGACTTGGAGCTGGTCGTATCGGGATCGGTGCCGCCCGAGCCCCCCGATCCGCTCGAGTCACCGCACGCGCCGAGGACGCTCGCCGCCGCGACCGCCCCACCCACCATGACGAGGATCCAAGCTTTTTGCATGACGCTACCTCAAGCTCTCGACAGTGTAGCCAAAGACTCCGGGCGTTCCGAGATCTTCGCCGGAGAGCGCGCAATTTCCCCGTACGTGCCGCACTCGAGCGGGTCAGGCCCCCGCCGGTGCTGCCCGCTCCTGCATGGTACGCTTGGGGCGTGACGCAGGCCTGGAAGGTCGACCCGGACGATCCCCGTGCGCCCCCCACCGAGGTTTGGCAGGCGCTGTCGGCAGCACAGCGCGAGGCCATCGTCGCGTCGCTCCCATCCGAATGGGAGGACGCACTGCCTCCCGAAGGGGATCGCCACTGGAACCCCAAAGTCAACGCGCGCAAGACCCTCGAGCGATACTTCGCGAAAGTCGGCCGAAGCGTCTACGTCGGCTCGGAGCTGCCCATCTACTACCCGGCGGAGCGCGTCTTCGCGCCGGACGTCTTCGCGGTCTTGGACGTCGCGCGTCACGACCGAGACCGGTGGGTGGTCGACGCCGAGGGCAAAGGGCTCGACTGGATCCTCGAGATCTTCCTCGCCGGCGACCGCAAGAAGGACCATGAGGGGAACGTCGAGCGGTACGCTCGCCTCGGTGTACCCGAGTACTTCCTCTTCGATCGAGGGCGGTTGCGCCTCTGGGGGTTCCGGCTCCAGAGTCCGACGGCCCGGGTGTACGAACCCCTCATCCCGCAGGTCGGTCGCTTTCGCTCCACGACGCTGGGTCTCGAGCTGGGCCTCGTCGACGAGCGCCTGCGGTTCTTTGCAGGCGATGCCGAGCTACCCGAAGCCGAGGAGCTGATCGCGCGTCTCGAGGGCTTCGTCGATCGGCTCGAGCT
>ERZ761602.7724-NODE-7724-length-11218-cov-3.767715_pt1 | contig 11218 bp, 12 predicted proteins | sample MGYA00512165_ERZ761602 | MGnify/ENA primary metagenome ERZ761602 (study PRJEB28899, sample SAMN02445085) | bioreactor sludge metagenome | biome: EBPR sludge; isolation source: Thorneside wastewater treatment plant | place: Australia: Brisbane, Thorneside... | reverse complement strand
CCTGGCAAAGGCCCAGGTCGCCGACCGTGAAGCGCGCGCCGCCGACTCGCGCGCGAGGGTCCACACGAGCCGCTCCAAGACGCTCAAGTCGCGAGCCAAGGAGCTCAGGTCACTGGCCAAACAGCTCGGCTTCGGCGGCGGCTCGCGGATCCTCTGATCCTTTTCGCGCGGGCGCTCAGAACACCAGCTCGAGCGTGATCGAGCCGGGGCCCACGCCGAGCTCGGTGCGGGGCCCCGAGGCCGCCGCGTCGTCTCCCACGATCACCATCGGGATGCCGGCGCCGGTCGCCGCGATGCCGACGACCCACGACGCGATGTTCCAGGGCGAGAGGGCCTGCGCCCGCTCGGCCGCGTCGAGCGCGGCCGCGTCGCATCCGACGCGCCCCTCGCCGGGACACCCTGCGTCGACGATTCGGCTCTCGCCGATCATCATGCCGCCGGTGACGGCCGCCGCCGTGAGGCCGATGCCTCCGAGCGTGAGGAGCGCGATCCCGGATCCGCGAACTGGCCCGATCGCGGCGGCACCCCTCGCCTCCGGGCCCGGCGCGACGACGACGTCGCGCCGCTCGCGTTCGGCGAGGCGCACCCGAACCTCCGATGGCTCGTGACCAGGAGCGGTGACCCGGATGACGTGCTCGAGGACAGGGTCAACTGGCCGTGCTGCGCTGTCGGTGACGACGACGCCGTCGAGCTCGATCCGCGACGACGCCGGGGTGCCGGGGGCGAGGCGGACGCTGACCGAAGGGAGCCGACGCGTCAGGCGCTGGGCGGCGGCGTTGGCCTCGATCGCGCTCGCGCTGCCGGGCGGGAGGACCTCGATCGCAGAGAGCCACATCGCGCGCGCCTGGAGCAGAAAGCCCCGCGCCTCGTAGCAGGCAGCGAGACCTTGGAGCGGGCCGGTGGCGCGCGATGCCTCGTAGCTCTCTTCGAAGAGCTCGCACGCGGCTTCGTAGTCCTTCTTGTCCATCGCCGCCCACGCCTCGTCGTAGAGCTCCTGCGGGGTCGCGGCGCGTGCCTCGCTCGAGCCGACGACACCTGTCGCGACGAGAGCGGCGACCGCCGTGAGCCGTCGGGTCAGGGGCACGTGACCACCTCCGGATCGTCGGGGCCGGGAGCGCTCGAGGCGCCGAGGGTCAGCTCGATCGCGTCGGGGCAGTCGGCGGCGAACGACTGCTCGAGCGCGGCGTCGAAGGAGACGTGTAGGTACGCCTCGGCGCCGCATCCGCCCGCGACGTCGCCGCCTTGAAAGCGCCGGATGGAGATCTCGGCGATGGCCCCCACGAAAAAGCCGGACCCGAGGTCGCTCGCGGCGCCGATGGCGGCGACGCCGTGGAACGTGCCCGGCTTCTCGTCGTCACACGAGACCTCGCAGGCGAGCTGACCGTCGACGAACACGGCCGCGTCGCGGTCGGGACCGAGCTTCTTGGTGGCGAACACGGCCGCGACCGAGACCCATCGGTCGGCGGGGACGGGCAAGGTGCCGCGGCAAGTGCACGGCTCCTCGCCGGTGGACACGCGGAGCTCGGGGTAGACGGCACCGTCATCGTCGGGCTCTGTGAGCGCGAGCTCGTAGCCCTTCTCGCGCGCCGGATCGACGCGACTGAAGACCGTCCCGGCGTAGACACCTCCGCCCGGAGCGACCGTGCCCGCATCGAGCCGGAGACGCGCGACGATGGAGAGGTCGTCGTCCTTGTCCAAGTGCGGATCATCTTCGATGGCGATCAGCTGTTGCCCATCGAAGCGGGCGTGCCCCTCGCAGGCGTCGCCTCCCGTGCCGCCGGCGCCGGCGCCGCCACCCGTTGCCCCCGCGACGGCGCCCTCGGCGTCGAGATCGAGCACGAGATCGCAGCCCGTGAGCGCGAGAGCCAAGAAGAGGGCCGAGCGATCAGTGACGCTCATCGAACTTCGGTCGCGAGCGAGCTGCCGGCGCGGCTCGGTGGGGTTCCGACGGGGAGGCCCGATGGGCGGGGCTCGACGACGGAGCGCCACCGGCTTGGGCCGAGCGCGGCGCAGGTGACGCTGCTCGCGCGGGCGCCTCCTCGACTGCGGTTTCGAGAGCGGGCGGCGCGGCCGGGGTGGCGATCGAGCGCTCGGCGAAATGCGCGAGCGGCGCTTCGGCCAACACCCGCAGCGTGCTCGCCTGGGCGCCCGGCGCGGCGAGGACCAGGAGAAGCCCGAACATCCCGAGCGCCGCCGCCGCCGCCACCGCGCGGCTCCTCGGCACACGCTTGGCGCGAGGCGCCCGAATCGGCACCGGCAACGTGGGCTGGAGGGTCTCGGGCGCCGGGAGCGTGGGCTCGAAGACGGCCGGCTCCAGCGCTGCGGGCGTGAGCGCGTCGACGCCCGACGCCACGGCGTCGAGGGCCGCGCGCATCTCGCGCACGTCGCTGTATCGACGCGCCGGGTCCTTCTCGAGCGCGCGCATCACTACCGCGTCGAGAGTCGGAGAAATCTCGGACCGGTGATGGCTCGGCGGCAAGGGTGTGGCTGAGCACACGGCGAGCGCGGTCGACGTCGGCGACTTGCCCTCGAACGGCACCTGACCGGTCAAGAGCTCGTAGAGGATGACGCCCAGCGACCAGACGTCGGCCCGATGATCGATCGCGTGCTCCGATCGTGCCTGCTCGGGGGACATGTAGATGGGCGTGCCCACCGCGGTGAGCGTCCGCGTCAGGCGGCTGTCCTCGGTCGCGCGCGAGATGCCGAAGTCGAGCACCTTGAGGACGAGACCGTCATTGGTCATCGCGCAGAACAGGTTCGAGGGCTTGAGATCGCGGTGCACGATGCCGCGCTCGTGCGGCTCGGTCATGGCGTCGCACGCCTGCGCAACCCAGAAGAGGGCCTGATCGATGGGGAACGGGCCGCGTTCGTCGAGCAGGTTGCCGAGATCGGAGCCGTCGAGGCGCTCCATCGTCATGTACGGCTGCCCGCTCTCGGCGACGCCCACGTCGAGCACTCGGACGGCATGGAGCCCGGCCAGCGCGCTCGTGTGCATGGCCTCGCGCTCGAAGCGCGCCGACGCGTCGGGGTTGCCGATCAGCTCCGCCCGCAGAACCTTGATCGCGACGTCGGCTCCGGCCCGCAGGTCGCGCGCAGCGAACACCTGACCCATGCCGCCCTCTCCGAGCAGCTCGCCCAGCTCGTACCCCTGGATCGAGGGGCGCGAAGCGCGGGTGGCGCGAACGGCCGCGGGGAGCGTGGTCGCCCCCGTCCTACGGGGACCGACCTCGGGCAACGAGCGCGCAAGCGGTGAAGAAGCAGCCATACGTCCTGAGCTGCGGGTCCGATGCAAGAATCGCGCGCCACTCCGAACCGCGCGTGCCACGGACTTGTGACGCCCTCGGGCGTGCGCCAAGAGGACACCGAGGCGTTGCGCCACGCGCGCCCAACGTATGGCGAGCGCCCCGCGCGCTGCGGTAGACTCGGCCGGTCGCACGCGACCCTGCGATCCCTCGGATCGCAGCGAAACCGTGTGCAGCGCGTTGGATTCTTTGAGCTATCGTTCGACCATGACGGCTTGTGTCCTTCGTCGCTTCTTCGTCTGCTCGATCGCGCTCACTGTGGCATGTGGCGACAGCGAAACGACCGGCGCCGGCGGCGCGGGCGGCGCGCCCACCACGTCGGTGCAGACGACGGCGAGCACCAGCGACACGGCATCGTCGACGAGCACCAGTACGGTGTCGTCATCTTCTAGCGCCGGGAGCACCGGCGGCGGCGGTGAGGGCGGCGAGGGCGGCAGCGGTGGCGCGCCACCACCCAATTGCGACCTGGACGGCGACGACTTCGACAGGGCCGGGCCGGGTTGCTGCGGCGCCCCCGACCCGTGCGACTGCGACGACGCCGATCCGAACGTGTTTCCAGGGCAGCCGACGTTCTTCGACGAGCCGCGCCCGAACGTCGCGCCCAACGCTCCCGATGCGTTCGACTACAACTGCGACGGTACGCAAGAGAAGCAGTGGCCAGCGGACAACGACGGCTGCGGTCTGCTCGACTGCGTTGCCCCTGTGGCCTTTCAGGGCGACGGCAACGAGTACTTTTGTGGCGCCCCGGGCACACGAATCGACTGCATGCTCCTGAGCTGCAGCATCACGGGCGGAGTGAACCTCGCATGTCGTTGATGATGCGCTTGATCGCGAGCAGCACGTGTGTCGCCTGCTGGTCATGCACGTTCCCCGACGTGACGTTCGAGGGCGCAGGAGGTGCGGGCGGGGGCGGTACCGAGTCGAACACATCGACCGGGAGCCCGAGCACCGGCACGAGCGGCTCCACGAGCTCGAGCCCGGGCTGCCAGGGGCCTTGGGACGTCTCGTGCAATGCAGACGGCGACACGGCGCCCAAGAATTCGCCCGAGTGCTGCGACGACCCGATGATGGTGGACTGCGACGACGCCGACCCGGACGTGTTCCCGGGGCAGACCGAGTGGTTCGACGAGCCGCGAATGAACGGCGGCACGTTCGACTACAACTGCAGCGGAGCCGACGAACCGAAGTTCACGTTCGCGCAATGCGGCGCGGTCAACTGCGCGCAGACCCCGGGCGCCGAGCACTACGGCCTGGCCGGCCCCACGCCGCCATGCGGCCAGACGGTGCCTTACACCTACTGCGACATGAGCAACGTCTGCCAGCAGAACACGACGTTCGTGCTCGAGTGCCACTGACCGGCGACGGCCGCGATCGAGGCGATCACGCGGCTCGAGGGCACACCGCGCCAGCGCATGCGTTATCCTGGTGGGATGATGCTTTTGTCTTCCAAGGCTTGGCTTACGGCTGCCGCGGTCGCCATGCTCGGATGCGGTGATGACAGCACGAGCACCGGCGCCGGCGGTGGCTCGTCGAGCTCGAGTACACAAGCCACTGCCTCGACCACCAGCGGCGCGACGACTACGAGCAGCAGCGCCGCCTCGACGACGGCATCAAGCTCGAACGCTTCGTCCACGAGCAGCGGCACGCCCGGCTGCGATCAGGACGGCGACGGCGCCGACCGCGCGGGTCCGGGCTGCTGCGGTGCCCCCGACCCGTGCGACTGCGACGACATGAACCCGAACGTGTTCCCGGGGCAGATGGCGTACTTCGCCGATCCTCGCCCGGGAGTGGATCCGATGTCGGGGATGGCGTGGGACTACGACTGCGACGGCGACCAGGACAAGGAGTACCCGCAAGACACCGACGGCTGCGGGCTCCTGAACTGCGCCGCGCCCGAGGCATTCACCGGCGACAACGGCGAGTACTTCTGCGGCGCACCGGGCGTCCTCATCATGTGCAACGGCGTGACCTGCACCGTCGCCGGCAACATCAACCTCGCCTGCAACTGACCGGGCTTGCCACGAGCTCGCAGCCAGGCGACGGGTCGCGCATGCGATCGCGTGATCTGGCTCTCGGCTTGGCGCTGCTCGTCGTCGGATGCGAGGGAAACAAGGCGTCGCCCACGGCAGCGTCGTCCACCGCCGCGACCGCCGCATCGGCGAGCGGGGCCGTCGCGTCCGCGAGCGCAACGCCGATCTCACGAGCGGCCGACGACGCTGCCCTCCGCGCGCTCCTGGCCGACTACAAGAAGGCGATCTACGCGCGCGACGGCGAGAAGGCCGCCGCGCTGGTAGCGGAGCCGACCATCACCTACTTCGAGGCGGTGCGCAAAGACGCGCTCTACGCGGCCGAGGCCGACGTCCGCAAGAAGCCGCTGATGGATCGGCTCATGGTCGTCATCGTGCGCGCGCGCGTCGACGCCGATCGCCTTCGCAAGTCGGACGGCAAGGGGCTCTTCGTCCACGCCGTCAACGAGGGCATGGTCGGTGAAGAGGCGCGCACCCTCGAGCCCGGCGCGGTCGAGGTAGAGGGCGATCTCGGCAAGATCGGCATCCGCTCCGGAAAGGACGAGGTTCCCCCCGACCTCGGGTTCCGCGCCTACCGTGAGAGCGGCACGTGGAAGCTCGACGTCATGAGCGTCTCCAAGATCGGGGCCCCCGCGCTCCAGAAGGTCTTGCAGGATATCGACCCCGACGTCGATCAGGCGATGCTCAAGCTGCTCGAGATGATGACGGGGCGAAAGATCGGGCTCGAGATCTACAAGCCCATCGACCCGCCGAAGTAGCCGCGAGCGGGGCTCAGAACGCCTTTTTCCCGCCTGTCATCCCGAAGGCGGCCAGGGTGTACGTCTTGGTCGACGACTTCATCCGCTCGACCTCTTTGACGAGACCGGTGATCGGGACGGTGGCGTGCCACCACGTCGTGCGCGTGATCTGGGCGCCGCCCTCGGACACCTTTTTCTCATCGACCGTGCAACCGGCGAAATCACCGGCCGGCGTCTTCACGTCCTCCTGCTTTCCACTGCCGAACGGCGGCGATACGAGCATGCGGACCTCGTCCTTCAGGCTCACGGCGATGCCGCTCGGCGGCAGCGTGACGATGCCGGTCTGCGTCTTCACCCGGGCCGCTTTCACCACGATGCCCTCGGGCGTCGACCGGTCCTTCATCTCGATCACGGCCTCGGTCACCGACTCGGAGCCGACTTGCTTGCCCTCGATCTCCAGGGTGACGGTGCCGTCGCCATCGACCTTGGTGACGCGCAGCTCTTGTGAGGCGCGCTCGGGGCCATCGGCGATGTCGTAGCGAGCCCACTGGCCCACGGCGAGGTCGGGGACCTTCGAGGCCTCGGCCTTGGCGGTCGCGGTCGCGGTCGGGGGCGGCTTCGGGGCGGCGGTCGCCGTCGCAGCCGCCGTCTTCTCCGTCTCCTCGTCGTCCTCGTCCTTCTTCTTTTTCTTCTTCTTCTTTTTCTTCTTCTTGTCGGAGTCGTCGTCGTCGGTCTCTTCGGACGCCTTGCTCTTCTCTTGAGGGCAGCCGAGTGCGGTCAGGGATAACAGCGCCAGGAGGATGCGTCGGTTGAGGGCCAAGGGACGCTCAGTCTACAGCGTCCGCTCATCGGGTCGGATAGCGAAGCCGCATGAACACTTCGCGCGCGATCAGCCCCAGCAAGATCACGGTGAAGCCGACCGGCGCGACCCAGCTCCCGGTCTCGTGATGGATCGCGCCGCCGACCGTGATCGCGCCCACGAAGAGGACGGCGAAGCCGAGCCACCCGATCAGGATCGTGCTCACGCCGCAGGTCGTGCACCGAAACGGGTGCGCCACCGTCAGAGGCGCCGAGCTCTCGCCGGCGGGGCCACCGCCGGAGATGTGGAGCGGCTGAATCGGGTCGCCGCGCACGAACGTCAACGTGTCACAGCGCCGGCACCGACGCCGCGCACCGTGCCGCCGCTGGACCGACTCGGCCGCCTTCACCTGCGCGTTCGCGCGGCAGCGCCGGCAAAGCCGCCGGCCGTCCGCGTCGAGCTCGATGTCCCCCGCGGGCGTCGGTGCTCCGCAGCCGTCACAGGCGAGCGTGCTCACGCGCCGAGATTACACGATGAGCGCTGGGCCCATGAGGATGCGGCGCCCCCGGCGCGATTTGAACGCACGACCTTCGGTTTAGGAAACCGCTGCTCTATCCACTGAGCTACGAGGGCGAGAGCGGCGTTTTGACCGATGTGCCGCCCGACGTCTAGACGGAACAGCGTGGCGGGTTCGGACAAGGAGGCGGCGACGCCCCGTGACGTGGCGCACGTTCGTCGCGCGCGAGCACGTGGCGAGACGGCGCGGAGCGGCCCGGGGGCGGCCGAACGGGAGGATCGCGAGGGTGGCGCGGCGGTTGCTCATGCCTCCGCGGCGCTCTTGTCGCCAGGAGGTTTCTTCCATGCGTTCTTCGTCCCGTTCGCTCGTCTTGCTCTCGCTCGCCGCCGGATCCGTGCTGCTCGTCTCTCGAACCGCGCACGCGGCCGACGAGACGGGCCTCGACGCCTGCGGCGACATCCACGTCGGCGCCGAGGCGAGCTGTGAGGTCCTCGCCGACGTCGAGTGCGAGGGACAGTGCGATCAAGCGAGCTTCGACGCGGCGTGCTGGGCCAACGGCGAGGTGGAGTGTGACGGGCAGTGCGACGTCGAGGCGAGCGTCACGTGCACGACGACGTGCAGCGCGTCGTGCTCGGCGCAGTGCACGGTGGATCCGCCGAGCTTCGACTGCACGGCGAGCTGCACCGCGCGCGCGCAGGCCAACTGCGCCGCGCAGTGCCAGGCCGCGGGCAGCAGCGCCGAGTGCGAGGCGACCTGCCGCGCCGAGGCCGACGCCGAGTGCCAGGCCTCGTGCTCGGGCACGCCCGGCTCGGCGGACTGCGAGGCCAAATGCCAGGCGAGCTGCAGCGGCTCGTGCTCGGCAGAGGCCAACGTCGACTGCCAGATCGACTGCCACGCCGAGCTGGATGCGGGCTGCGAGGCCGATCTCGAGGTGGAGTGCAGCGGCCAGTGCAGCGGTGACGGCGCCATGTTCTGCGACGGCGAGTGGGTCGACTACCAGAACAACCTCCAAGACTGCATCGACGCCATCCAGAACCTCGGCGGCAGCGTCGAGGTCAGCGTCGAGGTCGAGGGTAGCGTCGAGGCCGACTCGAGCTGCGCCGGGCCGATCGGCGGGTGCGCCGTTCGCCGTGTTCGGCGTCGCTTCGCTGGCCGCGCTGGTGATGCGCCTGCGCCGCCGCCGCTGAGGTCGGCGAGCCTCATCGAGGCGGGCCGCCCCGCGCGCGGCCCGCCTGCTCGCACGGTGCGCGCGGAGTCGGGCGCGATCGCCGCGGACGCGACGGCACGCCCGATGCTCCGCTATCGCAGATGCTCACAGCACCGAAACACAACCCGCATCGCCCCGTGCACGCCCGCCCCGACGACGGCAACGCGTTCCTGCAAGATCCGCTCGAGATGGGGGCGGAGCCCTCGGCGCGCGCCGATGACGACGCCGCCTGCTCGCTCGCCGAGCACCTCGCCGAGGAGTACGTGGAGTCGGCGACGTCGAACGAGGACATCGACGAGATCTGGAACGACGAGGGCCCCCGACCCGATCTCGAGGTGCCCCTGCACGCGTTGAGGGGTGAAACCGACCTCGACGAGCCGGCCGACTTTAGCGTCGAGCCGGAGGATCCGTACCAACGAGAGAGCCATGAGCCTGCACGACGCCGTCCTCCGCGCGACCGACACCATTCAAGACGGTCTTCAGGCGTGTGAGGACGAGTGCGTTCGGCGGACCCTCCAGCCATTCGGCGGCTCGCGTGACGGCGTGGCCGTGGACCGCTGGCGGACCGGCGTCCTGGCCCGGGCCCTCACCGTCACGAGGAATGGCGAAATCGTGGGCCGCTGGACGGTCAGCCTGGTGGCGCGGGGCACGAACCTCGTGACCCTCGCCGTGCCGTCCTGACCGTGCTGCCCCGCCGGTGACGCTTGGCGACCGCGGGACGAGGCGTATAGCCTCACCGCATGGCCAAGACTCCGCTCTTCTCCTCTCTTCGACGAGCCTTTCGGCAGGCGCTCCATACCAACGGTCTCTCGGTTGGCTCGGGGTGGGCCCGGAGCCCCGAGCAGGCCCTCGCGCGTCGCCGCGCGTTCCTCCAAGCATCGGTCGGCGCCGCCGGTCTCGGTGCTCTGCCCGCGATCGCGGGCTGTGATGAAGAGACGTTTCCGGCTGGCGAGGAGAAGATCGCGATCGTGGGCGGCGGAATGGCAGGCATCCACTGCGCCTACCGCCTCAAAGAGGCCGGGATCATCGCGACGGTGTACGAGGCGGGCAAGCGCGTGGGCGGCCGCATGTTCACGGCGACGGGGGTGTTCCCCGAGGCGGCGACGCAGCTCTGCGAGCTCGGCGGCGAGCTCATCGACACCGGTCACACCACCCTGCACGAGCTTGCCCAGCAGCTCGGGCTCCAGCTGGACGATCGCGCCGCCGAGCCGGCCGGGATCGAGACCGAGACCTATTGGATCGGCGGGACGCTGGTCGACAACGCCGTCATTCAGCAGCAGTTCAACCAGGTCGCGCCGACCTTCCAGGCCGCGCTCGAGGCCGCCGACAACCCCGACGACTTCACCGCCTTCGACGCCCTCGACGTGACGACGCTCGACCAGTGGCTCAAGGACAACGTGCCCGTCGCCACCTACCCCGAGCTCCACAACGTGCTCCAGGTGGCCTACCGGGGCGAGTACGGGCTCGAGAACAGCGAGCAGTCGGCGTTGAACCTCATCTACTTGATCGGCGCCGACCCGCCCGACCCTTTCCGCATCTTCGGCGACAGCGACGAGCGCTACCACACCCACCTCGGCAACGAGTCGTTCCCTCGACTCTTGTCAGAGGCGCTCGACCCCGGGCAGGTTCTGCTCGAGCACAAGCTCGTCAAGGCGCGCGACTCGGAAGAGGGCTACGAGCTCATCTTCGAGACGCCGAACGGGCCCGTCACCGCGCAGTACACGCGCATCGTCTTTGCCGTGCCGTTCACGACGCTGCGCGAGGTCGATCTCGAAGGCCTGACGCTCTCGGAGGAAAAGCGCGCGATGATCGACGAGCTCGGCTACGGCACGAACGCCAAGGTCATGATGGGCTTTTCGTCGCGGGTGTGGCGCGACATGACCAACAGCGCCAACGGCAGCCTGACCACCGACTTCTCGATCCAACAAACGTGGGAGACGACGATCGGGCAAGACGGCACCCACGGCATCCTCACCAACTTCCTCGGTGGGCAGCAGGGCCTCGCCGCCGGCAACGGGACCGAGCTCGAGTGGGCCAACGCCGTCTTGCCGGACCTGGAGCAGGTCTGGCCGGGCACACAGGCCGCGTTCACCGGCACGGCGGTGCGGATGCATTGGCCGACCGTCCCGACCATGAAGGGCAGCTACGCGTGTTACCACCCGGGCCAATGGGCGTTCTTCGGACTCGAGGGCGAGCGCGAGGGCGACATCCATTTCTGCGGCGAGCACACGTCGCTCGACTTCCAGGGCTACATGGAGGGCGCGGCCGAGACCGGCGCGCTCGTCGCCGCCGAGATCATCGACGAGACGGGCGGCACGCAGCCCGCGGGCCTCGTCCAGGTCCTGGGCGCGAAGCTCTTGATGCCGCAGTCGACGTACAAGCACGCGCGGTTCGGCAAGCTGAACCCGTTCCAGCGCCGGCGCGTGAAGCGTCAGCTTCTGGAGAGGCTGGCACGCGAGCTCGATGAGGCTGCCGAGTAGCGCAGCGACGCCGTAGCCTCAGCTCCCCGGCATGGGCGGCGCCGTCTCGGCGGCCTCGCTCGAGGGCTCGTAAGGATCGGGGGTTACCGGCGTCTCTAACGGCTCGGCGCTCGGAGGCGCGTCGGCGACTGCGGAAGCGGCCGGCGCGG
>ERZ761602.7722-NODE-7722-length-11220-cov-10.259740_pt1 | contig 11220 bp, 6 predicted proteins | sample MGYA00512165_ERZ761602 | MGnify/ENA primary metagenome ERZ761602 (study PRJEB28899, sample SAMN02445085) | bioreactor sludge metagenome | biome: EBPR sludge; isolation source: Thorneside wastewater treatment plant | place: Australia: Brisbane, Thorneside... | reverse complement strand
TCCTGGAAGGCCCCCTGCTGAAGCGCGTTCGCGAGTCCATCCTGGGCGCCAGTCCGCCTCCCCCCACCCATGTGGAGAGCCTCCAGCGGCTGGACGGCACGGTCGTCTACACCGAGGTCGAGGCACGCCCCTTCCTGCACGACGGCCGCCCCATCGTGCTCCTCTCCGTTCACGACGTCAGCCGCCGCTACCAGGACGCCGTCCAGCTCGGTCGCCGCGAGGATCAACAGCGCCTGCTCCTCGACGCCATGCCGGCCTTCGCCTGGACCTGCAACCTCGCCCTCCAGCTCACCTCGAAGACCAATTCGCGCCAGGGCCTGCCTCACCCCGTTCGAGAAGGCAACGCCGACACCATCGCCTGCATCTTCGATCAAGACGACCCTCGCTCCCCGGCCCTCCAGGCCCACGCCGGAGCGCTGGCCGGCCACCCGACCGGGTATCGACAGGGCTGGAGAGGCCTGATCTTCGATGTGCGGGTCGAGCCCCTGGTCGGCGGAGACGGCAGCGTCGTCGGCTCGGTCGCCGTCGCCGTGGACGTGACCCGGCAGGCCCAGCTGGAGCTTGCCGAGGGCCAGCGGCTGCACCGGGAGGCCCTGGAGCGGGTGGCGGGCGGGGTCGCCCACGAGCTGAACAACGTCCTCTCCGCGATCCTCAGCCGGGCATCAACGCTGGCTGAGACCCTCCCCCCGGAAGCCGGCTATCGCGAGGACTTCGACGCGATCGTCGCCGCCGCCCGCCGCGGGAGCGCGATCGTGAACAATCTCCTGGGCTTCGCGGGCAGCGAGATGTCCCGCCGGGTCAAGGTCGACGTCGGGGCCCTGCTCGAAGAGATCGCGGCCCGAGCAGTGCGGCAGGCGCCGCCCACCGTCGAGGTCCGGGTGAGGGTCACCGAGGACATCCCCGAGATCGTCGGCGACCGCTTGCAGCTCGCGGAGTGCCTGTGGCAGCTCTGCCTCAACGCCCTCGCCGCGATGCCCCGCGGAGGGATCCTGGGGATCGAGGCGACGCCCCAGCCGGTCGAGGCGGACTCCGGCGACTTCCCCCGGCTGCCCCCGGGCCAGTACGCCCGGCTGCGGGTGACCGACAGCGGCGAGGGCATGTCTGTCGAGGTCCAGGCCCACGCAGTCGAACCCTTCTACAGCACCCGCTCCCTCGGGCAGGGCGTCGGCCTGGGCCTCTCCATGGCCTCCGGCGTCGCCCGGAGCCACAACGGCGAGCTCAGCTTCACCAGCGTCAGCGGCCGCGGGACCACCGTGACCGTCATGATCCCCGAGCTCGTCCGGACCCGGTCCGCCACCGCCAGTCCGACGGCGCCCGGGGCCGCCGCTCCCGCCAAGCCCCGCTCGCCCTCGTTGCCCCCCGGATCGGCAGGCACAGCCTTGATCGTCGACGACGACGACATCGTCCGGGCCTCTCTGGGGGTCATCATGAAGCACCTGGGCTACCGGATTGTCGAAGCCGAGGACGGCCCCGAGGCCCTACAACTGTTTGCACGGACGCCCGAAGCCTTTGCCGTCGTCCTGCTCGACATGCAGATGCCCTTGATGGAGGGCGACGAGGTCCTCCGCCGAATGATGAAGATCAACCCCAGCGTCCCGGTCCTGATCTGCTCTGGCTACGACAAGGGCAGGATCAGCCCCGCTCTGTTCATGCTCGGCCAGGTCAGCTACCTGGCCAAGCCCTTCAGCGTCGCTGACCTGCGCAGGGCCCTGGGGCTGCTGCTGGGCGCGGCCTCTTGATCAGCCCCAGGGCACGATCACGACCAGCGTGATCCGTCGCACCGGCGCGCCGTCCCCCTGGACCTCCAGCGTCACGACGTAGGCCGCGTCGCTCGCCTCTCCCGGTACGGTGCCCCGCAGGGTCAGCTGGAAGGAGAGCAGGTCTCCGTGGTCGAAGCGCTCGGCGACGCCGGTATACACAGGCCCGGCCGCGACCACGAAGTCCCAGGGGTCCTCCATCGCGACCAGCTCCAGCTGGTCGATCTCGACACGACGGCCGATCTCGTCGACGACGCTGGTGATCAGGGCGACCTGGTCGGCGTCCCCGGGATCGTAGTCGAAGACCAGCGGCTGCAGGCCTCCCGATCCCGTATCGTACATCGACCCGGTCGCCGTGGCGAGGGCCTCCATCTGCTCGGTGGCCAGCCCGGCCGTGTCCAGACCGATCAAGGTCGCGCTCATCGCGGTGGCCGCCGCGACCACCTCGCTGGCGCCCGCTTCCCCGGGGCAGCCGCCGGGCACCGGGTAGCCCGCCTCGGGATCGCGCATGTCGGCGTCGGTCACCAGCAGGAGGATGGGCTGGCTGCCCTCGCGGAAGCCCATGCCTCCCAGCGTCCCCGAGGAGCTGTCGGTCGCATCGTAGGCCTGGCCGCCCAGGCCGCCAAAGGGGTCCGTGGCGCTGGCCAGGAACGGCTGGACGTCGACCAAGGGATCGTAGACTGTGTCACAGTTCAGATCGTAGCCCGCACCCGTGAGGGCCTGGTAGAGGGCCTCCATGCTGGTCTCCGGCCAGTCCACGTTCCCGCCCCAGTGGATGTCCACCCCGGACAGCGCGCTGCTCGCCGCCCGGAGATCACCAGTGAGCTGCTGCAGCACCCGGAAGGGCACGTCGTTGCCCGACGAAAACGGCATCGTCCCGTACTCCTGGAACTCGGCCACGCCGACATGGGCCTCGACCGACTCGGAGGCGAAGGCCTCGGCGATGGCCAGCAGATCCGCGATGGCCGGCGGGATGGTCGCCGACATCGAGGTGGTGGTGTCCAGGAGCAGGACCAGGTCGGGCCGGCGGAGGTCCAGGGTGTAGCCCAGGTCCAGCTCGAGCTCTGTTCGAGCCGGCAGCTCCACCTGGACGACGTCCAGGCCCCCGGGAGAGGCCGGATCCAGCGGGTCTGCGCCCACGGTCCGCTCGGCCAGGTCGGTGAAGCCGTCTCCGTCGCTGTCCCGCGAGAGGGGGTCGGTGCCGAGGACGTGCTCGTCGGCGTCGTCCAGCCCGTCGCCGTCGCTGTCGGGATCCTGCGCGTCGCTGAGGCCGTCCCCGTCGGTGTCCCCGGCGCCCTCTCCAGAGTCGGGCAGCCCGTCCCCGTCACTGTCCAGGTCCCGATGGTCCGGCAGCCCGTCGCCGTCGCTGTCCAGCAGCTCCCCCGCGGGCCCGGCCTCCTCGGCGTCGAGCAGGCCATCTCCATCGCTGTCCAGGTCGTGATGGTCGGGGATCCCGTCGCCGTCGCTGTCCACCGGCAGGCAGTCCGGCTGCTCCGCGAGGTCGGAGAGCCCGTCGCCGTCGTCGTCCAGGTCATGCGCGTCGAGCCGGCCATCCCCGTCGGTGTCGATCCCCTGATCGGCGTCCGGGGTGCAGTCGCCGTCGCTGTCCAGGTCCAGGACGTCCGGGACCCCGTCCATGTCGGTGTCCACCGGCAGGGTCTCCAGGTCCGCGTCCCCCGCCTCGACCGCGTCGCTGATCCCGTCGCCATCGCTGTCCAGGTCCAGGTAGTTCGGGTCGCCGTCCCCGTCGACGTCGTCGGGCCCCTCGTGGATGTCGGCGATCGTGTCGCCGTCGCCGTCCATGGTTGCCGTCGAGGGAGACTCCTCCCCTGTGTCGGAGGAGGGCGAGGGTGCGTCGGCGCAGCCCAGAGCGAGGAGGAGGGGCAGGGAGAGGGTCAGCATGCTGCCAGTATACGAGGGTTTGCAAGCGCCAGTTGAGCGATCTGGTTTCACTGATTAACCCTGTGGAATGTCCCCTCTGACCGTCCGATCCGTCGACTACAGCCCCCTCGCCCCGGTCTACACCACGATCACCCGCCTCCTGACCGGCGGGGGGGTCGAGCGTACCCAACGGCGCCTGCTGGCCCACATCAAGCCCGGCGACCGGGTGCTCGACGCCGGCTGCGGGCCGGGCCCCTTCAACGCCGATCTCGCCCGTTGCGGCGCCGTCGTCACCTTCATGGACCTCTCGCCGGCCATGGTCCGCCGCGCACAGACCCGGGTCGAAGCCGCCCTCGGACCCTCCCACGCGCACCGTTTCCAGGTCGGCGACGTCTTCACCCACGCGCCCCCGCAGCCCTACGACGTCGTCATCGCCGCCTTCTTCCTGAACACCTTCTCGTGGCAGGACAGCCAGCGCGTGCTGGCCCACCTCTGCGGCCTGGTAGCCCCCGGTGGCACGCTCTGCATCGCCGACGAGGGCCGCAGCCCTCGCCCCTGGGTCGCCGCCATGCTGGACCTCGTCCGGCCGCCGACCCTCTCGATCTATCGTCTGTTCACCGGCCAGCCCGTACACGGTCTGTACGACTACGATCCCGTGCTCCTCGCCCTGGGCTGGACGATCGAGCGCCGGGAGCGGGACAGCCGCGACTACCTCGTGGCCACCGCCTGGCGACGGGTCGCTTAGCGGTCCATCCGGGCCCCTACTCCCCCACCCCCACCAACCGCAGCATCGGCCCCGCCGGGTTGCTGTCCTCCCGCAGGTCGATCCGCGCCTCGATCTGCCAGGCGACCTCCTCCTCGGCCTCGGCCTCCGCCTCGAACTCCGAGCCGTACACAGCCTCGCCCAGCACCGGCAGCAGCGCCTGCCGAACCCGCCACTCGTGCCGGCCGGTCGACTCCACCCGGGTCAGGAACGGCTGCCGGGCCCGCGGGTCGAAGGCGATCGCCCCGTACTCCTCCACAAAGGGCCGCACGGCCTGCTCCAGGGCCTCGGCGGTCCAGGGCTCCTGGTCGGGATCCAAACAGAGGCAGGCCAGGGCCTCCTCCCACTCCCCGGCGGCCAGGGCCCGCACCAGGGCGTGGACCTCGGCCCGCACCCGGGAGAGGAAGCTGCGCTTGTCCTGCGAGATGTCCACCGGCCCGGCCTCGACGGGCACGCCGACGGCCTGGGCGTGGGAGACGAGGCTCTCCCACTCGGTCAGCAGGCTGCTGTCGACCCGGCCGAGCATGGCCCGCAGCCAGGCCAGGGCGTCGTCGACGGCCTCGGTGTGACGGTGCTCGGGGACGTTGCGCAGCAGGGCCTTGTAGACGTCGGTGAGGTAGCGCAGCAGCACACCCTCGCTGCGCTCGACGCCCAGCTCCTTGACGTAGTCCCCAAACAGTCGATACTCCTCGACCAGCTCGCGGGCGACGGCCTTGGGGCGGATGGACTCGCCGCTGACCCAGGGGTGCTTCTCCTGGTAGGCGTTGAAGACGGCGTAGATCTCTTCGGCGTGAGGCTTGGGCCAGCTCACCTCCTCGATCAGGTCCATGCGCTCTTCGTAGGGGACGCCCTGGCTCTTCAGCTCGCCGATCAGCCTGCCGCGCTCGCGGTCGGCCTGGCGCAGCAGGATGGGCCGGGGGCTCTCCAGGATGGCCTCGACCCAGGTGAGCAGCAGCAGGGGGTAGTCCTGGCGGGCGGGATCGATGTTGGCGATGGCCTCGACCAGGAAGAGGGAGAGGCTGTGGTGCAGGCTGAAGTCGCGCTGCAGGCCGCGGGAGAGGCGCAGGCCGCCCTCGTGCTCTTCGGCGATGCCGGCGCGGAGGAGGCCTTCGAGGAGCTGGTCGATCTGGGTGGCGAGGCGGCGCTTGTCGGCCTCGCTAGCGTGGCTGCTGCGGACGAGGGCGAGCAGATCCTCGACCCCGCGGCGGGCGTCCTGGCCCTTCTCTTGCGCCTGCTGCATCAGGGTCAGCAGGCGGCCGTGATCGACGGTGAAGCGGCTCTCCAGGCGCTCGGGAGGCAGCTCGACCATCATGCGGAAGGTCTCCTCGTCCCAGAACTTGAAGCCCTTGGTCGGAGGCTGGGCCTTGACGACCTTCTTCTTGCGCCCGCTCTCGGCGGCCTTGGCCTCGATCAGGGCGTTCTCGATGACATGGGCGGGGGCCTGGACGACGATGTACCCGCGATCGTCGAAGCCGGCGCGGCCGGCGCGGCCGGCGATCTGTCGAAAGTCCCGGCGTCGGAGGTGCTCGACCTTCTCGCCGTCGAACTTGCAGAGCTGGGTGAACAGCACCGTGCGGATGGGCACGTTGATGCCGACGCCCAGGGTGTCCGTGCCGCAGATCACCTTCAGCAGCCCCTGCTGGGCCAGCTTCTCGATCAGCAGACGGTAGCGCGGCAGCAGGCCGGCGTGGTGCAGGCCGATGCCGTTGCTGACGTAACGACGGACGGTGGCGCCGAAGGGGCTCTCGAAGCGGAAGCCGGCGATGGCGGCCTGGATGGCGGCTTTCTCTTCCTTGGTGCAGAAGGTGCGGCTGGTCAGGGCCTGGGCCTGTTCGGTGGCGTCGCGCTGGGTGAAATGTACGACGTAGACGGGGGCCTTGTCGGCGCGCACCAGGTTGTCGATGGTCTCGTGCAGCGGCGTCTTGCTGTAGCGGTACTCCAGGGGCACCGGGCGGTGGCTGCTCTGGACGAGGCTGGCCTTGCGGCCGCTGCGGGCTTCGAGGTCCTCACGGATGGTCTGGGTGTCGCCCAGCGTGCCCGACATCAGCAGGAACTGGCTCTGCGGTAAGGTCAGCAGGGGGATCTGCCAGGCCATGCCGCGGTCGCGGTCGGCGTAGTAGTGGAACTCGTCCATCACGACGCTGTCGACCTTGGCCTCGTGGCCCTCGCGCAGGGCGAGGTCGGCCAGGATCTCGGCCGTGCAGCAGAGGATGGGGGCGCCCGGGTTGATCGCCCCGTCCCCGGTCATCATGCCGACGTGCTCGGCCCCGAAGATGCGGCAGAGGCTGAAGAACTTCTCGCTGACCAGGGCCTTGATCGGCGCCGTGTAGAAGCTGCGGCCCAGCTCGGCGAAGGTCTTGAAGTGCAGGGCCAGGGCCACCAGCGACTTGCCCGAGCCGGTCGGCGTGTCCAGCACGACGTGCCGCCCGGCGAAGAGCTCCAGGAAGGCCTCCTCCTGGTGGGGCCAGGGCTCGGTGCCCTGCTCGACGACCCAGTCGAGGAAGCAGAGCAGCGCGTCGTCGGGCGAGGCGAAGCCGTGGTCGGGGATTCGTTCGTCGAGGCGCACGCGGGTCTCCTGTGGGAAGGGGGTCTATCCGCTCCACACCTGTGCCATGCTCTGCCAATCGCACGGAGCCCCCATGCTGCGCCCTCTGCCCGGTCCACCCAACCTCACCCGCGTCCTGACCATGGACGGCGCCGGCATCTACGGCCTCTCGGCCGGGCTGTGGCTCCAGAAGATGAGCGAGGCCGAGCCGGACTTCCTGAAGCCCGACCAGGTGGACCTCTTCGCCGGGATCAGCTCCGGAGCGGTCAACAGCCTGCTGCTGGCCAGACAGGCGGACCCCCGCGACGGCATCGCCGACATCGTCAAGCTCTGGCGCAGCTCCGAGCCCTGGCAGCCGCCGGACTCGCCCCTGGACAACCTGCTGAGCCTGTACGGCCTGACGGCCTGGTACGGCGAGAAGGTCTTCACCGAGCTGCTGGACCGGATGTTCGGGGATCTGCGCATGGGCGAGCTGCCCAACCGGGTCCTGCTCTGCTGCTACGACCTCTCCGACGGCCGGACCGAGGCAGCGGCCAGCAGCGGCCTCCAGGCCTGGGAGGCGATCTTCCGCCTGATCCGCGCCCAGGCCCAGCCCGACAACGGGGACCCCTCGCGCCACTGGCGTCCGGTGCTGGTCAGCAACTTCCTGGACGAGACGTGGCTGGACTTCCGGGTCGCCGACCTGGCCTACGCCGCGACCGCGATGCCGACGATGCGGCCGGTGCGCAAGGGCCTGGCGGACGCGGGCATCTTCAACGGAAACCCCTCGACGATGGCGATCATCGCCGCGCTGGACATCGATGGGGATGAAGGCGACGACCCCTTCGGCCTGATGAGCCGGCGGCTGGCCACCATGGCGATGCTCTCCATCGGGGACGGCTCCAAGCAGCCGTTCATGCCCCAGGAGCGCCTGGGCTGGGGCTGGCTTCCCTGGATGATGGCGCCCGCGAACACCCTGCCCGGGACCTTCCCGCCTTACAGCTACAGCCTTCAGCCCGGCGAGCAGATGAACGATCTCGTCGCCCGCACGCTGCTCGGCTCCAAGAAGTACCTGCGGCTGAACCCGCCGGTGCTGGCGATCCCCTGCGCGACGACCTGCTACGCGGCGCGCAACGACCTGATGCGGACGCTGATCATCAAGCAGGTGGAGGCCGGCTGCGCCTCGCCTGCCTCCCTGCTGGGGGTCGACAACGCCGTGAAATTCGTGCGCTCCCCGGCCTGGTCCTTCGAGGGCCCTCCCCGTCCAGGCGGCGGCGGATCGCCTCCGGACTTGCCGATCGGCGGTGAACCCGGGTAGAGGGCGGGTCTGACCTCACCGGAGTCACCATGAACACGCGTTCCAGCCTCGTCCTCCTCTCGCTCCTCGCCGCCTGCGCCCCCGCCGACAAGGTCGACGCGATGGAGCAGCGCCTCGCCACCCTGGAAGAGGAGGTCAAGACCCTCAAGTCCGCTCCGGCCCGTCCGGGCGCCGCCGCCACGGCCGGCGACCCCGCCGCCGAGGCCGCCGCCGACGTGCTCCTCAAGGAGATCGCCAGCCTCGCCCGCGAGGGCAAGTACGACGAGGCCAAGGCCAAGCTGGCCACGCTCAAGGCCGACCACGGCACGACCCAGACCTACAAGAAGGCCCGCCGCCTGGAGCAGGAGCTCGAGATCATCGGCAAGGCCGCCCCGGCCAGCTGGGAGATCGAGAAGTGGTACCAGGGCCAGGACACCGTCAAGCTCGACGGCAGCGGCACGACCCTGGTGGTCTTCTGGGAAGAGTGGTGCCCCCACTGCAAGCGCGAAGTGCCCGAGCTGATCAAGACCTACGACGCCCTCAAGCCCCAGGGCCTTCAGGTCGTCGGCCTGACCAAGATCACCAAGAGCTCGACCGAGGAGAAGGTCATGTCCTTCCTCTCCGAGAACAAGGTCAACTACCCGATGGCCAAGGAGACCGGCGCCCTGTCCGAGCACTTCGGCGTCAGCGGCATCCCCGCCGCCGCGGTGGTCAAGGACGGCAAGATCGTCTGGCGCGGCCACCCGGCCAGCCTCTCCGAGGACCAGCTCAAGTCCTGGCTCTGAGTCGATGGGGGCCCTCCTCCCCCTGCTGCTGCTGGGCTGCTCCGGGGCGGCCGACTTCGACCTGGACGGCGTCTGGCGCTTCGAGGTCGAGGTCCTCCCCGCGGCCGAGGATCGCTGCGTGCAGCGGGTCCTTCACAACGCCGCCGGCCTGCTGACGGCCGAGGAGCTGGCCGAGGAGACCCCCGCCAGCGACTGGACCGAAGAGACCAGCTCGGAGTGGTCGAGCTGGACCGGCTTGGGCCGGCTCAGTGCCGACGGAGACCGCTGGCTGCTGGTGATCGACGGGCTGCTGCTGGTGCAGGAGGAGGGCGCGACCGACGCCCAGGCCTCCTTCGCCTGGGAGCGCTTCGAGACCTCCAGCTCGGAGCGAGTCCACAGCTCCGGCTACGAGTGGCGCCAGGACCTCAGCGACTCGGCGGTGGTCCGGCTCTTCCTGGACCTGCCCAGCGAGCAGGAGCAGACCGACGCGGAGCGCGCCGGCACCTCGATCGAGCTGAGCGGGAGCTGGACCCAGGCCGAGGAGTCGGTGGCCTCCTATGAGGAGTCCGACCAGTGGCCGGCCGAGGCCAAGCTGGGCGAGGCCGGCAGCATCCCGATGGGCAGCTACCTCTACTCCCTCGACGAATTCGGGGCGCCCGTGGCCGGGTCGAACACCCGCGAGGCGGTCGAGTGCAGCGACACCCGCTGCGTGCTCAGCGTCACGACCAGCTGCCAGGACGACTGGGCCCTGCGGGCGACGAAGACCGGCCTCTCCGACGAGGAGTTCGAGGCCAGCGGGGCGGGCTGGGAGGCGGGCTACTGAGGGGCTGCGGGAGGGCAGCGGCCCTCTCGTGATAGTTCCCCATGGCGCTGAGGCGCCTCCACTGGGCCATGAGGCAGGCAGCCCCCCCTCCGGCCCTTCGGGCCACCTCCCCCCGCGAGCGGGAGGAGGGTTGATTTGCTCTCACCCTCCCCTCGCTTGCGGGGGGAGGTGCCGAGCGGAGCGAGGCGGAGGGGGGTCGTCCGGCCCCCAGCCCCCGCTGTTTCCGATTAAAACGCGCCGATGGGCAGCGAGGGACCATCGACAGAGGCCCAGGCCGGGGATCTCCTCGGCGAGGCGCGCTATCGACTGGACAAGCTGATCGGGAAGGGCGCGACCGCCACGGTCTGGCGCGCCCACGACACGGTGCTGGGGGTCGACCGCGCCATCAAGCTGCTGAACATGCGCGCCAGCGGCTCGCGAAGCCTGCGCAAGCGCCTGCTGGACGAGGCCCGGGCCATGGCTCGGCTGCGCCACCCGAACATCCTGAAGGTGCACGACATCAGCTTCGATGGGCGCCGTGACTACGTCATCATGGAGCTCGCCGAGCAAGGCAGCCTGGCCGACTGGGCCGACGCCCACGGCCCGATGCCCGCCGACATGGCGATCGGGGCGATGGTGCAGGTGCTCTCGGCGCTGGCGGTGGCGCACCGCCACGGGATCGTCCACCGCGATGTGAAGCCGCAGAACATCCTGCGCGACGCCGAGGGCACCTGCCTGCTGGCCGACTTCGGCATCGCGCGGCTGGCCGAGGACCAGCTGCGCTCGACCCGGACCGGCGTGGCGATGGGCTCGCTGGCCTTCATGGCCCCCGAGCAGCGCCTGGACGCCCGCTCGGTGACCGAGGCGGCCGACATCTACGCCGCGGGGACCACCCTCTACAACCTGCTGACCACCGGCAACCCCGTCGATCTGTTCGCGGCGGACCCGGCCTCCAGCCGCTGGCGCAGCCTGCCCCCCGAGTTGGTCGCGATCCTGCGCCGCGCCGTCGCCTACCAGGCCAGCGACCGCTTCGCCGGCGCCCGCGAGATGGGAGAGGCCCTGGCGGCGCTGCTGCCCTCGGCCAGCGAGGCGGCCGTCGCGGTCCCCGCCGACCTGCCCTTGCTGCACAGCGACCCGGCCGACCGCGCCCTGCGCGAGGCCCCCCCGGCGATGGAGCTGCGAGCCCGGCCCCGCGTGCTGGCCCAGGCGATCACCCTGCTGTCCGACGTGGACGACACCGGCTCGAACGACGCGTCGCTGGCGGCGAACACATTTGTGTTCGGCCTGCACGAGGAGGACCTGCACGAGGACGAGCCCGAGGGCCTCTCCTCGGGGCTGCGCAGCCTGCCCCCGCCCAGCGAGGAGCTGCCCGAGCCCCCCGCTGTCTCTTATACACATCTCCGAGCCCACGAGACAGGCAGAAATCTCGTAT
>ERZ761602.7720-NODE-7720-length-11225-cov-6.609937_pt1 | contig 11225 bp, 10 predicted proteins | sample MGYA00512165_ERZ761602 | MGnify/ENA primary metagenome ERZ761602 (study PRJEB28899, sample SAMN02445085) | bioreactor sludge metagenome | biome: EBPR sludge; isolation source: Thorneside wastewater treatment plant | place: Australia: Brisbane, Thorneside... | reverse complement strand
CTCATTCCGCTGGTCACCCTGATGGGGCTGGCTTTTGCCGGGTTGATGAGCGGCGCCATCATGACCGAAACAATCTTCTCCTGGCCCGGCATTGGGCGTTATGCGGTTGAATCCGCCGCCAATTTGGATTATCCCGCCATTTCCGGCACGACCCTGCTGATCGCTGTGATCTATATGCTTGTAAATATTGTCGTGGATATGCTCTATACCATCATCGATCCGCGCATCAGAGAGGGATGACCATGGCAGTATCTGAATTTCCCCAGACCGCATCGACTCAACCGGCGGACACTCCGTTACGCCGGAGTATCCGTTCGCTCCGTCGCAACCCCATCACCATGGTCGGGTTGTTCATCATCCTCTTTTGGGCTGCCGCAGCCATTATTGCCCCATACACACCCATCCAGGACCCACTCGCCCAGACCATCGTCGACCGGCTCCAGCCGCCCTCGGAGAAGTATTGGTTCGGCACGGACGAACTTGGGCGCGATGTGTTCAGCCGCGTAGTTTATGGCGCGCGGATCTCCCTGCCGATCGGGTTTGTCGTCATCTTGTTTGCGTTGACCCTGGGGTCCCTGGTCGGCGCATCTGCCGGTTATTTTGGCGGGACGTATGACCTGCTCATCATGCGCCTGGCGGATATTACGCTTGCATTCCCGTCCATTGTGCTGGCGTTGGCGATAGCGGCTGTGCTGGGACCCAGCATCACGAATGCGCTGATCGCCATGGTGCTTGTCTGGTGGCCCGAATACGCCCGCTTGATGCGCAGCCAGGTATTGAGCATTAAGAATAACGAGTATGTTATGGCAACCATCGCACTGGGCGGTTCGAATGCCCGGGTGCTTATCTTCCATATCCTCCCCAATGCGTTCGCGCCGATCCTTGTCAAAGCGTCGTTGGATGCCGGCAGCGCCATCCTCAACATTGCGGCGCTTAGTTTCATTGGTTTGGGCGCAGTGCCCCCCACACCTGAATGGGGCGCCATGATCTCAGCGGGACGGTACCAGTTCTATAGCTGGTGGCTGACGACCTTCCCCGGTCTTGCCATCCTCATGGTAGTGTTGGGTTACAACTTCCTGGGTGAAGGCGTCCGCGATGCCTTCGACCCGCGCATGGTATGACGCGTTTCAGCGGTATATCCTTGGCACACGGCTGTGGATCAGCGATGTGAGATCGACCTGTGAGATTTTGTATAGCTGTGCCAGATCATGCACCCATTGAGATGATGCGCCTTGCCCTCCGATGATGACCACTTCCTCGCCCATTGGGTATGGATGTGGAAGCCGGATCATCATCTGGTCGAGGCATAAGCGGCCGACCACCGGGCATTTGACTCCGCCGATGATGACCTGATTACCGGGTACGCGGCGCAGGCCGTCTCCAAACCCGGCTGGGACAACCCCAATGACTTCATCGTGCGTGGTTATATAGTCTGTGCCATAGCCTACGTTCCACCCGGCTGGGAGGAGACGGGACGCAGCCAGGCGCGCCTTCCATGTGAGCGCAGGACGATAATAAGCGGGGAGTGGTTTATCCAAACGGATGCGCAATCCAAGGACAACATTCCCAACCCGAACCATGTCATGACGGCTGTGTGGCAGGTAGAATGCCGCGGCTGAGTTTGCCACGTGTACCCAACGAGGGCGCATTCCGGCGCTTTCCAGCGATTGGACGGCTTGATCGAATCGTTGAAGCTGGATCTCGTTCAACGGGTTTTCATCTTCGGCTGCCGCTAGATGACTGTAGATCCCATCGATGTGGATTATGCCGGTCCCTTGCGCCTGCCTGGCAAGCGGGAGAATATCTTCTGCGAACACGCCGAGCCGCCCCATCCCAGAATCCACTTTTAGATGGACAGAAACAGGTTTACGGTCCGGGTTGAACCGCCCGGAAAAAAGCTCCAGTGTATCGAGGCTGTGCAGGGTCAACGTCACGTCATCGGCGATCGCTTCGTCCACTTCCTCCGCTGTGACCATGCCCAATACAAGGATCGGTGCGCGGATTCCATTCTGACGAAGAATGCGTGCTTCGTTATAACGCGCGACGCCGAGCCAACTGGCGCCGCCTTTCAAAGCGGCTTTGCCGACTTCCACCGCGCCGTGCCCATATGCATCGGCTTTGACGATCGCCATGAGCGCCGTGCCGGTGTCTTGAATGATGTGTTTGCAGTTAGCGGTGATCGCTGATCGGTCGATTTCCAGCCAGGTGGGGTGAGACATGCGCAAATTATAGTACGCTCGCTCTGTGTATAATCGTTTGACAACTCACCTTACGCTATGTCATTCTGAGCGAAGCGAAGAATCTTTGCGACCGTCCAAGAGACCCTTTGTGGCGCAAGGTGCTGCTCAGGATGACAGGAAAAAAGATAAACTGTGTAGGATGATTGATAATTGGAGAGAATTTTGGAAACCATTCACCTGCCCTATACCGTGCCGTATTACGCGCAGATCGCCAGCCCCGAACTCGCCGAAGAGATTTTTGTTAACGGTTTGGATCCCGTTCATGACCCGCGCTGGGCGGAGAGCGGCGCGGAATCGCCTCAGGAATATTCATATTGGGTGGAGCGTGCTTGCGGTGTCGCCTGCTTGAAAATGTGTGTGGAGGCGGCGGGCGGTTCCATCCGCTCATTGGTGGATTGGGCGAAGTTGGGTTTGGAGCGCGGCGGTTATTTGATCCGGGAGAATAAGGAAGATGGCAGCCTGCACGAAGTTGGCTGGATTCATAGTGCGTTGGCAGATATGGCGCGGGAAGAAGGTCTGTTCGCCGAGGCACGTCCTGCTGCATTGGAGGAAATCCCGGGCTTTTTAGGTCAGGGACTCATGGTGGTCGCTTCCGTATCCTATGAGGCTGGCGATGATCGTGTTCCCATTACCAAGCAGGGCGGGCACTTAATGGTGGTGACTGGGGTGGAATGTGAAGACGGAAAGCCTCAGGCTTTTTATGTAAACAACCCATCGGGACGGCGTTTGGAATTACAAAATAATGCGCGCCTGCCCCTGGAAAGATTTGCGCCCGCTTATAGCGGGCGCGTGATCCTGCTGGGCAGGGCTAAGGTTGAGGCGTAGGGATATGAATCAAGCTGGCACTTGCAGCATCCCAAGTGCCGCCATCACTCCCAAAACGGACATCAATACAACGAGGACAAAGAAAATTCCCAGCACCCAGTTCAACCATTTCTTTTCCGGGTGATTGACCCAGTAATACAACAGCCCTGCAAAGAGAAATGCCTGCGGCACGATCTCGACGTAGCTGAAAATGCTGGTGGGGTAGTTGGTGTAGACCACCCCTTCGATCGAGCCGGGAGCCGCGCCAAAGGTGGAGAGGATTCCCAGCGCGGTCAGCATCCAGAACAAGAGCAGCCAGCCGTTCTTCCTGCCGAAGAATATTTCCTTCAACGGGTAGAACGCCAGCGCAAAGATGATGCCCCGAATCCATTGCAGACCCGGTCCCGCCGCCACCCAGGGGCTGTCTGTCGGGCGCATGTAATTTGCCAGCGCACCCGCCACAAAACTGTCTTCATAGTTCAGGAAGTTATAAGCCAGAATGCCCATCAGAAAATACGTCAACGTGTGCGCCACACCGGTCTTGAGGATGAGACTTAATAAGGTCGGTTGATTGGAGGTGTTCATATTTTCTCCTTTTGACATTGGGGTATGGTATTGGGCTTACAGATATGTTTGTGTCAGAACTGCCACGGGAGGAGCTAATCAACTTCTTTGTAGTAGGTTCGGTTCTTTCCAGATTGTTTCGCCTCGTACATGAGGATGTCTGCCATTTGCAGCAAGTCATCTGTAGTGACAGGGGGGGCGTTGAATGTAATTACGCCCATGCTCAGAGTAACTGGAGAATTTGCGCGATTCATCTCCTGTGAGACCGCCTTCTCGATTTTTTTCAATGCTTGCTTCGCGTTGGCTTGATTGACATTGGGCAGCAGAAGCCCGAATTCATCACCTCCCAATCGGGCGAACACATCGGTCTTGCGAACGGACCGCATGATCGTTTGGGCGATGAGTTTTAATTGCGTGTCGCCCGCTTTGTGCCCCTCTTCATTATTTATAACTTTGAAATTATCAAGGTCGATATAAGCGAGGCTGATGGGGTAATCAAGCCGTTTGGCGCGATTGACCTCCAGCTCCAATTGCTCGGTGAATTCCCGGCGGTTGAAAACGCCTGTCAAAAAGTCGGTGCGGGAAAGGGTCCGCTCGTTATTATAGGCAGTCTTCAATTCGTGTAATAAATATGCGATCCCGGAGAAAGCTGCCAGCCGCACAGCCGCATTGAACAAACGGATCCACTCGTTGGAATACGTTTGCCCTGCCAGCCAGTTGGAGACCAACCAAGTGAGTACACCCATGCAGGTAATGACCAAGCCTGCGCGATAGCCAAAATACCAGATGACCAGGGTGATGGGAAATAGGTAAAAGAACGAGAAGGTGATTTCGAAACCGGTGGCGTAGTCGAGCCAGCCGAGCAACGCCACCAGTAGGGTGGCAAGCACAAAAATACCCCTTTTGCTCAATATGCTGAGCCATTCATCAAAATGAATCAACATTTGCTTCATTATTTTATATGATACTACGTTTGAGTTATTTTTTTCCTGCCCCATGGAAGTGCCCCAAAGAACACTAAAGAACCCCTCCCCAAAATCGCATCTGACCTGTATAATCGCGCCTAATATGAGAACAATCTTCAATCCGTCTGCAGCCGCTCAAGCTACCGCCGCCGCTACATGCGCGACCTGTGAACCTGCCACGGCTTGAGACGGAACCGAGAGGAAACCCAGTCCCGAAACCGAACAGGTTCGGGACTTTTTTATTACTCCACCCGTCCTTCGACTGCGCTCCTTACTCCGTTCATCGCTCCGCTCAGGACGGCAGCCCACTTTCCACTCACCACTTTCCTCATTCATCATTCTTCATTCACCATTCTTCATTTATAATTCGCCCGCCATTTCAAAACTTCGGAGTATTCCATGACCAAAAAACTAACCGGCAACCAGATCCGCCAGGACTTTATCGACTTTTTCGTCGAACACGGGCATACCGCCGTCCCGTCCATGTCCCTCGTCCCGGGCGGGGACGCCACACTGCTCTTCACCAACTCCGGCATGGTGCAGTTCAAGGATGTCTTTCTCGGCACCGATAAGAAGCCCTACACCCGCGCCGTCGATTCGCAGAAGTGCATGCGTGTGGCGGGCAAACATAACGACCTCGAGGACGTTGGGCGCGATGATACACATCACACCTTTTTCGAAATGCTCGGCAACTGGTCCTTTGGCGATTACTATAAAAAGGAAGCCATCGAATGGTCCTGGCAGCTTCTCACCGAAGTGTGGGGTATTCCCAAGGATAAACTCTACGCGACCTGCTTCGAAGACGATAAGGGCAACGTTCCGCGTGACGACGAGGCTGCCGATGCCTGGCGTGCCCAGCCGGGAATGGATCCCGATCACGTCCTCTTCTTTGGGCGCAAGGAAAACTTCTGGCAAATGGCAGAGACCGGTCCCTGTGGTCCGTGCTCTGAGGTCCACATCGACCTCGGCGAAGAGCGAGACAATCTGCGCGGGCAGCCGCATCAATGCGGCGTGAACGGCGAATGCACCCGCTTCCTCGAACTCTGGAACAACGTGTTCATCCAATACAATCTCTTCGATGATGGTCGCCTTGAACCGCTTCCTGCCAGGCATGTCGACACCGGCATGGGTTTCGAGCGCATCGTTGCCGTGTTGCAGGGTGTCGACTCCAATTACAAGACCGACCTCTTTACTGCCTCTCTCGAGGTTCTGCGCTCCCTTACCGGTCACACCGAGAAGGAAATGCTTGCGAATTTCACTCCCTATCGCGTCATCTGTGACCACGTCCGCTCGGCGGCTTTTCTTATTGCGGATGGGGTAGTTCCTGGAAACGCAGGTCGCAATTATGTGGCACGCATGATCGTGCGCCGTGCCGCCCGCTTCGGATCGAAGATCGGGCTCAACGAACCCTTCCTTGCAAAGGTGGCGGAAGCGGTCATCGAACAATATGGTGATTTCTACCCCGAGTTGAAGAAAGCTCAACCCGCTATTTTAGACAACCTGACCCGGGAAGAGATCCGCTTCGCACGGACGGTCGAGGCGGGTACTGCCCATTTGGAAAATCTACTCTCGGACATTCGTGCCGCAAAACAAACCGTACTCGACGGTCACAAAGCTTTCGATCTGTACGCCACTTATGGCTTGCCCTTCGAGATCAGCCGTGACATCGCCCGCGAGCAGGGACTCGATGTGGACGAAGCCGGTTTCAACGATGCAAAGGAGCATCATGCCAAAGCCTCTGGCGGCGGCAAAGCCATGGGTAAACTCGGCGGCGAAGATGCTGAATTCTTTGCGGGCATTCTCAAGGATCTGCAGGCGAAGAAGAAACTCGGCAAAGACGGCGTGGAGTACGACCCGTATAACGGTACGCAGCTGGATAAATATACAGGTCTCGAAGTGCTTGCCTTGGTCGTAAATGGACAATTGGTTGATTCGGCAGAACTTGACGACCAGGTCGAAGTCATCCTCCCCAAGACCGGCTTCTATATCGAAGCGGGCGGTCAGGTGGATGATACAGGTTATATCCGCTCTGTAGGGGCGGGGTCCTCCCGCCCGGTTTCTGGCGGGTGGGAGATCGAAGTGACTGGGATGCGCCGCGCGTCCGCTGGCGTCATCGTGCATATCGGCACGGTCATAGCAGGTCAACCCAGGGTCGGTGATAAAGCTGCTGCCGAAGTGGACATCGCCCGCCGTCACGACATCATGCGCAACCACACCGCCACGCATTTATTGCACAAGGCTTTGCACGAAATCCTCAGCGACCAGGCGAAGCAGGCGGGTTCTCTTGTCTCGCCGACCCATCTGCGTTTCGACTTCAACCATCCCGAAGCCATGACCCCCGACCAGATCGAGCGTGTCGAGCGCATGGTCAACGAAGCGGTTGCAATGGATATGCCTGTCGTCAAAGTGACCAAGTCGCTGGACGAAGCCAAAAAAGAAGGCGCAATGGCGCTCTTCGGCGAAAAATACGGCGAGACCGTAAGGACGATATCTATCTTGGACTCCAACGTCTCTGACGTTGCAAGTAAATACTCCTACGAACTTTGCGGCGGCACCCACCTCGAACGGACTTCCGACATTGGCGCCTTCATCATCGTCAGCGAGAGCTCGGCGGCGGCGGGCGTACGCCGCATCGAAGCGGTCACCGGGCGCGGTGCGTACGACCTGATCCACAAACGCTTCAAGACCTTGAAACATGCCGCGGCTTCATTGAAAACATCTTTGGATGAAGTTCCGGCGCGTGTTGAATCCTTGCAAGATGAAGTCTCCGAGCTAAAGAAAGAACTTGCAACCCTGCGTTCGCAGTCCGCACTTTCCACTTTCCACTCCCTGCTCTCCAACGTCCAGACCGTCAAAGACGTCAACGTTCTCGGTGCCGAGATTCCCAATGCGGACGTGGACACTCTCCGCTCGCTGGCGGATAAGTTCCGCGAGAAGCACCCAAAGAACGGCGCGGCGGTCTTCGTCTCCGACAGTACCGTCATTGCCACCGTGACCGAAGATGTGGTCAAACGGGGAGTCAAAGCCGGGGACTTGATCACAGGTATCGGCGGCAAGGGAGGCGGGCGTCCCAACCTTGCACAGGGTAGCTTGATAGGCGAGATCCAACCTGCGTTGGCGAAGCTTTCGAAGGTTGTCGAGGAAAAAGTAAAATAAAGAAAATGGCGGACACAGTCCGCCATTTTCTTTGTGTTTCAATTGCTCTCTTGAATGATTGGGGTTACAAATTTTTCCAGCATCCCCAGGCTGATCTCGCCCGTCCACGCCAGGCGGATGGTTCCAGAGCGGTCGATCACGTAGGAGTTTGGCAGGCTGCCGTTGTTGATTGCCTGAAGAGACGCGCCGTTCGGGTCGAGCCAGACGGGGAAGGTCAGGTCGAGGCTTTGGGCAAAGGCAAGCACCTCATCATATTTATCGCCCGCTTCCACCGCAATGACAGTAAACCCATCTCTTGCATGCACATCGTGGTACTCCTTGAGCGAGGGCATTTCCGCTTTGCAGGGCGGGCACCACGTTGCCCAATTGTTCACCAAAATCACATCACCTTTGAAGTCCGCCAATGATTGGATATCGCCTTCAAGATTTTCCAGAGCAAGCTCCGGTGCAGAGAAACTGACCTCCATTGGGGTGACCGATCGTTCATTCGCGGCGTCAGCGGCGGATGCATCCCTGCCTTGGTATAGAAGCACGAAGGAGGCAATGCCAAGGACGAGCAAACCAGCGCCAAAAAAGGTGGATAATGATTGTCTCCTCAGCCTTTGTTGGCGGTATTTTTGTCTGCCCATGACAGCCTCAGTTCTTCAACGCATTCTTGATCTCAGCCAGCATGCGGGCTTCGGGATATGCGCCGACCGCGGTTCCTTTACCGGAGTTGATGACGGTCTGCGGCACGCCCTGGACCCGGAACTGGTTCGCCAATTCTGGGAACTCGGTGGCTTCGACAGCTTCGGCGCGGATCATGGCGGGGTTTTCCATTGCCATCTTGTGCGCAAGCAGCACGGCTTGCGGGCAGTAGGGGCAGGTCGGGGTCACAAATACCTGCAGGAGCAGGGGAGTGGTCAGGGCTTTGAGGAATGCCCGGGTGTCATCGCTCAAGCCCGAGTCCAGTTTTGAAGCGAGCAGGATGTCATTGATCAGGGTGCTGAATTCATATCCCGCGGGGATTCCCGAAAATTGGATTCCCGTCTCGAGGATGTCATCGCCGCTTTTCCCGGCAATGACGAGGGCCGGGGCTTTATCCACATTGTATTTCTTTGCAAGGGCGGCATCCGTTTTGAGATCGTGGGTCGAGAGGTGAACGCGCTTGTCCAGCTCGGCGATCTCGCCCAACAACTGGCGGGTTTCGGTGCAGGTTTCGCAATTGTCATCCGAGCCAAAGTAAAGGATCTGGACCGGGTTGCTCAGCCCGGCAAACGCCTGTTTGACCTGTTCAGCGACACTATCATTGATTAACTTTTCCATGGGGTCTCCAAATTTGTGTGATTTTCTATTTACCCATTGGATGAGCCCGGGGTAAAAAAGTTGCAGGATATTGTGTCTGTTGTATACTTCCCTGTATCTTTTTATGGCGAAAGACATCTAATGACTGAAACTGCAATGGAAGAATTTTCCCTGGACGCCCTGCGAAGCGGCGACCGCGCCGAATTCGCAAGACTGGTCGATACTTATTCGACCCCGATCTACCGCCTAGGTTTGAAGATGCTCGGCAATCAGCAGGACGCCGAGGATGTGTTGCAAAATACGTTCCTCAATGCGCTGACGCATCTCAAAGATTTTGAAGGACGCTCGAGCATTTCGACCTGGCTGTACCGCATTGCCTCGAACGAAGCCTTGATGTCGATGCGCCGGAAGAAGAACACGGTCAATCTGGACGATTTTCAGCCCGAAGAGACCGATGACGTTCCGCTTCCCGAGGTATTTGTCGATTGGAGCGCCCTGCCCGAAGATGAATTGCTTTCCGGTGAATCGAAAAAGGCGATGGATGCCGCCGTGAGTAAATTGCCCGAATCGCTGCTTATGGTTTTTGTTTTGCGCGACATCGAAGGCTTGTCCATCAAGGAAACGGCTGAGATATTGAACCTGACCGAGACGAACGTCAAGACCCGCCTGCTGCGTGCGCGCATGTTCCTGCGTGAACGACTTTCCACCTACTATCGCGAGCGGCTTGCACCCGAGGAGAGACCCAATGGCTGACCATTATCATGAGAACTGCCAGGCATTGCTTGGCTCCCTGTCCGAGTACATCGACGGCGAACTGCCGCCCGGTTTATGCGCGGAAATAGAGAAGCACCTTGAAGGTTGCGAAAATTGCCGCGTCGTATTGAATACAACGAAGCGCACGATCGATCTTGTGCAGGTCCCTGCCGTGGAAGAGGCGCTGCCCAAGGATGTCCGCGAGCGGCTCTTCCTGCGCCTCAACCTCGACGATTTTCTCGAGCAAAAGAAGTAGCCTGCTTTATTCCAGGATCACCCCGCCAAAACCGTTCAACCGAACGGCTTTTTCTTTTATCCCCTCCCTGCCCGATAGCTTGAACTTGCAATCCGAAAATTCGATCTGAATTTCCTTTTCTGTTTCGTCGAAATTCAAGAGAATTGTGCGTTTTTCGTTCCTTGGATCATGCCCAGGGAAGGTTTGCATTTTGCGGGTGAACCCCAGAACATTATGCGGGAGTCCTTCGAGGAATTCCAGCGACCCTTCCTGCATCACTTCGTGCTCTCTGCGGAATTTCAGCAGGCGCGTGAATGTGTTCAGCAGCGAGTCGTCTTTTTTGCTTTCAACCTCTGCGTTGACCTGCCCATAATTCGGGTGGACCGGAAGCCAGGTCTTCCCAGCCTTGGAGAAACCTGCATTCTTCGTTCCATCCCATTGCATCGGCGTGCGGACCTCGTCCCGGTTCACGGTCACATCCAGCAGGTCGAAGAGCAGGCGCGGGGCAAAGTTGTATTTGTGCGGGATAGGGTCCAGGGCGGTGTTGAACGGCAGCCTTAGGTTGGTCATGCCGATCTCTTCGCCGTAGTAGGTGCATGGCACGCCGCGCACGGTGAATTGCAGCATGGCAAGCAGCTTCGCCTTGCGGACATCATCTCCGAGGCGGTGGATGCTTCGCCTCTTATCGAGGTTGCTGAAAACGTAGACCGGCATGAATGGCGGCGGGAAATGAGCCTCTATCTTTTCGATCAAAGTGCGGAAATATCCCGCCGTGAATTTGAACTGCAACATTTCAAAATCGAAGACCAGAGTCAACCTGTCGTTCATGGTTTCCCCGGCATACTTGCGGAGGACTTCGCGACTTGCAGCGATCTCACCGATGGTGAGAGGTTCCCCGAATTCCCTGGTCACATTTCGGAACTCCTTTGCAAGCTCAAAGGACTCAGGTTGGTTCTGCGAGTGGACTGTTTTCTGGAAATATCCGGACGTATCGTCCGGCGTTGGCGCAAGTTTGAACGTAAACGGATTGTTCCGGAACTGCGCATCTTTGTAGATGGTGTTGAAGATATCGAGCCGGTAGCCATCCACGCCTTTGGAGAGCCAGAAACGGGCGATATCGAACATCGTCTGTTTGACATCGGGGTTGCGCCAGTTCAAGTCCGGTTGAAAGGGCAGGAAGCTTGCCCAATAATATTGTGCGCGTTCTTGAGCGTAATGCCAGCC
>ERZ761602.7718-NODE-7718-length-11228-cov-3.922581_pt1 | contig 11228 bp, 11 predicted proteins | sample MGYA00512165_ERZ761602 | MGnify/ENA primary metagenome ERZ761602 (study PRJEB28899, sample SAMN02445085) | bioreactor sludge metagenome | biome: EBPR sludge; isolation source: Thorneside wastewater treatment plant | place: Australia: Brisbane, Thorneside... | reverse complement strand
GGCCACGACCCCGCACTGGTGCGCGACTGGATGGCCGAACATGGCGCCGGGCTCAAATCCTTCGCCCGCAAGGAAGCCCTGCGCCACCTCGACGGCTGAGACCGGTTCCGGGGCCTCAGCCCCTCGCCGGTTCCAGTTCCACCAGCAGGTCCTTGGCGTCGATCTGCGCGCCCGGCTGCACATGCACCGCCTTGACCACGCCCTCGCGGTCGGCGTGCAGCCCGGTTTCCATCTTCATCGCCTCGATGGTCATCAGCAGATCGCCCGGCTTCACCCGCTGCCCCGCGCTGACCGCGACCGAGGCGACCGAACCCGGCATCGGCGCGCCCAGATGCGCGGGGTTGCCCTCGGCCGCCTTCGGGCGCACGGCGGTGGTCGCCTTGACCTTGCGGTTGGGGACCCGGATCGTGCGCGGCTGGCCGTTCAGTTCAAAGAACACCTTCACCTCGCCGTCCTCGCCGGTCTCCCCCAGCGCGATCAGGCGGATTTCCAGCGTCTTGCCGGGGTCTATTTCCACGGAAATCTCGTCGCCCGGCTGCATGCCATAAAAGAAGTTCCAGGTCGGCAGGGTGCGCACCGGTCCGTAAACCCGGTGCCGACCCATGTAGTCGAGGAACACCTTGGGATACATCAAATACCCGTTCAGGTCCTCGTCATCGACCGTGAAGCCGTTGAGATCGCTGGACACCTTTTCCCGCACCGCCTCCAGATCCACCGGCGCCAGATGCGCGCCGGGGCGGGTGGTCAGCGGCGCCTCGCCTTTCAGCGCCTTGGCCACGATGCCCGGCGGAAAGCCCCCCTCGGGCTGGCCCAGATTGCCCTTGAGCATGTCGACGACCGAGTCCGGAAACGCCATGTCGCGCGCAGGGTTTTCCACATCCGCGCGGCTCAGCCCCTGCGTCACCATCATCAGCGCCATGTCGCCCACGACCTTGGACGACGGAGTCACTTTCACGATGTCGCCGAAAATCTGGTTGGCCTCGGCATAGGCGCGCGCCACTTCGGGCCAGCGTTCCTCCAGCCCCAGAGACCGCGCCTGCGCCTTGAGGTTGGTGAACTGCCCGCCCGGCATCTCGTGCAGATAGACCTCGGAACTGGGCGCCTGCTGGCCGGTTTCGAAGGCGCCGTAATGGGCGCGCACCTGCTCCCAGTAATCCGAAATCTCGCGGATCGCGGTGATGTCCAGCCCGGTGTCGCGCGCCGTGTGGCGAAAGGCCTCGACGACCGAGCCCAGCGTCGGCTGGCTGGTGTTGCCGCTGAAGGCATCCATCGCGGCATCGACGCAATCGACGCCTTCCTCGGCGGCGGCGACCAGCGTGGCGATGGCCGCGCCCGAGGTGTCATGCGTGTGGAAATGGATCGGCAGGTCCACCGCATCCTTGAGCGCGCGGAACAGCACCCGCGCGGCGGGCGCCTTCAAGACCCCGGCCATGTCCTTGACGCCCAGCACATGGACGCCGGCAGCTTCCAGCGCCTTGGCCATTTTCACATAATACTCAACGGTATACTTGCGCTGTGCCGGATCCAGCAGGTCCGAGGTATAGCAGATCGTCCCCTCGCAGATGCGCCCGGTCTCGATCACCGCATCCATGGCGACGCGCATGTTTTCGACCCAGTTCAGGCTGTCAAAGACGCGGAACACATCGACCCCGGTGTCCGCCGCCTGTTTGACAAAAGCCTGCACCACGTTGTCGGGGTAATTCGTGTATCCGACCCCGTTCGAGGCCCTGAGCAGCATCTGCGTCAAGAGGTTCGGCATCGCCCGGCGCAGGTCGCGCAGGCGCTGCCAGGGGCATTCCTGCAAGAACCGGTAGGCCACGTCAAACGTGGCGCCGCCCCAGGATTCCACGCTGAACAGATCGGGCAGGTTCGCGGCATAGGCGGGGGCGACGCGGATCATGTCGATCGACCGCATCCGGGTCGCCAGCAAGGATTGATGCGCGTCGCGCATGGTGGTGTCGGTGATCAGCAGGCGATCCTGCGCCTTCATCCAGTCGGCGACGCCCTTCGCCCCCTTGTCGAGCAACAGGTTGCGCGTCCCGTAGGGGGCGTGCTCGCGCCGCACCAGCGGCGGCACCGGGTCGCGCGGTTTCGCGGCGGGGCGGGGGCGGCCGGCGGTTTCCGGATGGCCGTTCACCGTGATGTCGGCCAGGTAGGTCAGCACCTTGGTGCCCCGGTCGCGGCGCTTCTTGAAGGTGAACAGCTCGGGCGTGGTGTCGATGAATTTCGTCGTCGCCTGATCGGCCAGGAACACCGGATGCTTCAGCAGGTTCTCGACAAAGGCGATGTTCGTCGACACGCCCCGGATGCGGAATTCCCGCAGCGCCCGGTCCATGCGGGCAATCGCCTCCAAGGGTGTCGGCGCCCAGGCGATCACCTTGACCAGCAGGCTGTCGAAATAGCGCGTGATGACCCCGCCCGAATAGGCCGTGCCGCCATCGAGACGGATGCCCATCCCATGCGCCTCGCGGAACGCCGTGATCCGTCCGTAATCGGGGATGAAATTGTTCAGCGGGTCCTCGGTGGTGATCCGGCATTGCAGCGCGTGGCCCGACAGGCGCACATCCCCCTGCGTCGGCGTCCCGGTCGCCTCGGCCAGGGTTGCCCCCTCGGCCACCTTAATCTGCGCCTTGACGATGTCGATGCCAGTCACTTGCTCGGTGACGGTATGTTCCACCTGAATGCGCGGATTGACTTCGATGAAGTAGAAGGCGCCGGTGTCGATATCCATCAGGAACTCGACCGTGCCCGCGTTCTGATAGCCCACCGCGTTGCCGATCTTCAGCGCCAGCGCGCAGACCTCGGCGCGCTGGGCCTCGGTCAGATAGGGGGCGGGCGCGCGCTCGACCACCTTCTGGTTGCGCCGCTGCACCGTGCAATCGCGTTCATAGAGGTGATAGAGCCCCCCATGCGTGTCGCCCAGAAGCTGCACCTCGACATGGCGGGCGCGCTGGATCATCTTTTCCAGATAGCCCTCGCCATTGCCGAATGCCGCCTCGGCCTCGCGACGGCCCTCGCGCACTTTCGCTTCCACCTCGTCGGGCCCGTAAATGGGCCGCATCCCGCGCCCGCCGCCGCCGTGGCTGGCCTTCAGCATCAGGGGATAGCCCACCGCCTCGGCCATCCGGCGCACCTCGGCCATGTCGTCGCCCAGAACCTCGGTCGCCGGGATCACCGGCACCCCGGCCGATATCGCCACGCGGCGCGCACTGGCCTTGTCGCCAAGGGCGCGCATCGTGTCGGCGCGCGGCCCGATGAAGAGGATCCCCGCCTCGGTGCAGGCATCGACCAGCGCCGGGTTTTCGCTCAGCAGCCCATAGCCCGGATGCACCGCATCGGCGCCCGAGAGCTTCGCCACCCGGATGATTTCGGGAATGCTCAGATAGGCGGCCACCGGCGCCAGCCCGGCGCCGATGCGGTACGCCTCGTCCGCCTTGAAGCGATGCAGGCCCAGCTTGTCCTCTTCGGCATAGACCGCGACCGTCTTGATGCCCAGTTCATTGGCGGCGCGCATGACGCGAATGGCGATCTCGCCGCGGTTGGCGATGAGGATCTTGCGGATTTTGGCCATGTCGTGCGCTATCCCTTGAAGCGGTCAGATTTCCGGACCGATTTCTGCAATGCAGCGCAAGAATTGCAAGGATTCGTTACAATGCGCGCGCGATTTGCGGCATGGGCTCACCGCGGGGCGACATCGATCCCCTCCAGTGCGGTTTCCACGGCGCGCAGGGTGCGCCCCTCGGTGTCGCGCGCGACGTCCCAGGCTGCGCAGACCGACACCGCCACCACCCGACCCGTGGCCATCAGTCGGGCCAGAACCGCGCGCATCCGCGCCGCCGAGGGGCCACCCGCCACCGCATAAAGAAAGGCCGGCGCCTCGCCCGCGTCCAGAATGTCGCTGTCGAAATGCACATGCAGCGGGCCCTGGGGCAGGGCGGCCAGCAGGTCGTCCAGGTCGGGCAGAAAGGCGATGCCCGAGTCGCGGACCAGATCGCGCTCTCTGGGGTCCAGATCCCGGCCATCCGACAGCACGACGCGGTGATCCGGGATCGGCGCCAGCCCGACCGCCCGCACCATCCGCAGATCGCCCCGCCCGGTCAGCATGGCCAGCGGCATACCGCCCAGAAAGCCCGAGAGCGTCGTCTCGGGGGTGTTGAAATCGCCGTGCGAATCCAGCCAGACCAGCGTCGGCCGAAGCCCCGCCCGGTCCAGCCCCGCGACCACGCCGATCGCCTGACAGCAATCTCCCAGCACCGCCAGGGGACGCTCGCCGCGCGCGACCACCCCGGCCACCGCCTCGGCCACCGCCTGATGGATCGGCGCCAGCCGCTCGACCGCATCGCCGGGGCCCGGCAGGGCGTCCAGCACCCGGTCCCCGGGACGCGCCAGCAACCGCGCGGCGGGGCTGTCGTGCTCCAGAAACCGGGGCGAGATCAACCGTGTCCAGCCTGCCATGGCGCGGGTCAATACGAGATCATCGGCGTGCCGTCGGGGTCATAGATCTGCGCCAGCGCGCATTCGACAATCCCGTAATCGCGCGACGCCGGGTCGCACAGCACCTCGGCCACCGCCTCGGCCGCATGAAGGTTGGGCAGGCCGCAGACCGATTCCGACCAGTGGAGCCCCTCGACATGCATCACGCCGATGGTCACGGTCCAGCCTGCGGGCAGGCACCAGTTGGTCGGCGCGCAATCCTCGGCCAGCGCGCCGCCCTCGACGCAACCGTTGATCGCCCCCTTGAACGCGTCGTCAGGCGTCGGGCCCATGGCCATGCCCCAGCTTTGCTCGGGCGCCTGCACGATGGCGACCCCGACCTGTGCCGAGGCAGGCAGGGCAAGGGCCAGAAGGGCGGCGGGAAGAAGGCGGAGCATGGCAAATCCTTTCGGGTTGAAATGGGGCGATCCTAGCGCCGCCCTTGCGCGGCGCCAGTCACGCCTGCGTCAACCGGCGGCCAGAATCGCGTCGACCATCGCCTGATTGCCGCGCGAAAACTCCAGCGGGCAGGCAAAGGGCGCCCCGTCGCGCACCGAGCGGCCAAAGGCCTCGATCATCAGCCGGTACTGATCGACGGGCTCGAACCGCTCGATCACCGTATGGTCATTGCCCCGTTTCACGATCACCTGCGCCGCCCCCGCCTTGCCCGCGTTGAAGGGAAAGGGCAGCTCCATCACCCCTTCGGTGCCGTGAAAGGCGATGCCCTGACGGGGCGCCGCGCGCATGCCGACATAAAACCCCATGGTGAAGGTTTCGAATTCCGCCCAGACCCGGCCGAACACATCCACGCCCCCCTCGCGCCTGAGGTCCGCGCGCAGGCGCCGGGGCTCGGCGCCAGTGGCAAATCGGGTGGTGATACAGGGATAGACCCCGATGTCATACATCGCCCCGCCGCCGGTTTCCGGGCGGTTGCGGATGTTGGCGGGGTCCGCGTTGTAAAAGGTGAAAGCCGCATCCACATGCACCAGTTCGCCGATCGCCCCTTCGGCCAGCAGGGCCCGGGCGCGGTGCCATTGCGGATGATGGCAGACCATGAACCCCTCGGCACACATCAATCCGCTGGCGTCGCGCGCCGCGATCAGCGCGTCAAAGTCCTCGGCCCGCAGCGCCATCGGCTTTTCGCACAGCACATGCTTGCCAGCGGCAAGCGCCTTCAGGCTCCACTCGACATGCAGATCGTTGGGCAGCGGGATATAGACCGCGTCAATCGCCGGATCGTCCAGCAGCGCCTGATAGCTGTCATGCACCCTCATGCCCGGCACCACCGCCCGGAACGGTGCCGCGCGCGCCGGGTCACGGGTGGCCAGCGCCACCAGTTCGGCGCCCTGCGCCATATGGATTGCGGGCATCAGATCGGTGCGCGCGATCTTGGCCGCGCCCAGAATGCCCCATCGAAGATGATCCGCCATCATGTCCTCCGTTCGCGCTAACACCCTTGTGCCGCAGCGACGCGCAAAAGGCGAGCGGAATCCCCCCGCCCAGCCTTGCGCCGCCCCATTGCGCGCGCGATAAACCCGCATGGCCAAGGCACCGCCCCAGTTCACCTGCACCGCCTGCGGTGCCCTCCACCGAAAATGGAGCGGGCGCTGCGATGCCTGCGGCTGCTGGAACTCGATCATCGAAGAGGCGCCGCTGTCCGCCGGACCCGGCGCCGTGAAGGCGCGCGGCAAGACCATCGACCTCAGCACGCTCTCCACCGACGAGGCCCCGCCACCCCGCGCGATCAGCGGCATGGCGGAATTCGACCGCGTGCTGGGCGGCGGGCTGGTCGCGGCCTCGGCGATCCTGGTCGGCGGCGATCCGGGGATCGGCAAATCCACGCTGCTCTTGCAACTGGTCGCGGCCTATGCGCGCCGCGGCCTCAACTGCCTCTATATCTCGGGCGAGGAAGCCTCGGCCCAGGTCCGCCTTCGCGCGCAGCGCCTTGGCCTTGCCGATGCGCCGGTGCGGCTGGGCGCGGAAACCAACCTGCGCGACATCCTGACCACCCTCGACGCCGAGCGCCCGGATCTGGTCATCATCGATTCCATTCAGACCATGTGGCTGGACAGCGTCGAATCTGCCCCCGGATCGGTCGCGCAGGTGCGCGCCTCGGCGCATGAACTTGTGACCTTGGCCAAACGGCGCGGGGTTTCCGTGGTGCTGGTCGGCCATGTCACCAAGGAAGGCCAGATCGCCGGTCCGCGCGTCGTCGAACACATGGTGGACTGTGTCCTCTACTTCGAGGGCGAACGCGGCCACCAGTTCCGCATCCTGCGCGCGGTCAAGAACCGCTTTGGCCCCTCGGGCGAAATCGGCGTGTTCGAAATGACCGGGGCAGGGCTGGCCGAGGTCACCAACCCCTCGGCCCTGTTCCTGTCGGAGCGCGGCCAGCCCGCGCCGGGCTCGGTGGTGTTTTCCGGCATCGAGGGCACGCGCCCGATGCTGACGGAAATCCAGGCCCTCGTCGCCCCCTCGCCGCTGACCAACCCTCGCCGCACGGTGGTGGGGCTCGATGGCGGGCGGCTTTCGACCATCCTTGCCGTGCTTGAATCGCGCTGCGGCATCCCCTTTGCCGGGCTCGATGTGTTCCTCAACGTGGCCGGTGGCATGCGGGTGAACGAACCCGCCGCCGATCTGGCCGTCGCCGCCGCCCTTCTCAGCGCGCGCGAGGATGTGGCCCTGCCCGCCGATACCGTGGTCTTCGGCGAGATTTCTCTCTCGGGGGCGCTCCGGCCTGTCAGCCAGAGCGAAAACAGGTTGAAAGAGGCGCAGAAACTTGGTTTCACCTCGGCCATACTGCCCGCGGGCGGCAAACAGGGGCAGGGCACCGGCGTGCGCCTGAACGAAATGGCGGACCTGACCGGGTTTGTCGGCGAGATTTTCGGCGCGGGCTGACGCGCGAGGAGGGACGATGGAGACCTTTACGCTGGTCGATGCTGCGGTTGCGCTGGTCATCGTGGTCTCGGCCATCCTCGCCTATTCGCGCGGCCTCGTGCGCGAAATCCTCGCCATCGCGGGCTGGGTCGCCGCCGCCATCGCCGCCTTCGTGCTGGCGCCGACCGTGGAACCTCTGGTGCGCGAGATCCCCTATGTCGGAAACATCCTGGGCGATTCCTGCGAGCTGACCATCATCGCCGCATTCGCCGGGGTCTTTGCCATCATGCTGGTGATCGTGGCGCTGTTCACGCCGCTGTTTTCCAGCCTGATCCGCAATTCGGCGCTGGGCGGGATCGATCAGGGCCTCGGGTTCTTCTTTGGCGTGCTGCGCGGGATCGTTCTGGTTGCGGTGGCGCTCCTCGTGTTCCAGCGCGCCGTGCCGACCGGCACTGTTCCCCTTGTCGACAACAGCCGCTCGGTGGGGCTCTTTGCGCGTGTCCAGACCTCGATCAGCGAGAACATCCCCCAGGATGCGCCGAACTGGATCGTTGCGCGCTACGAGGAACTGACCGCCAGTTGCTCGGCCCCGCGCTGACCCCTTGGACCCGCTCCTCCTTGCCGAACTGACCGAGCGGCTGTTCGTCCATTTCACCCGTGGCTGCTGGATGGCGCCGCTGTCGGACCGGCTGTTGCCCGTCCTGCCCCTTGGCCCCGGGCGCATGGGGCATCTGGCCTGTGGCAATGCGGCGGATGTGGCGCGCGCACGGGCCGCGCTGGTGCCGGGCCGGGGGCAGGGGCTGGCGCAGGGGCTGGCGCAGGATTATGCCGCGCTCGCCCCCCGGCTGCGTCCGTTGCGCGCCTATGAGGGCTTCGATGACCCGCTGGACCCGCCCGAGGTCCCCGCCGAGCTGCCCGCCGACCTGTCCGGCGAGGGGCCGCTCATCCTGCTCAGCGCCGCCGATGTGCCGCTTGCGCGCCTCGCGGGCCTGCTGATCGCCGGGGCCGGGCGCGGGATGATCTGGAACCCCGCGCCGCAGGCTGCCGCCTCGGCGCATCTCCTGATGGCTGCGCTGGGGCCGCGCGCGGGCGGCGGGCTGGCGCTGATCCAGGGCGACGACGACACCGGCGCGCTTCTGGCCAGGCAGGGCAGGGTGATCCGCCTGCCCTAATGCGCCGGCCACAGGTCGACGCCGCCCATGATCCTGGGATCCGGCGTGCCGATGGCCCCGGAATCCTTGCGGTCATAGTCAAAGGCAGACAGGACCCGCTGCACCGCCGCGATGCGCGCGCGGTACTTGTCGTCGCCCCGGATCACGGTCCAGCGGGCAAAGGGGAAATCGCTCTGCGCCAGCGTCTCGCCGATCGCCGTGGTATAGGCGTCCCACTTGCCCAGCCCCTTCACGTCGATGGAAGACAGCTTCCACTGCTTCAGCGGATGGCGCTCGCGTTCCAGCATCCGCCGCAACTGCTCGGCGCGGCCGACGTTGAACCACAGCTTGATCAGGTGGATGCCGTCCTCGACCAGCGCGCGCTCATAGCCGGGCAGTTGCTGGAAGAACAGCGCGCGTTGCGCGGGCGTGCAGAAGCCAAAGACATGCTCGACCACGCCGCGGTTGTACCAGCTTCGGTCGCACAGCGCGATCTCGCCCGCGCCGGGCAGATGCGCGACATGGCGCTGCAAATACCATTGCGTGGCCTCGCGTTCGGTCGGTTTGGGCAGCGCCACGATATGCGCGCCGCGCGGGTTCAGGTTCTCGCTGACCACCCGGATCGCCCCCGACTTGCCCGCGGTGTCGCGCCCCTCGAAGACGATCACCACCCGCTGGCCGCTCGCCTCGACCCAGCGCTGGAACTTGACCAGTTCGATCTGCAGCGCCTTCATGCGCGCCTCGTAATCCTCGGCCTTCATCCAGCGGTCATAGGGGAAACCCTCGGTCAGGATGTCGCGCTTGCGCCCGGCCTCGATCGCCTGACGCACCTCGGCCGGGGCCCCGGTCTGGAAATAGGTTGAAATTGCGCCGTCAAAGGGCAGGTCCATGGCATGCTCCACCAGAGAAAGATTGAAGAACTGACATTTGAGGGGCCAGAGGCGTCCGAATGACAGGCAATAGAATGTCAGGCATTCAAGGGCCACGGAATCCGCCGATCCGAAGGCGCGCCAATGCCCGGACGCAAAGGAACCTGTTGCGCCGGATGCCCTCGGCGTCGGGCAAGGGCACGGCTTTCAACGCTTTGAAAGATATCATTGTATGACATTCATATCGCCCCCGGGGCTGCCCCGGCCCCCGCCGCCGGCTCCGCCCCATGCGCCGATCCTGCCATTCGCGGCCCCTCTTGCCAAGCGCCGCATCGCGCGCTCATCATGGCGCCATGAAGACCCCGATCTCGACCCTGCGCAACCTCGGACTCGCCACCGAAACCGCCTTTGCGCGGGCGGGGATCCCTGACGCCGAGACCCTCCGGCACCTCGGCGCCGACGCTGCCTATGCGGCGCTGCTCGCCGCGGGCGAGAGGCCGCATTTCATCGGCTATTACGTCCTCGTCATGGCGCTGCAAGGCCGCCCCTGGAACGATTGCAAGGGCGCCGAAAAGGACGCCCTCCGCGCCCGGTTCGATGCGCTGAAAGCCGCCCATGCCGCCAAAGGGGGGATTGCCGGGATCGAGGCGATCCTCGATGAGATCGGTGTGATCGACCCCCGTTCCCCCCGACGCAAACGGAGCGGATGATGCGTGCCCTTGTCCTTGTGCTTCTCCTCGCCGCCTGCGCCAGCGCGCCCGAACCCCAGGTCAGCCGCCTCTATCCCGGCGAGACGCCGCAGATGCGCCGCCTGATCGAGGCTTCGGCGCGCGAACACGGCATTCCCGAGGCCCTCCTGCACCGGGTCATCCAGCGCGAAAGCGATTACCGCGCCGATGCGCGCAACGGGCCCTATTGGGGCCTCATGCAGATCCTGCCGCAGACCGCCCGCACCATGGGCTTTCAGGGCGAGCCGCGCGACCTGCTGGATCCCGAGGTGAACCTGCGTTACGCCGGCCGCTATCTGCGTGGCGCATGGATCGTCGCCGACGGCAACATGGACCGCGCCGTGCAGCATTATGCGCGGGGCTATTACTACGACGCCCGCGACCGCTGCCTGCTGGTCGAAACCGGCCTGGCCGCGCGCGAGGTCAACCGCCGCTGCCGCTGACCGTGCCCTTTCATCTGTCCCCAAATATCCTCAGGGGGGTGAATTTGCGGCACGCAAAGAGGGGGGCGCGAGCGCCCCCCTGACCCGGCCAAAACCGGAAATCCCGCTGAAAACTCAGCCGACCAGTTCCAGGCCGGAAAAGAAGAAGGCGATCTCGCGCTCGGCCGAGGCCGGGCTGTCCGAGCCGTGCACCGAATTCTCGCCCTTCGACAGCGCGAAATCCTTGCGGATCGTGCCCTCGGCGGCCTGCGCCGGATCGGTCGCGCCCATCACTTCGCGGTTCTTCGCGATCGCGCCTTCGCCTTCCAGGACCTGAACCACCACCGGCTCCGAGGCCATGAACGCGCAAAGCTCGCCGTAGAATCCGCGCTCGCGGTGCTCGGCATAGAACGCGCCGGCCTGCGCCGCGGTCAGGTGAATGCGCTTCGAAGCGACGACGCGCAGGCCCGCCTCCTCGAATTTCGCCACGATCTTGCCGGTCAGGTTGCGGCGGGTCGCGTCGGGCTTGATGATCGACAGGGTGCGTTCGATGGCCATGGTCAGCTCTCTGGTTGTGCGGCCCGGGCCCCATGCCCACAGCCGTGAAAAACACCCGCGGCCTCTAGCATGGCCCCGGGGGAATGAAAAGCGGCCCCGCCCTGGCCGCCCTCAGCCGCGCCGGTCCAGCGCGATCCCGGCCAGCCCCGC
>ERZ761602.7717-NODE-7717-length-11230-cov-6.688680_pt1 | contig 11230 bp, 5 predicted proteins | sample MGYA00512165_ERZ761602 | MGnify/ENA primary metagenome ERZ761602 (study PRJEB28899, sample SAMN02445085) | bioreactor sludge metagenome | biome: EBPR sludge; isolation source: Thorneside wastewater treatment plant | place: Australia: Brisbane, Thorneside... | reverse complement strand
ACCCCATACCGTGTCGGTGGGATACAGGATCACACCTTTGTTGCTTAGTATTTCAACACTCCTTTTTATATCCGGTTCAAAATCGTGCATACATTTCGTTTCGCGCAAAGAAACAAAGATTGTACAGGTTACCACGAACAATTTTTATTAAATATCTGACTTTTTGTCGCCTTTGCGTCGTATGTCGTTTTGCGAACAACTATTTCCATTTAAGTTTTCCATCGGATTGGATATGAATTTTTCCATCATCCACTAAAAAATTAATCGCGGTCCAAACGATCTCTTTGTTAAAACCTGTAAGTTGCTTAAAAATATGAATGGTGGCTTGTGGCGTTTGCAAATTATTTTTTAGAAGAGCAGAAATCTTATCAAAATTTTCTTTTGAAATCTCAGACTTTTTCCGACGCAGGCAATTATCGCAAATGCCGCAATTCTTCATTTCGTCATCGCCAAAATAGTTGCCAATAAATTTGCTTCTACATTGTATTGTGTTTGTGATGTAGCTAATCATTTGCTCAACGCGCTCTGTAAAAATCCTTTTCCGTTCACTTAATAGTTCATTATCAATTTGTAATAATGAAGATTTTACGCGGTTGCGATTGAGGTAAACCTGTGGTGAATCTTTTTGCGGCTGATAATCTATCACGCGGTCAAAATGTAATCTATTCAACTGATCTTTAATAACCGCTGTTTCAAATTTCGTTAAGTAAGCGAGGTAAGTTTCAGAAACGGCAACGGGATAATCGTAAATACCTTCGTAGGTTCGAAGCAATGTTTTTATCAGCGGCTCCAGATGCGCATGCGTGGCTTCGTACTGATATAATTCTTCTTTAAAAATTGTGAACCTGATAGTTGCGGGAATAAAAACGGTTTCGTTAAAACTCAGCCATCCATCCTGCTCCAAAGCTTTTAAGCCATAAAGAGTGGTATTGATATCAAGATTGAATTTCTTGATGAAATCTTTCAGATCAAAATCGTAATAATCACCCGGCTCTTCACCCTCCGGAAGTTGCAAATAATTTACCGTGCTTTTGTAAACCTGCCTGATCGTTTCCAAATCAGGGTAACGAATATCGGGCATTTGCTTCAGCAAATTAACTTCTGCATCATCATACAATAATACTGCAAATGAACGCCTGCCATCACGCCCTGCCCGCCCCGCTTCCTGGTAATAGTTTTCCAAACAATCAGGCACATCGGCATGAATCACTACGCGAACATCAGGCTTGTCAATACCCATGCCGAAAGCGTTGGTACAAACAATCGCGCGAATTTTATTCTGAATCCAGTTCTGTTGTTTTCTGGTGCGGTCGCCCGTGTTAAGCCCGGCGTTGTAAAAATCGGCGGCAATACCCTGCATGTTCAGCAATTCAGATATTTCTTTTGTTCGCTTACGTGTTTTGCAATAAATAATTGCGGATCCCTGCACGTTATTTAAAACTTCCACTATTTTATTAATGCGGCTCGCAACATGAAAAACACTGTAAGACAAATTTGGTCTTTCGAAAGACCGCCTGAAAGTTTTAAAGTTGTTCGTATCGTCAATGCTAAGCTTTTCACAAATATCTTTTTGTACTAATGGCGTTGCAGAGGCAGTTAACGCAATCACCGGAACGCCCGGTAATTCATCCCTGAGTTGCGCAATGCGCAGATATGGCGGCCTAAAATCATAACCCCACTGCGAGATACAGTGCGCTTCATCAACGGCGATAAAATTTATGTTGAGCGCTGGCAAATATTCTTTAAACAAAGATGTCTCCAAACGCTCAGGAGACACATATAAAAACCTACAGTTACTATGAGAGGCTGTTTCCAAAACATTAATCACCTCCCTTCGTGGCATACCCGTATGTATGGCAAATGCCGTGATATTTCTTTTGCGTAGATTTTGAACCTGATCGTTCATCAGCGCAATCAGTGGGGATATAACCAGGCACAAACCATCTTTCGCAAGCCCTGGAACCTGGTAACATAAGGATTTGCCGCCGCCGGTGGGCATCAGTGCCAGCACATCTTTCCCGTCCATTGCTGTGGAAATAATATCAAGCTGCAACGGGCGAAACGAATCAAACCCGAAATGGTTTTTGAGAATCTGATGGAGACGCTGCTGCATTTGTATGTAAAATTAATGCAAGAAGTTTTTAAAATGCTTAGATTTCGACAAATCAGGCATTAGTAAAATTTTTCTATTAGCGGAAACTTAATCAATAACTTAGCAGACCATAATCTTTTTAACGTTAAACATTTCGAAATGAAACGCAGAAATTTTCTAAAAGCGGCCGGTGCGGCCTCAGGCGTGTTTATCTTAAGACCATCAATCGTTTTCGGTTCCGCCAATAATTCAGCCGTCAATATTGGTATGGTTGGTTGCGGAAATCGCGGAAGTGCCGTTATCAGCACCATGTCTGCGAATAATAATATCAACATTATAGCGCTGGCAGATATTTTCCCCGATAAATTATCCGTTGCGGAAAATCACGTGAACACTCTCAACGCAAAAAAAGGCTTCGGCGCTGTGCCTAAAAAGAATATTTACCAAGGGTCAAAATCTTACCAGTCTTTGATTAACAATAAAGACGTTGATGCTGTGCTTATTTCAACGCCGGGCTATGCGCATCCTTTCATTCTGGATGCTGCGGTAAAAACCGGCAAGCATGTGTACTCCGAAAAGCCCACCGCCGTTGATACCGAAGGCTGTAAAAGATTTATCACCGTCGGCAATAATCTGGGCAGTAAACAGACCGCCGTTGTGGGTTTTCAAATACGTTATGCCACACCGTATGTGCAAATGGTGGAGCGCATTCGAAAAGGCGATATAGGTGACATTGTAAGTGCGCAGCTTTATTATTTTTCTTCGGTCAACCCTGTTTTTCGAAACGAGAAAATGTCGCGTGACGAAATGAGAATCCGAAATCATTTTTATTTTAATGAGCTTTCTGGCGGTATTTATCTTGATCAGGCCATTCACATGATTGACGTTTGTAACTGGGCGTTAGGTGCAACGCCATTATATGCCATGGGCCTTGGCGGCGATAAAGGCAAAAGCGATATTGGCAATGCATGGACAAATTACCAGGTGATCTACAAATACCCCAAGGACATTAATGTAACCGTGCAATCCTCAAAAATTGGCAAAACCTTTGGCGATGTATGCGCCCGATTTATCGGTACCAAGGGCATTGCGGAGGCTCATTACAGCGGCGGTGTTTTTATAAATGGTGAAAGCGCGTGGGATTCTGGTATTAACCGTTCTGGCACGGCTTTAACGCCGGAGCAGATCGCAAAAGGAACATCAAACTCATCGTTAGACGATGCGAATATTTATAAAGGCAGATCATTTATAAATGCCATTACCAGTGGCAACCACCTGAATTTGCTGGAAGATGGTGCCAACTCCACACTCAGCGCAATTCTTGGCCGCGAGGCGGCCGAAAAGAAAAAAATTGTTTACTGGAAAGATCTGCTTGCGCGTAACGAAAAAATAAATCCGGCACTTAATTTAAAGCAGTTTGACAACTGAGGATAGGGAGCAAGCCGATTTTTTTTAGCTTGGGAATATGGTTGTGCAAATTAACCATAAAAATTACGTTGCAAAAAAATTGTACTAATTGTGGATTATATTAAGCGTGTTTTGCACAGCACTCGCGGGAGATTTGACAACCAGATTAGAAAAAATTCATAGATACAAAATTTAAACACTTCCCATGCGGGTAAATAACATACACCTGTGACGCAATAGCTGCCATATGCACCACAAACAAACTGAGCGTAGCAAGTAAAGACGCCATGAGCACTACAGCCCACTCAATAAAAATCATCGTTCCACAATGCTGCGTGGCAACGATTTTCAGTCTTCCTCCTCCGGCTCCTCCAAACTTTCATACAGCCCATTATCCTTTACAAAATTACACCAGTGGCATTGGGGTTTGCCGCAGCCTTTGTAAAAATCTTTATGCTGAATTTTTTCCCAGGTGCTACTGATCTGCTGGCTCACGGTTTCAAGATCGGCAGGGCTGATGACAACTTTCTGTTTTATAAAATTTTTTTTGCTGTCGGGTTCAATAAAGTCAAACTCGGCACTAACCGCACGCCATTTGTGCTTAGGATAATTGTCAACCAACAATTTGTAAAACACAGCCTGCCGCCAGTAATCGCCACCGTTGGGCTCTTTGTCGTTTGGTGGTTGCAACTTTACTTTTGCTTTCTCGGAGTCGCCGGTTTTATAATCCACTACATTCGCATCGTTGCCGTCAAACTCAATTTTATCCAGTTTTCCTTTTATCGGCACACCTTTCACTATCACGCCTTTTATGTTCAGTTCCACAATCGTTATCCTGTTCCAACTGTTAATATACCTGTTGTAATAATCCGGAATGATAATGCTTCCCTGCTCCAGCCGTCGCTCATAAGCCTCTTTTGTGAAACTTTCGCGGTGGCGTTGCAGATGCCAGTTAAAGTCGTCTATCATTGTTTCAACAGGCGGGAATCTCTTTTGCGGGTCATCCTTCATTTTCCTGAACAAGCGTTCAACGGCGTAGTGTATGGCACTGCCAAATTCGGTTGCTTCGTTTTTTCCTCCCGGAATGCGTACCAGGTTTTGATAGTAAAATTTCAGCGGGCAACTTAAATAGTTGTTTAGTGCCGTTACGTTCATTACAAATTTTTCGAGCAGCGCGTTAATAAAATCTTCTTCTGCATTTTGCATCACCGGTTGCTGGCCTGTAAAAACCAACTGTTGAAATTCAAAGATATCTTCCGAGCTGAATGTTGGCTTTGCCACAACGAGGTCATGCACATCCTGAATTTCTGCAATGAATTGAGAGGGCTCCAGTTCTTTGTTTTCGTTACTCAATCGCGCATAAGAAATAAATAAAAATTTCTCCGCTCTGGTGATTGCAACGTAAAAAACACGGCGTAATTCTTCTTTGTCGTCACCCTGAGAATGTGAAGAAAATACTGTGTCGGGGATTTTGTACCCACCGCCGGGCTTTCGTTTCTTTTCCCAGTTGGCGGCATTGGTACCGGCAAGAAAAACGTATTCGAACTCAAGGCCTTTGCTGCCGTGCGCGGTTAAAAGATTCACACCCTTGTCGTTACCTGTTATGCGCGCCATCGGCAAAGCTATGTTTTCTTCTTCCATCAGATCTATCAGACTTACCAGGCCTGCCAAAGACATTTTGAGGTTTCTCCGGTTTTCGTCTTTTACAAAACTGAAAAAGCCCGTCAGCAAATTCATCAGTTCTACTTTTTGTGGATGCTGCATAATGTACTGCAACACGTCGGCATTACGAATGAGATGATCTAATAATTGTTGAATTGTGAGATTAGGAACGTCGGCAATCAGGTTTTCAAAAATACCGCTTACACGCTTTAACTGCGGATGTAAAGTTCCGGTATCAAACAGGTCTTTTACCGGCACCCGGGCTTTATCAGCAAGTAAACTCCTGATGGAAACCTGTTCGCCGCTGTAATTTTTTTTGTTGACCTCTACTGTAATTTTTGCAATTTCGATGGGAGGAATATTGTAGAAATCGTAATGCAATATTTCAAATAAATACTCATCGCCGCCGTAGGGAATATCGTGTTCGGCATTTAAATAACGGAGGATCGTAACGATTTTTTTAATGAACGGTTCGTATAAAAGATTGATACTTCTTTTACTATAAACAGGAATGCCTTTTAACGTAAAATAGTGCGATAATTCCTCCCCGTATTTATTCTCTCTGTAAATTACTGCAATCTTTCCGGGCTGCACACCGTCTTCCATCAACTTTTGCACGCTGTATGTGATGCCCGCCATTTCTTCGGCCACAGAGTTGTACTCCACAATTTGCGGGGGTTGCTGCAAATGATTTATCTTATCGTTCGCCGAACGCAGTTCCTTGCTAAGACCCTGTAGTTTTTTGATTAATCTTTCAGAATTATTGTCAATCACCGACCTTGAAATATCGAGAATAGGCTGTGTACTCCGATAGTTGCTGGTAAGCACAATTGTTTTTAGGCTTTTTGTGTACTGATTGGCAAAGTCGAGCATATTCTCAACATTCGCTCCCTGAAAACGATAAATGCTCTGGTCATCATCGCCAACGACAAACACATTCGGTTCATCCCAGTAGCTGATGAGCAGTTGAACAATACGGTTTTGCGTGCCGCTGGTATCCTGAAATTCATCAACCAAAATATATTGATAACGCTCCTGGTAATCTGCGAGCAGATTATTATTTTCTTCAAAGGCTTTAATCACCCAGTTAATCATATCGTCAAAATCGTAACGATTGTTGCTACGCATAATCTGCTGAAAATTATCGAACTCGTTTACTGCAGCTCTCAGTTTTTCCGCTTTTTCGATGGCGAGATGAATAGCATCCACTTTTATATCGCCCACATTGAACTCTTTATATTTTTTTTTGTACCTGAATTCATCGCGGGTTGGAAGGTCGGCGATATATTCATCAATCCTTTCATTTAAATACTCAGTTGTCCAACCCTCGCGTTTCATTGTGGAAAAAAGATTGTTCAGGTTGTTGATCTCATAATAAACATCGCCGCGGTATCTTTTCAACGGATGGCCTTTTCCAAAACCATTGATCAACCTCTTAAAATAATCAATCCGCTCGAGATCTGACACCGGGTCGAGTGCGGATTTTTCAAACAGATTCAGGTTATCCTGAATAACATCATTGCAAAAAGCATGAAACGTGTAAATGTTGACTTTGTAAGCCTCGGAGCCTATGAATTGTTGTAATCTTTTTCGCATAGCAATAACGCCCGCATCAGTATAAGTGAGGCAAAGTATATTTTCCGGAAGAGCATCGGTTTTTAATAATATATTTCCAATTCGTGCCGCAAGAATTTGGGTTTTCCCCGTGCCCGGTCCAGCAATTACCATTACCGGTCCTTCAAGCGTATCAACGGCAAGGCGTTGCTGGTCGTTCAGTTGGTTATAAACTTCATTAAATTTTTGTTCGAGTTTCTTTTTATTTTCTGCCATAAATATTAAAATAGTATCAGCGTACAAGGTAAAGTATATTTGTTAATATTCTTACTACGAGCGAATTCTCTTTATGCAAAAGCTTGCATTGATTTCAATCAAAAAAAATCTGTCCTTGCGTATTGTAGTTTATATTACTGTCTGGGCAAAAACCAAGTCCTTTAGGCGATCATTTTTCGGTTCGCTGGCGTTACTTCTTCGCAAACTCAAGTGTTGCGCAATCGGTTTCCCGTTATTTTTCTTAGTGATGAATAATTGTGATATTTGAGCCATAGAAAAATCTTTCACTTTAAACTTTATTATATGAACGAAAGTTTTACTCAACGCATTGCCAAAGAAGTTGAAGAAATTAAAGAATCAGGGTTATACAAATCAGAAAGAATTATTGAAAGCCCGCAGGGTGCCGAAATAATAGTTAACGGAAAGACCGTTCTAAACTTCTGTGCCAATAACTATTTAGGATTGTCTTCTCATCCTGATGTAATTGCCGCTGCTCACAAAACCATTGACCAACGCGGATACGGAATGAGCAGTGTGCGCTTTATCTGCGGCACACAGGACATTCATAAAGAACTTGAACAAAAAATCTCTGAGTTTTTAGGAACAGAAGATACAATTCTTTATGCTGCTGCGTTTGACGCTAATGGCGGCGTATTTGAACCACTTTTCAACGATCAGGACGCTATTATTTCTGACGCGTTGAATCATGCGAGTATTATTGATGGAGTTCGGCTGTGTAAAGCGCAGCGTTTCCGTTATGAGCATAATAATATGTTAGACCTTGAAACAAAACTCATTGAAGCAAAAGATTGCCGAAGCAGGATTATTGTAACCGATGGTTCATTTAGTATGGATGGTACCATTGCCCAGCTTGATAAGATTGTGGAATTGGCAGATAAGCATGACGCCGTAATAATGATTGACGAATGTCACTCTTCGGGATTTTTAGGCAAAACAGGTCGCGGCACGCACGAATACTGCGGTGTGATGGGCAAGATTGATATAATCACCGGCACTTTGGGTAAAGCGTTGGGTGGTGCTTCAGGCGGATTTACATCGGGCCGAAAAGAAATTATTGATATGCTGCGCCAGAAATCCAGGCCTTATCTTTTCAGCAACACGCTGGCTCCTTCAATTGTTGGTGGCTCCATAGCTGTACTGGATATGCTTTCGGCATCAACCCGCCTTCGCGATAAACTGGAGTTCAACACAAAATACTTTCGTGAAAGGATGACCGCCGCCGGTTTCGATATTAAACCTGGCGATCACCCCATTGTACCAATTATGTTGTACGATGCAGTGCTGGCTGCGGATTTTGCGGCCAGGCTTTTGAATGAAGGTGTGTATGTTATTGGATTCTTCTTTCCGGTTGTTCCAAAAGGCCAGGCGCGTATTCGCGTACAATTGAGCGCTGCCCACGAGCAGGCGCATTTGGATAAAGCCATTGCTGCATTTACTAAAATTGGCAACGAGTTGGGAGTGTTGAAATAATGTAGCATTACAAAAAATTGCTACCGGGTAAAATATTTTATCCGGTAGTTTTGTTTTATGGCTACTTTTGTCATTAAAGAAAATCTTTAGTGCTAAATGTCGGAAATCGTTGATCAGATAGATAAGAGCCGATTACCAGACCACATTGCCGTAATTATGGATGGGAACGGCAGATGGGCGCAAGAGCAGGGAGAAGACAGGCTTTACGGTCACTATCATGGCGTTGAAAGCGTTCGCGATATTGTGGAAGGCTGCGCGGAACTGGGTGTGAGTTTTCTTACGCTTTATGCATTTAGCACCGAAAACTGGGACAGGCCGCAGGATGAAGTCTCTGGTTTAATGGAACTGTTAGTGTCCACCATTAGAAAAGAGGCTGAAATTTTACATAAAAACAATATCAGGCTTCATATTATTGGCGATACCACAATGTTACCCAAAACGGCTCAACAGGAACTACACGAAGCTTTAACTCTGACTGAACAAAACGACAGGCTGAACCTGATTATGGCGCTGAGTTACAGCGGCCGCTGGGATTTGACCAATGCAACAAAAAAAATTGCTGAACAAGTCCGAAACGGTCAATTGGAACCCTTGAATATCACTAACGAAGTTCTAAAACAAAATCTCTTCACCGCTAAATTTCCCGATCCTGAATTAATGATACGAACCGGCGGCGAATACAGGATCAGTAATTTTTTATTATATGAACTAGCTTACGCCGAACTTTATTTTACAGATGTGAGATGGCCCGATTTTAGAAAAAAAAATCTTTACGAAGCCATTTTGGATTTCCAAAACAGGGAACGCAGGTTTGGTAAAACTTCAGAGCAGGTTCAATAAGAATCCACCGTGTTTTAAAGTTTATATTTCATAGTTTCTGCTTCGTTCTTCCTGATGGGAAGGGAATAAACGGCACCTCTCTTAGAACAATGACACCTTCCTTTCCCCCCTTTGGAGTATTCCCCTATCGAACTATTAGTATAGGATACCGGGGGTTTTTAACGAGGGGTAGCGGCAGGGTCATTCAAAATACTGTTCCATTTTAACATACAGTTTCCAAATTTTACCGTTAATTTGCCGCCGCAACGGGCACGAAAGCCTTAGTTAGAGATGTAAAAAGCTACTTTCCTGCTTTGCAAGAACAAAATTGATTACCGATATTAAACCTTATATGCGATTTTTTTTCTACAGGTTGTGTGCTTTACTCGTTATAGTAGCGGCGGTACAAACTGTTTTTGCACAAACTGATACTGTTCCAACCACCTCGGTTGACCCAAAGTTACTTGAATGGCAAAACGCGCGCTACCCTAAGGAATACATCATCAATGATGTGCGTGTGGCTGGCGCCGGATCGCTCGATTCGGTACTCATATTATCGGTTTCGGGCTTGCAAAGAGGGCAAAAACTTGTGCACCCGGGTTCAGATATTTTTGCAAGAGCCATTAACAATCTGTGGAAACAGAAATTGTTTGCAGACGTAAAGATTTACCTTACCAGAATTGTGGATGACAGGGTGAGTGTGGAAATAGCTGTAACCGAAAGGCCCCGGCTCGGCGATTTTAAGTTTGAAGGCATAAAAAAAACAGAGTCGGAAGAAATTCTTAAAAAAGTTACTATACAAAAGGGTACTATTATTTCAGAAAACATCAGGCGTAATATTACCGAAACGGTTAAAACCTTTTTTGCTGAAAAAGGCTTTCATAATATTACGGTTAATCTGATAGAAAAGCCTGACCCGGTTTACAAAAATTCAAATTCGCTGACTATTAAAGTAACTAAGGGCGAGAAAGTCAAAATTGATGAGGTGAACTTTTTTGGCAACGAAAACGTAAGCACTTCCAGGCTTAAAAAGCAAATGAAAGGCACCAAAGAAAAACCCAAACTCACCTTATACAGATCCAACTACGAAAGCCCCTATGGGAGCCGAAACGAATATAGTTTTAATGAATACATGAGCGAATGGGGCTTTTTGCACGGCACCAAAACCCTCGAGGTGTTAAACCCCTATTTCAGGTCAAATATTTTTGCATCGGCTAAATTCGATCAAAAAAAATATTTAGAGGATAAAGAAAAAGTGATCAAATATTTTAACTCAAAAGGTTTCAGAGACGCACAAATTCTTGCAGACACCCAAATTATCCAGGACGGAAAAATGTTTGTTGACCTGAAAGTGAACGAAGGACACAAGTACTATTTTGGCAACACCACCTGGAAGGGAAACTCTAAGTACTCTGATACTATTTTGAACCGGATTTTGGGCATTAACAAAGGCGATGTATATGACGCGAGTGTGTTGCACAAAAAATTAGGCATTGAGGCAAGCCAGGAAGGCAACGATTTAACTACGCTTTACCAGGACGAAGGCTACCTGTTCTTTCAGGCAATTCCGGTGGAAACCGCAATTTACAACGATACAATTGATCACGAAATTCGAATTGTGGAAGGCCCTATTGCGCGCATTAAGAACGTAACAATCATGGGTAATGACAGAACCAAGGATCACGTGATCCGCCGCGAGTTACGCACAGTTCCCGGCGCCCTGTTCAGCCGCTCTGATCTGATGCGTTCTGTACGTGAATTAAACAACCTGAACTATTTTGAGCAGGAATCCATCAATCCTAAACCTGTGCCTAACCAGGCTGATGGAACGGTTGACATCAACTGGAGCCTCAAAGAAAAATCATCTGACCAATTAGAGCTTTCTGCAGGCTGGGGAGGAGGTATTGGCCTTACCGGAACGCTGGGTGT
>ERZ761602.7715-NODE-7715-length-11235-cov-5.469767_pt1 | contig 11235 bp, 17 predicted proteins | sample MGYA00512165_ERZ761602 | MGnify/ENA primary metagenome ERZ761602 (study PRJEB28899, sample SAMN02445085) | bioreactor sludge metagenome | biome: EBPR sludge; isolation source: Thorneside wastewater treatment plant | place: Australia: Brisbane, Thorneside... | reverse complement strand
CCGAACTGGCCGCCCGACCCGATTACTTTTCAGCGAAGGACGCAGGAGGATACACGTGACCGCCCTAACCCTGAAACGCATGATCCATGTCGGCTGCCGCGAACTCGGCCTGGACGATGATACCCGGCGCGATCTGCAACTGGTTGCCACCGGCAAGTCCAGCATGGCCGACATGACCGAGGCGGAACTGCGCCGGGTCATCGACGCCCTGAAACAGCGGGGCTTCAAGCCCTATGGAAACACCTATTTTACATCCGCAAGGGGCGCGAAGCGAAAGGGCCACGCGCCGGCGCCGCGCGCCGATCTGCGCTATATCCACGTCCTGTGGAAGCTGCTGGGCGATGCCGGTGCCCTGAAGCGCCCCGGCCGCGACGGTCTCAATGCCTTTATCCGCACTCGCTTCGGCACCCATTGGCAGTCGGTGCCCATCGATGTCGATGCGCTGCGCAGCGCCCGCCAGATCAACGACGTGACGCGCGCCCTGAAGGACATGTGCCAGCGCAACGGGGTGGTGCTGCAATGAGGCGGCGCGTCATCGTCACCGATCACGCCCTCGTCCGCTATCTGGAGCGGGTCGGCGGCTTCGAGATCGACCTGCTGCGCCGGAGCATCGCCGACAGGCTCCGGCCGTTCACCGGGCTGGGAGCCACCGGCGTCGTGATCGACGGCCATGTCTACGTGGTCGATGTGCGTGAGGGCGACCACGTCGTCACCACGATCCTGCCGAAGGATCGCCAGCACCAACCCCTGTTCACCGCCCGCGCCGCGCGCCCGAAGGACGGGCGATGACCCGGCCCGCCGACATTCCGCGCGATGCGTGGATTGATGAACTTGAGCGCGACTTGGGCGTCTGCGCCGTCGCGCGGCTGCTGGCCAATGCAGGCGGCCAGCGCCGCAACGTCCCGAAGCGCGCGGCGGGATCGAAACTGGCCGAGGAAGTCGGCGTCGACGTGGTCGTATGGCTCAGCGCCCGCTTTGCCGATACCTCGGTGGACATCCCCAGCAAGCTTGGCCGCGACCGACAGGACCGCGCCGCCGCGCTGCGGGCCGCCATCCTTGAGGCCGGATTGACCGATCCCGTCCGCTCGGCCAATGATATCGCCCGGGAGCATGGTGTCACTGCCGCCTGGGTCCACAAACTGCGCACCCAGATGCGCGACGATTACGGCCTGGGCGATCAGCTTGCCCTGCCGCTGGGCTGACCCCCGAAACCGCATCCCCCGGCCTCTCTATATATAGTGTGTGGCAATCCCGATCATGATCGGGATCGCAGTGGATCCCCTGTTGGAGATCACGCATGCGCCTCGAAAACCACCGGATCGCCGGCATCCAGTTCCGCGCCGCCCATTACACCGGCGGCACCATCACCCCGACCATCGTCATCCTGCACGATACCGCCGGGCGACTGGAGAAGGGCAACAGCGCGGCCTATCTGGCCTCGGCCAATCCCGGCAAGGTGTCGGTGCATTTCGTGATCGAGCGCGACGGGACCATCGAGCAACAGGTGTTGACCAATCGCCGGGCGAACCATGCCGGGCAGTCCAGCTATCACGGCAGGAACTCCTGCAATGAGTTCAGCATCGGCATCGAACTGGTCAACCCCGGTAAGATGGCCCCCGTCCAGGGTGTGGATGAGCTTGGCTTTTATGCGCGCGCCTGGTGGGGACAGAACTTCGCAGATGATGCTGACTGCGAGCTTTCTTCTATCAAGACCCGGGAGCACGGTGAAGGCGTGTGGATGGATTACACGCCATGGCAGATTGCATCGCTTCTGGATCTGCTGGAGTCGCTGTTCGACGGCATCCCGACGCTGAAGGACATCACCACGCACTGGTATGTCTCGCCCGGCCGCAAGGTCGATACCAATCCGCTGCTGCCGCTGGATCATATCCGCGCGCGTATCCTTGGTCGTGACGATCCCGCCGATCTGGCCGCCGAGGCGGGGTCCGATCCGGTTCCGACTGCGACCATGCTGCGGGTCGTGACGAACGGCGCCAGCCTGAACATGCGCGGCTGGCCCAGCTTCAATCCGAATGTCATCGGCTCGATCCCCAACGGGACGCTGGTGCCCGCCATCCGCTCCGGCGTCTTCGACGGCCGGGCGTGGACCCTCGTCCAGTTCGACAGCCGCGAAGGCTGGATCGTGGACGCCTACACCCAGCCAGCATGAGGTCATCCGTGAAACTCCCCTTCAATCTTCCTGTCAGCGTTCTCGCCACCGGTGCGAACACCGCCTTGCCCGCGCTGCCCGCCTGGAAGGCGGCCAGCTTCTGGGCGCAGTTCCTGCTGGTCCTATCGGTCATCGCCAACACCTTTGGCGTCGACATCTTCGCGGTGTTTTCGGGCATGGGCCTCGGCTCGACGCCCGAAGAGGTGATTGCCTCGGGTGGGCGCGCCGTCGGCGCCGTCCAGCAGCTGCTGCCGCTCGTGTTCGGTGTCTGGGCGTGGATCGAGCGCAGCGCGCCCAGCTTCCGGCTCACTTTCTGGGGGCCGGACACGTGACCTTCGGCTTCGATCTGACGGTCACCATCGGGGTGATCGTCACCGTGGCGCTGGCCGTGATCGCCTGGTTCCGCGCCCGCCATGCCGCCATTGATGCCCGGCTCGACCGTCACGATCAGCGGATCGTGGCCGCCGAACAGACCCTGAAATCGCTGCCGGGCAAGGACGACATCCACAGCCTGTCGCTCGCCATGGCGCGTGTCGAGGGCGACATCCGCACCATGGCCGCTTCGGTCGAAGGGCAGCGGCAGATCATGAACAGGCTCGAAACCGTCGTGTCGCGGCAAGAGGATCATTTGCTGAAAGGCAGGAATTGATGAGCGGCGCCTATCTTGAACAAAAGATCCGGCCGATCCGTCGGGCGATCATCCTGGGCTTTCTGGGGCAGTCGAAGGATTATGTATCCAACGCCGAAATCCTGACCTCGGTGATCAACGGGTCGGCGGACGGTGTGCGGGCTTATTACAACGACACGGTCGATGAGCTGCGCTGGCTCGAGGCGCGGGGCTATGTCCGCATTTCGGGCGAATCCATCGTCGTGGCCGAGGCCACCGCCGCCGGCCTGCGCATCGCCCGTCACGAGAATGCCGATCCGGGCGTCTCGCGGGACGTGACGGGGATCTGACCATGCCGCCGCCCCGGAAGGTCGATCAGCTGCCGCCTGAGATCAGGGACTGGCTTCAACAAACCCTGCGCGAGCGGGGGTTTTCTGATTACGTCGCGATCACCGACGAATTGAACGACAAGCTGGCCGAGGCCGGCAAGGTGGTGAACTTCCACCACGCCACCGTGCATCGCTTCGGGCAGGAATACCGCTCCTTCGTTGAAACGCAGGAAAAGGCGTCGGCCTGGGCGCAGGGCTGGATGCAGGAGAACGGGCTGGAGGAAGAGGCCAAGCGACACAACGTCCTGTTCCAGATGGTCACCGCGCTGGCCTTCAAGTCGATGGAATCGCAGATGCAGCGGGCAGGCAATGAAATCGACCCGAAGGAGCTGCATTTCATCGGCCGGATGCTGAAGGACATCATGGCGTCCTCCGGGATCCGCCAGCAGATGATCCTGGCCGAGCGCAAGGCCCAGTCCGAGAAGCTGGAGGCGGCGGTGGCCTCGGGCGACATCGACGCCGAGGCGGCCGCGAAGGCGCGGCGGATCATGGGATTTGCGTGATGGAGTATGTCCTGCTCATCATTTGCGGCCTCTTGGTGGTGCTGCCGCCGAAATACGACCCCGCGATCCGCCTGAAAGAGTGGCTGGAGCGCAAGGGAAAATAGCATGGCCAGCACCCGCCAGATCATCACCGACCTGCGCGTGCAGGCGCAGGCGCTCGACGGCCGCCATCTCTCCGGCGCCATGATGGACGGCGTCTGTCGCAGCCTCCGTCGCGGGGCCGACGAACTGGAGCGGCTTCTGGACGAGTTGCACCTGCTGCGCGCCTTCGCTGAAATCCCCGCGGAGGTCGAATGAGCGCGCATCGTGTCAAGTGCTGCGTTCCCGGCTGCCATCAGGTAGTCAGGCGACCTAATTCCGGCGAATGGATCTGTGGACGGCATTGGCGGCGCGTCCCCGATGCCACGCGCCAAGCCTTCCACCGCGCGGGTCGCCGGGGGAAATCACCTGCCGCGCTGGATCGCCTGTGGTTGCGATGCAAACGCCTTGCCGGCGATGCGTTCGGGGATCTTCTGCCATGAGCGCACCCTTCAAGCCCGTCGTCAATTTCCTACCCTATCAGCGCAAATGGATCGAGGATCGGTCCCGGTTCAAGATCGGCATGTTCAGTCGCCAGACCGGAAAGACCTTCACTACCGGCGGTGAATGCGCCGATGACTGCGTGCAGGGCTGGATCGAGGACCGCCGCACGCGGTGGGTGATCCTGTCGCGGGGTGAGCGGCAGGCGGCCGAGATGATGACCGAGGTGATCAAGCCGTTCACCAAGGCGTTTTACGAGGTCTACAACACCCTGTTGAAGGGCGGCGAGCCGGTCTTTTCCGAGGGCGAATTCCGCGCCCCGCAGGAGAAGGGGCCGGACGCGGTCTACAAGGCGCTGGAAGTGGCCTTCCCGAACGGCAGCCGGATCACCGCGCTTCCGGCCAACCCGGACACGGCGCGCGGCTTTTCGGCCAACGTGATCCTGGACGAATTCGCCTTCCATGCCAAATCCCGCGACATCTGGGCGGCGCTGTTCCCTGTCATCTCGAAGGGCCAGCAGAAGCTGCGGGTGATTTCCACCCCGAACGGCAAGGGCAACAAATTCTACGAGCTGATGACGGCCGAGGACAGCGTTTGGTCGCGCCATGTCGTCGATATCTACGAGGCGGTCCGTCAGGGCCTCGACCGCGACATCGACATGCTGCGGCGGGGCATGGCGGACGAAGATGCCTGGGCGCAGGAATACGAGCTGAAATGGCTGGACGAGGCCAGCGCCTGGCTGGATTACGACCTGATCGCAGCCTGCGAGCATCCGGCGGCCGGGTTGCCCGGTCTCTACCAGGGCGGGCCGTGCTTCGTCGGCGTCGATATCGCTGCGCGCAACGACCTGTTCGTGATCTGGGTGGACGAGATGATCGGCGATGTGGCCTGGACGCGCGAGGTGATCGCCCGGCGCCGGGTCAGCTTTGCCGAGCAGGACGCCCTGCTGGAGGACGTGATGCGGCGCTATCGCGTGGTGCGCTGCCGGATGGACCAGACCGGCATGGGTGAAAAGCCGGTCGAGGATGCCAAGCGCCGGCATGGGCAGTCCCGGGTCGAGGGCGTCCTGTTCAGCGCCGCGTCGAAGCTGGAGCTCGCCACCGACCTGAAGGACGCGATGCAGGGGCGCCGAAAGCGCATCCCGGCCGGCGATCCGGTGCTGCGGGCCGACCTGCACGCGATCAAGTCGCAGGTCGGCGCCACCGGCGTCCGCCGCCTGATCGCGGACGGCGATACCGACGGCCACGCCGACCGCTTCTGGGCGGCGGCGCTGGCGACGCCACGGCTGGATTATCAGCCCTATGCCTACAAGCCCGTCGCGCCGGGCCGGGATCCCGACGGCGGCGTGCGGATCACCGGCGGTTTCGCCGCGCAGAAAGGACTGTTCTGATGGCGCTCCTCGACCAATATGGCCGGCCGGTCCGCGTGTCGGCCCTCAAGCAGCTTCAGGCCGAGCCGGGGATCACCGGCGTACGTCAGGTCTGGACCGATTCCGTCGCCTCGGGCCTGACGCCGTTCCGGCTCGCCTCGATCCTGCGGGCCTGCGACGAGGGCCAGCTGGACGCGTTCCTGACGCTGGCCGAGGAGATGGAGGAACGCGACCCGCATTATTTTTCGGTCATGGGCACGCGCAAGCGGGTGATCTCGGGAATCAAGCCGAGGGTCGAGCCGGCCAGCGACAGTGCACGGGACCGCAAGATCGCGGATGCCGTCAAAGCCGATATCGCCGAACACGAGGGCTTCGGGGATCTGGTCGAGGATATCCTGGACGCGCTCGGCAAGGGCTTTTCGGTCGTCGAGATCGACTGGGAAACCACGGCATCGGTGTGGCGCCCGCGTGAGTTCATCCAGCGCGACCAGCGGTTCTTCACCTTCGATCAGCGTACGCGGCGCAAGTTGCGCCTTAAGGACGAGGCCGATCCGGTGAACGGGATCGAGCTGGAACCGTTCAAGTTCATCACCCATTTCGGCCGCTTGAAGTCCGGCCTGCCCTATCGCGGCGGGCTGGCGCGCATCGTGGCCTTCGGCTGGATGTGCAAGGCTTATACGCTCAAGGACTGGATGGCCTTTGTCGAGACCTATGGTCTGCCGCTACGGCTCGGCCGCTACGGCCCCGAGGCGACGAAGGAGGATGTTCAGATCCTGTTCCGGGCCGTGGCGAACATCGGCACCGATGCGGCGGCGGTGCTGCCCGACAGCATGCGGATCGACTTCGAGCAGATTCAGGGTGGCGCGTCCAGTGAGAGGGTTTTCGAAGGGCTGGCGCGCTATGTGGATGAGCAGGTATCGAAGGCGGTCCTCGGACAGACGATGACGTCGGACGACGGGTCCAGCCAGTCGCAGGCCGAGGTCCACGACGAGGTGCGCCACGACATCGCCGCGTCCGACGCGCGCGCGGCCACCAGCACGGTCAACCGCGACGTTGTCCGATCTTATGTCGATCTGAATTACGGGGTGCAGGAGCAATATCCGCGCCTGCTGCTGGAGGTCGAGGAGCCTGAGGATCGCACCGCCTGGGTCAATGGTGTCGACAAGCTGCTGGGGCGTGGCCTGACGGTGAAAGCATCAGAACTTCGCGCCAAGTTCGGCTTGTCTGAACCTGAGGGTGAGGATGAGGTGGTGGGCGGCGTCCCGGCGCCGACCGAACCGTCGGCACCTACCGCCATGAACCGGCAGCAGGAAGGTGACGAGATCGACCTGATTGCCGAGGAGATGCTGGCGGACTGGCAGCCGGTGATGCAGCCCCTGATTGATCCGGTCGAGGCGCTGCTGGCGCAGGTGACCACGCTGGAGGAGTTCCGCGACCGCCTGCCGGAACTGGCCGGGACCATGGACGAAAGCCGGCTGGTCGATGCACTGGTGCGCGGCATGGTCAAGGCCCGCGCCTTGGGCGATGCCCGCGATGGCTGACCGGCCCGCCTACAGTTTCGATCCCGGCCCGCCGCCGGAAGTGATCCGATTCTTCCGGGGCAAGGGCGTCCGCGACAGCTTCGATTTCGACGAGATCGAGCCTGAAGAACACGCCGTCTCTTTCGCGGCGGCGAAGGCGACCAAGGCCGATGTGCTGCTGGATATCCGCGCAGCGGTCGAGGCCGCCATCGCCGAGGGTCAGACGCTGGAAACCTTTTCGGCCAACCTGACACCGATCCTGCAAGCCAAGGGCTGGTGGGGCAAGACGCTGATGGAGGATCCGCTGACCGGCGAGGATCGGTTCGCGCAGCTCGGCTCGCCCCGCCGTCTGCGCACTATATACAATGCCAACCTCCGGTCAGCCCGCGCCGCCGGCCAGTGGGAGCGGATCGAGCGCACCAAGAAGCTGCTGCCCTATCTGGAATACCGCCTCGGCCCGTCCGAACGCCACCGCCCCGCGCATGAGGCCAAGGCCGGGATGATCCTGCACGTGGACGATCCGTTCTGGGATGAGTGGATGCCGCCGAACGGATGGGGCTGCAAATGCTGGGTGCGGCAGATCACCAGGGCGGAGGCCGAACGTCGCGGGATCTCGCCATCGCCCAAGGTGCCAGACACGGTCTGGGAAAACAGCCGCACCGGGCAGGTGCAGATCGTTCCGGCCGGCATCGACCCCGGCTGGCATCGTAATCCGGGCAAGCTGCGATTGCAGGGCGTCGAGGCGGTGCTGGGCGACAAGATCGACCTGTTGCCGCCCGACGCCCAGACGGCTGCGCTGCGGGACATGGCCACAAGCTGGCGGGTCAAAAGGATCCTGAGCGACGGGGCGCCGGGTCAGGTGCCAATAGCCGCGCTGGATACGGATATCGCCGCGCGGCTCGGCGCGGAAACAAGGCTGATCAATATCTCGGCTGCGACGGCCGAGAAGCAAACCCTGCATCATTCCGAGTTGGCGCCGGAGGATTATGCGCGGCTGGTCGATCTGCTGGCGACCGGCCGGGCCGTGGCGCAATCCGAAACCCACCTCGCATTCGTCGGGCGCGATGCTGACCTGCCGTGGATCGCGGTCGTCAAGCGCACGCTGGACAGACGCGAGGTATTCCTGGTCAGCCTGTATAAATCGGCATCCGCGCGTTATGTGGACCGGCTTATCCGCCGAGGTGAAATATGGAGGGATTGAGAAGCGCCTGGGAGGACGTCACATCCTCCGCGACTCAGGGCCGGTTCGACGGGATACTTGGCTCAGGCGCACCATATATATAGTCGTGCGCGCCGGATTTTGCAACGCGCGCCGCGCCCCCGGATCGCAACAGGCCCTGCGGCTCGATTTGAATACCGTTTGAATACCCTTGCGCGGTCCTGACGGGCGCGACTACCATCCAGGGCGAAGGGTCGCTCAGCGGCGCGCTCAGCGCCTCGTCCCGAACCCCCGGGAAATCGCGATGCCCCCGAAACCGCATCCCCCGGCCCCGGGTCGCGCGGCTGTGCGATAGCACGTCCATGACACGATCATCCTCCACACTCGCGGGCATCGCCCTCAATGTTCAGGACGGCGCGGCGCCGGACTGGGTCCAGCTCATTCCGGCCGGACCCTCGATCCTCGGCCGCGACGGCCGGCGCTGGACGATGTCCGATCCCGAGGCGGTGGTGACCGCGACCAACCGTCTGGGTCAGCCCCCGCATGTCGACGTCGAGCATTCGACGCAGCATCGCGGCGCGAAGGGCGAGCCTGCCCCGGCAGTTGGCTGGTTCGACCGGATCGAAGCGCGCAACGGAGCGATCTGGGGCAAGGTCGACTGGACCGACGACGGCCGGACCGCCGTCGCCTCGCGCGCCTATCGCTATCTCAGCCCGGTCTTCCGCTTCGATCGCCGCACCGGCGAGGTGCTGGCGATCGTCTCGGCCGGGCTGACCAACAATCCCAACCTCGACATGGCCGCGCTCAACGCGGCGGAACAGGAGACTGACACGATGGACGCCGCTGTCCTGGACGCCCTCGGCCTCAGCGCCAATGCCACCGCCGCCGATGCGGTCGTGGCCATCACCAAGATCAGGGAGGCCCGCGACACCGCGCTGAACGCGGCGCAGGTGCCCGACCCCGTGAGATTCGTGCCGCAGGCGGACCATCAACTGGCCCTGAACCGCATCGCCGGTTTCGAGGCGGCCGACCGCGCCCGTCAGGATGCGGACATCGCCGCCGCGCTGGATGAGGCGGTTGCGGCCGGCAAGATCGCCCCGGCCTCGCGCGATTACCACCTTGCCGCCTGCCGGGCCGAAGGCGGGCTGGATCGCTTCCGCGCGGCGATGGCTGTGGCGCCGGCGATCATCGCGCCGTCGGGGCTGGACGCGAAGAACCCCGACAAGCCGCAGGCTTACAGCGCCGAAGAGCTGGCCGTCTGTCAGGCGATGAACATGGACCCGGCCGAAGTCTTCGGCGCGGGCAAGAAGGAGTAAGCCGTCATGGCGATCATCACCCCTGCGCTTTTGACGGCGCTGAACACCAGCCTGCAAAAGGCGTTCAAGGACGCCTATGCCGCCATGCGCGCGCAGGCGGTCTTCGAGCGGATCGCGACCACGGTGCCCTCCAGCACCGCGACCAACACCTATTCCTGGCTGGGTGACTTCCCGACACTTCAGAAATGGATCGGCGACCGTGTCATCCGCGACATGAAGGCCAGCGGCTACCAGATCAACAACGAACTTTACGAGGCCACGCTGGGCGTCGCGCGCACCGCGATCGAGGATGACCAGTATGGCCATTACGCCACCGTCGCGGCAAGCATGGGCCACGAGGCCGCGCAGCACCCCGACCGGATCACCGCCGCGCTGCTGGCGACGGGCACTGCCTCGCTCTGCTACGACGGGCAGTATTTCTTCGACACCGACCACCCGGTCTACCCCAACGTGGACGGAACCGGCGTCGCGGCCACCGTGTCCAACTACAATTCCGGCGGCGGTGCACCCGGCGCGGCGTGGTATCTGCTGGACACCCGCAAACCGCTGAAGCCCCTGATCTTCCAGGAGCGCACGAAGCCAGAGTTTGAACACAAGACCAGCCCCGGCCAGTCCGATCATGTCTTCATCAAGGACCAGTACCTGCACGGCATCCGCTATCGCTGCAACGGCGGCTACGGGTTCTGGCAGATGGCCTATTGCTCCAAGGCCGCGCTCGACGCCACGAATTTCGTGGCGGCGCGCGACGCGATGGCGGCGTTCAAGGCCGATGGCGGCCGCCCGCTGGGGATCCGGCCGGACGTCCTGCTGGTGCCGGCCTCGCTGCGCAGCGCGGCGCAAAACTTGATCGACAAGGCCAATCTGGCCGGCGGCGAAAGCAACATCCACTACAAGGCGGTCGACGTGATCGTCTCGGACTGGATGTAAGGGGGCGGCCATGAAGGTGCTTGTGAAAACCACCGCCGATCCCGGTCCCTTCCACCGCTGCGGCCGCGCCTGGACGAAGGCCGGCGTAGTCGTGGACCGGGACGAACTGTCCAAGGCCGAATGGGAGCGTCTGGCGGCCGAGCCGATGCTGCATATCGGCCCGGCGCCGGACGAGGCTGAACTGGCCGAGGCCGATACCGCCATCCTGACCGACGAATTGCGGCGCATCATCGCCGGTCTGGACGCGGACGGTTTCGGCAAGGACGGCAAGCCGAAGCTGGAAGCGCTGCGCGCCGCGCTGCCGAAGGCGAAGGACCAGATCACCGCCGAATTGCGCGATCAGGTCTGGGCGGCGCTGACGCCGACAAAGCCGGCGCCGGGCAACTGATCGGAGCAGCGGGCACACGTCCCTTCCCAGCGTGAGGGCTGTCGGCGCGGAAGTTCCAGCAGGCCAGGCAACAGCGCAAAAACATGGGCGTGACAGCCGGGAGAGACCGGCACCAGTTTCAGCGCAGGAAGAAGCATGACCGGACGACACGCCCTTTACAACGAAGCTATCGCGCTATTCAGGTCCAGCGGTCGCGTGTCCACGTCCTTTCTGCAGCGCAGTCTGGGTCTTGGCTACAACGAGGCGGCTCGGATCGTCGAACAGCTTGAGGCCGACGGTCTGATCACTGCGCCCGACAACGTCGGTCGCCGTGATCTTGCTCCGGGTGAGGGGGCGGCATGACCTACGCCCTGTCTCTTATACACATC
>ERZ761602.7713-NODE-7713-length-11238-cov-332.271752_pt1 | contig 11238 bp, 7 predicted proteins | sample MGYA00512165_ERZ761602 | MGnify/ENA primary metagenome ERZ761602 (study PRJEB28899, sample SAMN02445085) | bioreactor sludge metagenome | biome: EBPR sludge; isolation source: Thorneside wastewater treatment plant | place: Australia: Brisbane, Thorneside... | reverse complement strand
GCGGGCGGACATCGGCCGGACGGCGGTAATCGTAGGAGCGGCGCTGGTCCTCCTGTTGCCGCCGCGCGTCTCGCGCCTCGCGTTCGCGGCGCTCTTCCTTGGCGGCGCGCTTGTTTTCGCGCTCGGCTTCCTGCCGGCCGCGCTCGTAACCGCGTTCATAATCGTGTCCGCCGCTGCGGTTGTAACCCTGCTGCCGTTGCGCGTCGCGGTAGCCGCGGTCGTAGCCGTCGTTGCGATCGTACGACGGCTGCCGGCCATAGGAGGAGCCGTCGTAAGGGCGATCGTACTGATCGTACTGCGGACTGGACTCGCAGCCGGCGACGGCAAGCAGGCTGCCAAGCGCGGCGGCCAGGGACAGGCGTCTGAGACAAGGGGACATGCTGAAATTCCTCCTGGGTCGAGCATTGAACTTCGGCATCCGGCAGGCGGGAAGGTTCGCGATCGTCGTCTGCCGCCTGCCAGCCGGGCTCTCCGGCAAACGAGCCCCGATGGAGCCGGGCACCTCGATTGCATGCCTGCAAGCATAAACCATTTGCCCGTCGCGGTGGGTGGCGGGCAAATCGCCACCGGCGGCCAGGCGATCGTTGCGACCGTCCGGCCGGTTGTCCCCGGAGCCTGTTGCCGAATCCACCCGGCAGGCGCTCGGCGGCGTTGCTCCCGTGCTGCCGGTCGCTCGCAGCTTGTGGGTGAATCTGCTGCACGGGACCGATCGGCTGCCTTGCCCACTCGCCAGTTCCTCGCCGATCCACTTGATCCGTCTCGTCGTTCGCTTCCTGACGCCGGGCATCCCGGTCTGCTGGCGACGATGTCTTCACAACCGCTCAGGCGCTGTGCAGCTTCAGCAGGCGCGTCAGCCAGATCGCTGCGAACGGCAGCAGCAGGCCGAGGACAATCGCGACCAAGAACAGGTTGCCGAGCTCGCCATAGTCGGCTGCCACCCTGATCGCGTTGCTCGCCGGATCACGTACCTCGCGGCTGACGTGGTACCACTCGTTGAGATACTTCGTTCCGAGTTGCGAGGCCGACAGCGCCAGGTTGGTGAACGAGGCCATCACCGCGAAGTAGGTTGCCTTGAGGCCGGCCGGCGCCGAATTGGCGATCCACGCCAGCATCGGCACCATGGCAATCTGCCCGAGAGGTGACTCGAGTGCGGTATCGACGAGGGCGATGAAGCGCGCGTCAACGATGCCACCGGTGTGCGCCGCAGTCCATTCGTGCAGTCCGTAGTACATTCCCAGCGTCGGCAGGCTCAGCAGTGTCCCGGTGAGGGTCAGGAAGCCGACGATGTAGGCGATCGAACGTTCGCCCATGAAGCGGCGGAACAGAAAGAGTCCAAACAGCGTCAGTACGCTGGCGATCAGCGACAGCCGGGCAAGGAACGACTGATCGAAGCCGAGAACGTCGATCATCCACCAGGTCGAGCCGGCGCCCGGGCCGGGAACGGCGCGGAAGACGAAGATGATGATCGCCGTCCCGAGCAGAGTCCGCCGCGATTCATCGTCGAGTTCGCGCAGCAGCCTTGCCATCAGGAAGCTGATGACGGCGAAGGAACCGACGAAGATGATCTCCTGGCTGAAGTTGAGCTGCGCCAGACCGACCACCAGGCTGATGGCGACGAAGACCGCACTGCCGCCGAGGATCCACCAGTTGGGCCGTACCGGCTCCAGCGGCGGCTCGAGCAGCGCACGCAGGTGCGCCCCATCGAAGCCGCGCGCGCGCAGCCGTCGCTCGTCGCGCCGCCGGAGCACCGAGGCCAGCAGCACGCCGGCCACCGACACCAGCGGAATCAGCAGGGCCATGCCATAGACGTCGGCGTAGACGGCTACCTTCGCCGCCTGCGGCAGCGCCTCGACGCCCTGGAACATGAGGACGTTGACCACCGAGACCAGCACACCGCCGCCGATGATCGCCACCCGGCCGAGGGTCTGCAGCGTCGTGTTCATCAGCCGCCGCGTCTCCGCCGGCAGCGCGATGCCGTATTCATCGACGCGTGGCACCGCCTCGACGGTCATCGCATCGGCGACGACATCCTGTACGACGTAGCCGACGGGCGCCAGCAATGCCGAGAGCACGAACCACGCTTCGAGCGACATGACGGCGCCCATGCGCAGCGGTTCAGCCACCAGCCCGTACATGATCAGCAGGCTGGCGGCGATCAGCCCGGCGCCAAGCCACACCAGAGCCGCCTTGTGGCGCCAGATCAGGTCGACCAGGTGGCCGACCGGCATTTTCAGTGCCCAAGGGATTCCTGCCCAGAAGCCGAGCGCGGCGAGGAAGGCTGCCGACAGTCCGAGGTGCTCCTTGACGAAGAAGGTGCCGACGATGCCGGTCAGACCGGACACGCCAGCCGCCACGTAGACCATCAGCGGTGGCAGGAAGGAGAGCCGCATCTCGCGGCCAAGTTCGAGGATGTTGCGATCGAGCCAGTGGCGGATGGAAGTGAGCAAGGCGGAACTCCGGAAGGTCTCGCGCGGCGCCAAAGGGCAGCACGCGGCGCGCGTGGCAGCGCTGCAGCGGCGACGGGCGGCCGCCGGTCGGCGCCATTGTGCACCAAGCCGGCGCCGCACGGGATACTGTGCGGCTTCACCTGCTGACGGATTGGCTCTAGACTAGGGTGCGCGCAACGGGTGCGGAGGGGCAGATGTGGTTTCTCGGAGCAGTACTGGGTGCGATCCTGGCCGGCGAGCTCTACTCCGGGCTGTGGGTGATCGGTGCGCTGCTCGGTGGCATCCTCGGCTGGTTGGCCGGCAGTCGCGCGCGGCAGCGGCAGGAAGAGCGCTACCGCCTGCTGGACGAGCGCCTGCAGCGGCTCGAGGCGGCGCTCGATCGCCTGTCGCCGGCGCCGTCGGTGGTGGTCGCCGAGATGCCGCGCACCGGCACCGCCCAGCCTGCAGCGGTCGCGGCGGCCGCCAGCGACGCGGCTGCCGCGGGCGCGACGGCATCGGCAGCATCGGCAGCGTCATCACCCCCATCACCACCACCAGCCACCGCCGACCGGCAGCCGGCGACGCGGCCGGTTTCGTCGCCGGCATGGCAGTCGGTGCCCCCCGCAGCGGCAGTGCTGCAGTCAGGCCGGGCTGCGGCGGTGCGCGACTGGCTGCTGCGCGGCAACCTGATGGCGCGCGCCGGCGTCATCGTCCTCTTCCTCGGCGTCGCCTTCCTGCTCAAATACAGTTACCAGCACCTGCAGGTACCGATCGAGCTGCGGCTGACGGGCGTTGCGCTGGCGGCAGTCGTCCTGCTGCTGCTCGGCTGGCGACTGCGAACGGCTCGCGCGGCCTACGCGCTGGCGCTGCAGGGGGGCGGCGTCGGACTCCTGTACCTGACGATCTTCGGTGCCCTGCGGCTGTTCGGGCTGATCGAGGCGGCACCGGCATTTCTCCTGTTGCTCGCGGTGGCGGCGCTGGCGGCGACGCTGGCGGTGTTGCAGGATGCGCTGGCGCTGGCCGTGCTTGGTGCCGCCGGCGGCTTTCTCGCGCCGATCATCGCCAGCACGGGTGCCGGCAGCCACGTGACGCTCTTCGGCTACTACAGCGTGCTCAACGCCGGCATCCTGGCGATCGCCTTCTTCAAGGCCTGGCGGCTGCTCAATCTGGTCGGCTTTCTCTTCACCTTCGCCATCGCGACGCTCTGGGGTGCGCTGCGCTACCGGCCGGAGCACTTCGCTTCCAGCGAGCCTTTCCTGATTCTCTTCTTCCTGATCTACGCCGCAATGCCGGTGCTCTTCGCCCTGCGCGCGCCGGGGGCGCGCGCGCAGCGCCTCGATACGACGCTGGTCTTCGCCCTGCCATTGGTCGCCTTCGGGTTGCAGGTCGGACTGGTGCGCGAGTTCGCCTACGGCGCTGCGTGGAGTGCGCTGGTGCTCGGCGCCTTCTACCTGCTTTTGGCGCGCGTCCTCTGGTCGCGTCTCGGCGAGGAGCAACGCTTGCTGGTCGAGGCCTTCCTGGCTCTCGGCGTCGGCTTCGCGACGCTGGCGATTCCGCTCGCCTTCGACGGGCGCTGGACCGCTGCTGCCTGGGCGATCGAGGGGGCGGCACTGCTCTGGGTTGGCATCCGCCAGCAGCGGCTGCTGGCACGGCTGTCCGGCATCCTGCTGCAACTGCTCGCCGGACTCTTCCAGTTCAGCGATCTGCCGGCCCGCGCAGCCGGCTGGCCGTTGCTCAACAGCGCCTTCCTCGGCGGCCTGTTGCTGACGCTGGCCGGGCTTTCCTGTGCCTGGCTGATGCAGCGCGAGTGGCGGCGCGAGCCGCGGGGTCTGCGGCCCGAAGAACGCGCGCTGGCGCCCCTGCTCTTTCTCTGGGGTGTCGGCTGGTGGAGCGGCAGCGGCCTGCACGAGATCGACGCGCACGTGCCGGGCGCGTTGCACCTGAACGCCGCCGTCGCCTTCTTCACCGCTACCTGCCTCATCTTCGCCTGGCTCGAGCGGCGCCTCGCCTGGCCGGCGGCGCGGCTCGCGGCGCTGGCACTGCTGCCGCTGCTACTGCTGCTGGCGCTGCTGAGCGTCGCGCGCGCTGCGCATCCGTTTGCCCACTTCGGTTACCTGAGCTGGCCGGCGGCGTTCGCCGCGCATTTCTTCCTTCTCCGCCGATACGAGACGGCCAGGCCGTGGCCCGGCGACTGGCTGCATGCCGTCGGGCTGTGGCTGCTGGCAGCGATCGGTGCCTGGGAACTGGCGTCGAGCATCGACCGCTGGGTTGTCGGTCGCGCCGCCTGGCCACTGCTCGGGTGGGCGCTTTGGCCGGGGGCACTGCTCGCCGCTCTGGCGCTGCGCGGCGAGCGCCTGCGCTGGCCGGTGGCCGCGCACCTCGATGCCTATTTCGTCATTGGCGGAACGCCGCTGGCGGTCTTCCTCGCCGTCTGGTTTCTCGCCGGCAACGCACTCTCCGATGGCAACCCCTGGCCGTTGCCCTACCTGCCGCTGCTCAACCCGCTCGATCTCGCGCAGGCCGGCGTGCTGCTGCTGCTCACGACCTGGTTCAGCGAAGCGCGCCGCCTGCGCCTGCCACCATACGCCACGGCGCCACTCGCGCTGGCCTGGGCAATCCTCGGCAGCGGCGCCTTCATCTGGGCCAACGCCGTCCTCCTGCGCGCCCTGCATCACTGGGCTGGCGTACCGCTGCAACTGGTGGCGATGCTGCGATCGGAACTCGTGCAGGCCTCGCTGTCACTGTTCTGGACCATGCTGGCGCTGGCGGCGATGGTGCTCGCGACCCGTCGCGGCTGGCGGTCGCTGTGGCTGAGCGGCGCGGCGCTGATGGCGGTGGTCGTCGGCAAGCTGCTGCTGGTCGATCTGTCGAATGCCGGCACCATAGAACGTATCGTCTCGTTCCTCGGCGTCGGTCTGCTGATGCTGGTGATCGGCTACCTGGCGCCGGCGCCGCCGAAGGAGGAACGGCCATGAGAGTCCTCGTCGCCTGGCTGTCGCTGCTGTGCTGTGCTCTGGCTCTGGCCGATTCGCCCGACGACTTCGCCTTCGGCATGCTGCTGCAGCCCGACGGGCCGCAGGCGCTCGTCCGCGTCGATCTGCCGGCAGCGGTGCACACCGGCGTTCGCCGTCCGGACCTGGGCGACCTGCGGGTCTTCAACGCTGCCGGGGAAGCGGTGCCGCATGCCTGGCTGCCGCAGCCGCCGGCGGCGCGTGCCAGACCAGCGCTGCTGCCGCTGCCGCATTTCGCGCTGCGCGGCGAAGCCGCCGCCGGCGTCGAAGGGGTCGAGGTCCGCATCGAAAGGCAGGGTGGCCGGGCGGTGGTGCGAATGGACGAGCGTGCGCCGGCGCCGGCCCGTGCAACGCTGCTCGGCTACCTGGTCGACGCGAGTGCCGTCGAGCAGCCGCTGCAGGGCTTCGCCCTCGAGCTGTCGCCGGCCGTTGACGAACTCGTGACGCGAGTACGCGTCGAGGCGAGCGACGATCTCGCGCGCTGGACGACTCTCGTCAGCGAGGCCCCGGTGCTGCGGCTGGCCGCCGGCGGACAGCGGCTCGAGCAGTTGCGGATCGCGTTCGCGCCGCGGCGGGCGAAGTACTTCCGGCTGAGCTGGGCGGCGGCCGCGCCGGCGCTGCCCTTGTTGGCGCTCGCAGGCGAGCCGGCTGCGGCAGTCCTCGAGGCGCCGCGGCAGTGGCAGCAGGTCGCCGGCAGCGCCGTGCAGGAGCAGCCCGGCAGTTACCGTTTCGACCTGGGCGGCCAGTTCCCGGCCGATCGACTGCGCCTGTTGTTGCCGCAGCCGAACAGCGTTGCCGCCGTCGAGCTGCTGTCGCGATCGCGCGCCGGCGATGCCTGGCGACGGGTGACGACGGCGACCGTGTACCGCCTCGGCGCTGCCGGTCAGGAGGTTGTCAATCCCGATCTGGCGATCGCCGTGAACAGCGACCGCCACTGGCTGCTGCGCGTCGATCAGCGCGGCGGTGGCCTCGGTTCCGGGGTGCCGGAACTCGCCGCCGGCTGGCTGCCGCAGGGATTGATCTTCGCGGCCCGCGGGCCGGCACCGTTCCAGCTCGCCTTCGGCAGCAGCAGCGCGCGGCCAGGCGCCTATCCGATCACGACACTCGTACCGGGGTATCGAATGACCGACGACGGGCAACCGGTTGCCGACGCGGCCGCTGCCGCCGGTCTCGAGATCGGTCGTGCAACGACCGCTGCCGTGCACCTGCTGGCTGGCGAGCGCGCCACCCGCCCGGCGACCGACTGGCGACGCTGGGGACTCTGGGCGAGCCTGCTGGCGGGCGTCGCGCTGCTTGGCTGGATGGCGTGGCGGCTTGTCCGGCAACTTGCGCGCGCGCCGCAGGACGGACCGGGGGCCGGACCGGCGGGCTGACCGCCGGCAGTCCCGGCGAGCAGCCGGCAGCGCCGCGGGCCTTGAACGATATGCCGCCGCGCACTGTCGGAGAGCGAGTGGCCCGGCAACCAGCCGCCGCGCGGGCGATCGGCGACGCCCAACCTGAACCTCTGCTGTCGACTCGACTGGAGAACCGATGAAGAAGATCATCCTGCCGCTGCTGTTCATCGCCTCGCTGCTCGGCAGCCGCGGCTTGCTGGCGAATGCCGACGTCGACCGGGCGGTGCAGGCGCTGGGTGGCGCCAGCGCCCTGGCTGCCGTCAGCAGCCTGCAGATCCGCGGCACGCTGAAGCACTGGGAGCCCGATCAGTCGCTGGTGCCGGGCGGCGAGAAGCGCTTCGCCGGCGACTCGTCCTTCACGCTGACGCGCGACTTTGGCAGTGGCGCCGCGCGCATCGACTGGCAGCGCCAACTGGCGTATCCGGCAGCGCGCGAGTACCGCTTCAGCGAAGTCATGGTCGGCGACGCCGGCCATGTCTTCGGCATCGACAGTACGGCCCGCACGAGTCAGAGCCGGGCTGCCGATCCGCCCGGCCATGCCATGTCGAGCGTGCGGCTGCGGGCGGCGATGCGCGAACTCGAGCGCAGCTCGCCGCTGCTGGCACTCGACATGCAGCGCCACGCAGCGCAGATCACCGTACTGCCGCCGGTCAAGGTCGGTGGACGGAGCCACGCGGCGTTGCGCTACGCGCTTGCCGGACGCGACTTCGTCGTCCTTTTCGATCCCGCGAGCGGCCTGCCGGCGCGCGTGCGCAGCCTCGATTACGATTTCGTCCGCGGCGATCTCGACTTCGACCTCGTCCTTTCCGACTGGCGGCCGGTCGCTGGCATCCAGGTCGCTCACCGGCAGGTCTACGAACTGGCGGGAGAGGTCGTCGCCGAGACCACGGTCGACAGCGTGACGATCAACCCGCCGCCGCTTGCCGGGCAGTTCGATCTGCCGGCGACGCCGCGCCCGCCAGCGCTCGCCATCGGGGAGGGCGTTCCCGCCTACCAGTGGGTGCTGCGCCGCCAGTACATCGGCGTCTTCCTCGATTCCGACATGCTCGCCTGGGACGCTGGCGCTTCGCGTGGCCTGACGCTGCAGGAGATCGCCGACAACGTCCTGCTCGTCCAGGGCGGTTCGCACAACAGCCTCATCGTCGAGCTACCGGGCTCCCTCGTCGTCTTCGACGCGCCGATCAACGACGCGCAGGCGCAGTGGACGCTTGCGGCGCTGCGGCAGAAGTTCCCGCACAAGCGCGTTCGCCATCTGGTGCTGACGCATCATCACATGGACCACATCGCCGGCGCGCGCAGCTTCATTGCCGCTGGCGCAACGCTCGTCGTCGGCGCCGGTGCCGCGGATCACTACCGGCGGATGGCGGCTGCGCCGCATCGCCGCAACCCCGTCCTCGCCGGCTCGGTTGGCGAGCCACGGATCATCGAGGTGAGCGATCGACTGTCGATCAGCGACGGCGGGCGCGAGGTCCTCGTCCTCGACGCGGAAAACCCGCACGCCACGGCGATGCTGATCGGCTACGTTCCCGATGCCCGGCTGGGTTTCGTCACCGACCTCTGGAGTCCCGGTCGCGACGCGCTCGGCAGCCGGCTCGGCGCCGGCCAGGCAGCGGTCGTCGCAGCGGTCGCCCGTCACGCGATCGTCCCCGAGCGTTTCGCCGGCGGTCACGGCAGCGTCGCGCCCTACGCGCCGCTGGCGCAACTCGCCGGCAACTGAAAGCTGCACTGCGCAGCGCCGCTGCCCGCAGGCGGGCAGCACGTCAGCGGTTTTGCGGTCGTGCCGCCGTGCCGCCGTCCGACAGGCGGAGCGCGTTGCGCGCTTCGCCGGCCAGCGGCGATGGCGGGGCCTGCTCGGGGCGCAGCCGCCGGATTTGCAGGCGTCCATCGACATGCACGGCGCTCAGGGCGAAATCAAAGCGATCGGCCTGCGCGCAGAGATCGAGGTCGCGCACCGGCAGATGCGGGTTGTCGTCGGCGAGAAAGCGGCGGCCGAAATCGGAATTGCGAACACGCGCTGCGTAGCGCCCGGGTTCGGGCTGCTCGCCATGCAGCAAGGCTTCGATGTAGTCGGCGCAGGCAATGTCTTCGTCGCCATCGCGGTCGACCCATTCGCCGGTGATCACGAAACAGACTTCGGCAGGCTGCAGCTCGAGCAGCGCCGTAGCCGTCGCCCGGGCGAGCACCAGACTGCCGGCGAAGAGCGCTCGCGCGTGGCGGAAGCGGGTGAGGCCGCGGACGCCGGCGGCGGTGGTCTGGATCAGCGGCCGGCCCGCAAGGTGGACGTGCTGCAACTCGGCGGGCGAATTGCCGAAATCGAAGCCCGGGATCGGATCGCCGCCACCGACGGCGCCGGTGGTCACGGCGTCGGGGAGCTGCCGTTGCAGGCGGAAGGCCCCGGCGATCGTCTCCACCGGGTAGATCGTTCCGGCGCCGGCGACGAAGGCGTAGGCGGCGGTGCTGAAGGAGCGCAGGACGTCGATCACCACCACCGCATCCACCGGCTCGCGGAGCGGGTCGAGGCGATTCAGGAAGACACGGCGGGTACGCATGGCGGCGTGCAAGTCCTCTTGTGGTGGGTGATCTGGACGGGCTGCCGGAGTATCCCCGATGTCCGGCGAGCGGTCAAACGCGGATGGCCGCAGCGGCAGGGAAGGCGGCTCACGGGCGGCGCAGCTCGTTTCCGGACCACCAGCGCAGTTGCGATACCTTGCCGCTGCCCTGCAGGATCGACTCGATCGCCGTCGCCAGCCGCTCGACCGTCGGCGCGTTCGGCAGCTTGCGAAACCACTTTCGGACGTACGGCTTCGCCGGCTCGATGAAGCAGAGGAAGCCGTTCTCGTGCGCTTCGTAGTTGCCGCAGCCGACCCACAACGGGTAGTCGGCGTTCTGCAGCCCGACGCGGACACCCCACTGCTCGACCGTCACCGACTCCACCGGAAAACCGTGCGCCGGCAGCTCCTGCGCCAGTAGCTCGGCCAGACGGATGCCGTAGCGCCCGGGGTTGAGATCGTGTTCCTCGTCGGGGTAGGGCGGAAAGTCGGTGGAAACGAACTCCACCTGGCTGCGCATCGACAATCGATCGACTCCTTCGGAAACGTTCATGAAAAGCGGCGCTGCGCGTGCCCTGCCGCCCGCCTGGGCACCAGCCGCAACCAAAGTTGCGCATCGTAAGGCAGTACGCGCCGGCTGTCAGCAGGCGCCGGCGCGCTGCCGCCAGGCGGGCCGAGCAGCACCTTCTCGACGGTGATGCGCTCGACCCGGTAGGCGGTGCCGGCGAAGGGCGCATCGAGGCGCTGCAGGAAGTCCGGCGCGGCGAGCAGGCGGGCGACGAAGCGGTTGTGCTCGGCGGCCGTTGCGTGGGCGAGCCGCGGCGTCCATTCGCTGCTCCGGGCGGCGGCCGCCAGCAGGTGGCGTGCGATCCACGGGTGGTCCACGGCACGGCCGAGAGCGAGCGACGAGAGCGCGGCGGCCGCCTCGTCACGGCTCGCCAGCCACTCGCCGACGACCCGCCGGTAGTCTGCCTCGTCGAGCGTACAGTGCGCCAAGGCCGAGCGGTCGACGCGCAGCGCCGCATGCGCCGGATCGCGCAATTGTTCGACATGCGGTTCGCAGGCCAGCGCCGGCTGCACCGCGGCGAGCAGCAGCGCCAGCGGCAGGCCGCTGCGCCAACTCGGCAGCCACCGGTGCGGCGGCTGCCGGCCGGCGGCAAGCGTTTGCCCTGCGCCGGCGTGCTGCCCATTCGGTGCCGGCGCGACAGCCGGCACTGGCGAGCTGCAAATCCCGCCGATGAGCTGCCGCAGCGCCGCGCAGCTCGCACTGCCGCCGGCGCCTGTGGGCAGCATCGCGCTGCCGTCGGTGACGAGATCTTGCCGAATGTTCACTCTGAGCTTCCGTCTCGCGCGTCTGTGTCGCAGGATCCGGCGCTGCTTCCGGAGGGGGCGATCCACACTTGCCCGACGGCCTTCTCGGACCGTGATGCGCTGCTGGCGGAGCGTCGTCGTCACGGCGTGTCGGCCGCCGGAGCGCGGACCGTGGGCAGCGGATTATCGGCGGCGGCGTCCCGGCTGTCAAAGCGATCGCCACGCACGGCGAGCAGTCGCCGGGGGCCGCCACATCCGCCACGTCCGCCACGTCCGCGGCATTCGCCCCATTTGGCGCATTCGCCGCTGTCGAGCGACAACGGCGCACGTGCTAACATTGCCCGCGTCACTCTTCCTTCAGGAGGCAAACAATGCAGCGAGCACAGGTTCTTCATGCGGCGGGCCGCCGCACCATCGGCGCGATCTCCCTTGCCGGCTGCGCACTCCTTGCGGGTTGCGCCAGCGACGGCAACCTGCTCGGCAGCGGCACGACCACCGTCGCCTCGGATACGGCACGGCTGACGCGCAGCGGTTTTCTCTCGGACTA
>ERZ761602.7712-NODE-7712-length-11242-cov-4.286672_pt1 | contig 11242 bp, 9 predicted proteins | sample MGYA00512165_ERZ761602 | MGnify/ENA primary metagenome ERZ761602 (study PRJEB28899, sample SAMN02445085) | bioreactor sludge metagenome | biome: EBPR sludge; isolation source: Thorneside wastewater treatment plant | place: Australia: Brisbane, Thorneside... | reverse complement strand
GCAGCGGGAGAGAAGGGGCCCATGCGCCGCTTGGCGCATGGGAAGTGAGGGCCGGCGCCGCATCATCGCCGGAGCCGCGGATTGAGGATGTCGCGGAGCTGGTCGCCGACGAGGTTGATGCTGGCGATGGCGAGCAGCAGTGCCACGCCGGGAAAGACGCTGATCCAATACTTCCCGGACAGCATGTACTGGTAGCCGTTGGCGATCAGGCGGCCGAGCGAGGGCTCGGTCAGCGGCATGCCGATGCCGAGGTAGGAGAGCGTCGCCTCGAGCGCGATCGCGTGCGCGGTCTGGATCGTGCCGACCACGAGCAGCGGCGGCAGGCAGTTGGGCAGGACGTGCCGGAACAGGATGCGCGCCGGCCCGAAGGCCAGGCAGCGCGCCGCCGCGACGTATTCCTTGTTGAGCTCGACGAGGGCCGAGGCGCGAACCGTGCGCGCGTAATAGGCCCATTGCACGATCACGAGCGCCAGCACGATCTTCTCGGCGCCGCGCCCGAGCACCGCGAGCAGGATCAGTGCCACAAGCACCGCCGGAAACGAGAGCTGCACGTCGACGATGCGCATGACGAACGCGTCGACGCGGCCGCCGGCATAGGCGGCGAACAGGCCGATCGCCATGCCGGCGGCGAGTGCTATGACGCCGCTCGCCACGCCGACGCCGAGCGAGATGCGCAGGCCATAGAGGATGCCCGAAAGCATGTCGCGGCCCTGGTCGTCGGTGCCGAGCCAGTGCGTGTAACCGGCGCTCGATTTGGCGCCCGGCGCCAGCAGATTGCCGAGAATGTCGAGCTGGCGGAGATCGTAGGGGTTCTGCGGCGCCAGCAGCGGCGCGAGCACGGCCGCCAGCACCACGAGGATCACGCCGGCCAGCGCCGCGAGCGCGATCCGGCTCTCGGCGAATTCGCGCCACACGCGCCGCCAGTTCGCCTCGGCGCGGGCCGGCGCCGCTTCGGCGGGAAACACGGCTTCGTGGGCCGCGCTCATGCCCTGGCCGCCAGCCGCACGCGCGGATCGAGCACCGAATAGAGCACGTCCACGACGAGGTTGATGAGCACGAAGATCACGACGATGACCAGCAGGTAGGCGACGATCACCGGCCGGTCGAGCTTGTCGATCGATTCGATGATGAGCTTGCCCATGCCGGGCCAGGCGAACACGGTCTCGGTCACGACCGAGAACGCGATCTGCGAGCCGAGCTCGAGGCCGAGCACGGTCACGATCGGGATCATGATGTTCTTGAGCACGTGGACGAACACGATGCGGCGCATCGCGAGGCCCTTGGCGCGCGCGTATTTCACGTAGTCGAGCAGCAGCGTCTCGCGCATGCCGGCGCGGGCGAGGCGGATGACGAGCGCGAGCTTGAACAGCGCGAGGTTGAGCGCCGGCAGGAACAGGTGCCCGAGCCCGGTCCACGAGAACAGGCTGCTCTGCATCCCGAGGAACGAGCCCACCGGCCCGCGCCCGCCCGCCGGCAGGATCTGCATCTCGACCGCGAAGATCATGATCAGCATCAGCCCGACCCAGAAGGTCGGCAGGCTGAAGCCGAGGATCGAGCCGGCCATGATCGTCTTGGCGCCCGCCGAATTCGGCCGATAGCCGGCATACATGCCGAGCGGAATGCCGAGGCCCACCGCGATGACGAACGAGACGATCACGAGCTCGAACGTCGCCGGCATGCGCTGCAGGATGAGCTGGATCGCCGGGATGCCGAACACGAACGACTTGCCGAGATCGCCGCCGAGCGCGTTCTCGAGGAACGCGAAATACTGCACCCACACCGGACGGTCGAGGCCGAGCGCCGCCGCCACGCGCGCGCGCTCCGCCTCGTCGGCCTCGTGCGAGACGAGGATCTCGACCGGATCGCCGACGACGTAGACGCCGAAGAACACGATCGCCGACATCGCGAAGAGCACGAGGATGCTCTGCATCAGCCGGCGGATGACGAAGACGGTCATGCGCGCGGCCCGCGGCCCGTAGGGCGCCGGCGGGTTGCCCTCACTTCCCGATCGCGCCGAAAGGGCGTGATCGGTCCCCTTCTCTCCCGCACGCGGGAGAGAGAGATGATGGAACGCGCGCGTTCTTTTTCTCTCTCCCGCGCAGCGGGAGAGAAGAGGCGCGGCCGCCGCCTTTGCGGCAGACGGAAAGTGAGGGCCGGCGCCGCGGGCATGGCCGCGCGCGGCGGGCTATTGCGGCCGGACGAACTGCGCGAGCGTGTTCTCGTCGGCGCGCGGCGCGTAGGTGATGCCCTTGCGCGTCGCCCAGATGTTGATCTGGTAATGGAGCGGGATCAGCGCCTGGTCCTTCATCGCCAGCTCGCTCGCCTGCCACAGCAGCTTCTCGCGCTTGCCGTCGTCGACGGTGGCCAGCGCCTGTTCGAGCAGCGCGTCGACCTCCTTGTTCGAGTAGCGCCCGCGGTTCGACACGCCGCGGCCCGGCCCCACCGTCGCGACCAGCGAGCGCAGCGGGTTCGAGACCTCGCCGGTGTCGGAGCCCCATCCGACCAGCATCACGCTGAACGAGAATTTGGGATTGCTGGCGTCGGAGGCGAATTTCGACCACGGCAGCGTCGCCACCTGCGTATCGATGCCCGCGCGCGAGAACATCTGCCCCACCGCCTGGAGGATCTTCTCGTCGTTGAGGTAGCGGTCGTTCGGCCCGTGGATCGTGAGCTTGAAGCCGTTGGGAAAGCCGGCCGCGGCGAGCAGCTTCTTCGCCTCGTCGGGGTCGAACGGATCGGCCTTCAGATTGGGGCTCACGCCGAAGAAGCCGTCGGCGAGCAGGCCGCCGGCCGGGATCGCCTCCTTCTCCATCAGCCGGTCGACGATGGCGGCGCGGTTGATGGCGAGCGACAGCGCCTTCCTGACCCGCGGGTCCTTGAGCGGATTGGGCTTGATCGGCTTGCCGTCCTTGTCCTGAACGAACGGCGTCTCGTCGCGGAAGCTGTCGAGGTGCAGATAGATCAGGCGATTGCCGACGATCCGGTGCAGCGTGACGTTGGCGTCCGCGCGCAGCGAGGCGAGATCGGCGCTCGGAACCTGCTCGATGATCTGCACCTGCCCCGCGCGCAGCGCGGCCACGCGCGCGGCGTTGTTGGTGAGGATGCGCGCCGTCACCTTCTGCCAGTGCGGCTTCGGCCCCCAATAGGCGTCGTTGCGCTCGAACACGACGCGGTCGCCGGGCACGAACTCGACCAGCTTGAACGGCCCGGTGCCGGCCGCGGCCTTGCCGCTGTTGAAATCGGCAGTCGGCGCCTCGACGAACTTCCTGTTGACGATGCGCACGTTCGAGAGGTCGATCGGCAGCAGCGGCGCCGGCGCCTTCGTCTTGAATCGGATCGTGTGCGGATCGACGACCTCCACCTTCTCGATCGCCTGCGTGTTGAGCCGGAACGAGGACGGGCTGTTCGGGACCCACGGCACGCGCTTCAGCGTCGCCACCACGTCGTCGGCCGTGAAATCGCTGCCGTCGTGGAACTTCACGCCCTTGCGCAGCTTGAACTCCCAGGTCGTGTCGTCGATCGTCTTCCACGATTCGGCGAGGCCGGGGCCCGGGCGCATCTTCTCGTCCATGTGCACGAGGCGGTCGAAGACGTGCGACGCGATGTTGTTGTTCGGCGTCAGATTGTGGAAATGCGGATCGACCGAGGTGACGCTGGCGCTGATGCCCATGCTCAGTTCCTGCGCCCCCGGCCCCGTAACGAAGGCGCCCGAGGCCAGAAGGCCGGCCGTGGCGAGGCCGAGCGCGGTCCGCCGCAATGCTGCGTTCATGTGGCTCTCTCCCTGATCCTGCGCGCGCCCACGCGCGCTTTGGCGCATCCTATCGGCGCCCCGCGCGCCGCTCAACGCCCGCGGGCGGAAACGCCGGCCGCGGCGCCGGCCTCGCCAAGCTTCCGCCGGGGCCGCAAAGGTGGCCAGATCGAGTGCCGGCGGGGCTCCCGTCCGGGAACCTGCGCGCGGCAATGATCGTTGCGCTCCACGGCAATCGGTTGCGGCAAGGCGGGGCACGGCATGACCTTCGGCCAAGCGGCGGCGGTGTCGATCCTGGCCATCATGATCGCGCTGTTCGTGTGGAATCGCCTGCGCTACGACCTCGTGGCCCTGTTGGGCCTCGTCGCCGCCGTCGGCGTCGGCATCGTCCCGCCGCAGAACGCCTTCGACGGCTTCCGCGACCAGATCGTCATCATCGTCGCGTCCGCGCTGGTATTGAGCGCGGCGATCAGCCGCTCCGGCGTCGTCCAGGCCTGGCTGCGCCCGGTCTCGCCGCTGATGAAGACGGCGGGCGCGCAGATCACCATTCTCGGAACGATCGTGGCGGTGCTCTCCGCCTTCACGAAGAACATCGGCGCGCTCGCCACGTTCCTGCCCGTGGCGGTGCAGATCGCGCGGCGCAACGGCTATTCGCCCTCGCGCGTGCTGATGCCGCTGTCGTTCGCGGCGCTGCTCGGCGGGTCGATCACGCTGATCGGCACCTCGCCCAACATCGTCGTCTCGCGCCTGCGCCAGGATCTCGTGGGCCAGCCCTTCACGATGTTCGACTTCGCGCCGGTGGGGATCGGCGTCGCGGTGCTCGGCCTGCTGTTCCTCGTCGTCGGCTGGAGGCTGCTGCCCGAGAAGGCGGCGGTGCGAACCGACCGGCCCTTCGAGATCGCGGACTACACGACCGAGATGCGCGTGCGCCCGGGATCGCGCATGGCCGGCAAGACCGTGGCCGATCTCGAGCGCCTCGCCGACGGCGAGATCACGGTGGTGGCGCTGATCCGCAGCGAGGGCGAACGCTACGTCCCGGCCGCGAATTGGAGCCTCGGCGAGGGCGACGTTCTGCTGCTGCAGGCGGATCCCGAGCGGCTCAAGCAGGTCATCGGCGATACCGGGCTCGAATTCGTCGCGAGCCGCAGGCCGGCCGAGGGCGAGGCCAAGCCCGGCGAAATTGTCGTCGTCGAGGCGGTGGTGACGCCCGACTCCGCGTTCGTGAACCGCTCGCTCCCCTATCTTCGCCTGCGCCAGCGCTATTCGGTGAACGTGCTCGCGCTGAGCCGCAGCGGCGAGGTCATTCGCGAGCGCCTCATCCGCGTCCGCTTCCAGCCCGGCGACGTCGTCGTGCTGGAAGGACGCGAGGAAGACGTGATCGCGGCGATGACGGCGACGAACCTGCTGCCGCTCGCCGAGCGCAATCTCCAGCTCTCGCAGGGCCGCCGGAAATACCTCGCGGTCGGCATCCTGGTCGTGGGCATGGCTCTCGCCGTGGCGCGCGTGGTCCCCACCGAGATCGCGTTTTTCGGCGCCGCCGTCCTCGTGGTCGCCAGCGGCGCGCTGCCGGTCAAGGACGCCTACGACGCGATCGACTGGCCGCTGATCATGCTGCTCGCGGGCCTGATCCCGGTCAGCGACGCGCTGCGCACGACGGGGGTCACCGATCTCCTTGCCGGCGGCCTCGGCGCCGCGGCGCGGAACCTGCCGGCCTATGCCGCCGTCCTGCTGATCATGGTCGTGGCGATGCTGGTGACGCCGTTCCTCAACAACGCGGCGACGGTGCTGGTGCTGGCGCCGATCGCGGCCGGCCTCGCCCAGAATCTGGGCCTGCGGCCGGACGCGTTCCTGATGGCGGTCGCGATCGGCGCCGGATCCGATTTCCTCACGCCGATCGGCCACCAGTGCAACACGCTGGTGATGGGGCCGGGCGGCTACGGCTTCGGCGACTACTGGCGGCTCGGCCTGCCGCTGTCGATCCTCGTGGCGGTCGCGGGAACCGCGCTGATCATGCTGGTGTGGCCGCTGCGGTGACGCTTCCCCTCTGCGCGCGGCCGAATTAGTGTCCGCGCTCCGCCACGGATCGCCGCATGACACCGCGTCCCGCCACCGTCGAGATGCTGCGCCGCCTCGTCGCCTTCGATACGACGAGCCGCGACTCGAATCTCGCGCTCATCCACTGGGTGCGCGACTACCTCGCCGGCTACGGCATCGCCGCGCGCCTCGTCCACGACGAGAGCGGGCGCAAGGCCAATCTGTTCGCGACGATCGGCCCGGCCGGCGGCAGCGCCGGCGGCATCGTACTGTCGGGCCATACCGACGTGGTGCCGGTCGACGGCCAGGACTGGAGCAGCGATCCGTTCGCGGTCGAAGAGCGCGGCGGCCGCCTTTACGGCCGCGGCACCTGCGACATGAAGGGCTTCGTCGCGGTGGCGCTGGCGCTGGTGCCCGAATTCGCGGCGGCGCCGCTGGCGGCCCCGCTCCACCTCGCCTTCTCCTACGACGAAGAGGTGGGCTGCATCGGCGTGCGCCGGCTGCTGGCCGAGCTTGCCGCTTCCGGCATCCGCCCGGCCGCCTGCATCGTCGGCGAGCCGACGAACATGGAGGTCGTCCGCGCGCACAAGGGCAAGCTCTCCTACCGCTGCCACGTGCGCGGCTACGAGTGCCATTCCTCGCTCGCGCCGCGCGGCGTCAACGCCGTGGAATACGCCGCCGCGCTGATCGCGCATCTCACCGCGATGGGCCGGCGCTGCGCGGCCGAAGGGCCGTTCGACCGCGCGTTCGACATCCCGCACACCACCGTCCATGTCGGCACGATCCAGGGCGGCACCGCGCTCAACATCGTGCCCAAGGATTGCCGCTTCGATTTCGAGTTCCGCCACCTGCCCGGCGAAGACCCCGAGGCGATGCTGCGCGCGGTGCAGGAGCACGCGGCGCTCCAGCTCGAGCCCGCGATGCACGCGATCCATCGCGACACGGGCTTCCGCTGGGAGAAGCTCTCGTCGTTTCCCGCGGCCGACACCAGCGAAGACGCCGAGATCGTCTCGCTCGCCAAGCGCGCGACCGGGCGCAATTCGGCCGGCAAGGTCGCGTTCGGCTGCGAGGCCGGCCTCTACGAGGCCGCCGGAATCCCGACCGTGATCTGCGGCCCCGGCCACATCGACCAGGCGCACAAGCCCGACGAGTTCGTGGCGCTCGCGCAGCTCGCGGAGTGCGAAACCTTTCTCCGGCGCATCGCCGCCGCAGCTTCGGGGGCCGCGATGGGCGGGGCCGCCATCGGCGGGGCCGCGCCATGAACCGTCCGCCGCAGCTCTATCCGGTCGAACTCCGCGCGCCGGACATCGCCCGCTACCGCGACGGCGGCACCGGCATCGACTACGTGCATCGCTTCGACTCCGGCACGGCCGGGCCGCGCGTGCTGGTGACGGCGCTCGTGCACGGCAACGAGATCTGCGGCGCGATCGCGCTCGACTGGCTGTTCCGCGAGCGGTTCCGCCCGGCACGCGGCACGCTCACCCTCGCCTTCTGCAACGTCCTCGCCTACCAGCACTTCGATCCGGAGATGCCCGGCGAGTCGCGCTACATGGACGAGGATTTCAACCGCGTCTGGTCGCCCGAGCGGCTGGATGGCACCGCCACGTCGGCCGAGCTGCGCCGCGCGCGCGAATTGCGGCCCGTCGTCGAGACCGCGGATCTGCTGCTCGACGTCCATTCGATGCAGCACAAGACCCCGGCGCTCACCATCTCGGGGCCGCTCGAGAAAGGCCGCCGCCTCGCGCGCGAGATCGCGTTCCCGGCGCTCGTGGTCAGCGACGAGGGCCATGCCGGCGGCCGCCGCCTGCGCGACTACGGCGCATTCGGCGACCCGGCGCGGCCGCACAATGCTCTACTCGTAGAATGCGGCCAGCATTGGGAGGCGGCCAGCGAGGCGGTCGCGAAGGAGACGCTGGTGCGTTTCCTCGCCCATGCCGGCATCGCCGACGCCGCCTGGGTGCGGCGCCACCTGCCCCGTCAGGCGCCGGCGCCGCAGCGGCTGGTCGAAGTCACCCACGCGGTGACGATCAAGTCGCGGGACTTCCGCTTCGCCGAGGATTATCGCGGACTCGAAGTGATCCCGAAACGCGGCTCGGTCCTCGCCCATGACGGCGGCGAGCCGGTGACGACGCCCTACGACGAGTGCGTCCTCATCATGCCCTCGCGCCGCCTGCTGCCCGGGCAGACCGCGGTGCGGCTCGGGCGGTATCTCGATTGACGCCGCCTCGGCCGAGGCCCGCTCACTTCTTGCCGATCGCGTCGAAATCGGCTTTCTCGAAGACCGCCTTCACCACGCCGTGGTCGGCGGTGCCCGACGAATCGGTGGCCGAGACGATGCGCTCGCCGAGCACGACCAGATAGATCGCTGCGAACTTGTTCTTGTTGTCGGCGCTGCGCGCGAGCGCGTCGCGCCCCGCGATCTTCACGGCGTCGAAGCCCCAGCGCTTGCGTTGGGAGGCGTTCCTCAGCAACTCGGCGTTCTGCTTGGCGTTGTCCTTGCTGAACGTGACGACGATGCTGAAGCTCTTGCCGTCGTTCGACTTGTAGGTGGCGGTAACCGACGAGGCCGAATCGCTGCTGTAGAGCCCCATCGGCTCGCCGCGCGTGTAGCCCTCCGGGGCGGCCGGCATCAGCGCCGCGAATTCCTTGAGGCGGCTTTCGGGCACTTTCTCGGCCAGCGCCGCGGAGGCGAAAGCGAGCGCGGCGAACGCAATGGCAGAGCGTGCGAGCGTGCGGATCATCGGTGAGCCGTCCTTTCCTGCGTGGACACGACGCGGCCGGGACGAACGCCCGCGCCGCAGTTGCGCTGATACGCAAGGGCCGGCCGTGCGGCATGACCCATTTGGGTCATGGACGGCGCGCTTCAGCGGCCGGACGCGGCGCCGACGAGGCGATGGACCGCCGCGGCCAGCTCGATCTGGGATTCCACCCCCGCCTTGGCGAACGCCGCCTTGAGCTGATTGCGCACGGTCTCGATCGAAGCGCCGCGGCGCTCGGCGATCCTGCCCAGCCGTTCGCCGCGCGCGACGCTCTCGGCGACCGCCGCCTCCGCCGCCGTGAACCCGTACGCGCGGCGCAGCAGGCCCCGGGCATCGCTGCGCGGGCGGGAGGCGCCGAGGCTGATCATCGCGACGGCACCGGAGCGGAACGAATTGGGCGGCGCGGGCACCGGCGCGATGTCCGCGACCGCCGGACGGCCTTCGCTGGCGCGCAGCACCGCCATCGCGATGGGCGAAAGAGCCGGCGAAAGGTCGCGTCCGAGCGCGCGGCGGAGTCCGGCCTGGAGCTCCGCGTCGCTCGCACGATCGCACGCTTCCAACCGGCCGCGCCGAACGCGCAAGTGCCGCGCCGTGGCCAGCGCCGCATCGCCGGCCGGCGTCGCCGCGATCAGCCTGCCCGACGCATCGCAGAAGAAGGCCGCGATCGACACCGCGCCCAGCACGCCGGCGGCCATGGCGGCGCCCTGCGCCTCGATCGCGATTTGCAGCCGCACCGAGGCCTCGATGTGCGGCAGAAGCCGCTCGAGTCGGTCGAGATCGCCGCGCTGGGCGGGGCCCTGCCGCTGCGATCGCGCGACGGTCAGGACCGCGCCGGCGGCGCCGCGCGCGGGCATCTTCGCGTAGGCGCCGAAGCACGCGTCGAACGCGCGGAACACTTCCTGGAACAGCGGACTGGAGCGCCGGTACGCCTCGGTGCTGAACTCGTCCTCGCCGAAAACGCGCGGCGACGGGCGGCGAAACGCGATCGCCATGCGCGGATTGCGTGCAGGATCGTAGCCGCCATAAGCCTCGAGCTTCGCGTTCGCCTCGTCGGTGAAGCCGCTCGTGACGTTGAACGTCGGCACGCCGCCGGCGATGCCGACAAGCTGTCCGGCCCATCCCCCGCCGGCCCGCGCGATCAACGCCAGCGCCTCCGTCCACAATCGCGGATCGTATGGCGCCTCCGCGATCAGACGGATGGCCGATCGGAATTCACGCTCCGAAATCGACACGTGCCCCTCGACACCGCCGGCACGCGCATCCCCGGGCGACTACCGACCATCGGTAGTCTTATCGAGCGTCCGTGAAATATCAAAGAGACGTGCGGCCATCAGGTCCGTCGAACGGCCCTCATCGCGGCGCTCGTGGCCAGCGAACCCGCATCCCCGCGCGCGTCGAGGCCCGCGATCGTGCCGGCCTGATCCGGCTCGGGCCGGTTCTGCGAGAGCTTCCATTTGCCCTCGAGGCGCGTGATCGCCAGCTCGACCCCGACGATGCCTTTCAGCATCTGGTCGATGAACGCGTCCGGCGCGTCGGTGACTTTCCACGGCACGGCCGAGGCGCTCTCGTGCAGGTCGGTGAGGCGCGTGACGAGGCGGCGCAGCCATTCGGCGTCGTCGACGATGCGGAGCGTGCCGTAGGCGTGCACGGCGACGTAGTTCCAGGTCGGCACGACCTTGCCGTGCTCGCGCTTCGACGGATACCAGCCCGGCGAGATGTAGGCCTGCGCGCCGGTGAAGATCGCGAGCGACTCGACGCCGTCGCGCGCGCCCTTGCCATGCGGGTTCGGCCGCGCGATGTGGCCGGTGAGCGTGCCGTGGGGCGCCGGCTCCGGGTCCCACACCAGCGGCAAATGCGTGCCGACGAGGCCTTCGCCGCCGAGCGAGACCAGCGTCGCGAACGGATGCGCGCGCATGAACTCGCCGAGGATCTCGGGGCGCGTTTCCTGGAAGTGCTTGGGGTTGTACATGGCGCGATCGAATCCGCTGGATGGACCGGCCCGATCATTCCCAACTGCCGTCGCCGTGCAAGCGGCGAACCATACGGCGTCTCCGCACAATCGGCCTCGGCGCGCCGCAGGCGTTGGCGGAGAGATGGATCCCCGCTTGCGCGGGGACGACAAGAAGAATTCGGCTAACCGCGCACCGGCGCCGCGTCGTCGATGACGAACTGCACGTCGTCGCGGCCGTTCCAGCGGTCGGCGCGGAGATGGCCGGCGAGGTGCAGCGCGCCGCCGCGGTGCGCGACCAGCGCGGCGCCGAGCGGCTGGCCGACCGCGCGGAACGCGATCGCCTTGAGGCGCCCGCCCCGCTCCAGCGGAATCGCGACGCGGAGATGCTGCTCGCCCACCGGATCGACGAAGCCGATGCGCGCCGCCGAGAGCGCCAGGCGCGGCTCGGCGTTGCCGACGCCGAACGGCGCGAGCCGCTCGAAATGCGCGAGCAGCTCGCGTGTGGCGCCGTCGGCCGCCAGCGTCGCGTCGATCGTCAGCGGCGGAACGCCGCCGGCCGCGGCGACCGCCGGCGCGAGGCGCTCCGCGACGAAATCGGCGAACGCGTCGATGCGGTCCTCGGCCACCGTGAAGCCGGCGGCCATCTTGTGCCCGCCGCCGTTGACGAGCAGCCCCGCCTGCCGCGCCGCGATCACCGCCGCGCCGAGATCCGCGCCGGCGATCGAGCGGCCCGAGCCCTTGCCCACGCCG
>ERZ761602.7710-NODE-7710-length-11243-cov-4.607794_pt1 | contig 11243 bp, 11 predicted proteins | sample MGYA00512165_ERZ761602 | MGnify/ENA primary metagenome ERZ761602 (study PRJEB28899, sample SAMN02445085) | bioreactor sludge metagenome | biome: EBPR sludge; isolation source: Thorneside wastewater treatment plant | place: Australia: Brisbane, Thorneside... | reverse complement strand
ACCCGCCACTATGCGGGGCTCGCCGCCGCGGCGGGCGGGGTGGATACGTTTCTCATCGCCAGCGAACTGCGCGGCATCACGACGGTTCGGTCTGCCGCCAGCGCCTATCCGGGCGTCGCGCGGCTGAAGGCGCTGGCGGCCGAGGTGCGGGGCATCCTGGGGCCGGGGACGAAGATCTCCTACGCCGCCGACTGGACCGAGTGGCGCGGCCACGATGCGGCGGACGGCAGCGGCGACTTCCACTTCCATCTCGATCCGCTGTGGGCGGATGCGCAGGTCGACTTCGTCGGCATCGACTATTACGCGCCGCTCGCCGACTGGCGCGACGGGACGGACCACGCCGACTATGCGCTGAGCCCGACGGGGACGGCGTATGACCCAGCCTATCTGAGCGGCCAGGTCGAGGGCGGCGAGGCGTTCGACTGGTTCTACGCGTCCGACGCCGCCCGCGCGGCGCAGACGCGCACCGCCATCGCCGACGGCGCCCACGGCAAGGCGTGGGTGTTCCGCGCGAAGGACATCCGCAATTGGTGGCGTCATGCGCACTACGACCGGCCGGGCGGCGTCGAGGCGGCGTCGCCGACCGCCTGGGTGGCGGAGAGCAAGCCGGTGCGCTTCACCGAGTGCGGCGTGCCGGCGGTCGACAAGGGCGCGAACCAGCCCAACGTCTTCCACGATCCGCGGTCGAGCGAGAGCGCCTATCCGCACTTCTCGTCGGGCGCGCGCGACGACCGGGCGCAGCGCAGCGCGCTGGAGGCGCTGATCGGGCATTGGCGGGCCGAGGGCGCCAACCCGGTGTCGTCCGTGTACGGAGCGCCGATGATCGACATCGGCCGGGCGCATGTCTGGGCCTGGGACGCGCGCCCCTTTCCGGACTGGCCGTTGCGGGCCGAAATCTGGTCGGACGGTGCGCTGTGGCGGACCGGGCACTGGCTGAACGGCCGCGCCGGGGCGGCCCCCCTGGGCGCAATGGTCAGGGAGATCTGCGCCGCCGCCGGGGTGACGGCGGTCGACGTGTCAGGCCTGCGCGGCGTCTGCGCGGGCTATGCGCTGGACCGGGTGATGAGCGCCCGCGAGGCGCTGGCCCCGCTGATGACCGCCTATGCCTTCGATGCCGCCGAGAGCGCCGGTATCGTGCGCTTCTTCCATCGCGGCGACGGGTCGGAGACGGCGCTGGCCGCCGACGATCTCGCCGAACCCGAGGAGGGCGCTTCGGCTGAGTTGAGGATCGTGCGCGCCGAAACCGCGATGCTGCCGGGCGCGGCCAAGGCCGCGTTCGTCGATGCGGGCGGCGACTACCAGTTGAGCGCGGTGGAGGCGCGGCTGAACGGCGCAGGATCGGCCAAGGTCGCGCAGATCCAGCTGCCGCTGGCGCTGGGTCGGGCCGAGGCGGAGGCGGTCGCGGCGCGGACGCTGCACGAGGCATGGAGCGCGCGCGAGGCGGCGCGCTTCGCTCTGCCGCCGAGCCGCCTCGCGCTGGAGCCGGGCGATGCGGTGCGCCTTGTCATCGACGGGCGGCCGCGCGCCTTCCGTCTGACGCAGACGACCGAGAACGGCGTCAGGCTGGTCGAGGCCGGGCGGCTGGAGCGCCAGCTCTACGAGGCGCCGCTTGCCCGGCTGGAGGGCGAGCCGGGAGCGCCCTGGGCGGGCGCCGGTCCGCCGCTGGTCGTTCTGTTCGATCTCGCACCCATCGCCTTCGGGGCGAGCGAGGAGGGACTCCATGCCGCCGCCTTCGCCGAGCCGTGGCCGGGGCGGGTGGCGCTGCTGAAGGCGGAGGCGGCGGAGGGACCGTATGCGCCCTGGGCGGTGCTGACCCGCCGGGCGGTTCTGGGCGAGACGGCGAGCCCGCTGGCGCAGGGGCCGCTCAATGTCTGGGACCGGGGCGCGGCGCTGGACGTGCTGCTCTGTGGCGGGACGCTGAACGCGGCGGGCGAACGGGCGGTGCTGGACGGCGCGAACCGGGCGGCGGTCGAGAGCGCGCCGGGCGTCTGGGAGGCGATCCAGTTCGCGGGCGCGGAACTGGTCGCGCCGGACACCTGGCGGCTGACGGGGCTGCTGCGCGGGCAGGCGGGAACGGAGGGGGCGATGGCCGGGAGCCTTTCCCCCGGCGCGCGTTTCGTGCTGCTGGACGATGCGGTGGCGAAGACGCCGTCCGGCCCGGCCGAGGCGGGCGCGACGCTGTACCTGAAGGCGGGGCCGGAAGCCGCGCCCTATGACGACGTCGCATGGGAGACGTTCGCCGCGGACTACGAGGCGGCAGGGCGGCTGCCCTGGCGGCCGGCGGCACTGCGCGCCATGCGGCGCGACGGCGGCGACATCGAGATCGCCTGGGCGCGGCGGGCGCGCGACGATTCCGGACGCTGGGGGGCGGGCGAGGTGGCGCTGGGCGAAGAAGCCGAACGCTACCGCCTCGACATCGGCGCGGGGCCGCTGCGCAGCGTGACGCTGGAGGCGAGCGCCTTTCTCTACACCGCCGCGATGCAGGCCGAGGACTTCGGCGGCCCCGCGCCATCGCCGCTGGCGCTGGCCGTCACGCAGATCAGTCCGCGCTTCGGCCCCGGCCGCACGGCGAGCGCGGCGGTTTCACTCTGAAGGAACGACATGAGCGATACGCATAATCTCGGCCTGCCCTTGCTGGAGGCGGGGCAGGCGCAGAAGCACGTCACCGTCAACGAGGCGCTGCGCCTCCTCGATGCGGTGGTGCAGATCGCGGTGAGCGCGGTGACGGATGCGCCGCCCGCCAGCCCCGCCGAGGGCGAGCGCCACATTGTCGGCGCCAGTCCCAGCGGCGTCTGGAGCGGCCATGCGGACGCGATCGCGCTGCGCCGCGACGGCGTCTGGGTGTTCATCGCGCCGCAGGAGGGCTTCGTCGCCTTCAACCGCGCGACCGGGCGGCTGCTGGTCTTCGCGGGCGCGTCCGGGTGGCTCGATCTCTTCCTCGACGCGGCGCTGGACCAAGTGGCGCGGGTCGGGATCGCCACGGCGGCCGACGCGACGAACCGCCTGGCGGTGCGCGCGCCGGCGATCCTCCTGACCGCCGTGCCGGCCGCAGACGGCGGCAGCGGCGACGCGCAGGTGAAGATCAACAAGGAGGCGGCGGGCGATACCGCGACGCTGCTGTTCCAGCGCGGCTATTCCGGGCGGGCCGAAATCGGCCTCGCGGGCGACGATCACCTGCGCCTCAAGGTGAGCGCCGACGGCGCGGCCTGGAGCGAGGCGGCTTCGATCTCGAACGCGAGCGGCCATTGGGGAATCGGCGGCGCGGCTCCCGATTCCCATGTCGCGCCGTCGCTGATTACCGGGCTGATCCCGACGACCGGCGAAGCGCTGCTGGCGGCGACGGCGATCTTCAACGCCGACAATCCGGTGCCGTTCTACACCAGGCGGGCGCGCGGCACGCCCGCGTCCCCATCGGCCATCGCGGCCGGGGACCGCTTCTTCGGCTTCTACGGCGGCGGCTATCATGCGGGCGGCGGCTGGAGCCCCAACGCCGTCGCCTTCCAGGGCGCGGCCGAGGAGGCCTTCACCGCGACCGGCCACGGCACGCGGGTCGATTTCGCCACGACGCCGGTCGGCGGCACGGCGCGGCGGACCATCGTCCAGTTCCGCGCCAACGGCACGCTGCACCTGACGCCGATGAGCGCCGCGCCGGCCTCGCCCGAGAACGGGCAGGTCTACTACGACAGCTCGACCGCCAGGTTCCGCGGCTATGCCGGCGGGGCCTGGGTCGATCTCCACTGACACATGAAGGAGGACACATGGGCTTTGAACTGGACGCGCGCTCGCGCGCCCGGCTGAAGGGCGTCAATGGCGACCTGGTGCGGATCGTCGAACGCGCGGCGCTGACCGGCGGCGCGCCGTTCCGCGTGCTGGAGGGGATGCGCACGCTGGCGCGGCAGAAGGCGCTGGTCGCGGCGGGAGCTTCGAAGACGCTGAACTCGCGCCACCTCACCGGGCACGCCGTCGATCTGGGCGCGACGGTGGATGGCGCGGTGCGCTGGGACTGGCCGCTCTATGCCGGCCTTGCCCGCGCCATGAAGCAGGCGGCCGCCGAGCTCGGCCTGCCGCTCGTCTGGGGCGGCGACTGGAAGATGCGCGACGGACCGCACTTCGAACTGCCCCGCAAAACCCATCCCGCAACCTAGGAGACGATGATGACCGATCTTTCGAACGCCCTGGCCGCCTTCTTCGAGGCCTTTCCCGCCTGGCTGAACGCGCTGCTGGCGCTGGTGACGGCCGCCTCGGCGGCGACCGCGCTGACCCCGACTTCGGCCGACGACCGCCTGCTGGGCCGGGTGCGGCGGGTGCTGGAATGGCTGGCCCTCAATGTCGGCCACGCGAAGCCCGCCGCACCCAAGGCGCCGGAGCGGCCGGCGGGAGGCTAGGCGCCGATCTCGACCAGTGGTTCTCCGGTCGCGATGAGGTCCAGCGCGGTGGAGAGCCGGCTGGCGAGAATCGTCCTCAGATGTGCAGTGCTGGTGTTCCCGCACGTCAAGAGAATGATGGCGGGTGGCGGCCCCAGTCGGGCGACCAGCTCGGCGACGTCCGCATCTTTGGTGACAAGCACACGCGCAGCGCCCTGGGCAGCCGAGAAGACGTCGCGATCCGGTGCGCGGCCGAGGCCGAGGTCTCGAACCTGAATGCAGGCCTCGCCAAATCTCTCGGCTGTCCAGCGCGCCAGGGCGGGCGAGAGGTGATTGTCCAGCCAGATCGTCACTCGGCGGCGATCAGCGGGTGATCGACGCGGCGGGCGGCGAAGGCGAGCGCGGCCTTGATGTCGTCGGGCTCGAGATCGGGCAGTTCCGCGACGATCTCGGCGTGCGACAGGCCCGCCGCGAGAAGGTCCAGCACGTCGGTCACCCGAATGCGCAGGCCACGAATGCAGGGCCGCCCGCCCAACTTGCCCGGTTCCGAGGTGATGCGCTGTATGAGGTCGCTCATGAGGCGTGACGATAGCATGCCGGAGGCCGTTGGGGAATCCGCCGGGCCTGTCCGTAGCGGCAGCTTGCATGGCGGGCGGGCGGCTCTAGTCTGCGGCGCACTCCGCCAGCACGGACGGAGCGAGGAGACAGGATGGGTGCGTTCCGCTTCGATGCCGTCACCATACCGCCGGAGGCCGAGGCGCTGCGCGCCGAGGTGCGCGCCTTCCTGGCCGAGGAACTGACGGGCATTCCCGAACATGTGCGGGCCGGATCGTGGAGCCGGTCGAGCGCCGCGTTCAGCGCCAAGCTGGCGGCCCGCGGCTGGGTCGGCATGGCCTGGTCGAAAGAGTATGGCGGCCACGAGCGCAGCTTTCTGGAACGCTACGTCGTGCTGGAGGAATTGCTGGCCGCCGGTGCGCCGGTCGGCGCGCACTGGATCGCCGACCGGCAGAGCGCCCCCTCGATCCTGAAATTCGGCACCGAGGCGCAGAAGCGCGCCATCGTGCCGCGCGTCGCCAGGGGTGAGGTCTTCTTCTGCATCGGCATGAGCGAACCGGATTCGGGCAGCGATCTCGCGGCGACGCGCGCCCGCGCCGAGAAGACGGCGGACGGCTGGCTGCTGAACGGCACCAAATTGTGGACCTCGGGCGCCAAGACCGCGCACTACATGATCGGCCTCTTCCGCACCTCGACCGAGTCCAAGCATGGCGGTCTGACCCAGTTCCTGATCGACATGACGACGCCGGGCATCACGGTGCGGCCGATCCGCGACCTCACCGGCGATGCGCATTTCAACGAGGTGACGTTTGAGGACGTGCGCCTGCCGGCCGACGCGGTGCTGGGCGGCGAGGGCCAGGGCTGGGCCCAGGTGACGTCCGAACTCGCCTTCGAACGCAGCGGGCCGGAGCGGTTCCTGTCCTCGATGCGCCTCGTCGTGGCGCTGATCGGCGCGGTCGGGCCGGCGCCGAACGAGAAGCAGGCGGCGGCGATCGGCCGGCTGACCGCGCATCTGGTGACGCTGCGCCGCATGTCGGTCTCGGTCGCCGGGATGCTGGCGCGCAAGGAGGACCCGGCGCTTGAGGCGGCGGTGGTGAAGGATCTCGGCGCGGTCTTCGAGCAGGAGATCCCCCAGATCGCGGCCCAACTGATCGAGGCCGAGCCGACGCTCGATCGCAGCAGCGTCTACGAGCGCGTGCTCGCCGAGATCACCATGATCTCGCCGAGCTTCTCGCTGCGCGGGGGAACGCGCGAAATCCTGCGCGGCATCATCGCCCGCGGCCTGGGCCTGAGGTGAGCACGATGAGCGAGACGCGCACCATCCTGGAAGACAGCGCCGCGAAGCTCTTCGCGGCCTTCGAGGAGCCGGCCTTGCTGCGCCGGGTCGAGGCCGGCGAATGGCCGCCCGAGATCTGGCAAGGGATCGCCGGTCTTGGCCTGGAGCAGATCTTCGCGGGCGCCTCGGACGACCCCTGGCGCGATGCCGCAGTCATCCTGAAGGCCTGCGGCCGCCAGATCGTGCCCGCGCCGCTCGCCGAGACGCTGGCGGCGGGCGCGGTGCTGGCCGCCGCCGGGCTGGAGCCGGTGGACGGCGCGCTGACGCTGGCGATGCCGGCCGCGGCGGCGCTCGCCATCGGCGACGACGGGCGCGTTTCGGGGCGGCTGTCGCGCCTCGCCTGGGGACGCCGGGCGGGCCATGTGGTGGCCCCGGTCGACGGCGCGCTGGTCGTGTTGCCGGTTGCGGCGGCGCGCATCGAGGAGGACCGCAGCGTCGGCCGCGAGCCGCGCGACACGCTGGTCTTCGAGCATACGGCGGCCGTGGCGACGGCGGCGGCCGGCGACGGGCCGCTGATGCAGTTCGGCGCGCTGGCGCGGTCGGCGCAGATGGCGGGCGCGATCGAGGCGATCCTGGCGATGACCGTGCAGTACGCCCGCGAACGTTCGCAGTTCGGCAAGCCGATCGGCTCGTTCCAGGCGATCCAGCATCAGCTGGCGGTGCTGGCCGGGCATTCGGCGGCGGCCTCGCGCGCCGTCGATGCCGCGTTCGAGCGGGTGGCCGAGGGCGGCGATGCCGGCTTCGAGGCGGCGGTCGCCAAGATCCGCACCGGCGAGGCGGCGGGGGCGGCAGCCTCCATCGCCCACCAGACCCACGGGGCGATCGGCTTCACCGACGAGCACCGGCTGCACTATTTCACCCGCCGGCTGTGGAGCTGGCGCAGCGAGTTCGGCGGCGAGGGCTTCTGGTCGGCGCGGCTGGGGGCGCGCATCGCCGCCTACGGGGCGGAGCAGTTCTGGCCCATCGTCACGGCGGCGGGCTAGAAAGCGCGGCGCCGAAAAGGCGAGGGGGCGGAGAGGCGGTCGCGCGCGCCTTTCCGCCCCCGGTTCATCCGTCTCCGGCGAGACGGATGGCTTGCCTAGCGCCGGCCGTCCCGCCGGTCGCCGCGCCAATCGCCGTCGCGGTCGTCGTGGCGGTCGTCGCGGCGATCGTCCCAGCGGTCGTCATGGCGTTCTTTCCAGTGTCCGTGATGACCGTCGTGGCGGCCGCGGCGGGCGTAGCGGACGTCGATCACCCGGCCGGTATAGGCGTTGACCGTGATGATCAGGTCCTTGCCGCGGCGATCCTCGGCGCGGGCGATGTAGACGTCGCCGCGCCGTTCGGGCCGCGACACCTCGCGATAGCTGGCGCGCAGCGTGGCGCGGATGACGTGCGGCGGCAGGATCCTGTAGCGCGCCGGACCGTGATAGCCGTAGCCGCCATGGATGCCGGGCGAGCCGATGGTGACGCTGAAGCCGAACGAGTCGCGGGCCTGGGCCGTGCCGGAGACCGCGAACAGCGGAACCGCCAGAGCAAGAGCCGCCGCAAACCTGGTGATATGACGCATCTGCGTACCTCCTTGAAACGACCGGAGCGCCCGATGGACCGCTCCAATGCGCAGGAGAGTGCGCGGCGGCGGCTGAATGCGCCCGGAACGGAACATTCATGGACGGTTCACCGCCGTTGAACTATTCGAGAGCCATGAAACGTCCCCTCGTCATCGCCATGGTCCTTGCGGCGCTCGCCGCGCCCGGCCTCGCCCAGGCGCGAATCGCGGACGCCGAGGACGGCGGCTGGCAGGTGGCGCAGAGCGGCGACTTCGTGCCCCTGGAGGTCATCTTCGCCGATCTGCGGGCGCAGTATTCCGGCCACCAGCTGAGCGCCAGCGGCCCGGTGCCGGCCGGCGGCGGCTATGTCTACCGCATCAAGTGGCTGACCGACGACGGCGCGGTCCTGTATGTCATCGCCGATGCCGAGACCGGCGACATCCTGTCGGTGGAAGGGGAATAGGCGATGCGTCTTCTCGTGGTCGAGGACGATCCGGACCTGAACCGTCTGCTGGTCAACGCCCTGAAGGAGGGCGGCTATGTGGTCGATTCGGCGAGGGACGGCGAGGAAGGCCACTTCCTCGGCGACACCGAGCCCTATGACGCGGTGATCCTCGATCTCGGCCTGCCCGAGATGGACGGCGTGACCGTGCTGCAGAAATGGCGCAAGGGCGGCAAGACGATGCCGGTGCTGATTCTCACCGCGCGCGACCGCTGGAGCGACAAGGTGGCCGGGTTCGACGCCGGCGCCGACGACTACGTCACCAAGCCCTTCTACACCGAAGAGGTGCTTGCCCGCATCCGCGCGCTGCTGCGCCGCGCCGCCGGACATGCTTCGAGCGAACTGGAGTGCGGTCCGGTGCGCATCGACACCCGCGCCGCCAAGGTGACGGTGAACGGCGCGGTGGTGAAGCTGACATCGCTGGAGTACCGCCTCCTCGCCTATCTGATGCACCATCAGGGCAAGGTCGTCTCGCGCACCGAACTGGTCGAGCATCTCTACGACCAGGACTTCGACCGCGACTCCAACACGATCGAGGTCTTCGTCGGGCGCATCCGCAAGAAGCTGGGCGTCAACGTGATCGAGACCATGCGGGGCCTCGGCTATCGCCTGAGCCCGCCCGGCGAAATCGCCGGCGATGGCGAGGCTTAACTCGGTCGCCTTCCGGCTGATCGCCGCCGCCGCGGTGGTCAGCCTCGCCGGTCTGGCGGCCGGCGGCTGGCTGCTCTCCAACGTCTTTCGCGCCTCCGTCGAGCGCCAGCTCGACGAGCGGCTGATCGCCGACATGGAGAACCTGATCGCGGCCGCCGAACCGGGACCGACCGGCGAACTGGACGTGATGAACATCTTCGCCGACCAGCGCTACGACACGGCTTTCTCGGGCTGGTACTGGCAGGTGACCGCGGACGGCGAGGGCGGCCAGCGCCTGACCTCGCGCTCGCTGTGGGACAAGGCGCTGGCGACGCCCGGCACGCCGGCCGGCGGCGGTCTGGCACGCGGCTATACCGACGGTCCCGAGGAGCAGAAGCTGCGCTACGTCGTGCGGCGGATCTCGTTTCCCGACATGGTCGCGCTCGCCGAGGGCCGCGAGGCCCCGCCGAAGATCTATCTCTTCGCCACCGCCGCCGACCTCGCCAACTCGCAGGCCGAGGCGGCGCGCTTCGACGCGACGCTGCTGTGGTCGCTGGGGGCGCTCGGCGCCTTCCTGGTGCTGGCGACCTTGGTGCAGGTGCGCGTCGGCCTCTCGCCGCTGAGGGTCGTGCGCGACAAGCTGGCGGCGATCCGGGCCGGGCGCGCGCAGCGCCTGGAAGGCAGCTTCCCGGCCGAAATCGCGCCGCTCGCCGACGAACTGAACGCGCTGCTGGCCCATGACGCCGAGATCGTGCAGCGCGCCCGCACCCATGTCGGCAATCTCGCGCACGGGCTGAAGACGCCCCTGAGCGTCCTCACCAACGAGGCGGCGCTCGCCAAGGGGCCGCTCGCCGACATCATCGTGAAGCAGGCCGAGGTGATGCGCCGCCAGGTCGATCACTACCTGGCCCGGGCCCGCGCCGCCGCCTCGGCCGAGGTGCTGGGCGTGCGCACCGAAGCCGCGCCGGTGATCGCCGATCTCGCGCGCACGCTGGAGCGCATCCATGGCCGCCGGGGCATAGAGATCGAGACCGACGTGCCGGCCGACCTCGCCTTTCGCGGCGAACGGCAGGATTTCGAGGAACTGGCCGGCAACCTGATGGACAACGCCTGCAAATGGGCGGCCTCGCAGGTGAAGGCGGCGGCGGCTCCGGCCGGGCAGTTCCTGATCCTGACGGTCGAGGACGACGGGCCCGGCCTCAATCCCGACGAGATCGTCCGCGTGCTGGAGAAGCGCGAGCGGCTGGACGAGACGGTGCCGGGCAGCGGTCTCGGCCTCGGCATCGTGCGCGATATCGCCGACCTCTATGGCGGGCGTCTGGAACTCGGCCGTTCCCAGGCGCTGGGCGGCCTTTCGGCGCGGCTGACGGTGCCGCTGGCCTGAGCATTTGACCGTTCGTTAACCACCCGGGCGGACAATGCGCGGCTACTGTCCCTTCGCGTGTGCGCGAGGGTGGACGTTACCGGAGACACGGATCGGGTGCCGATGCAGACCGGACGATTGCAGCGTCTGGAAGGCTTCCTGAGGTCGGTGACGCCGGCGCTCGCCCTCCGCCTTGCCCAGGCCATTGAAGCCGACCGGGTGTCGGGCGGCGCCCTGCCGCACGATGCGATCATGGGCGCGCTGAGGCCGCGGCTGCGCGAGGCCCACCAGCGCCTGGCGCGGATCGCCCCGCCGCAACGGCTGGTCTGCGCCGCATTCGAGGACCTGCTGGTCGGCGCACGGCTGCGCAAGCAGCGCGGCCGGATCGCCCGGAGCAGCATTGCGCCGGTCTGGACCTGGCTGACGACCGGTCTGCTGAAGCCCGAAGAGCTTGAATGGTTGAACAAGATCCGCGACCGGCTGCTGAGCAGCGGCGCGGAGTATGCCGACCGCGAGGTGGCGGCGTTCCAGCAGGCGGCTGCGGCGGCGCTGCTGGCGCAGGTGCCTTCGGGCGAGGCGAACGATCCGCGCAATGGCGCCGCGGCCAAGATCCTGGGCGGCATCGAGGTCGCGCTCGACGCCCATGACATGGCCCGCATGCTGGAGATCGGCCCTCAGGTCCTGAAGATGCAGCGCGAGTTCCCGCAGCCGATGCACACGCTGCACGAGACCGACATCGTCTCGATCCGCGCGACCTGGGAACGAATCGTCGAAGAGCACCCCGACTGTGCCGCCTATGTCGCGTTCATGATCCTCGGCCGCCTGGAGCGGCCCTGGGAGGTGCTGCGCCTGGCCGGCGCGCTGTCGCGCAAGCTGGACGACGTCCTCGTCAGCCGCACCGATGCGGGCTTCGTCGGCGATCAGCTCCTGAGCGACCTTGAGGACTGCGTGGCGCGGCTCGCGGCGA
>ERZ761602.7709-NODE-7709-length-11243-cov-6.702985_pt1 | contig 11243 bp, 9 predicted proteins | sample MGYA00512165_ERZ761602 | MGnify/ENA primary metagenome ERZ761602 (study PRJEB28899, sample SAMN02445085) | bioreactor sludge metagenome | biome: EBPR sludge; isolation source: Thorneside wastewater treatment plant | place: Australia: Brisbane, Thorneside... | reverse complement strand
TGGAGATATATGCCCGCGGCGAGGAACTGAACAACATCGGGCTGCTGATCGATTTCGGCGATCTAAAGAAGGCGGCGGACGAGATAACTCGGTACCTCGACCATCGAAACCTGAACGAACTTCCGCCCTTTGACGAAGAACTGAACCCCTCGGCCGAAAACATCGCCCGCTATTTTGTCGAGTATCTCAATTCGCGCGTCGGCGACGAACGGGTCAAGGTCTATAAGGTCCACTGCTACGAAACACCGACGAGCGTGGCTACTTATGTTGTGAGCAGTGAGCAGTAAAGAGGGTTTTAGAAACAGCCGCCAGCTTTTAGCTTTCAGCTTCCAGCCGTTGGCGGTGAGAGGTGAGAAGTAAGCAGTAGGTAGTGCAGAGTTAGCGGACGGCCTTGAAGATTTTGGCCGTCCGCAGGTGTTTTGAGGTCAGGCTTTGAAGTTTTTGAAATCGCCCCAAACGGCGACGGTAATGCCCGGTGTTTGGATATTGAAGAAGAGCGTTGTTCCATCGGGGCTGAATGTGGCTCCGGCAAACTCGGTCTCTTCGAAGCCCTCAAGTATATTGCGGGCAAAATCGGCGATCATACCGTTCGGGGTCAGGATCCGCACAAAGTTATCGCCCCGTCCTGAAAGCCCCGGATAATCGCTATCCTCGCACATAAAAAGATGACCGGTTCCAGGTTCCAGGCAGATGTTGTCCGGCATATCGAGCAGTTCGCGGTCCGGCGATTCGAAAAGAAGCGTCAACCGGCCCTTGTCGCGGCCCGTCGGCTCATAAAGCCAGACTTGTCCGCCGCCGGCATCGCCGCCGCTCGATGAAACGAAATAGATCTTGCCTTCGGGTGAGGACCAGCAGCCCTCGAGCTTATTGAAATGGGTTCCGCCCTTACGTGCACCCTGTTTGAAGACGGCCTGTTCATCGGTATCGGCTCGAACGGTGTTCGGATCGTCGATGGTCACCCAGCGGGCATCGAATCGCGTTCCGGTCGTTTGGCCGAACTGAGTGTTGTAGCTTGGCTTCTTGTGGCTGGCGAGCATCTGAAGAACGCCACCTTCGGCCAGGCGGTTTCGACGATTTGGGATAAAACGGTAAAAGCCACAAAAAGGCTTCGCGTCTTCGGTCAGGTAAACGATACCGGTTTGCGGATCGACGGCGATCGCCTCGTGCGAGAAGCGGCCCATCGCGGTCAGGGCAACCGGCGGCAGATTGCTGTTTGCCGAGGCAGGCACCTCAAAACAATAGCCGTGCGGCTTCGCGAAACCGCCGACCTCTTCGTCGTCATCGTCGCTGTACCTGGTCGTGCCGTGTGTGGTTTCTTCGCATGATATCCACGAACCCCAGGGCGTCGGGCCGCCCGCGCAGTTGTTGAGCGTACCGCTGAGGCTTACGAAGTCGCGTTCGATGAGACGAGTTCTCGGGTTGATGACGAGCGTGGTCGTACCGCCGCCGGCTTTATCGTCATAGTGATTAGCGGCCCCAATGGCGACGTCCTGCTTCGGCACATCGTCGTTGATCTCGTGATTGCGAACAAGCCGAAGTTCACCCGCCGTTACGAAGGCGGCCATTCCGTCGTGTTCGTTCGGCGTCAGGCGCCCATCGGACATCTTGTCGCCGGTCTTGCCCAGCACGTTGTATTCAAATCCGCGGGGAAGCGCAAGCACCATTTCTCCGGTATTCTTGGCGGCGGTGGGGACGATCTCGCCATAGCCGATGGCACGGAGTTTGTCGATGCTTCCTTTTGTTTCGGCGGCCTCGGCCAATCGACCGAATCCGCCAAATGCCACTGCGAGGCCGGCAGTCGATGCCGCAGCCAGAAAGTTTCGCCTATCCATAACTCGATCGTAGCAAATAAAAACGCGGAAGATGTTACAGAACGGGTCTGAAGCATCTTCCGCAGGCTTTATGACACAACGTTATCACCAGTCGATCTTGACACCAAAGGTTGACCACCATTTATAGCGTTCATCTTGACGGATGCGGTTGCTGACCCCTTCATAGCTCTTAAAGGGGCGGTTGTTCAAATTGATGAACTCGGCAAAGACGCGGACGTTCTTCGTGATCTTCTGACTTGCCGAAAAATCGAACTGGAGATGATTTTCGACAAAAAGATCGAACTCCGGCGATCCGGCGACCTCACTTAGATATTTATCGCGGTAATGAAGCGAGCCGCGGCCCGAGAAGCCGAACCGTTCATAGAACAAGGCGAAGTTCGCGATGTTTTTGGCCTGGCCGGGCAGGATCGATTCTCGGCCGGGAAGTGACGGATCCTCGTTTGGGAGCACGGCGTCAGAGTTTACGTAAGTGTAGTTTGCATAAATCCCGAGGCCGTCGAAAGGCTTTGGCATAAACGTGAACCGCTGATTGTACGCAAGCTCGAATCCGTAGAGATTTGCCGATTCGCCGTTGCGGGGTTCCAAAATATCGAAGGTGGAAGGCTTGCCCCCGAAGGTCACATCTTCCTCAAAACGGAACGGGAAGATGTAGTTCTTAAGCCGCTTATAAAAGAATCCGCCGGAGACGACGCCGACATTCTGGAAATAGTGTTCGAAGAGAAGGTCGAAATTGTCCGAGGTCGTCGGCCTGAGAAACGGGTTGCCTCGCTCTATCTCGCTGTCTTCACGAATGATCAATTGGAAAGGCACCAGATCGACAAAGTTCGGCCGAGCAAGCGAACGGGTGTAGGCTGCTCGAAAATTGGTGTTGTCTCCGATGCGGTATTTTGCGTGGATCGAAGGAAACCAGTTCCGGAAAGTATTATCACCTTCACGAGGCTCGGTCAGCTCATAATCACCCTCGTCATCAAACTGCACCCGAAAGCCCGTGTACTTAACATCGGTCTGCTCATAGCGAATACCGGGAACGAGAACAAACCGTTCGCCGAAGCCCAATTGAGCCATTCCGTAGAATGCAAAAATGTTCTCGCGAGCGTCGTAGTCTGCCGAATCTTCTTCAAAAAGTTTCTCACTTTCAGCCCCGGGCGACGTTCGCAAGGCGGCGATACGCTGCGGGTCTTGAAACGCCGGGATGAAATTGTATAAACCGCCGCGGTAGGAGGATTTGTTGTAATTCGTATCGAGAATGTCCGTTAGGAAAAGGTCATCATCCAAGCCGAACTCGAACTCTTCATTGTCGCGTTCTTTCCGGTTATAGCGGTTCTTTGCACCGAACTTGAGCGTTCCCGCAAAGTTGTTGCCAGCCCGAAGCGGAATGGCCAGGTTGAACTGGGCGGTGAAGCTGCTTTCAGATGTGAAATTGTCGGCTGAAGTAAGTTCATCGAGCACAAACTCATTGATGTTCTCATTCAGCGGATTGGCCTGAATGTTTTCCGGGTCGATGGAGCCGGGTGTCACGTTCGGTTCGAAATCTACATCTTCCTGAAGGAAAGCAGAGCTGATGTTCTTCGGCTCATCTTCCTCGGCATACCCATAAGAGATGCGATAGTCCATCAGGATCGAACGGCCCAACAAGTGGCGTCCGCCGCCGGAGAACTGGTAGATTCGCTGTGTCTCAAGGCGGTCGCGGAGTTCGCGGGCGATCTCGTTATCTGCAACCTTGTAAGCTACAAGCCGCCGGAATTCGTCGTCCTTAAAGTCGTTAAAGATACCGCGGAAGTAGATCTCGGAGGAATTGGAAAATCTGTAATCGACGTAAGGGTTGATGCCCCATCGGCGGCGGTTTACCTGATAATCACGAAGCTCGATCTCCTCGAGGAAACCTTCATCGTAGGCGGGTTCGACGCTTTCCGAGCCGCGTCGCGTATTGAGATAGCTGCCGGAGAAAAGGAAGCCGAGCTTCTTGTCGGCGAAACGCCTACCAAAGGTACCGTTAAAGGTTTCAAGGCCGTTGTTGACCAGGCGGTTGTAACCGAGGCCGAAGGTTAGCGAGACGCGGGTCCGCTCGGGAGCTCCTTTCGTCACGAGATTTACGGCACCGCCGATCGAGTCCGCATCCTGGTCAGCCGTCAGGGCTTTTGAGACCTCGATCGAATCGAGCAGGTCGGCCGGGATGACATCGAGTGCGACAGCCCGGACATCGCCCTCGGGCGAGGGGATCCGCTCGCCATTTATCTGCATCGAATTGAGCCGTGGCTCGGTGCCGCGAACCTGCACATAGCGGCCTTCGCCCTGGTCGCGTTCGATGGTTATGCCGGGGATCCGCTGTGCGGCTTCCGCCGAGTTGGGGTCCGGAAAGCGGCCGATCTGATCAGAAGAGACAATGCTCTGGATGTTGAGTGTTTCCTTCTGCTGATTCAGTGCTCTTGCCTGTCCTTCAAGGAACGGAGCCTCGACCGTTACGGTCTCACGGATACCGACGGTAAGAGCGATTTCGATAGAAGTTGCCGAGCCGCCCGCGTTCACCGAAACATCGATGGTGGTCGGTTCAAACCCAAGATAAGACGCGGTCAGCTTTTGTCGGCCTGCAGGAACTCTGACGAGGATGAATGCACCGGTGCGATCGGTCTCGGTTGAAAGCGACGTTCCTTCGACAACAATGCTTACGCCCGGCAGTGCATTACCGGTCGTCCCGTCCAGCACCCGGCCGGCGATCGATCCGTTTTCCTGTGCAGAAGATATGGATGCAAATAGAAATATGACAAATAAAATGACAGTATTCGATGCTGCCTTCGTAAACACGCGAGACATAAATTGCTCCTTTTCGGATTGTTAGGTAGAGATGATCAAAACCGAATGTTAGGAGCCGCGCGTTGACTCTGTGTGAACGAGTCGTTAACTCGACGTTAATTTCGACAGTGAGCCGTGAGCGGTGGGTTGTGAGCGGTGAGAGGTTGAGGTGATGGTTAGAGCGGTTTTTCGAGGACGTCGTTGATGCCGGTGGTCGAGCCGTATGGGAAAGTGATGCTGCCGACTTTGCGAAAGCCGTGTTTACGGTAGAAGCTCAGCCCGCGGCGGTTCTCCTGCCAGACGCCGAGCCAGAGCGAGTCGTGGCCGAGCCGCCGGGCCTCATTTTCGCAGTGCTCAAGCAGCCGCACTCCGAGGCCCTTTCCCCAGTAGCGTTCGACGAGGTATATCCGCTTTAGCTCGATCGGGTTCAAGCCCGTTAGCCCATCTGCCGGCGAGCCCGCGAGAAGCTTTGCATAACCCGCGGCATTGCCGTCCGCGTAACAGAGATAGAAGGCCGCGTTCGGGTCCGCGATCTCTTCCCGGATCGCCTCGGGCGTGAAGTTCTCGGCAAGGTAATTGGCAAGGTCCTGCGGATCGTCCTGCTCGAAGTAAGCCTCAAAAAAAGTGACAAAGCCGAGCATCGCGATCACATCGGCTTCGGCCTCCGCTGCCCTGAGTATCACAATTTCGTTTCTTTCGTCTGGCATACCAACGAAAAAAGGATCGCTCGAGGCGATCCTTTTTTTGAAGTGGTCGGGGCGAGAGGATTTGAACCTCCGACCTCACGGTCCCGAACCGTGCGCTCTACCAGGCTGAGCCACGCCCCGAAAATCGATCGCGTTCTAAACGCGAACTGACAGTCTATGAAAGCCTTAGGCTCGTGTCAATGTTCCTACTTAAGGAAAAGCCGCACGACCGCGAATCCGCCGATCAGCAGTATCAGAAATACGAACGTCAGGATCTCAAAATACTTGTCGATGAACTTCTTGATCGGCGCTCCAAAGAAATAGAAAAGCCCGGCGACGAGGAAGAAACGCGCTGACCGGCCGATGATGGAAGCTCCGATCAGCGTCCAGATCGACACCTCAAAGGTCCCGGCCGCGATGGTAAATACCTTGTACGGGATAGGCGTAAATCCTGCGGCGAGTATCGCCCAAAAAGCATGCTCATTATAAAGCTGCTGGACGTGGGCGTAATGGCCCATCGCTCCATAGAACTGAAGGATCGGCTGCCCGATCGCCTCGAAGAACGCCCACCCGATGAAATACCCGAAAACGCCGCCGAGCACCGAGCCGGTCGAGCAGATCAGGGCATAGCGCAGTGCCTTTGCCGGGACAGAGACCGCCATCGCGATCAGAAGAACATCCGGCGGGATCGGGAAAAAAGAAGACTCGGTAAAAGCAATGATGAACAGCGCCCATGCGGCGTGCGGCTTTTCCGCATAGCTCTCGACCCAAGCCTTAAGGCGGCGGAGATATTCGAATATCTTTCTCACGTATTTTTTATTGAGGGGAAGATCGGTCCTGCCCCTGAGATCTACCTAAGCCCCGTTTCGAGCCTCTTTCCAACCATGTTCGCCGATGAGCGGCACAAATGCACACGGGCCGGCATCTTCGGTCTCAAAGCTTCTCTCAGTTCGCGTAACGCGGACAAGCCGCTGCGATTTCTGCGTCTCGCCGATCGGGATCACCAAACGGCCGCCGATCTCGAGTTGTTCGAGCAATGGCTCGGGCACTTCCGGCCCGCCCGCGGCAACGAGTATCGCATCGAACGGGGCATAGACCTTCCAGCCCTCGGTGCCGTCGCCGCAGCGGACCGAAACGTTTCGCAAACCGAGCCGCTTGATCATCTGCTTAAGCCCTTCGGCAAGCTCCGGGACCCGCTCGACGGTAAAGACCTTCCGGGCAAGCCGGGATAGTATCGCCGTTTGATAGCCCGAGCCGCCGCCGATCTCAAGCACGCGTTCCTTTCCGCCGAGCCCAAGAAGTTCCGTCATCCGGGCAACTATGAAAGGCTGCGAGATGGTCTGCTTAGCCGCGATCGGCAAAGCGTTGTCCTTGTACGCCTGCGACCTCAATGCGTCGGGCACGAAAAGGTGCCGCGGAACATAGTTCATCGCGTCCAAGACGCGCCCGTCCGCTATCCGGTAATGATGCCGGAGATGCTCGACCATTCGCCTGCGGGGAATTGCAAATTCGTCCATCGCCATGGGATCAGCTTTCCCATTTCCTGATCTCTTCGATCGCCACGTAATTCGTTAGGTCGCTTCGCATAGGCGTTATCGAAACGAAGCCCTCGTCTATCGCTTCAAAATCGGTCCCGCCATCGGCCCGAAAGCCGTCGCGAACCTCGCCGATCCAATAGTAAGGCTTGCCCCGCGGATCGATGTGCTCGCTGATGACCGGCCTTGCCGTTTTGAAGCCTTGCCTCGTGACCCGATAGCCCTTGGCAAAACCCTTCGGGATGTTTACGTTGAGCAGCGTGCCCATCGGCAAGCCCTCGCCGAGAGCCCGAAGCGTCACTTCGCGGGCGACGCGAACCGACTCGGTGAAATCCCAATTGCGTGTTGCGACATGGCTGAATGCAAGCCCGGGTATCCCGAGTATCGTCGCTTCCATCGCGCCGGCCACGGTACCGGAATAGGTCGCATCGTCGCCGAGATTTGCTCCGTGGTTGATCCCCGATGCACAAATATCCGGCCGAATATCCGGTGCAAGGATCTGATTAAGGGCAAGCGTTACACAGTCGGTCGGCGTGCCGTCAACGGTCCAATGCCGCTCATCGACCTGCCTGATCCGCAACGGTCGAGCAAGCGTCAGGCTGTGCGAGGCACCGCTCATTTCGGACTCCGGTGCGACGACGTAAACCTCGCCGATGTCGCTCAGGCCTTCTTCGAGAGCGGCAATGCCTTCGGAGTGGATGCCGTCGTCGTTCGTTATCAGAATTTTGGGCTTCCGGTCCATTTTCAGAGATTTAAAACTGAAAGGCGGAAAAGTGACTACCGATCAAAGCTGTCACTTTTCCACCTCAAACTACGCAGAAACTTAACGGTTCTGTCCGCCGCCCGAAGGACGCGGAGCAGAGTTCATGCTCCTTTGCTGACGAAAACGGCGGCGATTGCGCTTGCGGGCATTTGCCGACTTGAGCTTTGCCTTCTGTCCCGGCGGGATGAAATGAGCATGCTTCTTAAGATCTTTGATGATCTCCTCGCTGATAACCTTACGCTTAAAGCGACGAAGAGCGTTCTCGATCGATTCGTTGTTGTTTACTATTACAAGTGCCATTTGCTGTCTCACCCCCTTTTCGGCAAGGTTCGCTGCTTCGTGTGCCCGGTAAACAGGGCAGCAAGCAGGCAAACCATAATTACACATCTTTCGGGCAAAGTTTGCAAGTGGAGGTAGTAGCCAAGAAAGGAAGAGCGGCTCGTGTTCTCGGGAAACACGAGCCGCGAATTTCGGAAGGCTTTCCTGTAGGCCTGCGGAAATGATAGGCAAAAGGCGGTTTATTTACTGGTTGGTGTTTGCCGATTCGCGGGCACTTCCGCTGTCCCCGGTTCATCAGCCTTAGAAAATACTTCTTTCTTTCTCTCGAGTCCGAGCTTCTTAGCCTCGGGCTCAAGCTTTTTGGGATCCGTTTTCAGGTAATGGATCTCTTCCTGAAGTGCGAGATTCTCATCCGCAAGATCCTCGATCTTTTCATTCAATTCCTGCTGCTGCTCGCGTTCGCGCTCAAAGACCGTGAACGACTTATAATTGACGGTAACGACCAGGAGCAGACACATAACTAAGGCAGCAGCGAAGCCGAGCCACCTCGGCCGTTTTGCTGCCTTTACCTCTGCGTTTGCAGTTCGTCGTGTTCGTGCCGACATATATCAATGACCGAGCAGATAGTTTTTTCCTGCTTCCAGCAGTTCGTTCAATTCTTCGCGGGTCTCGGATTCTGCATAGATCCGGACCATCGGCTCGGTGCCGGAAGGACGCATTAGCATCCACGAACCGTTCTCGAAGAGAAATTTGACTCCGTCCATTCGGTTCACGCCCCGGATCTTTCGTCCGGCGATCTCGGCCGGGTCCTCCGAGAGTTTTGTTTTCAACTTTGCGGCGATCTCTTCGTTGAGCTTTACGCCGATTCGTTCCGATTCAAGATTGCCGGTCTTCTTATAAAGATCTCTCAGTTGCTCGCCAAGGCTTGACTTTCTTTCTGCCACGGCCTCGGCGGCCAGAAGGCAAGCAAGGATGCCATCCTTTTCGGGGTAATGCCCTCTGATCGAAAGCCCCGCCGATTCCTCTCCGCCAAGCACTATGGCGTCTTTATTTATCAATTCTCCGATGAACTTGAAGCCTACCGGTGTTTCGTGAAGCTCTACGCCGTGCATCTCGGCAACACGATCGATCAAATGCGACGTCGCAACGCTGCGGGCGAGCCCGAGCTTCCATCCGCGGCTCTCGATAAGGTAATCGGCGAGCAACGCGATCAGCTTATTTGCTGTGATGAACGTCCCATCGGCATCGATCACACCGAACCGGTCGGCATCGCCGTCGGTTGAAAGCCCGAGCGTCAGTCCTTTTGATGTTACACGCTCGCGTAGTTCAAAGAGCTTTTCTTCACTTGGCTCCGGCGAACGTCCGCCGAAAAGGACGTCGCGAGTATCGTTGATGGTCTCGATCTCGAGACCAAGATCGGCTATCAACGTATTCAAATATCCCCGGCCGGTTCCCCAAAGTGCATCGTAGGCATATCGCCCGCCGGCAGTCCGGATAGCTTCGAACCGAACCTTCGTCCGAAGATCCGCGAAATACGCTTCTTTTGGGTCGAACGCCTCGACCGATCCACCTGCTTTCGCCTCGGCCTCGGCACCGGACCTTATGAGATCCTCGATCGCTCGGGTGATCTCAGGCAGTGCCGGAGCTCCATCCGCCGTCGAAAACTTGATGCCCTGATACTCAGGCGGGTTGTGCGACGCGGTAAAGTTAAGTGCTCCAAGAGCCGAGTGCCAACGGATCGCATGCGATATCGTCGGCGTCGGGGTCGGCCCGGTGCAGGACAGGACACGAAAACCGTTCCGGGCCATTATCTCGGATGCGAATTCGGAGAATTTCTCGCCCATGAATCGGGAGTCGTGGCCGACGATGATCGTTCCGCCCTCATATCCCTTTTGAGTTTTCAAATAACAGCAGATCGCGTTGACTACTTTCCGGACATTCTCGAACGTAAATTCATCCGCGATAACGGCTCTCCAGCCGGAAGTACCGAATCGAATGTCCATAAATAGGGCTGTTAAATCGAGCTAAAAACGCGTATTGCTTCGAAGTGCGAAAACTGTATCACAGGAAAAATAATTTGTAAAGCACTTTTTTAAGAAAATAACACATTTATTTGCAACGATTACAACAGCATAGCTAATGCGCTGATTGATATGTGCGCTTAAAGCTGTAAAATGGCTTGATCTTGTGGAGCCATAGAGCGTAGGATATCGCAGAGGTTTGAAAAAACAACAGTTCCGGGTGAAACGTATCACTGATCATCCCTAACGTGTTTTCATACCGCTTAAGCAATACCTTAAAAGTCCCGTTTTAGCCAGTTATCAGTCTTGGGGCAACGGTTCTTCCAACGGGTTGAAAAATGTGTCGAAATGGGAAAACTTAGCCGAAGTCCGACTCTGTGTATCGATAAGACACACCGGCTATCGGCGTCCCCGCCGGCAACAAGCAATTAAACTCACTAATATCAATGGGTTACACGACCCAGTTAAATGCCGTTTGCGGGAGGGCTACTGGAACGATTATTGCAGTCTCACCACATAGAACTGCGCCCGCTCACCTCATTTACATATAGGAGCAACTGGCGACGCCGGTCACATAGTAACGACCGACGAGGACGAAGACACGGGCGAAAAGGTATTATTCTGAAAATTACTAAGAGCAAGAGATCAAACTATTATGAGAGCAATCAAGCATGTTGAAAAAGGCCTGACATACGTCGCAGCCGGAATGTTCAATGCGATTAGATCGGTCAATCAATTTAAGCCGAATCCTTCATTTACGCCGAAATGGGCAGACAAGCCGATTTTGAAGTCGTGGCAGAAATCGAAGCCGACGCTCGGCTTCCCGCGGCAGACCGATTCGCTTTGCCCAAACTGTGTCATTGAGGCGCGCGAGGAGATCCTTGCGGGCAAGCGCGATGTCAGCACGCTGATCAACGAGAAGGTCGGTGAGATCAAAGCCCAGATCATCGAACGCGACGGCCAGGTCTGGATGATCAAGGATTGTCCGCAGCACGGCCATTTCGAAGACCTGATGGCGATGGACTCGAAGTTCCTTACGCACATCGAATCGCTCTTTCCGGGCCGAGACATGGAGGCCCACAACGATGAGAAGCTGCACAACCACGGCTCGTCTTCTGTTAAGTACGGCCGCGGGGCGGTGCTTACGGTTGACCTTACCAACCGCTGCAACATGATGTGCGACCCGTGCTTCATGGATGCCAACCAGGTCGGTTTTGTCCACGAGCTTTCGATGGAGGACGTCAAGGAGATCCTCGACAACGCCATCTCGATCAAGCCGCGGCGGCAGATGTCGGTCCAGTACTCCGGCGGCGAGCCGACGCTTTCGCCGCACTTCA
>ERZ761602.7708-NODE-7708-length-11245-cov-10.523235_pt1 | contig 11245 bp, 8 predicted proteins | sample MGYA00512165_ERZ761602 | MGnify/ENA primary metagenome ERZ761602 (study PRJEB28899, sample SAMN02445085) | bioreactor sludge metagenome | biome: EBPR sludge; isolation source: Thorneside wastewater treatment plant | place: Australia: Brisbane, Thorneside... | reverse complement strand
GATCGGCAAGATCGTCATCACCTATCACCACGGCATCAAGCGCGTGCAGCCGCCCCAGCCCGGCGCGCGCGGAAGTTTGCAGCTCACCGCTGACGCGTCGTACCTGGTCACCGGCGGCCTCAGCGGCTTTGGTTTGCGCACTGCCGAGTGGCTGGTGAGCAAGGGTGCCCGCAACCTGATCCTGATCAGCCGCGGCGGACCCGATTCGGCGGTGGCCCGGACAGCCATCCAGCGTATCGAGGAGCAGGGGGTCCGGGTGTACGCGGCAGCCTGCGACGTCACCAGCCGCGACGCCCTGGCGGCACTGCTCGACGCGACACGCGACGAGCTGCCGCCGCTCAAGGGAGTCCTGCATGCGGCCGCGGTGATCGACGACGCCCTGGTGCGCCATCTCGACGATGCGCGGATTCGCCAGGCGCTGGCTGCGAAGGTGCTGGGCGCCCGGCATCTGGATGAACTGACCCGCACGCAAGCGCTCGAGCTGTTCGTCCTCTTCTCGTCGGCGACTGCTGCCTTCGGCAATCCGGGGCAGGCCGCTTACGTCGCGGCCAACACCTGGCTCGAGGCGCTCGCCGCGCATCGTCGCGCACACGGGTTGTGTGCGACCGCTGTCGGCTGGGGTCCGATCGCCGATTGCGGCTTCCTGGCACGCAACGAGAAGCTCCGCGACACTCTCGAGAGTCGCCTGGGTGGGCCGGCACTGAAATCCGAAGTGGCGCTCGACGTGCTTGAGGACATGCTCCTCAGTGACCGCTCCGGTATGGCGGCACTCGAGTTCGAGTGGCAGGCGCTGAGCCGCGTCCTGCCGTCCGCGGGCAGTCCGAAGTTCAGCGAACTGGCCCGCCAGCACGCTGCCAGCGGCGGCGGCGACGACGATCAGTCGCAGGACATCAGGCGACTGCTGGCCGAACTCACCGACGATGAGCTGCTCGTCGTCATCGGCGACATGCTGCGCAGCGAGATTGGCGAGATCCTGCGCATAGCGCCGGAGAAGATCGACCCCAGCCGATCACTCTTCGAGATGGGTCTTGATTCGCTGATGGGCGTCGAACTGGCCGTCGCCCTCGATGCACGCTTCGGCATCCGGTTACCGGTTCTGGCACTCAGTCAGAGCCCGACGATCACCAGGCTCGCCGAGCGCCTGCTGCTGCAGTTGCGCGAAACCGAAGAAGCTGCGCACGGAGGGGAAACACCCCACGGCGACCTGGTGGAACGGGCGGCGCTGATCGCCAGTCAGCAGGGAGTCGAGGTCTCGGACGAGGAGATTGCGCGTTTCGCCGCCGACTTCTCGGCCACGGAGCCGAGCGACGGCCGGTCCGGGAGAGATCGCCATGGCGCGTAAGGGACTTCCCGGTCTCACCGCCCAGATCAAGGACCGGCTGATCCAGCAGGCCCTCGAGAGGCGACTGCGCCAAGCCGCGCAAGACCGCGATCTGACGGCGCCGGTCAGCGCGGCGCGGGAGGCGGACAGCACTCCCGAACAGCACTGGCGCTTCGATCTCCACCCTGGCTACCAGCAAGTGCGGATCATCAGCGAAGGCGCGGCGCGGCTCGACATCGACAGTCCGTTCTTCATGCTGCATGAGGGCACCGCCGGCGCCCGCACGCGAATCGGCGGCCGCGAATTCATCAACTTCGCGAGCTACAACTATCTCGGACTTTCGGGCAATGACGAAGTCTGTCGGGCGGCGAAACAGGCGATCGATCGCTTCGGTACGACCGTTTCGGCGAGCAGGCTGGTCGCCGGCGAACGCCAGATTCACCGCGATCTCGAAGAGGCAATCGCCGCGGCCTATGGAAGCGAGAGCGCGCTCACTTTCGTCAGCGGCCACGCGACCAACGTGACGACGATCGGCTACCTGTTCGGCGCACGCGACCTGATCGTCCACGACGAGCTGGTCCACAACAGCATCCTGCAGGGAATCAGCCTATCGGGTGCCCGCCGTCTCTCCTTTCCGCACAATGACTGGGCAGCACTCGACTCCCTGCTGGCCGAACAGCGAGCACACTTCCAGCGCGTCCTGATCGTGCTCGAAGGCATCTACAGCATGGACGGAGACTTCCCCGACCTGCCGCGCTTCATTGCCATCAAGCGCAGATACCGTACCTTCCTGATGATCGACGAGGCGCACTCCTTCGGCGTCATGGGAAACAACGGGCTCGGCATCAGGGAGCACTTCGGCATAGACAGCAGCGACGTCGACATCTGGATGGGAACGCTGAGCAAGGCCCTCGCCGGATGTGGCGGCTATGTCGCGGGCGAGAACGCTCTCGTCGAACATCTCCGGTACCTGGCTCCGGGCTTTCTCTACAGCGTCGGCATGCCACCGCCGGTCGCTGCCGCTGCTCTGGCAGCGCTGCGCTGCCTGCAACGGGAGCCGCAGCGCGTACGAACCCTGCAGGCACGTGGCCAGCTCTTCCTGCAACTGGCACGTGCGGCCGGTGTCGATACCGGGACCAGCGCCGGTCTGGCGGTCATCCCGGCGATCACCGGCGGGTCGATCAGAGCCGCTCGCCTGGCCGCCGCGCTGTTCGACCGCGGCATCAACGTACAGCCGATCGTTTACCCTGCCGTTCCCGAAAAGGCCGCCCGGCTGCGCTTCTTCGTCTGCTGCGAGCACAGCGAGGACGACATTCGCACGACTGTCAGCGCTCTCGGCGAAGCGATGCAGCGCGCATAGCTGCGGCCAGGCTGCCGCAGCCGGGTCCCCGGTTCACTCGCGCACTGGCAGCAGGCCCATATGCTGCAGGACATGGCGGCCCAGTTCGTCGGTCCGCAACTCACGCTGCGCCACCACGCCACGCCGGCCGCCCTTGAGCCAGATGAGGTAGTCGGTACGCCCGTCCGGCACGCCGAGCGCTCGGTACGCACCGGGCATGATCGGCACGTGATCACCGAACCAGCAGAGACAGGCGGAACCGGGCATTCCATCGATCGCTGCACGCAGCCTGCCGGCCATCCGGTCGGCATTGACCAGATGCCGCAGATAGATCGTCAGATCATCACAGCCTGACGGCGGTGGAGCCGTGTAGAGCCGTTCGTCGTCACCTGGAGCGATCCGCTCGAGATGCAGCGGGCCGTGGTTCTCCATCGTGATGACGAAGACGAACAGCGGCTGACCGGTATGCCTCGCCAGCACGGCGCTGACCTGCTCGGCGACCGCCAGATCGCTGACATAGGGACCCTCCCGCGCCGCGCCGGCGAAAGAAGCCATGTCGATGAACTCATCGAAGCCCAGTCGTGGGAACACCACGTGACGGGAGTAAAAACTGCCTGCATACGGGTGCACACAGATCGTCCGGTAACCAAGATGCCTGAGAAAGGTCGCGATCGTCGCCACCCCCTGCCGCGCCAGCCGGCGATACGGGTTGAAGCGGTGTACGCCAAGCGACTCGGCAGTCAGACCGGAGAGAAAGGCAAACTCGGTGCGTACGGTGTTGGCGCCCCAGGCGGCAACCTGCAGCGGCCCGTGACAGATGGCGCTGCGGCACAACGAGTCGAACTCACTGAGGACATCGCCACGGATTCCGGAGAACAACCGCCGTGCATCAAAGAAGGACTCGCTCTGCACGACGACCAGTGTCGTCACAGCGGCGGCGACCTCGGGAGAGCCCGCGGACCGTTCGTACGGCGACTGCACTTGGCAGGGCACGTGCTCCTCCTCGCCGTAGCGCCAGAGGGCAGTCAACAAGCCGAGCTGCCGCAAGTCGGCGGTCGGGTCGAAAGTGAGGGCAAGCCTGTGGTGCGCACCGGCCCAGATCAGCAGCAATCCGGCCAGCGCCAGCGCTCCTGCCCCGGCAAGGAACTCCGCGTGCGACATCCGGTCGAGCAGCGAATCCTCGATCGTCAACCCGGCGGCAATCGCCAGGCCAAGCGCGAGCAACGACAGAAGCGCCCGCACCGCACCGAGAAACGGCATGTAGAGCCGCGGATGGCGCAGCGCATCGCTGAAGTACTCGAAGTCCTGGAAGATGAAGGGCTCGTGCAGGGAATGCACCTTTGCGTTGCTGACCAGCACGACGAACAGGAAGCCTGCGAGCAGCGAGCTGGCGGCAAAGACAGGACGCTGCAGGAGCAGCAGCAGAACGCTCGAGAACCAGAACCAGAGGCCAAAATGGATCGCCAGCGCTGCCACCGGTCGCCGCCAACAGACCAGCGGTGGCGGCTCGAGCAGGCGCTCGACGAGCAGCGCCAGGCAGCCGCTGAAGACCAGTGCCGGCAGCATGGCCAGCCAGAACGAATCAGCCACGGTAGCCGAAAAGGCGCAGCAGCCGTTGGGACCACGTCGGCGGCAGGACCGCCAGCAACCAGGTACCCAGATTGAGCGGAAAGGGGAAGCTGATTCGCGCCCGATTGCGCGACAGGCCGCGCCTGATCCGCTGCGCCGCACGCTCGGCCGACCACAGGAAGGGCTTTGGTCCAGGCATCTCGCGACACATCTTCGACTCGACATAGCCCGGCATGACGACGCTGACCCACACCCCGTCGCTCGCCAGCCAGCCACGAAGAGCCTCGCCGTAGGCCTTCAGGGCCGCCTTGCTGGCACAGTAGCTCGGCGTCATCGGCAGGCCATGGTAGGCTGCGAGCGAGCTGATCAGCGCCAGCTGCCCCGAACCGCGAGCACGCATCGCCGGCAAGACAGCATCGACGGTCGCCATGGCGGCAAGCAGATTGACTTCGACCAGCTCCTCGACGGCAGCCCAGCGCTCACCCGCGCCGTCAGTTCCAATACTGGTGTTGACGCCGGCATTGACGATCACGAGGTCTGGCGGATCGTCGTGCGCGACACATTGCAGCCAGGCCACGAGCGCCGCGCGATCGCGCAGATCGAGAACCTTGGTCAGCACGAGCGCACCGCGCGCGGCGCACCGTGCCGCCACTTCGGCGAGCCGCCTGGTGTCGCGCCCCTGCAGGAAGAGTATGCGATCCGGCTCCGCGTAAGCCTGCGCCAAGGCACCACCAATGCCGCCAGTGGCACCGGTGATCAGCACGCGGCGCGGCTCTGCCGCCCCGCGCCGCGGCATCACGGGGCTTCCCTGCTGCAATGCCCTTGCCGTATCATCAATGGCCCGAACCAATCCGAGAACCGCCGATTGCCAGCGGACGACCGGTCCCCCTCGTCACCGGTCGCGACTCCAGCCCACATCAGCCCGACAGAACATTGCACGTTCTCTTTCTCCAAGGACCGTCGTCATTCTACATGCACCTCTTCCTGCTCGGTGACCGGCGACCACATCACCGGATTGCCATCGAGGAGGCACGCGCCCGCGGCGCCGAGATCATCTGCAGCGAACTCGGCTACCTGCGACCCGACTGGCTGGTTCTCGAACGTGACGGCATGGGCACCTACTCACGCATGCCGCGCGACCCGAAAGTCATCCGGTCACTCGCGCTGCAATACGATCCGCCCGACATGACCGTGCGCTGTACGATTCCTTTCTGGCGGCTGGCAATGCTTGACGTCGCCTACAACGTCGGCGAGGTGCTCTCGCGACCACTCTATCCAGGCTACCGGCGGCACGCGATCCATCATCCTTTCGCGGAATATGGAGCGTGGATACGGCGCTGGCTGCTCGCGCGAAGGGAACAGAGACTTGCCGCGCAAGCCTTTGCCGCCCTCCGACAGGGCAACGCACCAACCTTTGTCTTTCCCCTTCAGCTGTCGACGGATTACCAGATCCGCGACCATTCCCCCTACCCCGACATGACCGCCGCCGCGCGTGAGATCATCACCTCGTTCGCGGAACACTCTCCAGCTCCATCGCGACTCACCGTCAAGGTGCACCCGCTCGACCCCGGCCTGACCCCGTGGCCGCAATGGATCGGCGAGATCGCTGCGCAGAATGACGTTGCCGACCGCGTCTTCTGCGTCAACGGGGGCAACCTCGCCAACATGCTGCGCAAGGCCGCCGGCTGCGTGCTGGTGAACAGCACCGTCGGTCTCACGGCGCTGCAGGTCGGCTGTCCGCTGAAGGCCATGGGAAACGCCATCTACGACATTCCCGGATTGACTTTCAGCGGACCCCTCAAGGATTTCTGGCTGGCACCACCGCGCCCCGACGCCGATCTGGCTCGCGACTTCATTCGTTTGCTCGCCGGCGCGTTGCACGTGCGCGGCGGCTACTACACTCGGCAGGCGCTCGACATCGCCGTTCCCGCAACCGTGCAGCGTCTCGAAGAAGGCCTGCCGTGGTTGCCGCCGACATTGCTTTGAGTCGCACCGCAGGCTGCAGCCTTGTTGACCGTCTTCTGCGGGATCGCTACACTCCCCGGCTCGCTCAGTTGCGGGTACTTGGGCGTGAAGACCCTGTTCCGACTTTCCTGTCAGGGAGTAAACAGGACGGCTGCGCGGACGTGTCAGGTTTCCCAAGTCAACCCGTGAGCCCCCGAACGAGGGCTTGCCGCTGCGAGAGTGTCCTGGTGAACCCGGAATGTCGACGGTTGGACGGCAACGCGACCGACCACGCCGGTCGGCCGCACCATGGATATCGTGAGAATCAGCAACATGGCACATGATTGCCTCAATGGATAATGCTCGCTCATCGGCGGTCGTCACGCTGTCGGTCTGGAACGCGCTCTTCCTGCGCGAGGCCATCAGCCGCGTCACCAGCGGTCGGGTGGCTTGGCTGTGGCTGTTTCTGGAGCCAGTGCTCCATCTGACGGTCCTGATGGTGATCTTCTCCATGATCCAGAGACAAGTCACACAGGGGATCGACTTTGCGCTGTTTCTGGCCATCGGTGTCCTCGGCTACAACCTCTTCCGCAACTCCGCAACTCGCTCGATGGCCGCCATTTCAGCCAATCGTGCGCTATTCGCCTATCGCCAGGTGAAAGCCGTTGACGTCGTGCTGGTGCGAGCCTTTCTTGAAGGCGTTGTCCAGTTGCTTGTCGCGCTGCTCGTTTTCTCCGGCATGGCTCTGTTTGGTTTCAATGCGATTCCAGCAGATCCAATGGGGGTATTCGTGGTATTTGCTTTGTTGTGGCTCGCTGGCACAGGTTTGGGGCTCATCCTGTCGGTGGGCAGTACCCTGGTACCGGAGATCGGCCGTCTGGTGAGTTTGTTCTTCATCCCCCTGTACTTTCTTTCCGGAGTGATGTTTCCACCGTCGATGCTGCCTGCAGCACTGTTCGAACTCCTGTTGTGGAACCCGATCCTGCACGGACTCGAAGTGATGCGCGCTGCTTTCATTCCCGGCTACCACCTGCTGAACGGCATCGAGGTCGGTTATTTGACCGCCTTCGCCTTCGCTTCATTTTTCTTCGGGCTGGCTGTCCACAGGCGCTTTTCTTCCCGACTCATGATGCAATGATCCTCGTCGAAGATGTCCATAAGCGCTACCAGACGCAGCATGGGCCGGGCAGGTGGGTGTTGCAGGGGGTATCGCTGACCCTCCCGAGCACCCTGAGCATCGGACTTGTCGGGCGTAATGGCGCGGGCAAATCCACCTTGCTGCGGCTGATCGGCGGTGTCGACAACCCCACTCGAGGACGCGTCGAGCGCCGCTGCCGGGTCTCCTGGCCAATGGGCTTTGGTGGTGGTTTGCAGGGTTCGCTGACCGGCAGGCAGAACGCCAAGTTTGTGGCGCGCATACATGGTCACGAGAACGACGTCAACGAGCGCCTGGACTATGTCGAAAGCTTCGCCGAGTTGGGTGAGGCTTTCGACGAACCGGTCAAGACCTACTCGTCGGGAATGAAATCGCGGCTGCAGTTTGGTCTGTCGCTGGCTTTCGACTTCGAAGTCTACATCTCCGATGAAGTCACCGCCACTGGTGACGCAGCGTTCCGAGCGAAGGCGGCAGCAGCGTTCGCGAACCTGGTGGGCCGCGCCGGGCTGATCATGGTGTCGCACAATGAGGGAACGCTCAGACAGTTCTGCTCAGCCGGGATTTGGCTCCATGAGGGTCGTGCGCACTGGTTTGACGCCATCGACGATGCCCTCAAGGCTTACCGGGAAAGTATCGCCAAATGATCGACCGCATCCGCAAACATCCGCTGCCGCGCTTCATCGGCAGCCTGCGCGACCGGCTTGCGCCGCACCTCGTGCGCCGTCGCTCGCTGCAGGTGGCGCTGGTGGCGATCATCCTCGCCGTCGTTTACTGGGGAGCCGTCGCCTCGGATCGCTATGTTTCGGAGGCCATCGTGGTGGTCGACCGGACGGACCTCGCAAGCGGCCAGAACATGGATTTTGCGGCGATGTTCACCGGCACGAGAAATGACCATCAACTGATGCTCATGCGTGACCACCTGCGCTCGGTCGACATGCTGGAGAAACTCGATGCCCAGCTGCAGCTCCGCCAGCACTACAGCGACACGGCCCGCGATCCGATATCACGAATGTGGTTTGAAGATGCCGCGCAGGAGTTTTTCCACGCGCATTACCTCGCGCGCATCAGCGTCGAGATCGACAGCCTGTCTGGCGTCCTGAGAATCAGAGCCCAGGCCTACACGTCGGACATGGCCCATGCCATTGCCAGCGCCCTGGTCGTTGAAGGCGAGCGATTCATGAACGAGATCGCCCATCGGCTGGCACGCGATCAGGTCAGCTTTCTTGAGAAACAGGTCGGCGAGATCAGCGAACGCGTCCTCAAGACGCGACTGGTGCTGGTTGACTTCCAGAACGCAAAGGGCATTCTCTCCCCGCAGTCCGCGGCCGAGACGCTGACCGGGATCGTCGGGCAACTCGAACGAGAGCTGACCCAGCTCAAGGCCACTCGCGAAACGATGCTCGGCTACCTCAGCCCGGGGGCGCCCGACATCGCCCAGATCAATCTCAAGGTCGCCGCAGTCGAAACCCAGTTGCGCGCGGAGAAGAGCCGTCTTGCTTCACCCAAGGGCGGTACGCTCAATCGAACGCTCGAAGAGTATCAACGCCTCGAGATGGCTGCCATGTTTGCTCAGGACGTCTATAGGACAGCGCTGACCGCTCTCGAAAAAGGCCGCATCGAAGCCACGCGCAACCTGAAGATGGTTACCATCGTTCAGAATCCGACGCTCCCGCAGTACCCACTGGAGCCGCGCAGGATTTACAACATCGTCGTTTTCGCGCTGTCCGTACTGGTACTGGCCGGCATCGTGCAATTGCTCGCCGCGATCATTCGCGACCATCAGGACTGATATTCATGATCTGGCAGCCATTTGTCTTGCCAACGCCCCATCCTCCTCAGGTGCAGACCGGCCAGCTCCCTGCGCTGCAATCAGCAAGCGGCTTGCAGCGCGGCGCTTCCTCGTCGCTCCGTTCCCGTCTGGGACTCGGCCTTCCACTCTTCGCATTCGTGACCGCATTCCTGCTGCTCGTCATGAGTGCTGCGGCTTCGGCTCAGGCGAGTGACCCCTTCCCCGTCGCCACGAGTCCAGAGCAGGCGAATGCCCGGGGAGCGAGTTCGCCGGGCACCGGTGTGCCGTCCGCGAGCTCCGCGGCAACCCCTGCGGGCGCCCCGGTCATCCTCCCGGGCACCGGCACAGCGTCGGCGTCGCCCGGGCGAACAGCCACAACCCCGGACGTTCGCACACTCCCCCCGCAGTTCTTCGATTACTCAGCCAATCTGAAGAGCGATGTCTTTGGCGCCAACCTCTTTACCGGCGCTTTCGCTCGAGAGGGGGCGACCCACTTCAACCCCGACTATCTGGTCGCCGTTGGCGACAAGATTCAGGTGCGGTTTTGGGGCGCCTTCGAGTTCGACGCACCCTTGACGGTTGATCCCAAGGGCAACATCTTTCTGCCGCACGTCGGACCGATCCCTGTTCTGGGAGTGCGCAATGTGGATCTGCAGCGCGTCGTCGAAGCGGGTACGAGCCGGGTGTTCCGAGCCAACGTGTATAGCTATGCCAGCCTCGCCGCGGCACAACCGGTACGCATTTTCGTCAGCGGATTCGTCCATCGCCCTGGCCTGTACAGCGGCACCAGCATGGACAGCTTGCTGCATTACCTGGATCAGGCTGGTGGCATCGATCCACAGAGGGGTTCCTTCCTGACCGTTCAGGTCAAGCGTGGCAGCATGACGCGAGCTTCTCTCAGCCTGTACGATTTCTTGCTTGCCGGTCAGATCCCCTTGATCCAGCTCTCGGATGGCGACGTCATCTTCGTCGGTCCCAGACAGAACACCACCAAAGTCAGCGGCTTGGCAGAAAACACCAAACGCTTCGAGTTCTCCAGCAGTTCCATCACCGTCAGCGAGCTGATCCGGCTCGCGAAGCCCAGCCCGCAGGCGACGCATGCGCGAGTGGTGCGCAACACAGGGACAGTGAGAAACATCGAGTATTTTCCCCTCGCCGATGCTGACGTCGTGGTACTGAGGAATGGTGACGAGCTGGAGTTTACGGCCGACCAGCGGCCGGGCACCATCGCGGTGCGAGTCGAGGGGGAACACAAGAGTCTTCAGGAGTATGTGTTGCCCTACGGCGCGAGACTCGGTGAAGTCATCCGCCAGATCGAGTTCACCGATCAGTCTGACCGATCGAGTCTGCAGCTCTTTCGCCTGAGCGTCAAGGAGCGGCAGCGGCAAGCGTTGCAGGTGACCCTGAAGTTCCTCGAGAATGCCGCCCTGACGGCGCGTTCGCAGACGAACGAGGAGGCGCAGTTGCGAAGACAAGAAGCGGAGCTTCTCCTGCAATGGGTCGAACGGGGCAGGAACGTCGAACCCACCGGCCAAGTCTACATCGCGCAAGCTCCAGATCGCGACAATCTGCTGCTCGAGAACGGAGACATCATCCGCGTCCCGGTCAAGGATGGGCTGGTCTTTGTCAGTGGTGAGGTGATATTCCCGAACACGCTGGCCTATGATCCGGCCATGAGCCTTGGCGACTACATCGAGAACTCCGGCGGATACACGCAGAATGCCAATGCCTCGCGGGTGGTCATTGCCCACCGCGACGGCAGCTTCGATGAGAGTTACCAGCGAGGTTTCTTCAGCGGTGGCGTAGACCCGACCATCCGTCCCGGAGACCACATCATGGTCCTGCCCAAGATCGATGTAAAATCACGCCAGATCTTCAAGGATGTCGTCGAGGCGCTATTCCGGATTGCCGTGATTGTCGCGGTAGCCCTGAATTGATGGTCGCGTGCAGAAAGGCCAACCCGTCAACCTGCGCCGGTTCCGGCCAAGGCGCTTCCTGGCGCAATACCGGATCGAGATTCGCGAACCCCAGAACGGCGGCAGTCGACCATCCCGCGGTGTTCGGGGTCGAGACCGCAGCTAACGGTCATGACTGTCGAGATACCCCGGATGATGAAAGTCATGACCG